>UMGX01042113.1_pt1 | contig 50213 bp, 39 predicted proteins | sample 1965411 | NCBI WGS metagenome assembly UMGX01 (sample SAMEA4836086, study PRJEB28245) | human gut metagenome | biome: gut microbiome; material: fecal sample | place: Denmark | collected 2008 | reverse complement strand
CAACCCCGTCTCCAAGATCAACGGCGAAACCCCGCGCTTCGAGGAGACCGAACACTTCTTCCTCGACCTGCCGGCGCTCGCCGAGGCGAACCTCGCGTGGCTCAAGACCCGCAAGGGCTGGCGCACCAACGTCATCAACTTCTCCATCGGCCTGTTCAAGGAAGTCAAGCCCCGCGCCATCACGCGCGACATCGACTGGGGCATCCCCGTGCCGGTGGCGGGATGGATCGACAATCCGAACAAGAAGTTGTACGTGTGGTTCGACGCGGTGATCGGCTACCTGTCGGCCTCCATCGAATGGGCCCGCCGCCAAGGCGACCCGGAGAAGTGGCGCGAGTGGTGGAATGACCCGAGCTGCCCGGCCTACTACTTCATGGGCAAGGACAACATCACCTTCCACTCCCAGATCTGGCCCTCCGAGATGCTTGCCTACAACGGCAAGGGTTCCAAGGGCGGAGAGACCGGTGAACTCGGTCCGCTGAACCTGCCTGAGCAGGTGGTGGCCAGCGAGTTCATGACGATGGAGGGCAAGAAGTTCAGCTCGTCGCGCGGCATCGTCATCTACGTCAAGGACATCCTCGCTCGTTACCCCGTGGACGCCGTGCGCTACTACATCTCGATCGCCGGCCCGGAGACCTCCGACGCCGACTTCACGTGGGCCGAGTTCGTGCGCCACAACAACGAGGAGCTGGCCGCGAGCTGGGGCAATCTGGTCAATCGCGTCGCCAACCTGATCAACAAGAACTTCGGCGAGATCCCGGCGCTCGACGAGGACTCGATGACCAACGAGGACCGTGCGTTGCTCAAGGAGACCTCGGACGCGTTCGACGAGATCGGCGCGCTGATCGAGAAGCATCACCAGAAGAACGCGCTGGTCGCCGCGATGCGCGTGGTCGGCGACATCAACAAGTACATCTCCGCCGAGGAGCCGTGGAAGATCAAGGACGACGAGGCTCGTCTGGGCACGGTGCTGCATGTGGCAGCGCAGGCGGTGTACGACGCGAACCACCTTCTGGCGCCGTTCCTGCCGCACGCGTCGCAGAAGGTCTACGAGGCGCTGGGCGGCTCAGGCGTATTCTCGCCGCTGCCGCGCCTTGAAGAGGTCGAAGACCTCGACAAGCCGGGCTTCACGTACCCGATCATCACCGGCGACTACAAGCTCGGTGAGACCGTGCACCCGTGGGAGAGCGAGCGTCTGGTGGCCGGCACTCCGGTGCCGAAGCCGCATCCGATTTTCGCGAAAATTCCGCCTGAGGCTGTGGCCGAGGAGCTCACCCGCTTCGACACCGAGCTCGCCGCCCGCAAGAAGGCCGAGGCTGAGCGGTTCGCCGCGGCCCAGGCCGAACTCAAGCAGTGAAATCTAGGCGCTGACAAGGGCCGTTTACTGTTGAGGCTTTGTTGTAATCCCCCTGACATATGAATGTCAGGGGGATTTTTCGTCCGACACGTGAGCAATGGTAGTAAATAGGAAATATTTTTCATATATCATGCTCAACTGACAGTCATACAAGGAAGTGACGCCGTGATATGGCGTCTTTCATATATGGGGATTGAAGAATAACAAGGAGAAGCATGGTGCACAAATAATGGTTCCGCGCTTTGGCGGCTATCGCATGTGTTGCGATGACCGGCATCATGCAAGTACCGGCGGCGCCGGCCGCCACCGGTACCGGTGTCACGGCCGGCGAGCAAGTCGACCTGACCGATGTGGCACCCTCTGGTGCCAAACAGTCGTTCGCGCCCGCCGCGGAATCCTTCAGCATGGCCGTTAGCGAGCAACGTGACTCCGCCATGCGCATGAGGGTCATGGACGGGGTGCTCAAGGCGCTGCGCATGCGCATCAACGGTGTCATGGAAGCTGGCGCGGCCATACCCCTCACTGAGAGACGTCGGCAATTCCCCTTCACGCCGATGACCACCGGGACGCTGCTGCTGACCCGTGACGAGCTCATGGACGTGCAGCAGCGTATCAATGGCCTGCTGGACGAATAGCTGCGGCTGAGCGAGCAGCGGCGCGGCAGCGATTATGAGTATCAGGTGTCGTACGCGTGGTCGCTGCTGCCATCGAACCCGGCTGCGGTAGTTGGGGAGGATGTGGATGCGGGTGGGTCCGCAGAGGATGATTGCGACGACCGGTGACCACCCCCAGTCGCTACGCGACAGCCCCCCGCCAGCGGGGGCAAAACGGTACAGTCGCTACGCGACAGCCATTCGGGCCCTGCAATTGGGGACGGCCTTCGGCCGCAGCCCACTTGCTCGCCTGTCGGATCGCCTTCGTCTACAAACAGCTCTGCCGTTTGCTCAGCCCGCCGCAAAGTGACGGAGGGTTGTTACCGGTGAAGAACTGCCATGTTCCTTGCCTATTGGCCGGTTTTCCGTACATTGTGTCGGGATGTGACTACATGCTCACAAGTCGGGCACACATCTCACAGATAATTCCGAGGAACGTGCATCATTCCTCCAAGCATGATGCGGTTATATAGAACATGTCAGCGGTTGTTACAACGTTGGCGAGGTTGTTGAAACCCCATAATTGAACCCCTTCTTCTCTCTCTTCTCTCACCCGGCGGCTTCCCCGCCGGGTTCTTCTTTTCCGGTGTGTGGTTGCGCCTATCGGACCGGAGCGTGAGGGTCTTTCATCCAACCCCTGACGCGACACGCCCGAATTGCGTAGCACAATCGTCTATCTGCGTTCACAGGGTCGCGGCATTCCGCCATTCTCCGGAATGCCGTGCTTCAATTGTGCGAAGCAATCCGGGCGTGTCGCATCAGGGGTTGGATGTCGGACTGCCGCGCACGGCGGATTATGAAGGGATTTCGATCGTGCGTGCGGCACGATCACAACAGTTGCATGATGTTCCTTTCATTGTTCGGGTCGGCACCCGGCCTACCGTACGGTGAAGCCTTCCTCTTCTCCATATTTCTTGAGCGATTCGCCCCACTGCTGCAGGGCCTCGTGCAAGGTGAGTTTGCCGTGGTATGACTGGCCGATGGAATCCACGGCGATCGAGTTCGCGTACGCCGTGTACGACAGATACGTGAAGTCGGTGCGCACGTCCTTGGACGCCTGGGCGATGACGGCGTGGGGCTTCTGCCCTCCGAAGAAATCATCGGTCTGGGCTGCGGGTCGCCGAGCGTCGATTTCAGCGGAGGAATGCCCTCCTGCGCAAGATTCACCTTCACGCCGTCGCCGTGCGCGAACGTGTAGGCGGCCTTGGCCTCGCGGTCGTCTGTGCCGGTCGGCAGTGCGAGCGCACCGCCTCCGTTCTCCCCGTTCGGGGCCTCCCCGGCAGCATCATCGCGCTGGTGGTGCCGACGGCGTCTCGTCGCAGATCCTCAAAGGGGCGCAGGTCACGGCCATGGAATCGGACAGCGCGGTGAGCGTCATCGAAACGGGGTCGTCCGGGCAGCGCACACAGCAGATGCTCGACCATCTCGCCGACAAGGTGAACGGCGTCATCCTGCCCACCGACGCGCCCGGCATCAGTTTCATCCGCGACTATGCGAAGCGCGTGCCGCTGGTCGTGCTGAACCGTTCTCTCGAAGCGTGGCCAGCGTTGTGCCCGATCCGCGCATCGGCACCGTGCGCGCTGAGCCTGCTGAAACACTACCATCACACCGCGGTCACGTACGTCGCCGGCCCGGCCGCGTCATGGGCCAATCAGTCGAGGTGGGCCGCGGTGCATGACATCGGGAACCGCATGGGATTCAAGGTCAATCAGATAGGCCCGGTGCACCCCACAGTCGAGGGCGGCTATCAGGCCGCGCTCGCATTGGAGGGCGGGGACACCACCGCCATCATCACCTACAACGATCTGATCGCGGTGGGCATCGTGCTGCGGTTCACCGCCGACGGCGTGAACGTGCCCGGTGATGTGTCGGTGATCGGATTCGACAACACGCTGATCGCCCCGGTGGTCATGCCGCCGATCACCTCGATCCGCATTCCGCGCGCCCAGCTGGGGCAGGTGGCCGTACGCCGTCTGCTGCTGATGATGATATCGCCGATGATCCTGCTGAGGGTGTTCCTGTGGATTCCGGGGATGCCGTTCGGCATATACGTGTTCGCCTGCTGGCGGTGTACCTGGGAGATGACGCCTGAGACTGCCGGATTCGGCGCGCACGCGCGGGGCGAGAAGCGTGACGGGCACGTCGGCATGGCGGGCTGGCTGCGGCGCGCACGGCTGGTGTTGCGCGAGTATGCGAGCACGCTGCGCGTCAAGGAGCTCCGCAAGCATCTGGCCATCTACCTTCTGGTGCAGGTGACGATGGACGTGTTCGGCCAGACGTTCGTGTTCTTCGTGGTGTACGACTGGAACCATACGGCGGCGTTCGCGTCGCTGCTGCTGGGATGCGCCGCCGTCTCGCTGCCGCTGATGCCGGTGTTCGGCTGGGCGATGACCAAGATAGGCCCGAAACGGCTGTACGCGATCAATTTCATCGGCTGGCTTGGTACGGCCTGGCTGTTCGCGGCGTGGATGCTGGTCGGCACGCTGCCGGAACCGTGGTGGGCGGTGTTCCCGTACATCGCGGACATCGACCAGATCGTGACTCGCCGGTACCGTTCCGCCACGTTCTCCGGCATTCAGGCATCGTTCCGTCAGCTGGGCTCGGGAATAGCGACGATTGCCGCCGGCCTGGTGCTGGGCGCGGTCGGCTTCGACGCGACGCGCGCATGGCAGACGACGGTGGCGGGCATTGGATTGGGAGCCGTGCTGCTGGGCTGGTTTACCGTCTTGCCGTCGCGATGGTCATCTGCTGGATTGTGTCCGCCCATCTCGCCATCAACAAGCGTACGGACGGCATCGTATTGACAGAGATCACCCGCCTGCGCAACGGCGGCGACAAGGTCGACGTCACGCCCGAAACCCGTCATGTGGTGGAACGACTGACCGGTCTGCCCTACGAGAGCTGCTGGCGGTAGCCGGCGAGGCGAGACTCATGAACGGCCGCGCAGCAATGCCGTGCCGCTCGCTACACTGGTGAGACATGAGCAAGCATCATCATCGTGACCGCAGCTGGGCGCCCGCGCCGTCGCCGCTGCCCGACGACGCGCACGTCATCGACAACCATACGCATGTGGCATCCGTCATTCCGTTTGCGCGGGCCATGAGCCACGAAGCCGTCGAAAAAGGACAGCCGGAAGTACCGGTGTACGACGTGGAGCAGCTGCTCGCCCAAGCCGCGGCAGTCGGTGTCACCGGCATCATCGACTGCGGGTGCGAGCTGCCGAACCTCATGACCGCCATCCAGATGGCCGTCGACCATCCCGACTCCGTTCATGCCGCCATCGCAATCCACCCCAATGAAGCCGTGCTCCACGGTCACCGCGGCGTCCCCGGGCCGGACGGTCTGTCGCTGAAATACAAGCCCCACCATGACGTGAGCTTCGACGACGCGCTCGCCGAAGTGCATCGCCTGGCCCTCGCATACCCGCATCAGGTGGTCGCCATCGGCGAGACCGGCATGGACCTGTTTCGCACCGGGGAAGGCGCGAAGGAACTGCAGCGAGACGCCTTCCGCGAGCATATCGCGCTCGCCAAGGAGCTGAACCTGCCCATGCAGATCCACGACCGCGACTCGCACCGGGAGGTCATCGAGACGCTGCTCGCAGACGGCAGCCCAGAGCGAACCGTGTTCCACAGCTACTCCGGCGGCGCCGAAATGGGCGAGATCGCGCGCGACAACGGCTGGTATCTGAGCTTCTCCGGCACGGTCAGCTACAAGGGCAACGACGGTATCCGCGAATCAGCCCGGCTGGTCGGACTGGACCACATCATGGTCGAGACGGACGCGCCGTATCTTACGCCGATGCCATACCGCGGGCGCACCAACGCGCCGTACATGATCCCGTACACGCTGACGGCGCTCGCCGACGTGTTCGACCTGCCCGTCGCCGAAGTCGCGCGTGCGACGCGGCGCACGACACGCACGGTATACGGGGTGTGACGAGGGACGGCAAGGGCGTCCGGCGTCCTCCCCAAGTTGGAAAAAACCGAAAAGGGGCATATACTGACCGCTTGAATTTGAAATACCAAGGTTTCCGTTAGTAGCTGTACCTAGAATATGCGGATATCATGTGCGGATTATCCCCGTCGATGGAGGAAGCATCATGGCTCAAAAGCCCGATGAAACGTTGTTACGTGCCGACACGTTCACCAACGTCCCGAAAGTCTCCCGTCGCACACTGACGAAAGAGGAGCGCGAAGAGCTTGCAAAGCAGCAGGCGGCAGAAACCAAGGAAGCGGAAAAACTCGCCAAGACCGCAAGCAAGGGCGCGATCGGCCGCTGGTGGCGCAGATTGCAGTCCGGCCCCAACAAGATCTCGCTCGGCATGGCCATCGTCGCGCTCGGCGTGGTCTACGGCGACATCGGAACATCGCCCCTGTACACCGCGCAGACGTTCCTTTCCGGCCAGGGCGGCATCGCCAACACCGACCGTGAGGCCGTGCTCGGCATGCTGTCGCTGGTGTTCTGGTCGATAACGCTGATCACCACCGTCAAATACGTGTTCATCGCCATGCGTATCGACAACAAGGGCGAAGGCGGCATCTTCGCCCTGTATTCGCTGATTCGCAGGCATGGCGCATGGCTCGCCATCCCCGCCATGCTCGGCGGCGCGGCGTTCCTCGCCGATTCCGTGCTCACCCCGGCCGTGTCGATCAGCTCCGCGGTCGAAGGCCTGAAGACGCTGCCGCCATTGGAGGCGCTGTTCAAGGAAAACGGCAACCTGACGCTGATGATCACCGTGGTCATCATCGTCGTGCTGTTCTCCGTGCAATCGCGCGGCACCGAAAGCATCGGCCGCGTGTTCGGCTCCGTGGTGCTGGTGTGGTTCACGTTCCTCGCCGTGGTCGGCGCGGTGAACCTCTCCGGCGATTGGTCCGTGCTCGCGGCGCTCAACCCCGTGTACGGCGTGAAATTCCTGTTCAGCCCGCACAATGCGGCCGGCATCGCCGTCATGGGCACCGTGTTCCTGTCGACCACCGGCGCCGAGGCGCTGTACTCCGACATGGGACACGTGGGACGCGGCAACATCTACTTCACGTGGCCGTTCATCAAGGTCGCCCTGGTGTTCAACTACTTCGGTCAGGGCGCGTGGATCCTCAAGAACCAGAACAATCCCGAGTACCAGCACATGGAGGGACTGAACCCGTTCTTCCAGATGATGGATCCGAACGTGCGCTATGTGGCCGTCATCCTGTCGGTCACGGCCGGCATCATCGCCTCGCAGGCGCTGATCACCGGCGCGTTCACGATGGTGTCAGAGGCGACCGGCCTCAACTGGATGCCCCATCTTCAGGTGCGGTATCCGGCGCGCACCCGCGGCCAGCTGTACATTCCCGTCATCAACTGGGTACTGTGCGCGGCCACGCTCATCGTGCTGGGCATATTCCGGGATTCCGAGCATATTTCGGCGGCTTACGGCCTTGCGCTGACGATCACGATGATCACTACCACGATCCTGCTGGCGGTGTACATGTGGTACGACCGCAAGCGGGTGCTGGCGGTCGTGTTCACCATCGTGTTCCTCGCCATCCAGCTGATGTTCTTCATCGCGTCGATGGCGAAGTTCCTGCACGGCGGCTGGTTCACGATGCTGCTGACGTTGGCGATCCTGTTCATCATGTACACGTGGAACGAGGGCACGCGTCTGGAACGCGCGCAGCGCCGCCACATGATGCCGAAGGACTTCCTGCCGGCGCTTGACCGCCTGCATGGCGACTTCCGCATCCCGTATTTCGCCGACAACATCGTGTATCTGACCAGCGATTCGGATATGCGACGACTGGATACGGACATCTTCTTCTCGATCTTCGCGGATCATCCCAAGCGCGCCCGTGCGTGGTGGGCGGTGTCGGTGCAGACCACCGACGAACCGTTCACGCGCGAGTACTCCGTGCAGAATTTCGGCACGAGCTACCTGTTCCGAGTGCGTATCCGTCTGGGATTCAAGGTGTCGCAGTCTATTCCGGTGTACCTGCACCAGATCATGCACGACCTGTCGGATTCCGGTGACCTGCCGCAGCAGAAGTCCGTCTACCCGAAGGTGGACGCCGACCCGGAGATCGGCACCATCCGTTACGTGCTGATTCACAAGGACCTGATGCCGGAATCCAAGATCTCCACGCGAGGCGCGATGTCGTTGCAGGCCAAGTACGCGATTCGTCACGTCGCCGGCTCCCCGATCAAATGGTTCGGCCTGGCGCCGTTCAACCCGTTGGTCGAGGTTCAGCCGCTGTTCATCTCCACTCGCCGACCGCCGCGTCTGAAGCGCGTCGCGTTGCGTTCGCGCACGCCGCGCGTCAACGAGATCGTGACCGTCAGCAAACCGGAAGAACGGCCGGCTGCGAAACCGACCGCGAAGAACGGTGGCTCGGGCAGCACGAAGGCTGCGTCCGCGGCGAGGGACGGAAGCAAGACGAAGCCTGCGGGCTCGGCGCAGAAGGCCGCCGCTGCGAAGGACGGCGCTGCGAAGCCTGCAGCCGCAGATGCCAGGGGAGGCGCGAAGGTCGACGCGACGAAAAATGATGCCGTGAAGGTCGACGATTCGGCGAAACTCGCTAAGCAGTAGACGCACACGGGCCGCACTGCCGGCTCGCGTGCGCTCCTGATGGACTGATGGACTGCGGAGGCAAACCGCCCATGCGTTACGGCCTGGGTGCCGCGTATTTGCGCCAGCCGCCGCCTCAGTACGGGCGATGGTCGTCGGATGGCGCAGCCATGACAGGACCGTTGCCGGCTGTTCCGTCTGCGCAATAGTCGCTCTATGCGCCACCGTCGCGGTAGCCGTCCCGCTGGTACTGCCGTTCGGTGCATATCCGGTTATCGCAAGGACGACCTCTACTGTCTGTGACCGGCGAGATGGCATCACGGTCTGCGTTTGGCCGGTCAGCCGGCTGCCGACTTGTCCGGGAAACTTGGTCGAAATGGAAATGTGACGCCTGCCAAGTTGTCCGAATCCCCGGCAGATCATACTGCATGGCTGTTCAGCGCGGAAGACAGTGAACAGTTGTCCGGCGATGAGATTGCCTCGTACCTGCTGTCCGGTCTGCTGACGTATGACACCACACAGAACGGATGCAAGATATTGGACACGCAGGCACGTGATTATCAGGTCGCTGAATTATGGATGACGAACGCTGCCGGCTTGCATGAAGACGGCGAGGATGGCCCAGCTGCCGATACTGTGTTTGGCCGCGCAGCTTGTTACGCTGCCATTGGCGTCCATGACGGTTGGATTGCCTGCACTGGTCGGTTCCGGCGTGAGTCTGCCTCTTGCGACGTTGGCGGCGCTTGTGCCTGCGACGATGATTGCGTGGTCGCTGCCTGGCATGTCTGCGGCTGATGTGGCTGCCGTCAGGAATACGTGGCTGATGGATCGTGCGGCGTTGCTGGTGTTGATTGCGGGAATGATGGCACTGGGTGCGGTGATGATACCGGTATATGGCACGGCCGGGATCGCGCAGGCGCTATCTGTGGGCGGACTTGGCTGCTTCGGGGTGATATGTGGCCGCCTGTGCGGACTGAGAGTTGGCGCGGCGGCACCTGCTTCATACCTGTTCGTCTGTTGTGCGATTGGCGAGCGGGCAGGTGGACGCTTGTTCTTCTGGCAGTTTCCCCTGATGACGACGCTTGCCCGTCAATCGGCCGTTTGTGTGGCCGTATTGGTCGTATCGGCATGTGTCTGCCGGGTGCCGGACCGCGTGCGCATCGCGGCCGTGCGCACGCTATAAGGAACTCCTATAGCCACGCCCGCTTGTCAGCCGCCGCGGCACGATACAGTACCAAGCATGTGCAGATTACTGGGATACGCGACATCGGGATTCAACCTGAGCCTCAACGACGTCCTGGGCATGCACGAGGTGACGGATTTCCGGGATCTCAGCGAGATTCACAATGACGGTTGGGGTGTCGCGTTGCTGTCGAACCCCACTGAGCTGCCGTTTGCCGCCGGCGAGGTACGCAAGCCCGAGACCGGCACGAAACTGTACAAGAGCACACTGGCCGCCCGCCATGACCCGATTTTCCGTGACTTTGCGGACGACCCCGCACGCGGTGGTCTGTGGCACCTGCGTCTCGCCAGCTCCAACCTGCCGCTGATTCTGGAGAACCAGCAGCCGTTCTTCGCGAACGGGCTGAGCTTCATCCACAACGGCGACATCTCCGACGACCGCGGCATCAACATCGTGCTCAACCGTGCGTACCCGATCAATCAGGGTGCGTTCCTGTCGACCGGCGGCCGTTCCGACTCCGCGATCTTCTTCTCGGTCATCCTCGAATACATCGCGTTCGGCTTCGCGCTGGACGAGGCCGTGGCGCAGGCGGTACGCCAGCTGCGTCAGGCGTACCCCAAGTCCAGCTACAACTGCATGATCCAAAGCCAGGACCAGCTCGTGGCTTTGTGCGCCGCCGGCCGCGAGAAGACGTCGCCGCGCATCGTCGAGATTTACGACGAGTACGGCAAGGGCGAGAAGGCTCACGATTATCGTGTGATGAGGTACCGTGACGTGCAGGACCGTGACGGCAAGCCGTCCGGTGTGGTCGTGGCGAGTTCCGGCTTCGAGCAGAACGAGTCCGATGGCTGGAAGGTGCTGGAGAACGATCAGATGATCGTGGCGTCCAACCGTACCGGCGAATACCACGTGCGTTCCATCTGAGAGGCGTCTATCGGGCGATTGATGGCACCCGGCATCTGTAACTTGCTCGCAACGCTCTCCTCTTTTCCTCCTCACCGGCGCGACACGCCCGGATTGCGCAGCACAATCGACGTCGCTGTTTATGATGAAGGCCGGAAAATGGCTGATCTGTGGAAATGCACCTTGCGATTGTGTGATGTTATCGGCGTGTCGCGATGACTACAATGAGCCGTATGACCGGTTATATCCCCACACTCGACCAGATTGACGAGCTGCACAAGAAAATCGCCCCTTCCCAGGCCGCCTATGACCTGGTGCACACGCATTGCGTTGTCGTGGCGACCATCGCCCGCCAGCTCGCCCGCCATCAGAACGCGCTGTTCACCAACAAGCTGGGCCAGGGCAGCGGCAACGCGCTTGACGATTCCGCCGGGGCAGCTGAACAAGCCGACCTGCCGTCAGACGGCATCACCGGTGGCCGTGTGCCGAAACGCCTGATCGACGAGCATCTGGCGACGATCGGCGGCCTGCTGCACGACATCGGCACGTATCACGTGCTCAAGCATGACGGCAGTGATGGCGAACCGCTGCAATTCGACGGGAAACGTTACATCCTGCATGGCCTGCTCGGCTACGAGTACTTGCTGGAGCAGGGCGTGGACGAGTCCATCGCCCAGTTCGCGCGCAATCATACTGGGGTCGGCCTGACCCAGCAGATGGTCATCGCGCAGAACCTGCCGCTGCCTCCGGTCGATTACATGCCGGTCAATTTGGAACAGGAAATCGTGATGGTCGCCGACAAATACAACAGCAAGTCGATACCGCCGAAGTTCCTGACCGCGCAAGCCTACGCCAAGCGTGCGGAGCGCTATGGGGAGGCGAACAAGCGGCGCTGGCTGGATCTGGTCGACCAGTACGGCGTCCCCGACGTGCCGGCCCTGGCCGCGAGGTTCCACATGCGCATGATCTAGGTGGAATCAATACGCCCCCGCTGGGTGGATAGCCCTGTGGACTGCCCACCCGGCGAGGGCGTATCAGATGAGGCCGTTTATAGCTTGATGATGGTTTCGGCTATGTTGGCAACGGCTTCTGATTCGGTGAGGATGATCACGCAGCGCTTGGGGTCGCCGTGGGTGAGCGACGTGAGCAGCTGCAGGATCTCCACGCTGTCGTCATCGTTCAACCCGCCCGTGGGCTCGTCGGCGATCAGCACCTCGGCCTCGCAGGCGATGGCGCGCGCGATCGCCACGCGACGCTGCTCCACCACGTCCAGCTTGCCAACCGGAGCGTTCGGGGTATCCACATCGAAATGGACCTTGTGCAGCAGCTCGCGTGCGATCACCGGCTTCGGCTTGAGGAACGTGCGCCCGGAGGCATCCATCGCATACACCAGGTTGCGTTCGGCGCTCATGTCGTCTCGTACCGCATACTGCTGCGGCACCAGTCCCAGTCGATGTCCACGGACTTCGCCGGGCTCAAGCTCCAGCAGGTTCGCGCTTTTGTTCATCACATTGCCGTCATGCGGCCGGACGATGCCGCTCATCACGCCCATCAGGGTCTCGTGCAGCACGCGGTCGTTGTCGGGCAGCAGCACCGAGTACACATGCCCGGCATAGAACGCCTGGGTCATGCGGTCGAGCACGTGACGGCCGGACTTCTTGTCGGTCACTGTGACCTTGTTCATCGAGAACGTCGGGTAGGACTTGAGACGGATGCTGTCCGCCTTGCTGCGCTTGAGCTCCTTGTCGATGCGCGATGACAGACGCATTGCAGGGTCGACGCTGGCCGATGCCACGGTGACCCTGCCGGCCCTGGTCTTCTTCTGGCCATCACCGGCCGTCTTGCCCCCGGTGCTCAGCTTGAGTGTTTCGTTGACCTTGCTGGCGTTGGCCGCTGCCACATCCAAGTTCTCGTCGGCGGTGTCCGCCGCCGTGGTGCCGGTATCAGCATCGCCGGTATCGGCACTGGTGTTATCGGCGGTGTTGTCGGCGCTGGCCGGCTCCTGCGCGGCGGCATCCTGCGTATCATCTCCGGGCTTCTCGTCGTCGGCCGGTGCCTCCTCGGCGGAGCCATCCGTCGCGACCGTCGTATCGGCTTCCGCGGTAGTGTCGATTTCCGCGTCGGCAGCGTCGATCACGATGGCGTCGGAGTCGTCACCGTCGTCGTCGAAGACGATGGAGAACTGCACGCTGTCCGGTACCGTCGTCGAATCGCTCGCTCCGGCGGCATCCGGGGATTCGGTTGCCATGTCGGCCGTGGCGTCGGCTGCCGCGTCTGATTCGACCGCCGTGTTCTCGCCTTCGGAACCGGTCAGTGTGACGTCGTCCTCGTTCATGTCGTCCGCCTTATTCGTGTTCGTGTCGTTCATGCCTGCTCCTGTGCCGATTCCGCCGTATCGTCGGCGTCTGCCGTATCACTGTCGTTCGCTGCGTTGTCGCTTGTTGCGGTGTCGTCCGTCCCGCCGTCATCCACGACCTCGACCTCATTCGAGGAACGGGCCGCAAACAGCGTCCTGACACGGAACAGCAGCACGCGGATCATGGCGATCACCATCAGAACCACAATCGTGCCGAGACCGCTCCAGATGACAGTCCAGATCAGGTTGCCCGGCACACTGACCGCATTGCCGTCGGCGAGCTTCGTGGCCAGCGGCTTGACCGCGAACGCGCCGACGACCATGCCTACGGCGAATCCGACAAGGTTCAGCAACAGCGTCTCCAGCATGAACTGCCAGGCGATACGCCCACGCGAGACGCCGATGACGATCTGGTTGCCGATTTCACGCCGACGGCCGACCAGCAGGCTCGATCCCCACGAAAGCAGCAACAGCACCGCGCCCACAATCCAGAGGGCGGCGAGCATAGGCTTCATCGAGCTCGCCAGGGAGCGCAGCGGCGCGATCTGCTTCTCGTGCTCGATTAGCGTCGGCGAGGTGAGCTCATGGTTCGCGGGCAGCTTTGCCTTCTTGATGACTTTCTCGAACTTCCGATAGGTCGACATGCTGTCGAGCAGGAACGAGATGTTCAGGTCGGGAATCAGCCAGCCTTTGCCGTCGGCCGCATACAGGCCGTCCATCGCGAAGGTGTAGTACGCGGTGTAGATGACGTTGTCGCGGTTGTCCTTGGCGAGCTTGGCGTCCGAACCCTGCCCCGCGGCGGCCGGCTCCGTGTACTCGTAAATGCCGCGGACGGTCTGCTCGATGGTCTTCTTCGCGTCGTTCGGGAACGCGACGGTGAACTTGTCGCCTACGTCCAGGCCGTTCTTCTTCGCGAACGCCTGTGAAATCAGCACGCCTGTCTTCGACTGGCTCGAGTAGTCCAGTTGCTTGCCCTTGACGATCTTGTACCGGCCGAGCTCGTTCTCATGCGCGGCCTCCAGCGAAGAGAAGCTGCGGTACAGCATCTCGCCGCCTGTCTTGTCGGCGCTCTGGTCGTCGGTGCCGGCGATGGCCTTGACGTCGCCGCTCTGCCGCACCGGCACGGTGATGGTGAGCGCATAGCTGTACGTCAGGCCGGCGGTCTGCAGCGCAGATGCGTAGTTGTCGTATGCGTCGAACGCCAGGTAGTTCTTCGTATAGGAAGAATCGGCGCCGTTGTAGGTTGCCTTGGTCTTCGCATCCGGGCGGATGACGGCGCTGACCAGCTGGGGGTTGTAGCCATCGGTGGCCGATTCATCGGCGTGCAGGACGGAGAAACCGAACAATGTCCCGAATGTGACGATGATGGCGATGAACATGGTCAACAGCGTGCGCCATTTGCGGCGGACTATGGATGACCATGCGTTCTTGAGAACGAACATGCGTGTACTTCTCCAGTTCTTCCCAGCGGGGGCTGCGATCATGGCAACCGTGCGCCCGCGTTTTCGTGACAGTGGCCGGGACGCCACCCGAAGAACCCCGAAAGGCCCCGTAAAGCACGGCATCCCGTAGGCAACACTATGGTCGCGCTATGTGTATGTTATCTTGCTCCATACTGTTATACCCCTCAATGAAGTCTGAAAGCAGTCTGACAAGGTCGCGGGTGTTGTGCCGGGCCATCCTTCCGCCTGTCCCGGGCAATGGTGAAAAAAACGTCGAAATACAACGGTTCAGAAAGAAGACTTAGCGTGCGGTAAGCATCGCACGGTATCATCTGAGGTTGTATTACGTAGCGTCGAGAGCCGGTTCACCCGAAAAGACGGTGTGACGGCAGACCATCGAACCCGACGGAACGATAACGGCCGTCGCGTGGAACGATGGACGCGACAAAACGGAATGTAACACGAAGCAAACGAGGTTAACCCATGCGCCGATCCCCCCAGCACATCGGACGAAAAGGACATCAATTCCTGTCTCAAGCGCTGCGTCCGCGGCGCATCGTGCTGTATGTGGTGTTCGTGCTACTGGGAGCCGTGTTGTCGGTCGTCGGCATCTACGGAATCTCCGCGCTCAAACTGTACACGGAGGCGAACCGCTTCATCTCCGCTTCCGAAAACCTCGCCAACACCGCGCTCGGCTGCGGTGGCGGAGGTAACATCGGCACGTCCGCACGTGAGATGGTGACGTCCACGCGGGCGCTGCGCGACGAACTGGACAAGCCGCAGTGGACGTTCCTGCGCGACCATACGGCGTACGGGAACGACATCACCGCCGCGCGCACGATGCTGGACGCCATGGGAAACCTGGTGGACGGGCCGTTCACCGATTTGATGGACCTGAGCAAGCAGCTGTCCGGCTTCTCCATGAAAGACAAATCCGTCGACCTGAGCGCGGTGACGGCCATGCCGGGCATCGTCAAGCAGGCCCGAGCCGACATCAAAGTCGAGACGCAGCGGCTGGAGAAGCTGGTGCCTCCGAAGAGCTCGAGCATCGCCTCCATGGTGAAGACCGGCGTCTCCGGCCTGAAATCCGTGGACAAGATGCTCAACGAATACGACGAGCTGATCAACCTGCTGCCACAGCTGCTGGGCGAGAACGGTGAGCGCACGTACCTGGTCGCGATCTACAATCCGGCCGAGCTGCGGTCCGGCGGCGGCATGGTCGGCAACATCGCGCCGGTGACCGCCGACCACGGCAAGGTCACGATCGGCGACTTCATCGCCACCACCGACATCACCTACGGCACGCAGCCGTACGATGCCGAGAACGTCAAGGAAGCCGCGGTGTTCGGCGACCAGGTGTGGAAATACCCGCAGACGACCACCGTCAACCCGAACTTCCAGCGGGCTGCGGTCACATTGAAGAACATGTGGCTCGCGCAGCCGGGCAACGAGAACCAGGAGATCGCCGGTGTGTTCGCGCTTGACCCCGTGTTCCTGCAGTCGCTGATCGGCGCGACGGGATCGGTCAAGCTCAGCGACGGCAAGGTGCTGGACGGCACGAACACGGTCAAGTTCTTCCTCAATGAGCTGTACGTGGACCACCCGATCTACAAGGAGCAGAACGCCTACACCAACAAGGCGTCGAAGACGATCATGACCCACGTGTTCTCGGGCGCGGGCGCGTCGACGCTGTCGCCGATGCTCAAGGCGCTGCGGCAGACGTCCGCGAACGGCCATTTCAAGCTGTGGATGGCGCAGGAGGAGGAGCTGGCGGCGCTCGTACAGACCAAGGTCTTCGACGCGAACGTCGCGGGCATGATTCCCGGCAGTGTGGAACAGCCGAAGGCCGGCGTCTACGTGACCGAGGCGAAGCCCAGCAAGCTCAGCTGGTATCTTGAGCCGAGCATCACCGTCAAGAAGACGTGCGGCAGCGATTTCGCCGCGAACTCGTACCGCATCAGCGACGAAGTGGACGCGCCCGCCCGAGCCACCAACCCCATGACCATCGCGAGCGCCGGCCTCGGCGACGAATACACGGTGACGGTACGGTTGAAGAACACGATGACCGAGGAGCAGGCGAAGTCATTGCCGGCGTTCATTACCGGCAATACGGAGAAGGGCACGATGCAGCCGCGACTGTTCCTGATGGCGCCCGAAGGCGGCGCGATCACGTCGCTCGCCTACGAATCCGGCGAAATGGTGTCGAACGGCACCGTGGAGGACCGCCAGTTCATCAACCTGCGTCTGACCCAGGGCATCAAGCCGGGTGAGACGGTGACCATCGCGTTCACCGTGCGGGCGGCGGAGAAGGCGAAGTCGACGCTGGACGTCGTCACCACGCCGATTATCAACGAGAAGGGCATCTACACGGGCACCAACGGCAAGGTCACCGACACGTGCGGCGCTGATGTGCCGGATGCGGTGGAGGACCAGTGGGCGGGAACTGGCAGCGACGGTTCCGCGAACGGTGACGGCAGCTCGAACGGCACCGACGGCGGCAAATCCTCCGGCAAGACCTCATCGAAGCCCGCCGACGAGAACAAGAACTCCGCCGACTCCTCCAATGGAGGTGCGCTGGACAAGCTCAGCAGCATCAAGGATGGCCTGAGCTGTCCGGTGGATCTGAAGAAATTCATGTAGCCACGGACGGCCGCGCGGGCACAGCTGTGCGTGTCCGCGCGGACACCTTACGTAGGATGACGGTTGCTGGCGAACTCGCGGATTTCGTCGCGGGTCGAATCCTTCGACCCGTCGTCCACGAACAGGAAGCGATAGTCGATGCGATCGTCATCGTCCGGTGCCGGCTAGGCGTTCTCAGAGAGCGTGGTGAGCCGGGCGAACAGCATCGGCAGCGACTCCTCCTCGTTGTAACAGGGTATGAGAATCGTCACGGTGCGTTTGTTTTCGTTCGTTGTCTCTTCCCTTTGATGCCTGATCTGGTGTGACGGCCTGCGGCATGTAATCGACTTCCGCTAGCCATGATAGTGGAAGTCGATTATGCGCGTGGTGTTCCATTCTGGCATTTTCGTATGGTTTCACCGGTCTTGATGGCCGGGCTGGCCGGTTCCGCCGGCAATGTGGACAACTGTGGATAAGGGGTGAGTTATCCACTTATCCACAGATTTTCGAGGGTGGGTGGCGCCGGGAGCCTTGGGTGTGCCATGGTGTGCCTATGCGCGAGGACGCGGAGGGACCGTGACGGCAATGGCGCATACGAAAAGGAGCGATCATGGCGACATCATTCTCGATGGATACCATCGGATTTCTGCAGGCTATCAACAAGTTGGAGCGGCGATTCGAGGAACTCGTCTCTCCGGAGACTATGCGCAAGGTGTGCGAAGACTATGACAGGGACGGCACGCCCACGCCATGGGATCACCGGCTGTACGCGCTGGCGCGCGACGTGTTCGCGTGCGGCAGTTGGACGACGAACCTGTGCGCGGCGGCGATGTCATTCAACGGGCGGCTGGTGGGCGAGTGCCGGAGGTTTCTTCACGGCTGCTCCGAAACGGTGCGCAAGTACGGCATCTCGGTGTGGCTGTACGAGCTGCTGAACGATTCCACGCTGGCTCTGTTTCGCGACGACCCGTCCGATTACATGCCGTCGCTGATTCGTATGACGACCGTCGAGGAACTGATGCGACGGCCTCGCGGCAGGAAGCGGTTCGGCAACCGCAAGCAGCGCGGGCTCGCCATGGAGGAGCATTCGACGCAGATGCACCGGCTGGCGGCATACACCCTGCTCAATTGGGGTGCCGATGAGCGGCGCAGCCTTGACATCGCCCGGATGCTGCTGCTGTACCCCGGCATCGGCATGTGCATGCTGCGCGAGGACGGAGACGTGTTGCGCTTCGGTGCGGCGCCGGACATGCGGTATCGGCGCGTGGTCGACTATCTGCACGAGCGGCGGGCGCAGGCCGATGCGGAATACGAGCTGCATGGCAATCAGTGGATGAGTGAGTATATGGGTCGTCATGACGATGAGGAACCGGCTGTCGGAGAGATTGCGACGGCAGATCGCGACGCGGGCGGATGCTCGTCGAAGCGAGATGGCATTCGCGGATATGCCGAGGTGGGCGACGAGTCGCTGTGCGACTGCGAGAGCTGCGCCCGCATCGACATGGAGGATAGGCTGGATCTGCTGAAATGCGAGCGGCGATACATGTACGATGTCGTCCGGCTGATTGATGCATACGAGAAGATGTGGGACGATGAACCGATAGATGTCGATGACCGCATGCTCGCGCTGGAACACAATCGGGATGTGCCGGGCGAACCACTATGGCAGGATGTGGCGTTCCTGAACGATCTGGCATACTCGCTGATGGGCGACGTGATGGCCCATGACCTTATCCTCGGATTCGAGCGGCGAGACCGCAAGCGGTTCGACCGAGGCGTCGAGCAGCTGGAACTGCTTACGGAGACGCTCGTCCGGTTCGGTCTGCTGTCATTGCCGATAATCGCGTTCATGAACGGATTCGATGAATTCTCACGGGGACTTGATGACGACTACGCGACGGACGGCACGCTTTACAGTACGTCCGAGGCGGACATACAGCGTCTCACACGCCGCATGCAGAAGCGTCTCGACAAGCTGAGCGAGGAGGAAATGAACGCGAAGGCACATTTGGGCGAGTCCTTGGCGAACATCGTATTGGCACGGTTCCCGGATGAGCGCCTGGCTCGGGGGTGCGCTTTGGCGTTGTTCCGCGGCAATCCGGACCAATATGATGAGGTCGTGGAATCGATGCTGATACGCCCTGATGACGATCCCGGTGACATGGGCCCTGGCGACGGTGACGATGCGCCCCTTGGCGATGTTCCCAATGACGACGTGCTCAGGAGGCTCGACTTCGATGTCGAGGAACTGGACGACGACCTGGAGCTGGCGATGGCCGTTGACCTGTGATCGCGGGGTCTCGGGCCGCGGGCTGGGCGTCATCGCGAGATTAAGGTACACCCGGCATCGTGCCCCACGTATGGGTGCACGCTGCCGGGCGGCGACGTGAGTAGGCGACTCAGTACGGGTGGCTCAGTGCAGGTAGTCGGCGGCGTTCGTCGGGCTGGACGGCACGGCGTGGCCCTCCGTCACCGTGCCCAGACCGGACAGGTATGCCTCGCGGCCGGATTCGATGGCGTGCTTGAACGCGCGGGCCATCAGCGGGATGTTGCCGGCGCTCGCGATGGCCGTGTACGCCATCACCGCGTCCGCGCCCATCTCCATGGCCTCGGCGGCCTGGCTGGGACGCCCGATGCCCGCGTCGATGATCACCGGCACGTGCGTGTTCGCGATGATAACCTCGATGAAGTCGCGCATGCGCAGTCCCTTGTTGGAGCCGATAAGCGAGCCGAGCGGCATCACGCAGGCGGCGCCGGCCTCCTCAAGCCGCTTGGCCGCGATCGGATCGGGGAACATGTACGGCATCACCATGAAGCCCTCCTTGGCGAGCATCTCGGTGGCGCGAATCGTCTCCTCGTTGTCGGGCAGCAGGTACTTCGTCTCGTGCTCGATCTCGACCTTGACGAAGTCCGTCTGGCAGACCTCGCGGGCGAGACGCGCAATGCGCACGGCCTCCTCCGCGTTACGCGCGCCGGACGTGTTCGGCAGCATCGTGATGCCCTTGGGGATGTAGTCGAGCAGGTTGTTCTCGGTCGTGCGGCAGCGACGCAACGCCATCGTCACGATCTGCGTGCCGGCGTTCTCTATGGTCGCCTTGATGAGGTTCAGGTCGTAGCGCCCCGAGCCGAGGATGAAGCGGCTGGTGAACTTGTGCCCGCCGAGCACCAGCGGGTCGGCGTCGCCGGTCGCGATGTCGTCGTAGGCGTGCGCGTCCGGTTCGGGGAGCAGCGCGGTGTTCGTCGCCGTGCCGATGAGTTCGTCGAGCACCGGGTCGTCCGATTGGGCGGCCGGTGTGGTTGATGCGATGGTCATGATGGTACCTTTCTTTGAGGTATATGACGCTTGATGCGTGCGGTATTCGGGTCGGAGTGCGGTTCGCTGGCCGGCATCGGCATGAGCCCGTGCCGATGCCTTGCCGCGTGTTTGCCGGGCTCTCAGCCGCCCTGCACGAACGTGACGATTTCGACGGTGTCGGTGCCGCTCAGCATGGTCTGTGCGCGCTTGTCGCGCGGCACGATGGCACCGTTCACCTCGACCGCCACGCGTCCCGCGTTAAGGCCCTTGCGCGCGATGAGTTCGTCGACGCTGAGCGGCGTGGCGATGTCCTCCGGCTGCCCGTTGATGATCATGTGTCCCTCCTCGGTCGCTGGCGTGATTCCCATATCGGCGACATTGCGCTGCCGGCCGTTGCCGGTCGATCTCCGATCGGGTGCGCCGGCGTCCGCCGATATGAAAAACGGGTCGCTGGAGCAAGCCGTACCCTGTGAGGTGGTGCGCCCCTCCATGACCCGAATCATGCGTTTTTTGTTATGCCTGTTCTGTTATATGCCGGGATGCCCGGTGCGTTTGGCTGGGAACCGTCCACCATCGGTTGGCGGATGCCGATTGTTGCTGCGCTGCGACTGGACAACTCGTCCCTACGGCGGCATTACCCGCATCAAGTTGACGGTCGAAGCGTCGCTTCCTCTCAGCCTTGCGGCTCCCGTTCGGTTGCGCCTTCATCATAGCCCAGACCGCGTGACATCGCGCCCGGCCGCAGGGCTTCGCGGCCTTTCAAAATCTCTCGAATTGGTTATGATTGTCGTAACGAAGAGACAGGGGATGATGATGGCCAGATGCGCTCGATGTGGTAATGAAATTCCAGCGGGATCGGTGTTCTGCACATACTGCGGCATTCCGGTCGCAAGCGGTGCCGCCGCAGCGCCCGGTAGCGGGGCGCAGATGCCTCAACCTGGTACAGCCGCGTCCGGCTTCGCTCCGAACACAGTACCCGGTACGGGGACGTTGCCGCCTGTCCCGCAGCCAGCGGGCCCCGCGGATAACGGCGGCAGCGCACCCCAAGGTCAGCCCGGGTCGCAATCCCAACCCGGCAAGAAGCCACCACTTACGCCCGCGCAACGCAAGAAGCGCAAGATCATCATCGCCATCATCGCGGCCATCGTCGTCGTGGCGATCGTCGTCGGCGGAGTTGCCGCATTCCTCATCCTTCACGGCAGGAAGAACACGGCCGCGAGTCCCGTGCAGACCAGCGACACGACTGATGCAACGCCGAAGAAAACGCAAAAGCAATCCCCGACGCAGATCGAAGGCAAAAAAGCGGTCAGCGAAGTCACCATGACCAACTTCGTCTGCAACTACGACACCTCCGACTGGGGGTGGGACGGCGGCGCAGTGGTTTCCGACGTAATGCCCTGCGCCAACGGCGATGCGAGCTCCAGCAGCGATTCCGACTATGGCAGTTCCAGCCAATCCGCCGATGACGGGCAATATGCGTTCGGCGTCTGGACGCCGGCAATGGACGAATCGAAGGTGATCTACTTCTCGGCTCTGAAATCCGGGGAGAAGATGTACTCCGATCCGGTCGTCGCCGCCACATACGGTCCCAATCCGTCCGTGTTCGTGATCTACGCGGTCAAGACCAAGGCGGTCGGCACCACGCCGGAAACCGTGCACCTGTTCGCCCATCAGGTCGATTTGAAATCCGGCGAATTGTCCGATCGCATCGATCTGCGCACCGAGGAAGACAATCTGATCAACCTGCAGCAGGATTACGAATTCGATGTGCTCGCGCAATCCAACAATCGCGTCGCCATCGAGAAAAGTTGGAAGACGACGGAGAAGAGGACTGTCAACGACGATCAGCGTGAGGTCGAAATCGGCCACAAGCAGATCATGGGATTGAGCGGCGGCGCGAAGCAGGCCGAGACCTTGCAGACGTTCAAGGACAGCGTGAGCATCAGCAAGGACAGCGGCGGATACCAGTCGTTGAACACTACTGAAGTCGATGTGGACGATTACCACGTGTTCGACACATATGTGGTCAAGGACAGCGCATACCACCTGTATTCCATCGACAGCAACAAGGAAATCGTGAAGATTCCTTCGGACTACTGCTCGCCCGGCGACACCTACCGATGCGACTTGCAGGGCCTGTATCGGTTCGGCGCGAATCAGTACGTGCTCAATCCCTCCGAAAGCTATAACGGCAACAAGCTGCTGATTCTGGATGCAGGCACGGGCAAGACCAAAAAAGTCACCGACCTGCTGAACATCAACACGAAGGATGACCAGTACGTGAACTTCACGGACTTCGGCCAGTTCTCGGACGGTTCCCTGTATTTCCAGTGGGATGAGTCGAGCGACAGCAAGCGTGTGTTTATCCTCTCGCGCGACCTGAAGGTCACCGAGGTGCTGGACGGCGGGCGGTGGGCCCGCCTGATGCTGAACTCCGGTGAGTTCGAAGGAGCCAACTATCTGCTGAAGCAGTTCTACGTCAAAACCACGGACGAGAACATCATCGTCGACGAGAAGGGCGAGACAGTCGGCAGCTACACGTTGACCCCGTCGGGCGATGACGCGGACGACTACGATCATACGGCCGTGGACTGGATTATGTGGAGGGATGGCTCCGAGAACACGGTGACGGTCACGCGCGGGCAGGCGCCCGGCGAGCCGGCCCCGGACTCGTCCGACGGCAGCGGGTCGAGCAGCGGCGATGGCAGCGCCGGTGACAGCAGCTCCGGCGACTGACCACGCGCCGGGCGGTGCCGCCCTCATGACCCACCTCCATACTCTCTGAACGGTAGTAGCTGCACGGCCGGAAACGTCGGCATGACATTATGGCGTTGCCTGGTGGCAATCCTGTGACTATCACTTTCCTTCACATAAACGGTGTCACAATGAAAGGTATGACTTACAGGAACGACAAAACTGGGGAAGCCACGGTCGAGCACACCTGTGATGCCCGTGCGGCGTTCGACAAGCTCGCCATCATCGTGGTGACATATAAGCGCCAGCAGTTGCTGGAAGAACTCCTGGCCTCATTCGCGCAGCTGACGGTCGCGCCATGGCGCATCGTCATCGTCGATAACGAACACTCCGACGAGACGCAGGACATGGTCGACGAATTCCGGGAGAAGGCCGACGGTCTGTGGGGGACGACGGACGCCGACCGCAAAGGTGGCACGAGCCGTGTGGTGTACGCTCCGCAAACCGACAATCTTGGCGGTGCCGGTGGGTTTTCCGTCGGAGTAAAAGTCGCGTACGATCTCGGGGTGGAATGGTTCTGGGTGATGGACGACGACGTCGCCGTACTGCCTGACGGCATCGAGAAGCTCGCGAAATGGGGTCGCGACCATGACGTGATCCAGGGCGGCAAGCTCGATTTCGACGGCGGGCCGTTCTACTGGCAGTACAACTTCATCGTGCCGCTGGGCATCCCGAACCCGATCGCGCCGGCCGCATTCGGCTCCGCCGGGTACCGCGTGATGAACACGCTGTGCTTCGAGGGCGGGCTGTTCCGCAGGCGCATCGTGGAGAAGATCGGGCTCCCCGACCCGCGGTTCTTCATCTACTGGGACGACACGATGTACGGGTATCTGGCCAGCAAGGTCACCAACTCGATTGTGGTGCCCGACGTGGTGATGCGGCGCACGCGCGACATCAGCAACTGGGACATCGCCGGATTGCGGCAGCTGAACTCCACCTCGGACATGAACCGGTACCACATCCTGCGCAACCGCGGGTACATGGCCCGGTACTTCATGATGCACGGCGACTACCGGCCAGTGCTGTTCGCCTTGGGAACGGCCGCCACGGTGGCGAAAGAGGTTATTCGCCTGGTCGCGGTCGACCGCGAGCACGTGCGCACCGGGCTGGTGCAGATCGCCAAGGGATGGCGGGACTCGCACAAGTTGATGCACGACCCGAAGTGGCGGCCGATGCCGCCGTTGGTGCGGCAATAGCGTCAGGGACGCTCTCAAAACTCGCAGATACAAGCACTTTTTGCGTATATTCATGCTGTATCTGCGAGTTTTGAGAGCGCGATTTTACGCAACGACGAAATCCGACACGTCTTTGATCAGGTCGAAGGCGTCATCACCGCGTGTGGTGAGCACTCGCAGACAGATGCCGTTGACGGCGCGGCTGACTCCCAGCTCGCCGGGGAAACCTATGGCGTCCGCGTGGGATCGGATGTAGTCGATGAGTTCGTTTTCCGCCTTGATACGGGCGGCCTCGATGCGGGCGCGCACCGCTTCGGCCGACATGTCGGGATCAGCCGCCGTTGCTGGCTCCGCCGTGGCGCCTGCGGCATCCCGTGGCGCAGGCGGCGACGCGAGCGGATCGACCTCCGGCACATGCGCGTACAGCACGCCGCAGTGGGTGAAATTCCGCCACATGCCCAGTTCCGTATAGTCGAGCTGTCGCCGATCGGTCTGCTGGCCACCGACGATGCGTAGGGTGAATGGGGTGCCGAGGACTCCATGAGCGCGACGGGGGCTGAATTATGTGCCGCAGTACATCGCCCACGGCTTCCGCTGTCTGCTGTACGTCTCGTCCCATCAGCAGTCGCGTGTTGCGGATTCAACGGGGTGAGAAAGAAAAAGAGAATGCGCCGAACCACGAAAGCGCCTGTCGGCGCAAAGGCCGCTCGCAGCGGCAAAAAATGGAGCCCGGGGCTATGCATGGCCCGACGCGGATATCAGTATATCCGGGTTTGCCCTGTTACGCTGTCCGCGTGTTGCGCCGGCTCAGTCCAGTTTGCCGCGACGCCACAGCTGCGCTCCGTGGCGGAAATCCTTGGACGTGGCGATGAGATTGCCGGCGGTGTGCATCAGCTTGGCGCTGCGGGAGCGCATGACATGGGCTTCGGCCAGGTCTGCGGCGGTCGCGGTTTCGGAGCCGGCCTTGGCCTCGGCCTGCCGCACCATGTGCCGCGCTTCGACGCGCAATCCCTGCGCCACCACGTCGACGAACGCGCTCGCCCTCTCCAGAGCCACGGCGAAATCGCCGGTGAACGCGCCTGCGAGAATCGAATCTGCCGTATGTGCGATGTCCGCTTCGGTGGGTGCCTGGTCGACGCCTGCGATGGCCGACGCGGCGGTCGCCACCGGTTCGCCGAGCCGCCACAGCCGCGAGATCAGATCGCGGTCGCGCCGCATCCATGAGCGCAACGTGTACAGCCGCCACATGATGCCCGGCAGCGAGTCGGGTTCCGACCGGCTCCACAGTTCGGCGATCATGTCCACGCCTTCGCGGTCGACCAGCGTCAGCACCCGTTCCACAACCTGCGGATCAGCGGAGTGATGCACGCGGTCGAGCAGAGCGGCCGCCGATGCGTGACTCATTTCGCTGACCACGCTGGGATCGGCGCCTCCGGCGATGCCCTCGATGAGACCGGGGTCGATCTGCCCGGGGCGCGATGGCCGCGGCGAGCCGGTCGGCGTGAATCCCGTGCGGCTGGGAACGACGGAGCCTGAACCAAAATGCATGCTAGTAGACAAGTGGCGTGACCTTCTGAATGTCGATGATGGAAACGGTGTCACCGCAGGGTACCACGAACAGCGCGATGGCGGTGCCGGTCGGCATGTACGGCGAGGACGGAATCAGCCGTTTCATCAGCGATTTCGTCGCGCACAGTTCGCGCAGATGCCCGAAAATACCGCCGATGACCGGACGATGCATGCAGACCGCGGTCGCACTGTGACGCTGCAACGTATTTTTCAGCTCCTTGTGGAAGCACTGCCACGCCGCTTCCGGATCGGCGGCGAACGCGTCCTCGGTGAGCGGTTCGGCCGTATGCAGCGGCAATCCGGTCTGCCATGACAGCATCTGTATGGTCTGCTGGCAGCGCAGCCACGGCGAGGTGATCAGCCGCGTGGGATTGTAGCAGGCGAGCTCACGGTCGAGCGAATACGCCATCGACGCTCCGCGCGGCGTGATGGGACGCTTGTCGTCGGTACCCGTCCACTGCTTGCGGGGCTCGGCCTTGCCGTGACGCACCAGCAGCAGCATGTCGCCGTCCAGCGCGCCTTCCTCCACACGGTCGACGAACAACGCGAGAATATCGCGGTCGGTCGAATGGGTGAGCATACGCCGCGCGCGCTGCACGCTCACCCACATGACGCTGTCGATCTCGCCCACGTCAGCGCGATGCACGGGGCCGAACGCGTCGGCCCGCCGCACGGCGTCCTCGGGGTCGATCGGCCTTGCCATCCAGAAGAGAATGTGCTTCGTGTCGACGGTTCGATCCTTGGAACGGCGGGTTTTCTTGCCTTCCTCGGCAAGCGGGTATTCGATTTCGCCGAGGAACGGTCCGAGCGCGACCGGCACTCCGGTCTCTTCGCTGACCTCGCGTACCGCCGCATGGCGGTGGGTCTCGTTGAGCTCCAGCTTGCCTTTCGGCCAGCTCCAATCGTCGTATTTTGGCCGGTGCACGATGCACACTTCAAGCGTATCGAAGTCGGCCAGTCGGGACGCCGCGGACGTCTGCCGCCCGTCGTCCGAGAACTTCAGCCATCCTTGAAAATCAGTATTGCGGCGATACAGCACCGCGCCTGCAGCTTCTACGATTTTCACCTCACCACTCACCCTTCCATTATGCCTCACCGGCTGCATGACTACGTTGTTTCTCGTCTGTAATGACGATGGCCGGCCCTTGCGGGTCGGCCATCGGCTTATGCACCTACTGTACCTCGTGCGCCGCTTGTCTTGAGGAAGATGCGGTGCACGAGGCTCGTGCCGGATGCCTTATCGGGCGCCCGGCCGGGTGCCATGTCAGTTGTTGGTGCGCGGGCGGCGCTGGTGCTTGCGGATGAGATATTCCTGGCTGTCCACCAGCGGGCGGCCTTCGTCGTCGCGCGAATGATGGATGTACGTGCCGTCGGGCTGCATGTGCCAGGAGGCCGTGGAGTCGGACATCTGCAGGTCCACATAGCGAATCAGCTCGTCGATCTGCTCGGGCGCGGTGACGCGGACCAGCGCCTCGACGCGGCGGTCGAGGTTGCGGTGCATCAGGTCGGCCGAGCCGATCCACACTTCCGGGCCGGAGATGGGGCCTTCGCCGATCTGCGGGCCGTCGGAGTTGCAGAAGGCGTAGATGCGGCTGTGCTCCAGGAACCGGCCGAGGATCGAACGCACGCGGATGTTGTCGGACATGCCGGGCACGCCGGGCTTGAGTGCGCAGATGCCGCGCTCGACGATGTCGATCTTGACGCCGGCCTGGCTGGCGCGGTACAGCGCGTCGATGGTCTTCTCGTCGACGAGCGAGTTGACCTTGATTTTGATCCAGGCTTCCTTGCCGGCCTTGGCGGCGTCCTCCTCGCGGCGGATGCGCTGAATCAGGCCGGTACGCACGGTGCGCGGGGCGACCAGCAGGCGGTGGAAGCTGGACTTCGGCGCGTAGCCGCTCAGCTGGTTGAACAGGCGGGTCAGGTCCTGACCGACCACCGGGTCGCAGGTGAGCAGGCCGAGGTCCGTGTACAGGCGGGCGGTCTTCGGGTTGTAGTTGCCGGTGCCCACGTGGCAGTAGCGCTTGAGGCCGTCCTGCTCCTGGCGGACGACTTCGATGAGCTTGCAGTGGGTCTTGAGGCCGACGATGCCGTAGACGACGTGCACGCCGGCGCGTTCGAGCTTGCGGGCCCAGGCGATGTTGGCGTCCTCGTCGAAGCGCGCCTTGATCTCGACCAGCGCCAGCACCTGCTTGCCGGCGTGGGCCGCGTCGATCAGCGCGTCGATGATTGGCGAGTTGGAGCTGGTGCGGTACAGCGTCTGCTTGATGGCCAGCACGCGCGGGTCGGCGGCCGCTTGGGCAAGGAACGCCTGCACCGACGTGGAGAACGAATCGTAGGGGTGGTGCAGCAGGATGTCGCGCTCGCGGATCGCGGCGAAGATGTCCTGAGCGCGACTCGATTCGACTTCGGCGATCTGACGGTTCGTGGTCGGGATGAACGGGCGGTTCTTGAGGTCCGGGCGGTCGAGCGACTGCAGTTCGAACAGTACGGTGAAGTCGAGCGGCGCGGGCAGGCGGTAGACCTCTTCCGGGTTGACGCCGAGCTGGTCGGCGAGCAGCTGGGAGAGGAACGGGCTGGTCGCGTCGGAGATCTCCAGACGGATCGGCGGTCCGAAGCGGCGGCGCAGCAGCTCCTTCTCCATCGCGTTGAGCAGGTTCTCGGCATCATCCTCTTCGACGTCGATGTCCTCGTTGCGGGTGACGCGGAACGAGCGCGCCTCCTTGATGATCATGCCGGGGAACAGGGATTCGAGGTGCGCGATGATGAGGTTCTCCATCGTGATGAACCCGAAGCGCTCCTCGCGGCTCTCCTCGTCGGTCAGGTCGTCGACGGGGACGAGGCGGGGCATGTTGCCGGGGATCTTCACGCGGGCGAAGTGGGATTTGCCGGAGTTTGGGTTCTCCACCAGCACCGCGAGGTTCAGCGAGTTGCCGGAAATGTAGGGGAACGGGTGCGCGGGGTCGACGGCGAGCGGCGTGAGCACGGGGAAGACCTGCTGGCGGTAGTAGCGCGAGAGACGTTCCTGCTCGGTGGTAGTGAGCCGGTCCCAGCTGAGCAGCACGATGTGCTCGTCAGCGAGGGCGGGGAGCAGCTTCTCGGTGACGTAGTGCGCGTGCTCGTTCTGCAAGCGGTGCGCCTGCTCGCTGATGGCACGCAGCTGCTGGCGGGGGCTCAGGCCGCTGGCCGCGGTGACGGCGATGCCGGTGTCGATACGGCGCTTGAGGCCGGCGACGCGGACCATGAAGAATTCATCGAGGTTGGAGGCGAAGATCGCGGCGAAATTGCAGCGTTCCAGCAGCGGCTGGTCTTCGTCCTCGGCGAGTTCGAGGACTCGCTGGTTGAACTTCAGCCAGCTGAGTTCTCGGTCGAAATAGCGATCCGCGGGCAGCGGCTCTTCGCCGGCTTGCGGCTCGCGCTTGTCGGGTTTGTCTGTCTCGGCTATGTGCTCGGCGATTTGGCTGCGCAGGATAGCCTTTGAAGGTGCGTCAAATGTTTGTGCCATGTATATAACTTTATGCGAGAATATGGCAGTTTCCTATGCGGCGTGTGAGAAATTCAGCGGTTGTTTACCATTTTCGTACGGATGGGGTGTCGGGTGATGGTACGGCGACACGCCGATGGGTCGTCGGTTCCGCACACAAGTGAACAACGAACCCGTCCGATAGGAACATGAGGTGACAGTTTTCCGTCATAATTGAGCGGTATCGAACACTTGCGCAAAAAATCGCACAACGTAGTTGGGTGAGTTGCGGTATCGCGGTGTTGCGCCTAGATTATGAAGTGCAAGGACAACTTAAGAGCAGGCCCACAATAGTGTATGGTCACGAAGGACTGTTACGTTGAACGGGCAATGGAAAGACTTACCGTTACGACGATGAGGTTGTGCAGCGATCTGCTCAAGATGGACTTGCAGGAAAAACCCGCTCCGGCGGGTTTTTCCATGTGCGGCGGTCTAATGGCGAGGGTGGGCTTGGCTCGGGTTGGGGTTCGGACTGTTGGCTCCTGCTGTTCCGCGTGACTTCCTGTGTACGATCATTGGGTTAAGTGGTCAAAAGTGTGTCTTACCCGGGTGTATTGCCGGTGTGTTGATGGGGCAGCGTGATCGTTCGGCCCGGCCTTTTCTGGCGCCGAACTCGCAATCACCGGGCTTTGGCCTTCGAAACGATATTTTTCGCCGAATCGCGGATTGCGGCGATTTCGGCCCGTGTTGCGGTGGCGATGGTGGTGGCGGACGGCAGTTGGCGGCGGGCTGTACCACACCACGTGATTTTATGCGGTTTTGGGGCTGGTGTGGCCGGGGAGGATATTGGGGTGCTTCTGGGATTGTTGGAAAATGGCGGTTCTCATGATTTGTGCTGTACCACACCATGCGATGTGAGGGTTCACATTTCATTGTGAGGCCTGCGGAAAAGCCACACAATGCAATTTTTGTGTGTTTTTCCTCTGGTGTGGCACGCCGGTGGTTATGACGGGTGGGTTCTGGTCAATGTTTGCCGTGACCGACTGACCGGCAGAGATGATCGGAGGCGCGATGGGCGTTCGTGAGCGCGGGGTATGCGACGTTCGGCGAGATGCGCACGGGCGAAGGTTGCAGAGAGGTTGGCTCGGATTCTTCCCGACTCCGCTGCCGGGTGCTTTCGACTGGATGCTAAGTGGAGACGGTTCCATATCACGCGAATATGCCCATCTAGGCGTCGTCTGTCCACAAAAACTGTGGATGACACGCCGTGATGTGGATAAGTCGCGGGCCTTCGACCACATTGTCGCCTCACGTTGCGCCGCTGTGGCGCTATTCGTTTCAATCGGAATATGACACACAACGTTACAGTTCAGAAGATTGGCGCCGCTGCTCCGCCGGGTGCAGCGGCGTCGCGGCAGGTTCCCATGCCGCCTCGCCGGGCCTCCCCGGACGCTTGGCGAAGGCCGGCTGCGCAGGTTTGCCGGCTTGACTCGGATGCTGCAAGCCATCGGATGCGTGCGCGCAAGCCCATGACCATGCCGCGAGTCGTATGCCCGAGCCCAGTCTCATCCGTGGACGGCAATCAGTCGATCGGCACGCTGACGCATGCAGGATGCCGTAATACAGTGGTGTTCTCTTCCGCGTCCGGGGGAGCGGGAACCAGCGTGTTCGCGGCGATGGTCGCATGGCGCTTGGCTCAGCGCAAGTTGCAGTGCGCACTGGTCGACTGTGATTTCGCGGCCGGAGGCATCGACGTGCTGCTGGGCATCGAAAACGAGCCGGGCTTGCGATTTCAAACAGTCGATATACCACTCGGGAAAACGGAAGGTGCGGCGCTGAATGGCGAGTTGCCGCAATGGGAGCGCGTGGGGGTGCTCGCCAGTCAACCTTGGAATGGTTCGGATCCTGAGCCATGGACGGTCTCTGCCGTACTTGAGGCGCTGGCGCAGGCCAATGATGTGGTGGTCGTCGATATCGGGGCTCCGAGCGCGTTGCATTCGCTGCCGATGCTGCGACAGTGCCGTCAGGTGGTATTGGCCGAGCTGACGGTGCTCGGTCTGGCGCGTGCTCGGGCGGCGAGGGCGATGATGATACGGCAAGGGGAGTCGCGCCCGATTATGGTCGGTGTCGTGCCCCGCGGACTGTCGCGCCGCGGCGGCGTGGTCGATGCGCACGAGGCATCGGAGTATCTGCATGAGGAGCTGGCCGGGGTGGTGGCTCCGGACCGCGGGCTGCATGGCGATGTGCTGGAGGGGCTGGGCATCCGGGCTATCGGCAAGAGCAGCCGCAAGGCGGTGGATGCAGTCGTCGGTGCCATCGAGATGGGGTTGGGAGGTGATGTCCCATGATTGAATTTGGGCCGTTGGATGCGCTGGCACGCGATCCAACGGTCACCGATGTCGCGATCACCTGCGAGGGAAGGGTGTGGGCGGACCGAGGCGGAGGAATGACGGAGTGCCGGTTGCCTATGCCGTTGCGCACGCCGCGAATAGTGCGTGAATATGCGGTGCGGCTGTGTGCGCAATTGGGACGGCGTCTTGACGACGCCTGCCCGATTGCGGACGCGTCGAGCGAGGACGGGATTCGCGTGCACGCGGTGATCGCGCCACTGGTCGCGCAGGGCGCGGCGGTGACGATTCGTTTTCCGGATCGGCGGTTGCTCGGATTGACCGGATTGCGTGATGCTGGGATGTTCCCGCCGGACTGGCTGACGTTGCTGCGGAATCTGGTGAAGAACCGGGCTCGAGTGCTGATTAGCGGCGGCACGGGCAGCGGCAAAACCACGCTGCTGAAAGCGCTGCTTGCGGAATGCGATTCATTGGACCGTATCGTCACCGTTGAGGAGGTTCGGGAATTGGGGGATCTCGGACGCGGCAACCATGTGTCGATGGTGGTGAGAGGGGCGAATGTGGAAGGCGCCGGAGCCGTAGGACTGTCGGAGCTGGTCAAGGCGACCCTGCGCATGAGACCGGATCGGGTGGTACTGGGCGAATGCCGTGGCGAGGAAATCGCCGATCTGCTGCGCGCGTTCAATTCGGGCCACCTTGGCGGTATGACCACATTGCACGCAGATGGCATTGACCGGGTGCCGGCGCGATTGATCGCGCTGGGCATGCTGGCCGGCCTTGACGCGCATACGTTGACGATGCTGGCGGAGGGGGCGTTCGACGTGATGCTGCATCTTGAGCGGCATCATGGTCGCCGGAGAATCGCCCAGATCGGGTGCCTCGGCATGCGCGACGGAGTGTTGTCCGGCGACGTGGTGGCGTTGTGGGACGGTGAGGGCGCCATGATGCCATGCCCGCGCTGGCATGATTTCACCGGGCGATGGGGCATGTGAGATGGATCATGTGAATGAGGCATGTGAGGTGAGACATATGAGCGTGGGTGGGTTGCCGCGATGCGTCGCGCTGATGGTCGTGCTGGCATGGATGCTGTGGCCGTATGCCCCTCGCGGCCGTGCCCTGTTGCCGGTCTCTTCGAGGGTGCCGCGAGCAGGGCGAAAGACCGGTGCCGGTGATGCCGTCCGTAATGGCCGTGTGATGGGGCTGTCCGGCGTGATCGCGCATATGAGTTCGTCTGTTCGGGCCGGCGGCATGATCTCAGATGTTCTTGCCGATGTCGACGGGAGCGGATTCGCAGGGGTGCCGTTGACCGCAAGCCGGTTGAAACGGCTGCTGATGCGACAGCGAATGCCGGGGGAGAGCGCCGCCCAGGCCGAACATGTCGCCTTCGAACTCGCCGTGGCCTGTGCGATGTGCGAGCGGTCAGGATGCTCCCTTGCCGATTGTCTGGATGTGGTCGGCGAGAACCATCGGATTTCCAGGCTGTTGCATGATTCCCGACGCAGTGCTTTCGCGGTTCCGCGCGCGACGGCGGCGCTGTTGGGCGCGTTGCCGTTGGTCACCATAGGTTTGGGAGAGCTGCTGGGCGCTCGCCCGGTGCAGGTACTGTTCGGCTCCGCGCAGGGCAATGCGTGCCTGGCGGTGGGCGGCGCAGGCTACGCGCTGGGACTGCTGTGGATGTCATCGATGATGCGGAACACCGGCACGAACGTTGATACCGTCTGATTGCCGTCATGAACATTAAGGGGTGGGGTGATGTGGAACGCGATGGCGTGCGCCGTCATGGTGTTGATGGCATTGATGATATGGCCGGACTCGGCACGGTCGGGCCGCTTGACTGGCATGCCGTCCGATGTTGCGGGAGAAGGGGGTGCTGCTGTGTCGTTGCCGTTGCTGATTGGACTGTTGTCGGTGTCGCTGCGGTCAGGCATGTCTGTCACGCGTTCTCTGGAGGGCGTGGGTGAGGCTGTCGGAGGGGCTCTTGGCGGCGGGCTGTGTGCGGTTGCGGACGCTCTGCACCGCGGATCGTCATGGAAGGATGCTTGGAATGCCGCCGATTTCGGTGATTATGCGGAGACTTCGGCAATCCTTCGTGGCGCGTTGGAGCCATCGTGGACTCGTGGTGTTTCGCCGATCGGCCGTCTGACGACGGCTTCGGAGCAGTGGATGGAAGGCGAGCGAACCGCGATCGAGCAGGAGTCGGCGTCTCTGTCGGTGAAACTGCTGCTGCCCACGGGATTGTGCATGCTGCCGGCGTTCGTGTTTCTAGGCATACTCCCCTCGGTGATGGCGTTCGTGGGATGAACTTGGTGGCGATGCCGCCCGATGGTCGGTGAAGAATGCTGCACGGCCATCTGTCATCCACATAATGTGTGGATGACACGCCGCATTGTGGATAACTCGGCAGCCTTCGACCACATTGCCCGAAAACCCGATGGTGGGCGGGCCTGATGAGGCACAGTGGAAAGTGCCTTGTAGTTGGGCAAGGTCAGTCGAGAAAGGATTGTCATGAATATCGAGGAGACGATGATTGCCATTGACGGACGTACCGGGCCTATTGCGGCGATGACACGTACGGTGGGCAACATGGGGGCGTCGGCGCGGCGGGGCATTTGCCTGTTGGATGCACGGCTGCGCACGTTGAGCGCGGAGCCAGAGGAAGGGGCCACCACCGCGGAGTACGCGGTGGTGCTGGTCGCAGCCACAGGCTTCGCGGCCGTGCTGGTCGCGTTGCTCAAATCGGACACCATCAAGACGTTGCTGACCAACATCGTCAAGAAGTCATTGAGTGTGGGATGACGGGCATTCACGATGGCGACGATGTCACATGCTGACAGGGGAGCCGTCACTGCGGAGTTCGCGGTGGTGCTTCCCGCTGTGGCCATGGTGGCGATGGTGTTGCTCTGCCTGACGAGAACGGTCACGGTGTCCATGCGATGCCAGGATGCCGCGTCGGCCGTAGTTCGCGAACTGGTGACGAGGGAAGGCGGCCTATCGGGAGCGGGGATGTCCGTCAACGCCGTGGCGAGTGGTATCGCGGGCGAAGGCGCGGTGGCGTCGGTCGCTGATGATGGTCATTCGATACGCGTGACGGCGCAATGCCCCGTGCTGCCGGATCCATTCGGCGTTCTACCCGTCAAAGTAACCGGCTCGGCCACAGGATGGCGGTGATGCCTAAGTCCGTCTTGCCCTCGCTGGCGGGCCGAGCCGTGAGCAAACAGCAGAGCTGTTTGTAGGCGAGGGGTGAACGTCAGTGAACCCAATGGGCGGCATGCGTAGCATGTCTGTAATTGCAGGGCCCGGAGGGCTGTCGTGGAGCGACTGTGCCGTCTTGCCCTCCCGCTGGCGGAGGCTGTCGCGCAGTTGCTGGGGTGGTCAAGCTCCCCTGCGCAGCTTGCCTCTGATGCGGTGGAATAGCGACGAAAGGAAAACACGATGGCGCAACGAATTCAACCTAGGAGACCATCGCCCGTGCGAGCCTATTGCTCGCGGCTGATGCAATCCGATGAAGGGTCGGGAACGATGGCCTGCGTGATGCTGATCGCGCTCGCGGCCGCACTGATAGCGACCGTCGCGTCGGTCGGAGGCGCGCTGCTCTGCCGGTCGCGTGCGCGGAGCGCTGCCGATGCCACGGCATTGTCGGCGGCGTCGGCGTACTGGTCTGGTGGCGCATCCGATCCGTGTGCCGTAGGGCGGCGTGCCGCGGCAGAGAATGACGCGCAACTGGAGTCGTGCGCCGTCGAGGGAGATGACATCGTCGTGACGGTGTCCGTGCCGCTGCGCCTGCCATTCATGTCACGTGTCAGCCAGCGTTCCCGCGCCGGGCCCATCAGCTGTGAATAGTCGATGGGGCCACTCGCGGCGGGTGTGGGCAGACAGCATTGATGCCGATGCCGAGACCGATTGCGGAGCCTGTACTGGCGGGGAATGCCGTTGATGCATTATGTTTGACGTATGGGCGAAGCGAAGACAATGGTGGCGTTGATCGGCAATCCCGTTTCAAACAAGGGGTGGGGTGCCGTCGTGGGCGAACAGGTATTCACGATGCTGGCCGAAGCCGGACAGCGGCATGGATTCGACGTAATGGATCTGACCGGCACCAGCTTTGATGATTCGCTGACGGCCGCTCGCGAGAACCGCGCCCTATACGACTACTTGGTGGTCGTAGGCGGCGACGGCATGATCGCCTTGGGGGCCAACGCCGTTTGCGGCAGTGGCATCCCGCTCGGCATTGTGGCGGTCGGTTCGGGCAATGATTTCGCGCGAGGTCTGAAACTGCCCGTCAACCGGGTCAAAACCGCGGTGGAAGGCATCGTCGGCGCCATCGCATGCGGCACCTATCTGGATGTCGATATGGGACGCGTGCGCTCGACGGAGATCGCCTGCATGGTGCATGGCGAGTCCGGTGAGCCCGTGGTGGATGAGGAAGGCCGCCCGGTGAACGGGCTGATCGACCGATACTATGCGGGGATGCTTAATTGTGGACTTGACGCAAGCATCAACGATCGGGCCAACCATTCGCGCCTTTCCGGAGGGTCAGCACGATACGCTGCGGCGGTGCTGGTGGAGATCGCCCGCATGAAACAGTACGGCTATCACGTCAAGGCCACGCTGTCGGACGGCACGGTGGAGGAACACGACATCATCGCCCCTCTGCTCACAGTCGCCAATGCACGGTACATCGGAGGCGGACTGGAGGTGTCTCCATACTCCTTGCTTGATGACGGAATGCTGGATCTGGTGTGGCTGAACTGCAAGCCGAATGTCGGCCAATGTGCCAAAGCGCTGTCCAACGCCTATAACGGGAGGTTGCTCGCCAGCCAGATATTCAGCTGGAAGCGTGTGCGCCAGGTGGAGATAACCCGCGCCCACGAGGGAGACGAGCCTCCGGTGCTGATGGCCGATGGGGAGTACGTCGGGCATCTTCCAGTGACCGTCACCGCGCAGGCCAAGGCGTTGCGCGTATTGGTCCCGCCTGCGGTCGCCCACTGGCATGACAGCCGGAGCGAGGAGCATATCATGGCGGCGATCGAGCGCGACGGGCGTGACCCGGTGACCGGCGAATTCATCTGACCGGCGAGTCCGCCTGAGCGGAGCCTGCCTGTCCGGCGGCTTTCGGCCGACAGGCCAACGATTGACGTTGACGAGTCCGCAAACGTCGCCGCGGCGGCACCATCTGGGCAAGCCCCCGATGCGTGCGCAAGTAATGGGGACAATAGGGAAAGACACCCGGAAATAGCCGGGTTGCGATAGGTTGGAGCTTATGGCACTTGCACTGTATCGACGTTATCGACCGGACACGTTTGAGGGGGTCATCGGTCAGGATCAGGTCACTGTTCCGCTGATGCGGGCCCTCGACAGCGGCAAGCTCACGCATGCGTACCTGTTTTCCGGGCCGCGTGGCTGCGGTAAGACCAGTTCCGCGCGTATCCTCGCGCGGTGCATCAACTGCGCCAAGGGGCCGACCTCGCATCCATGCGGGGAATGCGCCAGTTGCAAGGACCTCGCCACTGGCGGTCCAGGTTCCATCGACGTGGTGGAAATCGACGCGGCCAGTCACAATGGCGTCGACGACGCCCGTGAACTGCGAGAGCGCGCCGGATTCGCCCCCGCTCGGGATCGCTATAAGATTTTCATTCTTGACGAGGCGCACATGGTCACCCAGCAGGGTTTCAACGCGTTGCTGAAGATTGTCGAGGAACCGCCGGACCATGTGATGTTCATCTTCGCGACCACCGAACCCGACAAGGTGATCGGCACCATCCGCTCGCGTACCCATCATTACCCGTTCCGGCTGGTTCCCCAGGAGGTCATGGGACCGTATCTGGAGGAGATTTGCGCCAAGGAAAGCATCAAGCCGGAACCCGGCGTGCTCAAGCTGGCGATGCGCGCCGGCGGCGGTTCGGTGCGTGACACCCTGTCGGTGCTCGATCAGTTGATGGTCGGCGCGGTTGACGGCGTGATCGCCCACGACGCCGCCGTGGCGCTGCTCGGCTTCACGCCGGAGGCGCTGATCGGCGAGGCCGTGGACGCCGTCATCGCGCGTAACGGCGAAGCGCTGTATGGCGTGGTGCAGAAAGTCGTGGTGGGAGGATTCGACCCGCGTCGGTTCGTCGAGGATCTGCTGGCGCGGGTGCGTGATCTGCTGGTGCTGACATTGGGCGGCGCTCAGGCAGAAAGCGTGCTTTCCGATGCTGCCGAGGCCGAGGACATGGACGACCTGCGTAGGCAGGCGTCGTCGCTTGGCTTGGGTGCGTTGACGTCGATGGCAGAAACCATCAATACCACCCTGGGGTCTATGACCGGGGCGATTTCTCCGCGCATGCGGCTCGAATTGCTTGCCGCGCGCTTACTTGCCGGGCGAGAGGGACTGGATGTCGCGCCGGCCGCGGGCGGCACTGCGCCCGGGGCGGACTCTGCAGGTACTGGCCGCGGAGCTGCAGGAGTGAATGCGCGAACAGGCGGCATCGCCGAGAGCCGGTCAGGCGGGACGACTCCGCGCAGGGGAGGATTCATCGGATCCGCTCGCAACCAGCAGACGGACGCTCGCCAATCGGCGACAAGCCAGACGAATACGTCACCGAGCCGAACCACCGGCACCCAACCTGATCGCGCACTCCAGACGGAAGCGCCCACTATGGCGGAAGCGCCTGCAACAGCGGATGCGCAAGCCGGTGCCCCGTCTCCCGCCGCTCAAGCACCGTCCGCCGCTCGAGTACCGTCGGCCGGTGAGCCGACAGCCGCGCAATCCTCTCCGCAGGGCGATGACCGCACGCCGGACGAACGCTGGGATGCACTGGTCGCCGGATTGCCGGCGGACGTCGCCGCGTACGTGAACCGCAGCAAGGTGCCGCGCATCCACTTGGAACAGCACGAGCCAGGCGGAAAAGGCACGTTGTGGATCAAGTTCGACAAGGCGCTGAGCAAGTATGCCTTCGCGAAGGCCGTCGCTGGTGAGGAAGTCGGCGGAACCCGCAACGTGGTGCAGATCATGCGCGCTGAGACCCGCAAGGCGTTCGGCGACCAAGTGCAGCTCGCGCCCACCAAGAAGATGGCCGACGGGCAGGTCGCGCCGCCGTTCGGCCAGCTGCCGGCAGACGAGCAGCAGCGCATCAGTGCCCAGATCGTTAAAGCGAGTCTCAGCGCATCATTGGGGGCGACGAGCGTCGGCAACAATGCCAAGGAGCCGCAGACTCCTCCCGAAAGCGGCGACACCGCATCGGCCGATACGGACGAAGTCCATCGAGCCGTACCCGACGCGCCGGACGCGACAGTGGCTCATGACCGCGACAATAACCGGGTGGTCGCACAGGATACCTCGCGTGCGGACGCGCAGTCGGCAGTGGATCCGTGGGCGCTCCCGGAAGCGGGGGCTGGCGACGCTTGGTCACCGACTGACGATGCGTCTCACAATGTTTCACGGGATGTTTCACGGAATGCTCCGCAAGATGAGGGTCATCACGCGAAACACATCGCCGTGCCGGATTTGAGCGACGACACCGACCCGTGGGCCAACGACGGCGGTAACAGTATGCCCGTTGACGATGTACGCGGTGGCGACGCGCCCGGCACACCTCAGAACGTTGCCCATGCGCAGTCACAGTCGCGAGAGGACTCCGAGCGCACCAACCCTGGCCCCACCGCCGTGCCGGAGTCCATGTCCGCAGAAGACCCCTGGGCTGGCATGCCGTCATCAGTCGCTTCCGCTTCGTCGAGCATCGCCGCGCCAAGCGCAGGCTCCCCGGCAGCTCTCCAAGGGCCTTCCGACGACTTGGCTGCGCCCGGGCGCCCGGAAAACCCCGGAGTCGAACCGGGAACGACGCATCTGCAGCAGACTCCCGGTGCCGCAGCCGGTCAGAGAGCATCCCGCCCTGCGTATGACGACACCGATCCGTTCGCCGGAGCCGACCCGTATGCGCAGGAGGACATTCCCATGCCGACCGTGGCGCCGGAAGACGACGAATATTCGATGAATGACGTTTCACTTGGCTCGCCCGAGACGATGAGTCTCGACGACGTCAAGCAGTTCTTCGAAGTCGTCAAGCCGGTGGAGGAATACGGCCCCGACGACCCCAAGAACCCCAGGAACATCCAGCACGTCAACAAACATGATTCGGAGTGAGCACACCAATGGCTTTGGCATATGACGGCGCGATACAGCGACTCATCGACGCATTTGCCGGACTGCCCGGTATCGGCCCAAAAGGGGCGCAGCGCATCGCCTTCTATCTGCTGTCGGCCTCCGACGAGGAGACGGGCAAGCTGGTCGACGCCATCACGGAAGTCAAGGAAAAAGTGCGGTTCTGCGACATCTGCGGAAACGTGTGCGAGGTCAGTCCGTGCCCGGTATGCGCCGACCCGAGACGCGACCACGGGGTGATCTGCGTGGTCGAAGAGCCGAAGGACGTGATGAGCATCGAGCGCACCCGTGAATACCGCGGCCAATACCATGTGCTCGGCGGCGCCATCAATCCGATGGCCAACGTCGGACCGGCCGACCTCAACATCCCCAAGCTTCTCGACCGCCTCAAGACTGACGAGGTCAAGGAAGTCATCCTCGCACTCGACCCCAACATCGAAGGCGAGGCGACGACGACATACCTGAGTCGTCTGCTCAGCCCGCTCGGCATCAAGGTCACCCGGCTCGCCAGCGGTCTGCCCGTCGGCAGCGACCTCGAATACGCCGACGAGGTCACGCTCGGTCGGGCCCTCACAGGTCGCCGCGAAGCATAAACGAGGCTGCCAGCGTCGGCCCGTCCCGGCGCCGCCGACGCGAATCATCGCCCGGATACCTGCGCCCGCAGCGCGGCCGTTCCTGTCCGCATGGCGGCGCACGCGTGCGCGGCAGTGCCGAAATTCCTATAATCGTGCCGCTTGCGTAGTATTGACGCAGATGCATTCCGCGAGAAGATAGGACAGCAGTGGCTCTCATCGTGCAGAAGTACGGCGGCTCGTCGGTCGCCGATACCGAATCGATCAAGCGCGTGGCCAAGCGCGTCGTCGAGACCAAGAAAAAGGGCAACAGGGTGGCCGTGGTCGTCTCCGCCATGGGAGACACGACCGACGACCTGATCGACCAAGCGCTGAGCATCGACTCCAACCCGCCCGAGCGCGAGATGGACATGCTGATGACCGCCGGTGAGCGCATCTCCATGAGCCTTCTCGCCATGGCCATTCACGCCGCCGGGGACCGTGCGCATTCGTTCACCGGTCAGCAGGCCGGATTCTTCACCGACACCCGTTACGGCGCCGCGCACATCAAGGCCGTGAAGCCCGACCGCGTGCAGAACGCGCTGTCGCTCGGAGACGTGGCCATCGTCGCAGGTTTCCAGGGCATCAACGCCAAGGGAGACGCCACCACGCTCGGCCGCGGCGGCTCCGACACGTCGGCCGTGGCGCTTGCCGTGGCGCTCGGCGCCGACATCTGCGAGATCTACACCGACGTGGATGGCGTGTTCACCGCCGATCCGCGCATCGTGCCAAAGGCCAGTCGCATTCCGGTCATCGGCTACGACGAGATTCTGGAGATGTCCAGTTGCGGTTCGAAGGTGCTGGCACTGCGCTGCGTGGAGTACGCGCAGCGGTTCAACATGCCGCTTCACGTGCGCAGCTCCTTCTCGCATCGTCCCGGCACGCTGATCGTGCCCGACGGAGTCGACCCGCGCAGCCTGCCCAACATCGACTGATGTCGTCCACTGACATACGACATATTCGAGACCTGATTTACCGTTCACACAAATATAAAGGCGAAAGAACATGAGCGACAACAACAGCAAATCCATGGGTGACCTGTTCCCCGACCTCGGCCCGGAAGCCCCGGTCATCTCCGGGGTGGCGCACGACCGCAGCGAAGCGCTGGCCACCGTGCGCGGCGTTCCGAACGAGCCCGGCATGGCGGCGAAAGTGTTCACCGAGCTGGCGACGGCCGGTGTGAATGTGGACATGATCGTGCAGGCCGGCGCGTCCGTGGGCACCGCGGAGATCTCCTTCACCGTGCCGGAATCCACCGTCAAGGAAGTCGAGAACGTGCTGATCGACAAGCATGACGAGCTGGGCTACAAGTCGTTCGACATCAACAGGAGCGTCGGCAAGGTCGCGGTCGTGGGCGTTGGCATGAAGACCCATTCCGGCCTGGCGGCCAAGTTCTTCACCGCTCTGAGCGACAAGGGCATCAACGTGCTGATGATCTCCACATCCGAGATCCGCATCGCGGCGCTCGTCCCGCTCGACCAGCTTGACGACGCCGTGCGCGCGCTGCACACCGCCTACGGCCTCGACGCCGATCAGGTCGAAGCCGTGGTCTACGGCGGCACCGGTCGCTGATTTTTGACGCAATCGCGTAATTGACCACCCCGCCCGCTATGCGGAATATCTCCGACAGCAGGAGCCGGCTGGGTGGTCAATTTATCTGGTTTGAGCGTTCTTACCTCCTCCTTCCGTATTCATTCGCGCTCCTGAGCCGAAGGAGGAGCACATGGAACGTTCCAACGGAATTATGCGGCTCCTTGTGGCAGCGACGGTCGCCGCCATACTGCTGCTCGCCATGGTCATAGTCGCCGTGATCGTTACGGTACGATTCCGCCGTAATCCGCGCGGCAATGCACGTCACCTGCGTTGGTGACGACACCCGATATGCCGAACGGCCGGGTTGACTGCGGAATCAATCCGTGGTCAACCCGGCCGTTCGATGGTCTCCAGCCGCAATTTCAGTCTCAGCGGCAGGCTGCCGTCACTTCGCGCTGATATAACCGAGCGCCTTGAGCATTTCGGCGCATTCGAGCGCGCCGCCGGCGGCACCGCGCAACGTGTTGTGAGCCAGCCCCACGAACTTCCAGTCAAAGATCGAATCCTCGCGCAGACGGCCGATTGACACGCCCATGCCGCCCTCGTAGTCCACATCGAACTTGACCTGCGGGCGGTCATCCTCGGTGAGGTATTGGATGAAGTGCTTCGGCGCGTGCGGCAGCCCCAGCTCGGACGCCTTGGACGTGTAGTTCACCAAGCGGTCGACGAGCTCTTCCTTGGTGGCCTTCTTGCCGAAGTTCAGGAATACCGTGGCGGTGTGGCCGTTGAGCACGGGCACGCGGATGCACTGCGAAGTGATCTTGAGACCGCCGTCGAACGGCACGATCTCGCCCTTGCCGGCATCCACGTGACCGAACACCTTGAGCGGTTCCTTCTCGCTCTTCGCCTCCTCGCCGGAGATGAACGGGATGATGTTGCCCACCATCTCAGGCCAGTCCTTGAAGGTCTTGCCCGCGCCGGAAATCGCCTGATACGTGCTGACGACGACCTCGCGCGGCTCGAATTCCTTCCACGCGGCCAGCGCCGGCGTGTACGCCTGGATCGAGCAGTTCGGCTTGACGGCGATGAAGCCGCGCGTGGTGCCGAGCCGCTTGCGCTGGTGCTCAATCACCGCGAAATGCTCCGGGTTGATCTCCGGCACGACCATCGGCACATCCGGCGTCCAACGGTGGGCGCTGTTGTTGGAGACGACCGGGGTCTCGGTCTTCGCGTACTCCTCTTCGATTGCGCGAATCTCGTCCTTCGACATGTTCACCGCGGAGAAGACGAAATCGACGCCATCGGCCATGCCGGCCACATCGGCGACGTCATGCACCGTCATGCCCTTGACGTACTCGGGCATCGGCGTTTCCATCTTCCAGCGGGGGCCGACGGCTTCTTCATAGGTCTTTCCCGCACTGTGCGCGGACGCGGCGAGTTTGACCACCTCAAACCACGGGTGGTTCTCCAGCAGCGTCACAAAACGCTGGCCGACCATACCTGTGGCGCCAAGAATGCCGACCTTCAACTTTTCGGACATAACAACCTCTGGGTTTGATTCGGTTTCCTATACAAGCGGCCGCAGTGACATGGCCGCACCTATCCAATGGTACGGAATGCGCGGAACAAGACGGGCCGCTTTCCCGAATGATGGCCGTGTTCGCCGATGGGTGGGTGCTGCGGCCGGGATTCGCGGTACTCTGGAAGCATGTCAATAGCATCGCAGGAAGCGCAGAAGCAGCTGGATCGTATCGTGGCGCTGGGTTACCCAGACGTGGCGGACATGAGCGCCGCCGCGTTCCGCGCGCTCGCACGGCCGCTGATCCATGCGTTGGAGCATACCGATCTGGGCTCGAACATCCTGCTGATCCCCACGCGCGAGCTGGTGTCGCCTGAGTCGCTGATCGCCCGAACCAGCATCAACCGCATGGCCGGTTTCACGACAATGCCTCCGCGCGACATCGCAAGCTTCCTGCCGCAGGACGGGTTCGAGCCGCCGGAAGGGCCGTTCTATCTGGTTGTCGAGCCGCATACCGGCACCTGCTACATCAATCGCGAGCCGGACGTGGCGCGCAAGCTCATCGATTCCGACGAGCGCACGCCACTGACCCTTGAAGAGGGTCTTGCCATTGCTACGCAGCACCCCGATTGGCTTGAGATCAAGAACGGGTTCAACCTGCTCGGCTCTCGCAGCGCCGACGGGCGCGTGCCCAGCATCTGGATGAGCCAGAACGCGCCGCGTCTGGGGGCCGTGTGGCCGAACTCGCGGCACACGTGGCTGGGTAACGCCTACTGCATGGCCCGGCGCGGCGTGAGTCTGTTCCACTGAATTTCGCTGGAGCGCTTGTCTGTCGCCTTCGCTGGGCCGCCGCACAGTGACGCATCTGGGCGTGACCGATGGATGCTTGGTGTTTCCTGATATGTGACACTGTGTTGTACGACGCCCGGTTTTATGATGTTCTTGGTGTGTTCGCGAGCGCTTTCGCGCCGGCGGGCAATGATGAGAGACGCCATTGGGCGGGGGAGAAAGGCGGACACGCATGAAGTGCCCATATTGCGGGAATGACGAAAGCCCGGACAGCAAATTCTGTGGGAACTGCGGGCAGCCGCTGCAACAACAGGTATCACAGGCCGCGCCGGCGTCGCAGCCCGCAGTGTCGCAGATGCCCCAGCCCTCTGCGGCGCAACAGCCGGCGACTCCAGCTGTACCACTGCCAGGCGGCGGATTCGCGCCGGCTCCTGCTGCACCTCAGGAGCCGCTCCAGCCAACACAGCCTTTGCAGCCGGCTCAGTCCCAACCTCAGCCGCAGCAGCCTGTTACCCAACCGGCGTGGCCGCAAGCCCAGCAGTTCGCCCAGCCGTCAGGTGCCGGAGTCTCGACTCCGGCCGCGCCCGCAACCCAGCCGTCAGCGGCGACGCCGGCCGTGCCAGGGCAAACGCCGAAGCCCAAATCCAGGGGCAAGCTCATCGGCCTCATCGTGGCCGTGGTGGTCGCCCTCGCGTTGGGTGTCGGTCTTGCCCTGTTCTTCACGTATCGCGCGGGCATCTGGGGCGGAACCCCGCTGCCTACCGCCGAAGAGATCTCCGGTGCGTCCGGCGGCGAAGCCACCGCCGATGACGTGGTCACCCAGCTGAAAGCCAAGGGCGTGAAGGCATCGAAGTCGATCATCTTCTCCGGCAAGAAGAAGGGCGTGTTCCTCGGATACGAGGGCATGAAGCCCGGCGACCGCGTCCAGAAGGATGCCGCGGTAATCGTCCAGGAGTCGGGTGGCCCCGGTGTGCCCAAGAACACGATGGGCAAGCAGGCCACGAAGGTCGTATCCACGTTCAAGACGATGGGTGTGCCGGTACATTACAAGCAGGTACCGGTGTCCGACACCAAGAAGAAGCCAATCGGTTCCGTGGTGGCGACCTACCCCGCCGAAGGACAGACGCTGTCGGACGGCGACAAGGACGACGGCATCTACATCGGCGTCGCCACGAAGAGCGACGGCGGCGCCATCAGCATCGACATCGTCGGCCGGGACGTCGACACGGTGAAATCCGAACTGGAAAGCCAAGGACATGACGTGACGCTCGTGCCGCGCCTCGCCTCGAAGAAGTTCGTCGGCAAAGTGTCCGGTTCCGACCCGATGCCCGGATCCACGGTAGCGGAAGGCGATGCGGTCACGCTGTATTACGGCATCGACGCCAGCGGCGTCAAGGACGCCTACACGGTTCACGATTCCCCGGAGACCGGCGGCGACAATCTGCTCGGTGTCTCCGGTGTGGCCGCGGGAACGTGGTGCAACAACTCCGGTGACTGCATCACGTTCAAGGATGGCGGCGATGGCAGCGAAGGCAACTCGTACATCCCCTATCCGGAAGGTCGCGACGGTACCGAATACGGCGAATACGAGTCGCTGAGCTCCTGCGATGCCATCCAGCAGCCGTACTGCTCCAGCCCGAAAGCCGACTATCTGCTCACCGGTGACACCGGCGCGTTCGAACTGTTCCCGCGATCCAGTATGACGAACTACTGGTGCGGCACCAGCCAGGAAGACTCGAATACGGCAGGCGGCATCGTCTGCAACAACGGCAAGATGGTCGAAAACGGCGATTACAACAATATCTCCGGCGCGACGTATCACATGCAGGACTTCTATCTGGTCGTGCCGGTCGGCGCGGACCTGAACAAGCTCGAAAGCGATGGGTACTTTGACGCGGACGCGCTGGCCGCGGCCAAGAAACAGAAAGCCGTGAACACGACCAAGCCGTTCCTGATCTACCGTGACCCGAAGCTCTACGACAAGACCACGGCGGACATGACCAATAACTCCGCCAACCCGTTCATGCCGTACAACGGCTACGTCGGCAGCAAAAGCGACATCGTCAAGATGAAGCCCGCTCCCAGCGACGACACCGTGTACTATCTGACCGTCTCCATCGACCTGGATTGGGGTGAGCTGCCCGACGCCGATGTCAAGTAGCCGGGCGGCAGCGCCGGCGCGGACGGCGGTGCATCATCGGCCAAGCCCACCAAGGACATGAGCCTGACGGATGTTCGCACCGCACTCGGCAAAGGCGATTTCTAGCCGATAGCAGGCAAATACTGCCTGAAAGACGACAGTTGGTGCCTGACGTTGGACGACAAGGGCAAGGCCACCTCGGTTGGCTCGGGCAAGCCCATGCTGAGCCCCGATGCTCCGCAGTCGGTCACGCTGCACGCCGGACGGACACGGGTGGTGACGATTGGTGGAAGGTGCCGCCGGACGTCGGCATCGAGCTCATGGGGCCGGATAGCGACTATCGTTGCGGCGGCAAGAAAGGATTCAAATCCTGCTATGGGTCGAGCTCGACGTATAGCGAGGCCGAAATCAACAAGCCGATGGACTCCATCTATGTGCCAGCCGGCATCAGCAGCGACAAACTGGAGGGACTGGCCGGCGCGAGCTACCAGTTGCCGACGTGTCAGGCCATGCCAAGCCTGACAGCTCCAAGCCGTTCCTGAAAATGGAGGGGTACCACATGAACGTCGTTCCCCCTTGACGAGAACGTGCTGTACCTGACCGGAGTAGAGGTAGGGCCGGCCCGGGGACGAGCCGGGTGGATATACGGCGGATATGAATAGGCATGGTGTCGACGATATCGCCGCCGGAACCATGCCCTTTGTCGTCTGTTTGCCGCCGCTGCGCTAGCGTCGCAGACGCCGTGCGATGGAGCGCACGATTGCCGCGAAGCCGGCGGATAGGGTCAGGGCGACGGTGGCAAACACCTGCGGCCGGCGCAGTTCGTTGCGCAGGGTCGCGGCGCCCGTCACGCAATGATCCTCGAAGAACACGCGCAACTCATTGCCGCTGTAACGGCCGACCAGGTCGCCCCACGTGAGCATGCGGGTCTCATACGCGGCCGGGTCGTCCTCGCGGAACTCGAACAGGCGGATGCCGCGCAGGCGAGACTTCGGACCGTAGCATTCGAAGCCGCACGTCGGCGCATACCCTAGATCGAGGTCATGCACGTGCCCGACGAACGAGTTCTTGTGATCGTGCCCGCAGTACAACGCGAAATAGCCGCCCGCCTCGCGCAATGCGTCCACCTCGCCGACGTTCTCGTCAGCGCAGCCGATCGCCTCGCCGAGCCGTGACCCCGGCCGGCATACGGCGTCGTTGAGCACGTAGCAGCGCCCGGCGTAATTGCGGGCGCCCTCCACGGCGTTCGGCGTCCATGCCGGGACCTCGGTCAGGCAGTCATAGAATTCCTGCGGCGGAATATGCTGGAACGTGATCGACGGCACCGGTTCGCCATCGCCGTTGCGCTCGGCGAGCGTGCGCTGTACGTCGCCCAGCCATGCGATCGCCTCAGCGCTCGGTGTGCCGTAGCCGTCCGAATCCGCCAGGTCGAGTCCGCGCGAATGCGCCACATACCGCGGGTACTGGGCGTCATTCTCCTCCGGCTTGCCCGCATAATCGCCGGAATTGACCAGCATCACGCCCATCGCCACATGCTCCGAACCGTCGGAGGACAGCACGGGCAGCGCGAATGTGCCCGGCTCGATGGCCAACGGCGAGCCGCCGGCCACATCGGCCTCGGGATTCAGGCAGCCGGGGAACTCGCGGTAGATGTCGTCCTGCTCGTCAGGCAGGATGCCGCACTGGAAGTCGTGATTGCCATAGGTCGCGGCGAACGGCACGCCCGCGTTGATGACCGGTCCGAGGAACGCGCTGAACGTGTCGCGCACTTTCTGCCGGGTGTCGTTCATCAGGTCGTCCATCGTGACCACATCGTCCTGCGGTGGCAGGTCCGGATCGCGCCGCGCCGCGATGCGCCTGTGGATGCCGTGTAGCTTCGCCTCGATTTCGGTGACGAGACGTACGCGTGCGCCGGGGTTCTCGCCGCGCCGGCGCAGGAACGTGTCGATGTACGCGGGATCGTACCCGCGGATTTGATCGCCGGTGAACACCACCAAATCCGGCTTCGCCTCGTTGATTGCGGCCTCGATCATGCGGATCGTGTCGCGGTTGACTTCCGGGCCGTCCTGAATGTCGGCCATTTGCAGCACGCGGAACGTGCCGTCGTCGTGAAAACGCAGTGTCATGCCCTCCACTGTAGCGAGTCGTCCTGTGCGGCGCCATACTCTTCGCGAAGTCGCCACCACGCGTGGAGCGGGCGCCGCCATGCAGTCAACGGGCGTCCGGAGAGGGGCCGAAACGTTATCTCGGCAGGGTATCTACGTTTCGAGGGGGTGACTCGGACGCTCCGGAACATCTATCTGCATTTCGAGGGGTTGGTGGCCGAGTATCAATGGCATGGGAGCCGCATGATTCCAGTGGCGTCCATCATGCAATACCTCGAATATCGAGCAACGCCAACCCCTTGAAACGCAGATAGATGTTCGGCGGGCCTGAAATCACCCCCTCGGAAGCGAGATAACGCTCCGAAGGCCGCATGGATTGGCCGCATTCTTGATATCTCGGCGGTTTACCGGGGCGCTTCACGCTAGACTGATTAATTGCATGACCTATCGTGCGACGACAACATACGGCCGGCAGGCAACAGGCGCCGGCATCATCAAGTAAAGGAGGAGATATGGGTCAGGATCAATCATCAGTGTTTGATCTTGCGGCGGTCGCCGCGGCGTCCAATGGGGGGAACAACGACCCGCTGCTGCCTCCCGCACGATTCATCGGCGAGCCGCAGAAGCCGAGCGATATGCCTTACACCAAGTACGTCGCCTACGACAAGCAGGTGCCGTTCGACTATCCCGAGCGCACGTGGCCGGGCAAGCGTCTGCAGCGTGCCCCGCGCTGGTGCTCCGTCGACCTTCGCGACGGCAACCAGGCGCTCGTCAACCCGATGGACTCCGAGCGCAAGCTGCGCTTCTGGAACCTGCTCGTCTCCATGGGATTCAAGGAAATCGAGGTGGGCTTCCCGTCCGCCTCGGAGACGGATTTCGACTTCATCCGCATGCTTATTGAACGCGAGCTCATCCCCGACGACGTGACCATCGTCGTGCTCACCCAGTGTCGTGAGCACCTGATTCGCCGCACTTACGAGGCGCTCAAGGGCGCCAAGCGTGCGATTGTGCATTTCTACAACTCGGTCTCCGTGCTGCAGCGCGAGGTCGTGTTCCGCAAGAACAAGGAAGAGATCAAGAAGCTCGCTACCGACGCGGCCGAGCTGTGCAAGGACCTTGAAAACGAGGCCAAGGGCATCGACCTGTATTACGAGTACAGCCCCGAATCGTTCACCGGTACCGAGCCGGAATACGCGGTCGAGGTGTGCAATGCGGTCATCGGCGTCATCAAGCCGACCCCCGAGCACCCGATGATCATCAACCTGCCGGCCACGGTCGAGATGACCACGCCGAACGTGTTCGCCGATGAGGTGGAGTACGTGTCCACGCATCTTGACGACCGTGACGCCGTGGTGCTCTCCCTGCACCCGCACAACGACGAAGGCATGGGCGTGGCCGCCACCGAGCTGGCCGTGCTGGCCGGCGCCGACCGCGTGGAGGGCTGCCTGCTGGGCAACGGCGAGCGCACCGGCAACGTGGATCTGGTTACGCTGGGTCTGAACATGCTCACGCAGGGCATCGATCCGCAGATCGACTATTCGAACGTTCCCGAGATCCGCAAGACCGTCGAGTACTGCAACCAGATCAAGATCTCCGAGCGTCATCCGTACGCGGGCAACTTCGTGTTCACCGCGTTCTCCGGCTCCCATCAGGACGCCATCAAGAAGGGCCTCGAAGCCCGCGAGGTCGCTGCGGACCGAGTCGGCGCCGATCTCGACAAG
>UMGX01000256.1_pt1 | contig 52218 bp, 50 predicted proteins | sample 1965411 | NCBI WGS metagenome assembly UMGX01 (sample SAMEA4836086, study PRJEB28245) | human gut metagenome | biome: gut microbiome; material: fecal sample | place: Denmark | collected 2008 | reverse complement strand
TCATTATAGGCTGAGATAAGCTTTCATGATTCGTTGACAATTTAATTAACGAGATGTCAGGATTTTCCCCTAACATCTTAACATTAATCAGAAAGGATTTTATTTATGATATTAGTAAACACAGATTATATAACCGGAAAGAAATTTGAAATGATCGGACTTGTAAAAGGAAATATGATCCAGTCTGTACATTTTGGAAAAGATCTTGTAAACAGCTTTAAGACACTTGTAGGCGGTGAACTTACTTCTTATACAGAAATGATGAATGAAGCCCGTGCCATCGCCACAAAGCGCATGAGCGAAGAAGCCGAAAAATGCGGTGCCGACGCCGTCATTAATATCCGCTATGCATCCAGTACTGTCGTACAGGGTGCTGCTGAAATCATGGCTTACGGAACTGCAGTAAAATTCGTAGAAGAGTAGTTTCAAAAAGTGCCTGCCATCCTGTTATATTGATATATCCACAAATGGTCTGAATGTCCGGTGCCAGTGAAATATATTGCAAATGGCAGGCGTTTTTTAACTATTAATGCTTTTTCACTATCTACCAATATTGTTTCTATTTTTTAATACTTTTTTCTGCTATTTTTACAGCACCATTTTCTCTTCGATCCGGATTTTCTCCAGATGCTTGATCCTGTCCACGAGATGTGTTTCCGTCAGATACTTATACACGCTCTTCGGGACAAGATGCGCCCATTCTTCATCCATGGCAATGCAGCTTCGCACCCATGAAGCACTGACTCCGCGGTCTTTTTCTTCTCTTCGCCAGAGAACTTCTACATCCAGCTTCAAGCTTCGCAGAATCTTATATTTTTCTTCATCCCACGCATCACTGAGTCCCATAAAATACGTCGCATCTTCCGGCATATAATTTGCAATATATTCCGGAAAATTAATCGGAAACGGCAGAATATCATATTCCTGCTCAGGGACTTTAAATTCCTGCATGGCACCTTTTATCATCTCATAACGTTCAAAATACGTCAGCGGATTTGCCGCTTTTGTGGATCGGTTCTGATCATTTACCGAATCGCCGGTCATTCTCCCGTCCGGATTCGTAAGCCCGATATACAGTTTCCGGCACCGCATCTTTGCCGCCAGAATATATTCCATATGCTTTAAATGCAATACCTGGAATCTTCCATTTACAACACCTGTCTCTATCATACTTTCCCCTCATCTTTCGCAGTTATTTATGTTACAAGACCATCTTTTTCAAAAATATTCTTTCAATTCTTCCACAGCCTCTTCCGGCATATACGGAAGATCATGTCTGGAATCCGATGCCGACGCAAGAAGATATGCATTTCCCTTCACAACACGCAGTTTCTTTGCCACTATATTCTGATTAAATGAAAAATACTGGATCTGCGGATAATGCATGTATGTGGTTTCTCGACCAAATACACCGCTTGATACGGCCAGACTCTTCTTATCACAGGCAAATGCATCCGTAACATAGCCGCCCGCAAGCATCACCAATACAACCAGCCATCCACAGACACACGCCAGATTAATCCACAGAAAATGGGATCCTATGATTTCTTTCGCAAACCGGTCTGCCACAAATAATGCAACTGCCCAGATCACTGCCGGGATTGCCTTAAGAAAGATAACCGACTTCTTCTGTCTCTGCAGCGGAAGTTTCATTGCTTCTGCAAATTCCGGCAGAAGTTTCTGCATTTTTTCAATCACGTCTGCATGACTCTGATACAAAAGGAAAAAGGCGTCCTTTTCTTCATCGTCATCTCCCATTCCGACATTGATAAGTTCCACCCGGTATCTCTTAAAAATCCTTGCAATCCATGTCTGTCTCACCGTTACACCATGAATCCGCTTTACCGGAATTACATAGCTTACTTTCTTTAAAAGTCCGTAAGAAATATAGATCTTATCACTTTTTCGTGTAACCTGATACTGATAATACTTAATAAAATCCTTCACCGTATCCCAGACTGCTGTTGCGCCGATAAAAAATGCTACCGCCCAACCTGATATTATTTCCAGAATATTTTGTCCTGAAATTCCTTCCTGTATGCCAGAAAGCAATTTTGATACGGAGCCTCCGATTCCTCCAACTGCAAGCAAAACAGCAAATAAATTAATCGCAAACACTCCATGCCAGATCATATCATTTACATTTGCTGTCACCGTTGTCTCTGTGATGTTTTTACCGTTTTCCTCATCTGTTATCCCGGCAGTTTCTTTGTACGCGCCACTTTCTGTCTGATGATTCGCATCCTGCGCATAAACTTCTGCCCCGGAACGGTTACCTTCCGACTCCATAATCGCAAAAACCGTCTGACGGAACCACTCTGCTTTTTCTTTTTTCAGCACTAGTTTTACGTCTGTATCATCTGCCGTTGAGAAACTGTCTGTATCCAGTTTCACAGTGCATGTGCCAAGCATCATTTCCAGAATATTCTGTGAGAGATTGACATTGGAAATATGCTTGATGCCGATCGTCTGCACCTTGCGGTTCCATGTATTTTTCTCAATCACGATTGCCTGCCCCTGGATAGAAATATAAGTTTTCGCCCAACGGCGGAGCTGCCAGAATAAAGCAATCAGGAACAATACAAGAAACAGACTGGCTCCCGCAAACTCATCTGCCAGATGTTCTTTCAGATTATCCATATGCTTTACAATTTCTTTCAGGTCATCCAGTGCCGATCCTGCAAGTACAATCACGATTCCAATAAATATAGTTCCAAATCGTTCAATCACAATGGAGATATGGTTTCTAAATTTCGTTTCTGTCGTTTCCATGTTTTTCCTCCGCTGCGATCTGATTGATCCGCTTCTGTAAATTCTCTGCGATCTGTTCCGCTTTTTCATCTTCCAGAAGATTGATCTCTACATCTCCACCTGCTGTTGTCACAACTACATTTGCCACACCAAATGCTCTGGCAACCGGACCTCTCTCCACCTGCAGTTTATGTAACCGTTCCATCGGAACAATATTGCGTTCTATGAAAAGATACCCTTCGACCGTATCTATACATTCTTCATCTATATGATAACCATATCTCCGGTACCGGAAATACGGGCTGATCACACAGTTCAGAATGATCAGAACAACGAGCACCAAGGATATTATCTCGCCAATCCGGATATCTTTTGGACTGAGCCAGAATGCATTTACGCAGATGATCGCTGCCAGCAGAATAACACTTAAGATCACGGTCGACACATACATGCACCACATCGCACGTTTACTGAGTCGTTCGTATTTCATCTTCTCTTCTCTCATTGATTTTCTCCTTGTAACTAGTCGTTTCTATTCTAGCACAAATAAACCACCATTACAAAAAAAGAAGATACTGTTCTGCACTGATATACAGCACACCACGGTATCTTCTCCTTTATAATCTTCTTTTTTAATGAATGGAAACATTTAGTCCATACTCTTCCATAATACCTTTCAACTTCTGCATGTATTCTTCACTCGGCGGAGTCGCCTCAGCCACCGGTTTATCACTGATGCGAAGATATTTCATTACTCCAAGATTATGGTACGGCAATAATTGAATCATTGTAACTGCATCTCCTAATTCTTTACAAAATTCTGCATTGCATGCAGGCCTCTCGATACATGCAGCAAATCAATTTTATCTTCAATTTCCCGGGCAAATGCAATCTCATCATCCAATGACGGTGAGCCTTCTACCATATCACTTGCATTGATTCGATATTCAATTGCCATTGTATTTCCTATTTTTTTTCGAATTGCTGCTAAAAGTTCTTTTGTAAATCTTGATGCATTTTCAATTGTATCCGCACTATATTCATCTGTTCTTTTGTTAAATCTGTAGGATCCAGCTCTACCGCAACATTCTTTCCTTCATCACGCTTTTCAAAAGATCCTGCATAAAAATTAATTGCAAACAACTCTATCCCGATTTTTGCCTGATACATATGTGCAAGATCTGTCAGTGACATCATCTCATTAACCACCGATTCTTCAGACATTCGCAGTAAATGTGTAACTACAGGCGGAATATTTCTATTTACACATCCGCACCCAATATTAATACAGGCAACTCCCCCTTTTACAATATCTCTTACCCATTCCATTAATTCGCGATTTACATGTCCGTCTCCCGTCGCAAAACTAGGCCAAACCGGAGTAAAAGATACTCTGTTTTTTAACTTCATTGGTCCGATCTGAATCGGTTGCAATACATGTTTATACATTGTGTGATTCATTTTTTTGCTCCTTTCGTATAAAATCTGTTTTTAGTATAGAAAGCGCGCAAAAAACCAACAATATTCATATCTGACAAATTCTTAACACATTTTTGCAAAATATTACAGCTCTACTATTTAAATACAAAAACCGGAAAATTCTTGGATGAAATAAAATAAGAGACAGGAAATATTACGCACCTTTGAGGAAGTACCCCACTACATATTTCCTGCCTCTTATTTTTATTATTCTAAAGCATCTCTAAAATAGCTTCTTTTGACTGTGCGCCTACGGTTCTGGCTGCCACTTCTCCATTCTTGAATACAAACAGCATCGGAATGGAAAATACCTTGTACTGTCTTGCAATCTCTGGGTTCTCATCCACATCAATCTTGCACACTTTAATATCTGTTCTTTCCTCTGCAATCTCTTCTATGATCGGTCCCACCATCTGGCACGGTCCACACCAGGTTGCCCAGAAATCAACCAGTACCGGTTCTTTTGCCTGTAATACTTCCTGTTCAAAAGTATCATTTGTCACATGAATCACTGCCATATCTATCGTCCTTTCTTTTATTCTTCTTAAAGTTAGTTTTTCTGTTTTTCAGTTATTATTATACTATATTTTGAAAATATTTTTGTAACATTTGTTACATATTTTTAACTTTTAATGGCTCTTTCCTTTTCCTCCGCATCATCTTTATGCTTTGCTGATCCGATCAATCGCATCCAGTTCTTCTTTTGTAAATGATATATTTTGCAATGCTGCAATATTATCCAGGATCTGTTCCGGTCTGGATGCTCCGATCAATACGGAACATACGTCTCCATCTTTTAAAATCCACGCAAGCGCCATTTGCGCCAGTGACTGTCCACGAAGCTTTGCGATTTCATTCAACGCTGTTGTTTTCTTTACCAGTTCCGCTGTAATATCGGATTTGTGTAAAAATCGCGGATCTCTCGCTGCGCGGCTGTCTTCTGGAATCCCATGCAAGTATTTATCTGTCAGACACCCCTGCGCCAGTGGACTGAACGCAATAATTCCAACACCGTTTTCCCTGCAACAGTCTTTTACACCATCCTCTTCAATCGTCCGGTCATAAATTGAATAGCGGCGCTGATTTACGATAAACGGACAATGTCTTTCACGCAGCAACTCTACCGCCCGTTTTGTATATTCTTCGTTATAATTTGATACGCCTGCATACAGTGCTTTTCCACTGCGCACAATATCGGTAAGAGCATCCATCGTCTCTTCCAGTGGTGTATTCGGATCCATTCTGTGATGATAAAATACATCTACATAATCCAATTCTAACCGCTTCAGACTCTGATCGAGACTTGCCATCAGATATTTTCTGCTGCCGCCGTCCCCATAAGGACCATCCCACATATCATATCCTGCTTTCGTTGCAATGACCAGCTCGTCCCGGTATGGCATAAAATCGTCTTTTAAAATCCTTCCAAGACTCTTCTCGGCACTTCCATACACCGGACCATAATTATTTGCCACATCAAACTGTGTAATTCCATTGTCAAATGCGGTTCTGCACATTGCTTTCATATTATCATAGTTATCTTTTGAGCCGAAATTATGCCACAATCCAAGTGATACAGCCGGGAACTTAAGTCCGCTTCTTCCAACACGGTTATATGTCATCTTCTCATAGCGGTCTGCTGCCGCTGTATAAATATCTGCTATATCTGCCATTCTTCTGTCCTTCCTTTCAACTGTCTGATTTGCATATTGTTTTCTCTGATTGTGTAACGCTGTTCCTTTTTACTCAATCCAGAATACTCTTCCTTCTTTTCTGTCGGTTGCCTGCGGCGGTTCTCCATCCGCATATCCGACAGCACAGTGGGCAATTCCTTCCCATTCGCCTTCGATTCCTAATTTCTTCAATAACTGCTTGTATTCCGGCATCTCAAATTCTTCTTTTGCACGGTGGATCCAGATGCTTCCAAGTCCCAGTGTATGTGCGGCAAGCATCATATTTCCCATAACAAGGCTTCCATCATAAACACAAGTGGATCTCTCCTTATTTGCTAACACTAGCAAAATCGCCGGTGCACCGTAAAATGGATCAAAGCCTTCATCCCAGCCACCAATCTTGCGGTTGATCTCTGATAACTCATCGCGAAGTTCTTTATTTGTCACAGCGATTGTAATAGTTGCCTGCTGTCCCATGCCATTTGCTGCATACAGACCTGCTTCAATGATCTGCTCCAGATCCTGTTTTGCCGGCATGTCCGGTTTGAATTTACGGATACTGCGGCGTTCTTCCATTGCTTTTATTATTTCATTCATATTCATGACCTCCAATCAATCTTTCAAACTACCGTCTATTATATATGATTTTATTTGATTTGGAATACTTAATGGAAACAAAGTTTTTTATTACCTAAAAAGTAACGGCACTGTATAATGATTCATCACTACACAATGCCGTTATCCTGTTCCGTTAAAATGGACCTGGCGGGAGTTGAACCCGCGTCCGAAAGCCCATCCATCAGAGCATCTCCCATCACAGTCATTATTCTGACATTCCCTCCGCGAATCACCTAATGACAGGTTATCCGTTTTAGTAGCTTCATAAGTTCTTCCATCTCCGCAAAGCTTTGGAAACGAAGTGCTCCGCCTGTTTGAAGCCGGTTACCGGAACAGCGGATGATTCCGGGCCGACTGCCGCCTAATTAGGCTGCGTACGCTAAATTTTCGTCTGCGTTTATATTTAGTTGGAACTTTTAACGTAGTGTCCCGCTACGGATGGCTTCTCCAACTTCCAGACCCCCGTCGAAACCAGTACAAGCCCTTATATGTAGACTACTGGTGTGCAGACGTCTTTCGTCTGGATATCATTATAGGGAGATGCCGCTGAAAAGTCAAGGGTTGCTCATTAAACTTGTAGTTTAAAATATCATCACTTCCTGCAATCCTCAGCAGTCACCGATCCCTTCAACTTCTACATGTGCTTCTCCAGATACTCCCGCACCATGCGGAACTCATCTTCATAAATACAGTTCGGCAGGCTTCCGTCCTGCACACCTTTCAGACACTCTTCATAGTCCAGCCATTTTACGGACTCGACTTCGGACTCCTGTAATTTGAGGTCAGAGATATCTACCGGCTTTGTATAGACATACACACTGCTGAATTCTTTATCGCGAAACATCCGACCATGGAACTCTGCTTCGAATGCCGCGTTATGAACACCGACATAATGAAGATCTTCTGCAGTAACAGCAAGACCTAGTTCTTCACCTATTTCGCGGATTGCAGATTCCAAAAGCCCTGCGCCCGCTTCCACATGCCCTGCGGAAGATATATCATAGCAGCCCGGATTGGAATCTTTGCAGGCACTTCGTTTTTGGAGCAACACATCATAATCTCTGCCATGTTCTGTCTCTTTTTCACGGACAACCCACATATGGACCGTTGCATGCGGGCTTCCTTCCCGGTGTGCTACGCCACGTTCCTTTGTCATACCGGTTTTATTTCCATTTTCATCCAGCACATCAAAAAGTTCCATAGGTTTTCCGTTTAATGCTGCCGCAACCAGCTTGTCTCCGCCGTCATAGGTCAATTTCAAAGAGAAAAATTCTTTCTGTTCATCCAACAGACGGAAGAAGATCTTATCTCCCTCCCAGATATTCAGATGCCATACTTCTTCGATATCCACCCATTCCAGTTCGCCTTCATCGCATGAAATCGGTTCTCCTTCAAATCCGTCCGCAGTAAATAAAGACATATATTCTGTCACACCGCCACCGGATACAAAGGTCACGATTCCGCGGTACTGATAAGATGTCAGCGTATAGCCGGTCTCTTCTTTTACTTCGCGAAGAAGACACTCTTCCGGACTTTCATCCACTTCAAAATGTCCTCCGACTCCGATCCATTTATCTTTATTTACATCATTTTTCTTCACCGTTCTGTGAAGCATCAGATATTTTCCGTCTTTTTCTATATAACATAGTGTACTTAATCCTGTCATTTTCGTCCTCTCCTCTTGAGTGTCCGTTTTATCTTATGGTATGATACCAATGTTCCGTTATTATGATAATGAATTTTCAGGAGAAATGCAATGAATCGAACGATTGAATATAAAATAACAGAAGCGCAAAACGGACTCCGCGTGGAGCAGTTTTTACGCCGCAAAGGATATTCCGGGCAGAACCTCGCCGAGATCAAGCGTATGCCCAAAAGTGTTCTCGTAAACGGAGAACATTATTATATGCGCCAGACTTTAAAAACCGGTGATGATCTTGTTATCAAAATCTGTGAAACTGCCTGTTCGGAAAAGATCCCACCGGTTTATCATCCACTTGATATTGTCTATGAAGATGAAGATATCGTTGTTATAAATAAAGCCGCCGGTATGCCGATCCATCCGTCTTTGAATCATTACACCGAATCGATGGCAAATGCGCTTGCATGGTACTATCAGGAACAGGGAAAACCTTTTATTTTCCGTTGTTGCAACCGCTTAGACCGGGATACTTCCGGGCTGACAGTTGTCGCCAAGCATCTGGTGAGCGGAAGCATTTTATCCACTATGGTAAAGGAGCGGCGTATCCACCGGGAATACCTCGCTATCTGCAAAGGTTCTGTCACACCGTCCGAAGGCACGATCAATGCGCCTCTTGGCCGCAAACCCGGAACGATCATTGAACGGACGGTAGATTTTGAAAATGGAGAAAAAGCGATCACACACTACCATGTCATGGATGAAAAAAACGGGCACAGCCTTGTCTCCCTCCGTCTGGAGACAGGCCGCACCCATCAGATCCGGATCCACATGCGCTACCTTGGTTTTCCACTCATTGGCGATTATCTGTATAATCCCGACATGGAACATATTACAAGACAGGCTCTTCATTCTCATAAATTGTCTTTTACACATCCGATCACCGGTGAGACAATGGAATTTACCGCACCGCTTCCTGATGATATGGCACAGGTACTTCAGTAGACTCCTGTGCCATTTATAACTTTATATCTTCTCAATCTTGTCCCGGAGTTTTAACATTCTGGCGTCCAGTTTTGCAATATCTTCTGCATATTTCTTTAATTCTGCTGCCACTTCATCGCTGCCGTCCAGCTGCTTCTTATAAAACAACTGATAATCAAGCACAGACCAGTAATCCATCGCAACTGTCCGAAACTGCACTTCTACTTTCTGCTTCTGAGAACCTTTTGCAAAATAAATCGGGATTTCCAACGTGATATGCAGACTCTTATAACCATTCTTTTTCGGTTCCTTGATGTAGTCCTTCTCCTTAAGAACTTCTACATCTCCCTGCGCTTTTAATATATTTGCGACTTCATATACTTCATCTTCAAACGGGCAGACCACACGAACGCCTACAAGATCATTCAATTTCTCCGCTGCCGTCTGGAAATCTGTCTTATAACCTTTTCGTACCAGTTTTGCGTAAATACTTTCTGCGCTCTTCTTCCGGCTGCTGATCTGGTTCACAACCGTTCTTCCTTTTTGCTTGGATAATTCTGTATTAATCATCTGTAGTTTCGCTATAAGAATGTCTATCGCACACTGGCATTTAATTTGATATTCCGTTTCAGCCAGACATTCCGCAATATCATCTATCTTCTGTTGTTCTTTTTCGGACAGGCATTGCAGTCTTTTTTCCTGTCGGTCTTTTTTTACACTTTTTTTCTTCTTTTTTGTCATGATTTTACTCCTTTATAAAGCAAAATAGTACCTTATTTTTCCGATTCTATCTATCGATATATTCGTAAATCCAGGAAAATTTTATGTAAAATCAGCACTGCATTGCCTTTCTGATTTCTATTGTCAATAGCTTTGCAGCCACCGGCTTCGCCACATATCCGTTCATTCCCGCATCCTTACACATCTGTTCGCTGTCTGAGGCACTTTGTGCAGTCATTGCCAGAATTGGGACATTTTTTGCATGGTCAGTTTCCAGCTTCCTGATTCTTCTCGCTGCTTCCATACCGTCCATCACCGGCATCATCAGATCCATTAAGATCACATCATAGTTACAGTTTTTACTCACCATATCAACTGCTTCCTGTCCGTTCCATGCTTTTTCTACCGTTGCCCCGGCATCTTCCAGATAGAACTGTGCAACTTCCATGTTGATATCATTATCTTCTACCAGTAAAACATGCAATCCTTTAAGTGATTTATCCGTTTTTTCTTTTTCTGATATGTCTGTCTCATATTCGGCAGTATCCAGTTCAAATGGAATCTGTACAATAAATACAGAGCCTTCACCAAGCACACTTTTTACTTTAATACTTCCATGCATCTTATCAATCAGTCCACGCACGATCGACATTCCAAGGCCTGTTCCTTTGTACTGTGTACGCGCATCTGTCTTTTCCTGTGTAAATGGCTTATAAATCTGATTTGCAATAAATTCTTTACTCATACCGATACCGGTATCGACAATCTTAAATTCATACAATGCATGTGTATCATTATATTTCACTTCTTGTACATACGTGTCAATATGTCCGTTTTCTTTATTATATTTGATCGAATTACTCAAAAGATTAATTAAAATCTGACGTAAATGCAGCGGACTTCCAATCAATTTTACATGCCTGAGATCAATTCTGTGCTTTTCATGCGTAATTCCGTTTTCTTTAATCTGGATATCCAGAAGTGCACTTACTTCATCCATCAGTTCTTCCAGATTAAATGGTTCTTTACCAAGTTTCATTTTCCCCGATGAGATTTTATTCACTTCAAGTACATCATTTACCAACGCCTGTAAATGATCTGTAGAAAGTCGAAGCTTTCTTAAGCAATCGTCCAGTTTCTCTTTATCATCCCAGTTTTTCTGGATAATATCTATCATTCCGGCAATTCCATTAATCGGTGTGCGAATATCATGACTCATACGGTTCATAAATTCTGTTTTGGCTTTGTTCTCTGAATCTGCAGTTTCATAAGCGACCTGCAGACGTTCTCTCTCCTGCTGTTCTTTTGCATGAAACAGCGAAGTATTTTTGAACAGGATCATTCCCTGGATCACTGTACTTCTTTTTCCTGTTTTACTGTCAAATAACGTGTCCAGTGACATAAGAACTGTTTTCTGCATCCAGACATATTTCCCTGTATGATTCCGTTCCTGATATTCTACTGTAACCTGTTTTTCGCCATTCAGATAACGTTCCAACAGCTTGGAAGACGAATCTACGATCCGATAATTCTCCAGTGTCTCTTCTGCAACATACTGCTGTCGTTCCTGACAATAGAGGTCATAGGAACACGGTGTCTTTGCATCTACCGTAAATTCGTGTCTTCCGGTATGGTAGAAAATACTCTTCAGGCAGTCATTGGTCAGATCTACCGCATAAATTGCCTGTGCGGTTTCCATCAGTGCTTCTACATAATTGCCGTTCTCCAGAATGGACTGTTTCATCTGCTCATAATATCTCGTCAGTTGAAATTTTTCATCTGTACCCATCTTCTCACTGTCGTGAAATTCATCAAATCCAAGGATGAAATGATGCAGTCTTCCATCTGCCGCATCATTTACAAAAAGTGCCGTCATTCTTCCATAACGATATCCCGCTCCCACTTTACGTTGATAAGAAAACTCTGTCTTCTCCATCGCAGGGCCAAGTGACTGTTCCATTGAAGCAATCTCAAGCCATTTCCGCATTTTCTTTCTTGTATCATCTGCTGCAAATTCCCGCAGCACCTGTTCTGCCGCTCCCGTATAACTTCCATCTTCTGCAAGGAAAAATCCTTCTTCGGATCTTAACATACGATAAGTATCCATCCTTGCGTCACAGTACAGACAGTTTGCAAATACATAATGCTTTTCCCGAATCCGATCCAACAATTGAAGGCTTTCTTTCCTTTTTCTCTCATTCTCCTGAACCTTGGCATGGTTTTTGTCTACATACATATTCTTATCCGCCTGTTTAAACAGCATGCGCATCGTACATGGCTCATAATCATCTGACAAAGCATATCCTGCCGCATAACTGATCGGCATTTCCGGATGCTGCTGCGAATACAGTTTTACACTTTTTCTCACACCTGCCAGGCACTCCTGCACTTCGGTATGATTTTTTCCTGTCAGCACTGCAAGGAATTCATCTCCACCATCACGGCCTACAAAGGCATCCTCCGGCATGGCTGCGCGAAGCTGTCCGGCAAAAGACCGGATATACGCATCCCCTTTGTCATGTCCGAGATTGTTATTGATCATACGCAGATTATTCAGATCAAACACACAGACTGCGATCTGTGCTCCCGCTTCAAGTTCTTTGTTGTTTTCCAGAATCTCTTCGCATTTATTTTTATTCGGAAGTCCGGTTGCCTCATCCAGATAAATCTTTTTCTGTAAAAGACGGTTCTGCGCTGCATAACGCAGCATCTTCAAAACTTCCAGTCCAAGGAGCAGTACCAGACCACATATATCAAGAATTACAATTTTTTCCAATACATCCAGTGTTGATGTTCTTTTATCTGAATATACTTCCGCAAATCCGGTTGCTTCATCACATATTTTGAAAAACTCTTCACTCTTTTCAACAATCTGTGTATGCTCGTATCCTTTCTCCCGGACAATCAGGATTTCTTTTTTTAACTGTTGGAAATAATCGTCCAGTTCTTTCATCTTACTCTGAAACTTCTTATCTTCCAGACGTACAAGTTGTAACTTATCACTTCCGCCCCGAAGACCATCGATATAATCCTGCACATCCTGCAGCATCTGATCCTGCGGTTTTCCGGCATCTTCCAGCTTAATGATCCGCTGTGTTTTTCCTCTGACCAGACCGGCATAATTGACAACACGCCCGGTTCCCTGAATCCTGGATACGAGTGCCATCATTAAAACAAATAATACAATCAGAACGAGCGTTAATATCATCATCCCGATACGCAACAGATATGTTCTTTTCTTTTTTTTATTGCTTATTTCTTTATCCATTTTCATGCTCCAAAATCGTATGTTAGACTACACTCATTTTAGCCGATTTTCTGAGAATAAGCAACAAAAGCTTCTGATGGAATCTTCCGCAAAAAAGGAAAAACAGGCTGATGACAATTGCACATACCAGACCAGTAAGTCCTATTTCCAATTCCGGACGTCCATTCGGGAAAAAGAAGAAGTATATCTATGGCAAGCTCTCTGTCACACATAACCTTCCATATCCGCTCTCCGCATTCGGTCTCTCCTCATACCCCGGCAGTGGTTTTGCTCCCCTTCTCAAATAAGCCTTCACCTTCTCCCCATACAAATATGGATCATTCCCTTTCACAATCCCCCATTCCATCAGAAGTGCTGCTGCTCCTGTCACAAAAGGGGTTGCAAAAGATGTCCCGGTAAACGCTGCATATCCGCCGCCTGTTGTCACCGTCGTCACATCGACTCCCGGTGCGACCAGATCCGGCTTCTCCACAATGCCTCCCCCTCTCCTCAGTGGACCTCTTCCTGAAAAATCAGCATAGGAAAATGTTGTTCCATTATATGCACCGACAGATATTACCCGTCCTGCCGTAGAAGGAATCGTAAGCGTCGTCGTTGCTTCTGGCTTTAAAAACCCGGTTCCGCGGTTCAGCGCGATGTCTCCCGAAAGCCATAATTCATATAAACCATTCACAACCTTTACAGGCTGTATTATAATTTTCCACACACCACTGCCGACAAAACGGTTTACCGGCAGAAAATCAATATAGATTTCCTGTGCAGTACTGTATGGACTCGGTTTTCCATAATAAATAAGCAGTTCTGTCTGTCCCAGTGTAAATCTTTGTGTTCCAAGTATTTCTGCAATCTGCGTACTTCGAAGACCGGATGGCGCAATTACAGAAATCTCCACAACATCCGTATATTCTTTCCAGATCTGCACATTCAGCGCCGGCTGATTTTCCTGTACCGCAAGTTCAATGACTGTTTCCGTATTTTCCTGCAGCATACCGGATGTATGCCCGGCACTTGCCGCCTCATTTCCGGTTCCGACACAAATAACACTTTTCCACATATTTGACATATCATCAATATAACGTTCCACCAGTGATGTTCCATCATGTGAACCGTAGGTATTTCCAAAACTTAAATTCACAGCTGCCGGCATGCGAAGCTCCAACGCTTTTCGGATAACATAATCCAGTGCCAGCATAAGCTCCGTTGTCCGCGGGAACCCCTCCACATCAGGTGTTCCAAGTTTGACAACCAGCAGTTCACTTTCCGTCGCCACGCCCGCATACCTTCCATTACTGTTTCGTCCATTCCCTGCTGCCACACCAGTCACCGCTGTTCCATGCCCGGAAACATCCCGGCTTCTCACTCTTTTCATCCGCTCTGTCACAGAATTTTCCTGTAAAGCTTCATCGATCTGCTCACTTGTATATTCCACGCCGATTTCATATCCTTTCGGCGCGCTCTCCCCCGGTTCTGGATTTAAAGACTGATCCCACAGAAAACGGATTCTTGTATTTCCATCTGCATCTCTGAAATCCGCATTTGCATAATCAATCCCGGAATCTATGATCCCGATCAGAATTCCCTGTCCAAATAAAGAAAAACGCGTATCCTGTACTTCGTTAATACAAGATACCCGCTTTCCATTCGCTACCTGAAAAAATAATCTTTTCGGCTTTTCCACATATTCAACTTCTGTAATCTCCGTCAGATCTTCTATTTTTGATTCCGCGATTCTGATGACTGCATATTCATTCTGAAGTTCCGTTACACGTACTGCAATATTTCTTACACGTCCCAGATCCCCGGAATATTTAACGATCAGGTCCCACTCTCTTTCCAGCCGGTCATACCCAACATCCAGATTCCATGATCTTTTTCTCTCTTCTTCCGTAGAATCCAGTGCCAGATTTAAAAGATTCTCCAATTTCTGACTGGTCATATAAACACCTTAAATATTTTCTTATTTACTGAAAGTATATTCCGCGTACACGCTTCATTTTCCTGAAATAATACATACTCATGATAAATGACAGCACTTCTCCCCGTTTTTATTTTTCCGGAACTACATTTACAACAATAACTGTAAGTATCTTCTGCTTTTTCTGTGACCATTGTGACTTGATTTTTCTCTTAAAATACACCGGCAATAAAGATCTCCAGACCGATCACGATCAGAATAATTCCCCCAAGGATCGTTGCTTTTCCGGCAAATCTTGTTCCGAACCGTTTACCGATCGCAAGTCCTGAAATACAAAAAAAGAACGTTACGGTGGCAATGACCAGGGAACAGACAAGCGCCATAAAAAAGTCATATTCTGCAATTGTAAATCCAACGGACAGCGCATCAATCGATGTTGCCACTCCCTGTACAAATAAAGCCCATGCGCCTACACCCGGCTTCTCTTCTTCCTCATCATTCCTAAATCCGTCCCACAGCATCTTTCCACCGATATAAAGAAGTAATATTAACGCAATCCATGGGATAAACTTTTCAAACGCCCGGAAATACTGCACGATCGTATGTACACATATCCACCCGGTCATTGGCATCAATGCCTGAAAAAATGCATATACACCTGCTACTCCGCACATTTTTTTCTTCCGCATCTTTGGCTCATTAAGCCCATTCGCCAGCGACACGGAAAACGCATCCATTGTAAGGCCAACACCCAGCAACACACTGTTTACAAAAAATAATACATTCCATTCCATCTTTCTTCCTCCGATATTAAATAGCAAAAAAGAACCAGATACAGTTCCAAACTATACCTGGTTTCTATTTTAATTAAATCCAATCAGACGTCTTGCAACGCTGTATGCAAGAGAAGAAATCTTTCTTCCTGATCTTCCCGGAATGTTCATTGTCTGTCCAAGAATTCCATAGCGGATTTTTACAAAGCTACGGAAATCCTTTCTTCGCAGATACTGCCAGAGTTCCTTTTTCTTCGCCAGATTCTCTTTATCTTTGGAACGAATACATAAAATAGAAGAAACTGTCATCATAATTGCAAGATAATTCAACATATAAGATCTTAGTTTCTTACAGCCGATATCCTTTAACTGGTACATATCGATCATTGCCTTTGTAACAAAAATCTGCTGATCCAGACGTTTGATCATTACTTTCTCATTGACTGACTGATCGTCTCTTCCAATAAAGTAACGGTAGAAATCCACATCCAGATAATATATTTTACGCACATGCGGAAGTGGATAATACACATAAATATTATCTACATAGAATGTATGCTTCGGAAGATGTAACTGAATCAGCTTCAGCATATCTGTACGATAGATAACCGAATGCATTAGGATATACTGATCCAGATGGAAATGCCCGATATCCCCCCAGTGGAAGATCTCATCCTGTGGCAGTACATTTCTGTAATGAATCACTTTCTTACGCGTTGCTCCAACCTTCTCGTAAACATAGTTGGAAATAAGCATATCAATCTCTTCACCGTCTTCTTCCAGATTTCTTAAAAGTGCAAGGATCTTATGCAGTGCTTCTTCATCTACCCAGTCATCGCTGTCTACTACTTTAAAATACTTTCCGGTTGCATGACTTAAACCTGCATTCACCGCGTCTCCGTGTCCGCCATTCTCTTTGTCTACCACCTTTACAATGTCCGGATACTTTTCCATATATTCATGTGCGATCTCAGATGTTCTGTCCTTAGATCCGTCATTAACAATAATAATCTCTACTTCTTCTTTCCCCGGCAAAATGCTCTCAATTGCTTTTGCCATATATTCCTGTGAATTATAACTTGGAATTGCAAATGAAATATACTTCATTGTATTCTCCTTTCTTTCGTTTCCCGAATCAGTATACCTTATTTTTCCCAATTTTCCAATAAAGAACAGTTAAATTTATTCTTAAGATTCTCTTTGGGATTGTAAATATTTTTATTTTCCGTTATAGTGAACCTGTAGTATGCATTATTGTCATACAGGGTTTTTTGTTCAAACCGAAATAAAATATTTTAATATGGAGGATTAAATATGAAAAATATAATCGTTGGACAGTCCGGCGGACCAACCGCCGTTATCAACGGAAGTCTCTACGGAGTTGTTACCGAAGGACTTGCACATCCGGATAAGATCAGTCACGTCTATGGCATGATAAATGGAATCGAAGGTTTCTTAAATGACCGCATCATGGATATGAACGCACTTGCCGAAAACAGAGAACTTGAATTTGTAAGGACAACACCCGGAGCTTATCTTGGCTCCTGCCGCTACAAACTGCCGGAGGATTTAACTGATCCTGTTTATCCGGAACTGTTCCGCAGATTCGAAGAAAAAAACATCGGATATTTCTTCTACATTGGCGGAAATGATTCGATGGATACCGTAAGCAAGCTTTCCCGCTATGCTGCCGGAACAAACAGCAAGATCCGTTTTATCGGTGTTCCGAAGACAATTGATAACGATCTCGTAGAAACTGACCACACTCCCGGATATGGAAGTGCCGCTAAATACGTTGCTTCTGTTGTTCGCGAAGTTACAGCAGATGCTTCTGTTTACGACAATAAACAGTCTGTTACCATCGTAGAAATCATGGGACGTCATGCCGGATGGCTGACCGCTGCCAGCGTTCTCGCCCGCAAATTTAAAGGCGATAACCCGGTTCTCATTTATCTGCCGGAAGTTGCTTTTGATCCGGATGCTTTCATTGCAAAAGTAAAAGAAGCTTTAAAAACAACACCGAACCTTGTTGTTTGCATTTCAGAAGGAATTAACGATGGAAACGGTACTTTTATCTGTGAATATGCAAGCGATGTCGGAGTAGATACCTTTGGGCACAAGATGCTCACCGGTTCCGGTAAATACCTAGAAAATCTTGTCAAAGAAAAAGTCGGTGTAAAAGTCCGTTCCATCGAACTGAATGTCTGCCAGCGCTGTTCCAGCTCCATGCTTTCTGCTGCCGATCTTACAGAAGCAATCGGTGCAGGTACTTACGGCGTTCAGGCTGCACTTGCCGGCAAAACCGGTAAGATGATTACTTTCATTCGCCGTCAGGATCATCCTTATGAGTTATCATACGGCACTGCCGATGTAAATCATATCTGTAATAAAGAAAAAGCAGTTCCAACCGAATGGATCACCGGTGACGGATCAGATATCAGTTCTGCATTTATTACTTATGCACGCCCGCTGATCCAGGGAGATGTAACGGTTCCAACCAAAGATGGGCTCCCTGTTTTTGCTTATCGCAAATAGCTCTGGAACGTTCATATTTTGTTCACTTTTCTTTAAAAATTCTTTCACTGATACAACACGTTTTCTTCACAGGTGTTGCATATAATGTAAACATACAAAGAAAAGACAACAACTAAACTTTTGAATAAACTTTTTCATAATACATGCCGGGTATCGCAAAAGCAATCACCCGGCATCCTCCCTTTTTAAAGAACTTTTTTACTCTGCCACCGGCAGCTTTTTTATTTATAAATCAAGATCCTCGTAGCTATAACATAAAAGCCGCATAACCGCGCTTTAACAAGCGCAGCTATACGGCTTTTCTAAAATCCCCTCTTGCATCTTATTACTAACATACAAAAAAGCGGGTGATGGGAATCGAACCCACGTATCCAGCTTGGAAGGCTGGTGTTCTACCATTGAACTACACCCGCATTATCCGCATCACTCTCCGTGACACGAATAACATTATATTATGCGAATTTTAAAATGTCAACACTTTTTTACAAATGTTTCTATAAATATTTTTCTAAATATTCTTTCCGTATCTCATCCGGTACAAGTCTGCCACCGGTTGCCCACACGATCTGTGTCGCATTTTTAAGTATTTTCTCCGTTAAAGCATGCTTCTTACAATATGCCTTTGTCTCCTCTTCTTCAAGCAAACGGACTGGTCCGATAAAAGTTGCGCAGCTGGATGGCTCAATCTGCTCCTCTTCTGTCTTGTAGAGAAGTCTTAGAAAATCATACAGTTTGCTGTCATTGACTGTGAATCCCCCCGATAGCAAGTTCGTCATAATTCTTGTCACAAAGCTGGACGGACTGGCACATGCAAGACCATCCGCCTCTGTTTTGCCTGTCATTCCATAATCCCGCACATTGGCATGCTCAAATTTCTGCGTTGCAATTCCAAGCATTACAGACGGACATTCTACCGGCTCTACAAAGAAACAATGTACCAGATCTCCATAGAGACGTTTCAGCCCGTAAGACACACCACCCGGAGCGCCGCCAACACCTGCCGGTATATATACAATCAACGGATGTTCTTCATCTACAACAACTCCCTGCTCTTCAAACTGTTTCTTAAGCCGCCCTGCTGCCACTGCATATCCCAGAAACAGATTCACCGATTTCTCATCATCTACAAAATAACTCTTTGGATCAGCATCTGAATTTTTCCGGCCTTCCTCAACTGCTCTGGAATAATCCTGCTCATATTCAATAACTTCCACTCCTTTGCTGCGAAGGAGGTCCTTCTTCCATTGTTTTGCGTCAGCCGACATATGCACGATCACATGAAAGCCAAGCGCCGCACTCATAATTCCAATAGACATGCCAAGGTTACCGGTAGAGCCGACCTGAACCGTGTATCCGGACAGAAACTCCTTCATCTTCTCATCTGCAAAGACTTCATAAGAATCCTGTTCTTTCAACATTCCGTTTTTCAGTGCCAGATCTTCTGCATGTTTTAATACTTCATAAATACCGCCTCTTGCTTTCACAGAGCCAGCGATTGCGAGATGGCTGTCTTTTTTCAGGAACAGTCTTCCCGGTATCTCACATGTATATTCCTTCTTTAAGCCTTCCTGCATCTTGTCGATCTCAACTAACGGAGATTCGATCAGTCCTCCCGTTTCCCTTGTTTCCGGGAATTCTTTCATAATAAATGGTGCAAATCTCTCCAGACGTTTTTTTGCATCTTCGATGTCTGCGTCCGATACTACCAGTTCGCAGACACCATTCACAAAATCAAATGGTAAATATGCCGGATTGCTCCACCCGACTTCCTGCTTGTCACGCATCTGTTCGATCATCTGTGCATTGCGCTCTTCCAATATATTCTTATATGTTCCGTTCGCCATTGTCTGTCTCCTTTCCAGTCATTTTCCTGTCACTCTTCTATCCTATGAAAACATTATAGACATTTCCGGGCACGGAGACAATCTTTTTCACAATTTCTTTTTCCGAACTACTTCAGTTCCCATTTCCGAAATCTTTTTTTCCCGATAAAATACGGCAGTAAAATCAGAATACCACATCCGAAAAGGCAGCAAAATTCACTTCCCGCAAACGAAAGCGTAAGATCATTTTCCATGAACCAGGCACCGCAGGTAATCCACAGTATTCCCGGATTACATATGGCAAGTACGATATCCAGAAATGTTGTCGTATGAACCAGAGCAGCCTGCACCGAACCCATCAGTAGTACACTTAAAACCAGAAATACAAGATAACTGTTTTTCAGGCAATACCATCCCGCACCTGCCAGTACACCCGCCAGAAGTGCAATTGCCAGGAACATTACAAGCGTCAGAAGCAGATAAGAACGCAGATTCACATTCCAGAATGTCACAAATGGATTAAGCATTCCAGACCTTGGTTCTGCCATCATGCTTGCAGAGACCGGCACCTTCCACAGCCCCTTAAGCGGCAGTTTTGCTAAAAACCATCCATAGCTTGCAAGCAATAACAAAGCACTGTATATCAGCCCGCTAAGAATACCACCGATCATTTTTAAATGCAATGTATCTTTTCCACATCTTGTTACGAATACCTGATCTTCTGTTTTCTGCACCCGTTCGTAATCCACCAGATACAACACCGAAAGAAAGACAAGTACTACAATTTCAAGTAGCAGTTTCTTTCCAAGTTTTCCAAATAATGTGCCATGTACAAAATAAACAATTCCCGGATAAAAATCCGCCTGGTCTGCGCCGCTTGCTTTAATTTCATCAGTTCTCTTCTGCAGTTTTTTATAATTATTCTCAATGAACTTCTGATATTTTCCAGTCGGTTCGTAACGGCTCATCTTTTCTTTTATTTTCATAATTTTAAGCATATCCAGATTATCATACAGCTTCCCATAAGCTTGCTTATATTCATTATAGACTTCTACGTCACTGTTCTTTTTTCCCTGTTCCTTCGCTTGTAATACACGATGCATTCGCTGCACCGATTTCTGGTCATCCTGCGAACCATATGCATTCTGCACGACAACTATATTTATCAGAAGGAAAGTAAGAAATACAAGCAGGACAAGCGGATTACGGAATATTTTCTGACATTCCAGAAATATGATCCGGTAAGTCAGTCTGATATTTTTTCCCCCTTTCTTATCTCTGTTTATCATAAAATATCCCTCTTTTCATCCCATCTGAGTCTGAAGTATACGACTAACACTGCAAGCACGGCACACCCTGTCAGAGCATATAACTCCCACATTTTCATGGAAAACATGTTGAACGAACTGCACAAACCTTCAAATATAACAGAACCTGCCGCGCCTGTTATTACACAGCCGGGGATAGACAATACCACTCCGGTAATATACCCCTGTGCAAGTCTTGCAAGTCCATAAATTAATGCCATTGCTGCGATGCAGAACAATAATACAAGGATCTCATATATTCCCATATACTGTCCGAATGAGATACCTTTAATCCAGCATTCTATACCTCTTGTCTCCCATGCCGGACACTGCCAGAAGATTCCCATGCCTTTTGCATACCACACAATTGTATATGCCAGAAGCTGCAGCACTCCAATGATCAGGCAACAGATGAATCCGCCAAGATACTGGATCGGATAAATCTCCCTTCGCGTTTTTGTTGTGCTATAGAGCGGCATCACACCGCGAATCCGTTCCCTCACATGATAAGCTACCAGAAGAACAGCATAACAGATCAATATCATTACCGGCATTTTGCTCATATCCGTCTGCAAAATATATAATGCGCCACTTCTTAACAGATTGACCTCCGGGCGGTCAGTTAAGGCAAAATCATCCAGCAGACTATTCGCATACTGGATCTGGAACATGATCTTTTCTCCTTCTGTCTCGAATGACGTGAAATCCATGATTGCTTCCTTTTCTTTCTGTTCTTTTTCTGACATCTGTTCATCCGTATAATCCGTAAGCCGGTCACGCTCTTTCATCATCGTATCAAAATCAGAAATTCCTGCCTTTATCAGGGCGGAATCTTCCCGGATCAGCTTTGTTGACTGTTTTTTCAAATCTTCAACTTCTTTTTCAATCTTTCCTTTCTCTGTGACCGGAAGTGTCGATCCATATTTACGGATCAGTTTAGCGGCATAGGGCATATCATACGGCGAATCTGTACACTGACCACCTGCCGGATACAGATTCAGTTCAAAAAACATGTTATAAAATAACACGGTAAATAACGCAAGTAATAACAACAAACGGACAGACAACATCTTTTTACATTCCTGTATTAAAATTCTCACAGTATCACCTCCGTCTTCTCATCGCCATAACTTACGAGGAATACATCCTCCAGATTAGCGGCACATAAGACCGGTTTCCATTCTTCCTTAAGCTTTCCTGCCCTGGCAAACGAGCCGTCCGGATCATAATAGCGGACTTTCAGATAGCCATGCTCCTGTCTTGCTCCCAGCACCAGATACTGCTTTTCAAATAATGGAAATTCCTTCTCCGGAACTGCACATTCAAATATCTCGCCGTCCAGCTCGCTGCAAATATTTGCTACGGTGTCTTTCCGGTACAGCTTTTTATCCTTGATCATGATCACCTGATTAGCAATCGATTCAATATCCGACACAATATGTGTAGACAGAATCACAATCCGATTCCTTGACAGAGACGAAATCAGATTACGGAATCTTGCCCGTTCTTTCGGATCAAGCCCGGCAGTCGGCTCATCCAGAATAAGAATCTTCGGATCATTTAACAATGCCTGTGCGATTCCGACACGTTGGATCATTCCACCGGAGAATTTTTTCATTTTCTTATCTGCGTTTTCACTAAGCCCGACCAGCTCCAGAAGCGCCTTTATTTTCTCTTTTAATCCTTCTTTCGGCACAGCTTTTAATGCTGCCAGATAATTTAAATACTGCACAGGTGACTGATTTTTGTAATAACCGAACTGCTGTGGCAGATAACCGATAAGATCCCGGTAATTTTCTCCCATTTTCTGGATTTCTATTCCATCATATGTGATTGTACCTTCCGTTGGGTATAAGAGTGTAACGATCATCTTGATAAGTGTTGTCTTTCCGGCTCCGTTCGGTGCAAGCATTCCGTAGAGACCATCCTCCAGTTCGAGAGAAATATCGCGGACTGCACAGAATTTTCCATAATTTTTACTGATATGCGACAACTGTAACATTTTCTTTCTCCACCTTTCCTGTTAAAACCACAAAACATATAAAGAAGCCTGCTGCCACTGCAAAATGAATTGCCAGCGGAAGCTCTGTCAACAGAATTTTGATCCATGCATATCTGCTCCACGCACTGAATACAGCTAAGATTCCCCACAGCACAAGCAAGACTCCAATTCCATAGCTCGATGAAAAGCAATGGTACAGATACAATGCAAAGACTGCAAAGAGGCACATGCTACTGACTCCGAGTGCGCTTAATTTCCAAAATATAGCATCTGCCTGTCCATCAAGCACCAGAAGTGTTCCTAAATTAATCAAAGCACTGACAAGACTTGCATAAAACATCCTGAGTCCGACAATGTAATGCATGGAATAATGCATGGAATTTATAAGTTCTGTCACTGCTTCCTGCTCATCTACCCAGCAGGACAGAAACGAAAAGCCCAGATACATTGCCGGAAATGCAAATAGCACAACTGCCATCTGTGTCTGCCTTGCATCTCTTGTTCCAATACTTAGAACCAGGACACCTATATAAAGTAAAATCATCACTACCCAGATCAGAGTGCATCGATAAAAAATAATCCCCAGTCCAGGTCCATAATATATTTTCTTTAACCGCTCAAACAGACTGTCCTTCTCCGGAAGCGTGCTTTGCAAAATTCTGTTTTTCTGCTGTTCCATTTCTGCCATATCCGGATATTCAACCTGTATCCGGCAGTTTTCTCCCAGCCATTCATTCCATTTCTGATCTTCCGATCTTTGTTTATCATTCATTATCCGCTACCTCCTTCCGAATCTGTGCAAGCATTTTATAATATCGTGTTTTCACTGTTCCTTCTGACAACTTCAGTTCTTCTGCGATCTCTGCAAACGTCTGCTCTTCAAAGCAGTGCTTCTGGAAGATCTGTATCCACGGTTCATCGTAACGGACAATAACTGCCATCACTTCTCTTATCGTTTCCTGCCGGAGCACCTGTGAACTGATATCCGGACTTACTCCGGTATGTTCATATTCCTGCCCATAGGGTCCTTCCAGCTGACTCTTCCTGTATGCAAGACTTCTGTAATAATCGGTAATCTTATTTGATGCGATCCGGTAAATCCATGTACGGAAAGAGCCTTTCTTTTCATCAAAAGCCCGTATTCCTTTCAGTACAAGAATAAAGATTTCCTGGGTCAGATCCATGGCAAGTTCTTTGCAAGCAACCTGACGATAGGTATAGGCATAGATTTCTCGGTAATATCTTTCAATCAGAAGTCCTGCTGCTTCTTTGTTCTGTTTTTTCTTTATTTTACGGATCAAATGGTTGTCCGACTGCATGCAATATCACTTCCTTCTTATCCGTTCACTTATAGATACGAAATCTCCGCTAAAATAGTTTGAAATTTTTATAATTATTTTTTGAAAATCATCTGGCAGTTTCCTGTTTATATAATAAAAAGCGTCAGAACCGGCATAACCTTTTACCGAAACTGACGTTTTATCTGCGACAGATTACTGTCCGCTTAAATCTATATCTGTTTTCTGATCGATATCATAAAGTTCTTTCTTCGTTGTTTCGCAGATTATAACTTCATCCGGATATTTTTTCATAATCTGCCTGCCACCTGTGTCCCCTTCTAATTTCAGAAGCTCCTGAAAATATTTCTGATCCCACAGCACCGGATTTCCCGGTCTTCCATGCGTGCCGGCGCAGATGATCTTTCCCGGATACTGCACAGATACACCCATTAGTCTTCGCAGTGTTTCCGCTGTCAGATACGGTTGATCTCCTACCACGAATAGAATTTTCTTCACATCCGGCTTCTGCTCCAGACACTTCTTCAATCCACACTGCAGAGAGTAAGCGATTCCCCACTCCGGATGATTATTTTCCGCAACGGCAATTCCTTGCTCTTTGGCCTCTTCCATAATCTGTGGAAATCTTGTGGAAACAACCTTTTCACACATCGGAAATTCTTTCAACACCGCAAAAATGTGCCGGAACATCGGACTTCCTCCAACCTCTGCCAGGAGCTTGTTCTCTCCATATCTGCTGGATCTTCCTGCTGCCAGCACAACGATTCCTGTCTGACTGCAAAAATATTGTTCGGCTGCTTTATATGCCTGCATTCCAAGCAGATTGGATTTGTCCGAGATCTTATATACAAGCGATATGTCTTTTCTTGGATCTACATCCCCAATCTTAAGTCCTGTCTTTACATTTATACCTGCCTGCAGCATACCGCGAACAACGCCTGCCACTCCGGCGTACACCGGTTTTCCACCTGTGTATGCAACAATCTGCCCTTTTTCCACAATGTCACCGATCTTAGCCTTCGGTTCTATCTTTCCATCCCCAGATGCTTTTAAGAGACGCTCGATACTGTATCCGCCGACAACTCCGGGTACACCGGTATTCGGAATCGGTGTGCTGTCATACAGAATCTTTCCCAATGTATCTCCACGCATAGTTTCAAGCGCCGCATAGCAGTCTTTTCCTCCGCAGAATCCCGGGCCAAGCCCGATCACGCAAGGGGCATCGCCCTTCTTCGTTCCTGTATTCCGTTTTGCGAGAATCGCATCCACTAATACATCCGGCTTATATACTTCCCGAATCTTCGCTTCCGGATCAACGATCACTGCGACTTTGCCGCTGCTGACTGCCTGCTGCATCTGACTTACATCTTTTACAAGAACTGCTTCCATCTCTTCTACAACTGCACGTTTTTCATAGACAGTTCTGGAAAATGCCACCTGCCGCCGCACGGTAAGCGGGCATGCGATCTCTGTCATAACAACCTGATGCCCTTTTCTAAAAAAGGCGGCAGCTATACCTGTCGCCAGATCTCCCGCTCCTTTGATTAAAATTTTCATAGCTGCCTCCTCTCTTTATTTCTATTTTCAATCTTTATTTTCTGATCTATCTTTTATTTCCAGCATACCTTCTTTTGATTAGAAACTATTTTATTGCTATAGATTTTATTTACTATATAACCAGTCGGTGATATGAACTGATTTTACTACAGAGTGTGCTTGATTCTCAGAACATTCTCTTTCCCGCTCAGACATTTGCGCCTGCTCTATGATTGCTTCTGCAATCTTCTTTGCCAGTTTTTTCTGTTCCTTAGTATCTGCTTTATTCAAAATAATATGATATTCCATCTCATTGGTCACAGATTTTCTTCCGCCACACGGACTTAATGCAAGTTTTACCAGATCCTTCCATTCAAGTATCTCATCTGTATTTTTATTAAGGATCTGCGCCACATGCTCCGGACGGCAGCAACATTCTTGAATCTGTTGCCCAATGCCATCCAGCCCATATACACTAATTACATGGGTTGTTCCCTTTAAAATGACCGGTTCGGTATCTCTCGGCGCTTTGACCGGCAGACATTTTGCTCCGTCTGCCTCCAGAAACATCCAAACATTTAAGTTTTCCACATTTATAAGAAAATCCAACGGAAAACTCCCCATTTTCTCTTTACTTATGGGGATTCCCATCCACACCGTACCTTTTTTTTCAAGTACACTTTTTATCTGCTCCAGATCCGGTTCTTTCACAAAATATTCTTCCGGTCCGGTCTGCATATGTGTTGTCGTAGACACAATATGCGGTATTTTTTCTGCAAGACACTCTTCCCGGAGTCTCCGGATAACAGTTGTCTTACCTCCGGCTCCTACAACACTGACTATGCCTGTCCTTTTTTTTTCCCACATCCTGGCCATCGGATTCGATACAGCTCCAGTCTCCAACGCTTTCCAGAGACTGTCTGTCCATTTCCATCCATTTTCATCTAAACTGTATATTTCGCCAGTCATTTTCTATTCTCCGTCCAAAAGTGCCATAGCAATTTTCTCACTGGTAATTGGAAGGTCTCTGTGCCAGCATCCGGTTGCGTTGTAAATCGCATGCGCAATTGCCGGTGCCGGAGTATTGATTACAATCTCTCCAATTGATTTTACACCAAATGGTCCAGTCGGTTCATAGCTTGGTCTGAATTCCACACGTAGCGGTCCATAATCTCTTCTTGTCGGGATCTTATACTGCATGAAGGAATTATTTATCATCTGACCTTTTTCTGTATACTGGATATTCTCATAAAGAGTCATTCCGATTCCCTGTCCAAGACCGCCTTCTGCCTGAACAGTCGCAAGGTTCGGATTCACAACCGTTCCACAGTCGATGACAGACGCATAGTCCAGAACTTCCACATGACCGGTTGCTTTATCCAGCTCGATCTCGACTGCTCCTGCCATATATGGCGGTGGAGATACCGGCGAGGTGTGGCTTTCTGTAACCTGTAAAGCAAAGTCATTGAAACTCTGTGCTTTAAACCCGACTTCTTCTGTCGTCACAGATCTTCCAGTCTTTATATTGCACACCTGATGACCTTCCAGTTCGACATCTTCTTCATCACATTCCATCATGAGCGCAGCCAGCTTACAGATTCTCCTCTCAAGCTCAGTACATGCCTTAACAACTGCCTGACCGGTAATATAAGTCGTACTGGATGCATAAGATCCGGAATCATATGGAGAATTATCCGTATCCGCACCGGACACAAAAATCTCATCCGTCGATACATGCAGTACATCTGCTGCCATCTGTGAAAGAATGGTGTCACATCCGGTTCCCATATCTGCCGCTGCAATGGAAAGTTTGTAGCTGCCGTCTTCATTTAACATTACAGTTGCCGATCCAACATCGACAAAGGAAATACAGGATCCCTGCATTGCCATCGCAATTCCTACAGAACGGACTTTTCCATTTCCCATGTCCCGGCATGGATATTTATCTTTCCATCCGATCATATCTGCCGCTCTCACAAGACATTCATCCAGACGGCAGGACTCCGCAGTCTCATCAAAATAAGCCGGCATTTTCATGCCCTGTTTTAATATATTCTGCATACGCAGTTCTACCGGATCACGTTTCAGAATTCCTGCCAGTTCATTGACTATGGATTCAAGTGCAAAAATTCCCTGTGTTGCTCCGTATCCGCGGTATGCACCCGCGGCAAGCTGATTCGTATAAACTACATCAAACGTATGGCGGAATGCCTCCAGATTTCCGGTATACATTGGAATGGACTTATGTCCGGTAAGCCCCGCTGTCGTTGGCCCGTGGTCACCGTAAGCTCCTGTATTCGACAGATTGTAAATATCGATCACACGAATCTTCCCGTCATTGTCTGCTCCAAGTCTCACAGTGACATCCATCTCATGCCTCGGTGAGCCTGCGATTTGACTTTCCACTCTTGTGTAGATCATCTTGGATGGTTTCTTTGTCATCCACGTTACAAATGCCGGATAGACTTCCGATACTGACGTCTGTTTCGCACCAAATCCGCCGCCAATTCTTGGTTTTATAACACGTATCTTACTCTTCGGGATGCCCAGAGCATTTCCGAGAATACGACGCAGATGGAAAACAATCTGGGTTGAACTCAGTACAACCAGTCTGCCATATGTGTCCAGATAGCAGGCTGTCCGGAATGTCTCCATCATCGTCTGGTTCACTGCCGGAACATGATAAGTGTGTTCCAGTACGATATCACAGTCTTTAAACGTACCTTCCACATCTCCCTTTTCTTCCTCCATGTGGGCACATAAATTTCGCTTATTGTCTGCGCCAACCGGATACAGGGATTTCCAGCTGTCCTCCGGATGCACCAGTGTCTCGTTGTCCTTCGCAGTATGATAATCCAGCACCGCCGGAAGGACTTTGTATTTCACTTTTAACATCTTAAGTGCACGGTCTACGCATGCCTCGTCCTCACCAGCCACGATTGCAACCGGATCTCCGACAAAACGTACATGCCGATCCAAAATGAGCCGATCATACGGACTCCACTCCGGATACGTCTGCCCCGCCTGCGCAAAACGTTCTTTCGGGACATCCTCCCATGTATAAATAGCTTCAACACCCGGAACTTTCAGTGCGACCGTTTTATTGACTTCTTCTACGATTGCATTAGCGTGCGGACTTCTCAGAACTTTGACAATGAGACATTCCTTTGGCGCAAGATCATCGGTATATACCGGCTGACCGGTCACCAGCGCCATTGCATCTTTTTTGCGTACTCTTTTTCCTACTTCCCGCATGTCGCACCTCCATTTTTCCGATATTCCATAAATGCATGGATTCCCCGGAGCTGTCCTTCATATCCGGAACAGCGGCAGAGGTTTCCTGCCAGATACTGTTTGATTTCTTCGTCTGTCGGTTCTTCTTTCTCCCGGAACAGGGCGATTGCATTCATGATCATGCCCGGATTACAGAAACCACATTGTTCTGCTCCCTGATCGGCAATAAATCTTCCAAACTCTTCTGCCTCTTTCTGAAGTCCTTCCATTGTCTCCACTTTATGTCCATCCGCTCTTGCAGCCAGAACAGCACAGGACAGTACCGGTTTCTCGTCTAAAAATACAGTACACAAGCCACAGTTCGTTGTCTCACAGCCACATTTGACACTGTAGCATCCATGCGCACGCAGAAATTTGAAAAGCGTCATATCCGGGCTGATATCATCAACCACTTTTTTTCCATTTAATATGATACTGATGAGCATCCTACTTTTCCTCCTTTTCTACGTCTTTTATCTTGTCAAAGCATCGTGTGATCAACACCTCTGCCAGATGCGAACGGAATTTCGCCGATGCACGCATATTGCTGTCTGTCTTCACCTGCGCTGCCAGTTTCTTTGCTGACTCTTCACTTAAATCTCCGGCTCCAAAAAGCTCGGCTTTCATCGGTCTTGCTCCGACTGCCACACGGATCTCTTCCCCGGTCTTTGAAGCGGAAACCGCAAGAACCGGAAAATCAGTCTTCGTATTCCGATGGGTCAGATAAGCAAAATGTCCCGGCGTCTTTGCAATACGGACATTTACAAGAATATCATTATCACGTTTCATCTGTGCAAATTCTTCCAACGGAACAATCCCGCCTTTATAAAGCTCTACAGATGTATGCAGAGACAACAATACGGTCAATACATCAGAAAAACCAAATCTTCCAAATACGCTTCCTCCGACGGTTGCTAGATTCCGGAACTGTACTCCTACGATATCCTGCACTGCATCCCGGATCGCATTTTCAAAATAATCATTCAACGCACTGTGAAGTTCCAGTTCACGGAGCGTCACCATCGCTCCAATAATAAATTCTGTATCTGTCTCTTCTATCGTATCCAGTCCGAGTCCGGACAGATCGATCGCTTTTTGCACCTGCACATCACTCATCCGCATCCAGAGCATTCCGCCAAGCACCCGGTTGCTGCGCTTCTGATTCAGTTCATACGCTTCTTCCAGACTGGCTGCTTTTACATATTCTTTTATTCGCAACATCTGTAAAACCTCCTGTTTAGTGGACATACTTTCTTTTTTCACTTAATTATACACTATCTTTTTCTGTTTTTACATAGAAAATCCCCTCGTTTCTTCTGTTATCCAGTGAACAAGGGGATTGCCCATTTCATTTTTTATTTGTCTGTCTGTTTTTATGTATAGTTATTCTTCTGCATCCGGCTTTGCTTCTTCATCTTTCGGCAATGCAATATTTAAAATAATTGCAACAAGTGCTGCCGGCACAATACCGGAGCCTCCGAAAATAAGCTGGATTCCTTCCGGTAATCCGGATAAAACAGCGCTGTTCGCGCCAATACCATATCCAAGTCCAAGCGCTACGGATACGATTGTAATACTTCTCATCGTCATCTTTTCTTTTGTAATCAACTGTATACCACTGATTACAATAGAAGAGAACATCATAACCGCTGCTCCACCAAGAACGCTCTGTGGCATAATAGAAATCAGTGCAGCCAGTTTCGGGAACAATCCGCACAGGATCAGGAAAATCGCTCCTGTAGCGAGCGCGAAACGGTTCACGATCTTCGTCATCGTTACAAGTCCTACATTCTGGCTGAACGATGTATTCGGCAGTACACCGAATAATGCAGCAAGTGTAGATCCGATTCCGTCACAGACAACGCCACCGGAAAGTTCAGAATCTGTTGCCTCTCTGCTCATACCACCTTCGATTACACCGGAGATATCTCCTACTGTCTCTACAGCAGTTACAATAAACATGATCATAACAGGGACAATCGCTCTTGCGTCAAATACAATTTTTATCGGCATAATTTTCGGAACTGCAAACCAGCTTGCCTGGGCAACTTTATCCCAGTTTAATACCCATGCTTTTGTATACTCCACACCATCCGCATCGATACCTGTCGTCGGAAGTACCACGCCCATAATTGCTGCAATGATATAACCCACAATAATACCTATTAAAATAGAAGATGCACTGGTCATTCCTTTTGTACCATGTTTTAAAACAATAATCACAATCAGTACAACCAGACCAAGGAGCAGATTTTCTACAGAGCCAAAATCTTTTGCTGAATTTCCACCGCCAAACGAATTCACACCAACACCTATAAGCGAAAGTCCAATAGACAATACAACTGTACCGGTTACAACTGCCGGGAAAAACTTACGAAGCGGCTTTAATAAAAATCCAAGCACACTCTCAAAAAGTCCGCCGATCACAGAAGCCCCCATAATGGCACCATATCCTAAGACACCTCCGCCCATCACACTGGCAACACTGCTGCAGACTCCGATAAATCCGGAACTGGTTCCCATGATGATCGGAACTTTTCCACCAATCGGTCCAATCGCATAAAGCTGAATCAACGTTACAACACCCGCGATCAACATCGCATTCTGTAAAAGCGCAATCTGAACGTCTGCAAATTCTGTTCCGGAGGCAATTCCACAGGCTCCTGTAATAATAAGAACCGGTGTCAAGTTACCTACAAACATTGCAAATACATGCTGCAGACCAAGGAGAATCGCTTTTCCCAGCGGAAGCTTCCCATAGAAGTCATACTCCGCTCCTTTGTTTTCTACTTCTTTCATTTCTTTAGTCTCCTTTTTGCTATATAATAGGCAGCCGACCACGACTGCCTTATTTTGACAACTTATTATAGCGCAATTTTTTTATCCTGTACAGATTTACATATTATTTTTCATCTGGAACAATATATATTTTTTTTATATATGCTATTGACATCCCATTTCTGTCGCTTTATGATATATATATAATTTTTATATATGATATCAGGTTACAAAAGTCTTACATTCATATGTGCCTGCACATAAGTAACTGGAAGACTTTTGTACCCCCCAATATTACAAGGAGGTATTGCAATGTATTACTTTCCAGTATCCGCTCTGCTGATCGAATATCTGATCCTTACAATCGTAGATTCCAGGGACTCTTACGGATACGAAATCAGCCAGACGATCAAACTGGTCGCTGATATTAAGGAATCAACCTTATATCCAATCCTGAAACGCCTGGAAAAAGCCGGTTACGTCACAACTTATTCACAGGAATTTCAAGGAAGAAAAAGAAAATATTACTCCATCACTCCTTCCGGCAAAGAACAGATGCATTATCTGCATACAGAATGGAACGCTTACCGGGACACCATTGATGGAATCATAGAAGGGAGAATCAGACATTGAGTATCACTACAAAGAAAGAATATCTAGATCAATTACATAAGTATCTGAAGAAACTTCCGCGCGAAGATTATGAAGATGCCATGGAATACTTTACCGAATATTTTGAAGAGACAGACGAGGAAGGCGCACAAAAATTAATGGAAGAACTCGGCACTCCAAAGCAGGCAGCAAGAGATCTGATCGGCAATCTGTTAGACAAGAAAACAAATGCTTATCACACTTCTGCGCCCTCACCAAATGCATATAACACAACATCAGAGTTACCAAAGAAACAAAAAAATTCACATATTATCTGGATTGCATGCCTTGCACTCCTTGCAGCACCAATCGGGGGACCATTGCTTGTAGCTGCCGCAGTTGTTATCTTCTGCATCTTCCTCTGCCTTGCACTTTTGCTTTTCTGTGGATTTCTGCTTGTATTCTGCGGAATTATTGCAGGTGTTGTCATTGCCATCCGGGGAATTCTGGCGATTCCATTTTCTTCTGCCGGATTTGCCGTCGTTGCCGGAAGTGGGCTGCTTATACTGGGTGTCAGCATCCTGTCTGCTTTATTTATCTACTGGCTGTGTCGCCTGGCAGCCAGACTTTTTGTAAAACTTGCCAGACATCTGACTAACAGAACCAGTCACCGTCAGAATCTTTCCACTACTATTGGAACTACAGGAAAGGAGAGTCGATAAATTATGAAAAACTGGAAAAAAATTACACTCATCACTGGCACAGTCTGCACTATACTTGGATTTTTTCTTCTAATCTTCGGTCTATTTGCAGGTGGTATCCAATATCTGACATCCACTGATCTTGGCAGTTTTAATAATTCCGATAAAAGTGCAGCAAAAGTTCAGAAATTAGTTACAGAAGAACTTTCTCCATATAAAAACTTGGATGTATCTCTGGATTCCTTGAATCTGCAAGTGCGCTATTCAAAAGATAATACCTATGCTCTTTCATATAAAAATACTAAGACATCTAAAACGAAAAGCACCACTCCAATTACCTGGTCACAGTCCGGAAACACTTTAAAAATCCGTGAGCGTAATTTGAAAAAGCATACCTGGTTTCATATTGACCTTAACTTTCTGATCTGCCTTTTCGGAAACGATGATGAAAAAGAAGCGGTATCCGATGAAGATATGGTAACTTTATATATTCCGAAAAATGCTGCTTTTGACCAGATTACACTGGAAAACAATGATGGTAATCTGCTCCTTAACAATCTTAGAACCAGCCAAGGTATTATCCATGTCGATGATGGCGATATTATTTTCAAGAACTGTGCACTACGCAATACACTACTAACTTCTAATGACGGAGATGTTCTTAGTACCGCTACTACCTATTCCGGAAATACGGCAATCACATGCAAAGATGGAGATGTACTTTTCTATCGTGCAGCAAATGTATTGAAGCCACTTTTCCTGAAACTTGAAACGAACGACGGTGAAATCATTGTTCCTTCTTCATTTTCCGGAAAAGTAAAGGAAAAAGATGATAAAAGCATCTACCAGCAGAATGGCAGGGATGGATACGGAACTTTATCCATTCAATCAGAAGACGGAGATATTGTCTTACATGCTTAAAATCATATATGAAACACATGCAGCTATTCCGGCAATAATTCCATAAGTCGCTGACAGATATGTCAATATATAATCCGCATTATAATCCGGAAGTTTCTGACTGATATTCACGCCATTTGCTCCTATCATCTGATCCTGCTTTAACATGCCATGTATCAGATTTGCAATGTAATTCGTCTCATTTCCACTGCCAATCCACTATATCCACTACCGTGATAGTGATAAATAATGCCGCCATATACCGGAACATACAATAAGATGAATGCTTTCATAAAAATATAATGTCCGCTGATATACAATGGCCAGTATATATTTCCATTTACAATATTGATCCCGAATACACTCGCAAGAATGCAGGCTGCCATCAAAGCAACGCCAATCTTCTTTGCATGTCTCGCAATCCATGTGTAATCCAGAAAATAAATGCCACACAGCACTGCATTTCCGATGATTACATGTACTATATATTTTCTTGTCTTTCCGCCCATCTCCTCTTCATAGACTACGACAAGTTCTTTATCCTCCAGTCTGTGTAATCTAATCCTTAAAATGATAGTAGCCATCTCAGGGATGGTGAATACATCATTTTAAGGAGGATAATGTATGCAGTTGGATTACAAGGACATCATTATCAAACACTACGCGCTATCAATGTCCGGTAGCAAAACAGCTCGTCAGACTGATTTCAGCAAGTCTGGCGTTAACGACTTCTTGAGAACATTCAAGAAGTACGAAGATCTGAGCTATCCATTACCAGCAGGCATCACTAACTATAGTATTGCCCTGAAGGTGTATGGATCTGTACCTGGATCAGGAGGTCGAAATGAGAACATCGAGTTACCTGATTATGAAGAGGCTGCCAAGCTTATGGCTACCCGTAAAAACATGACACTCATTCCTTTTATATGCAGGTCAACAATTCTGCTGTTTAGAAAATGAGGATAGCATAACTGCCGATACAAAATCCGCATAATAAAAAGGACACTCTCCAGTGTCTATCACCGAAAAGTGTCCTATATTTTTTAGATATTTTTGTTGCAAACGTGTTGCAAATGCGTTGCGAACTGAGTAAATTCCACCGCTTTTTACCACATCTGACAACTCCACAAACCCTTGTAAAACAAGGATTTGAACGTAAATCCGAGTTCCGAAGATTATCGCTTGCAGAACATCAAATATTGATTTTAAAACATTCAAATACATTTTGTCAGTTACGTGTTCGTTACCGAAAATATCTCTCATGTTATCCACACTGCTTTATGCAAAAAAAATTGGGAACGAGTAAAGACCCATTCCCTACAAAAAGTTAATTTTTTAATCGTGTATATATTTTAACACGCTTCATTTATATAGTCAACAACTTTTTTTACAAAAAAATATGCTGTTTTTATGCATTCATTTTTATCAAAATACTCTTTATTTTTTATTGCACGACCATCTATAAATTCTTGTATCTGCTTAAACCTCTTCTCTTTCACAACATCTGCATTAATAAATTCATTGTAAACATAAAGCAATGTAACAAAATCATACAAAAACTTATTACTCAATTTGTTCTTTCTCATAGACGCACCTATTCCATCTATATTTGAAACAAATTTTATAATTTTAACAGATGGCTTATTTGTTCCTTTTTGAAGTTTATTTATCAGGCAATTACTATGTGCAGTTGCATTTCTTAAATCCCTTATTGAATACAACAAGTCACTATCTTTTAAACGCCCTGGATACCTCTCCATATAATACTCATACAACTTCACCATATCTCCAAAAGATATCAATTCTACAAATACCCATGCAGGAAAATATGGATAATACTTCTCTATCAATTCTCTGCAATATTCACTAGATTTGTGTTTCTGTATATTTTGACAACTTCTCTCATACTTTGTAACAAATCTTCTAATAATATCATAACCATCTTCTTCTGGATTATCCTCTATATCTTTTAACAATCTGGTTTTTAAAGCATGTTCGACATCAAGACACATTTGCAATATTAAATACCGTAAATGCATATCAATGGTTGACAATTCCTGCAAATAAGCAAAATCAAGATTTATGTACTTATCGTTACTTTTTTGCTTGTCATAATTGGCTCTATAAGATGCTAGTTTCATGTAGTAATTATTATTTTGAAGAAATACCTTTGCATCTTCTTCTTTAGCTATATCAAATTTTATTCCCTTTATTTTCATATGAGATATCAATTCGTCACTTGTTTTAAGTAATTTCATAAAAATTCCCCTTTGTACTTTCTATCATTATACTTCACTACAATTGATAATAAAAGACATTTTTCAACATCATATCTTCTTATATACAAATTACGGAGATGAGTTATTTTAATTATGGTGATCATTTGTTAGTTACCTGTTAGTTATGTGTTAGTTACCGATAGATTTTTGTGTGTTTTGAGGATGTTTGATAGATTTTCAGAATATAAAGAAAACCCCGAAAATCCAGTATTTTCGGGGTTTGTTGCTCTTTTTCGATATTCGGTTGAATTATCTCTTTGAGAACTGTGGTGCTCTACGAGCTGCTTTGAGACCGTATTTCTTACGTTCTTTCATACGTGGATCACGTGTTAAATATCCGGCTTTCTTAAGTACCGGTCTGTAATCAGCATCAGCCTCAAGAAGTGCTCTTGCGATACCATGACGGATTGCTCCAGCCTGTCCTGTGTATCCGCCACCTTTAACATTAACGATAACGTCGAATTTTCCTTCAGTCTCTGTAGCAACCAACGGCTGACGTACAACAACCTTTAATGTTTCAAGTCCAAGATACTCGTCAATATCTCTTTTATTAATTGTAATGTTACCTGTTCCAGGTACTAAATATACTCTTGCGATAGATTTTTTTCTTCTTCCTGTTCCGTAGAATTTTGCCTTAGCCACTGTAATATCCTCCTTTCAACCTTTCCTTAGAATTTCAGTTCAACTGGTTTCTGAGCTTCCTGTTTGTGCTCCGGTCCAGCGTATACATGAAGTTTCTTGATCATTGCTCTTCCTAAAGGTCCTTTCGGAAGCATTCCTTTTACAGCCAGTTCGATAACTTTCTCAGGTTTCTTAGCCATCATCTCTTTTAATGTAGTCTCTTTCATTCCTCCTACATAATCAGAGTGATTATAATATACTTTCTGATCCAGTTTCTTTCCTGTTACTTTTACCTTCTCAGCATTTACAACTACTACGTAATCACCTGTGTCTACGTGTGGTGTAAATTCTGGTTTATTCTTACCTCTTAAAACTTTAGCTACTTCTGATGACAGACGTCCTAATGTACATCCAGCAGCGTCAACTACGTACCATTTTCTTTCAATCTTATCTGGATTAGCCATATAAGTTTTCATTGGTTTCCCTCCTGTGAATCATTAACTTTTTCATTAACACTTTCATGATAAATATATTGAAATCAATAAAGCTCCGGGGCTTTGGTGCTTTACTGTTTCTCCTTTTGTCATACTGCATTATTATATTACACAACCCCGTGTGTGTCAACCTTTTTTATAAACAATATGCTGTTTTCTTCATCTTTCGATCTCACTACTATCTTATGGTGTCAAGGTTAAAAAAACTCCACTCGTGTGCAAGCACATCGTGATTTTCAGTCTTTTGACCCTGGAAGCATCTTATAGTATAATATTCTCAGTATAATATTTTCTGTTGAGCTCTTATTTTAACATAAGATCAATAATTTATACAATTAATAATATTTGGGGGAAAACTAAATGAAAAAGAACATTGATATGCTCCATGGGCCTGTGCTGCCGGCACTTACGAAGCTGGCACTTCCGATCATGGCAACTTCACTTATCCAAATGGCGTACAACCTGACTGACATGATCTGGATAGGAAGGCTGGGGAGCAACGCTGTAGCCGCAGTCGGCGCAGCAGGTATGTATATGTGGCTTTCCAACGGGCTGGCTTCACTGTCTAAAATGGGTGGTCAGGTAAATACAGGCTACTCACTGGGGAGCGGTAGCCGCAAAGAAGCTGCCGGATATATCGCAAACACTTTACGTTTTGCAGCCATTTCGGGCATTATTTTTGGTATTGTCTGCATGTTGTCCGCAACACCATTAATCGGTTTTTTCAATCTGAACAGTCCACAGGTTATCGCCGATGCGAAAATCTATCTCCAGATCACTTGTGGTCTGGTTGTATTTTCCTTTATGAATCAGAGCTTTACCGGAATCTTTACGGCACTTGGAAACAGCAAGGCTGCTTTTCTCGCTACCACATCCGGTCTGATCGTCAATATCATTCTGGATCCGGTTCTTATTTTCGGTCTCGGACCATTTCCGGCTATGCGGATCATGGGTGCTGCTGTTGCAACCGTAATCGCACAGGCGATCGTAACCCTGACATTTCTTATATTTACAAGGAAAGATACTCTGATTTTCCCGGAAGTACATTTCTTCGGAAAACCGAACATGCACTATCTTACTTCTATTATAAAGATTGGCCTTCCGACTTCCATCCAGAGTATGCTGTTTACCGGCATTTCCATGATTATCGCAAGACTGGTTGCAGGCTATGGAGATGCGGCTGTTGCTGTGCAGAAAGTTGGTTCACAGATTGAATCCATTTCCTGGATGACGGCTGATGGTTTTGCCGCTGCCGTCAATTCTTTTATTGCGCAGAATCACGGTGCCGGAAACCGCGACCGTATCCGCAAAGGCTATTCACATGCCATGGGAATCGTGCTGGTCTGGGGAATCTTCTGCACACTGCTTCTGATTCTCTGCCCGGAACCAATCTTCCGGATCTTTATCACAGAACCGGATGTCATACCAATGGGCGTGGACTATTTGATGATCCTCGGCGTGTCACAACTCTTTATGAGCGTAGAGATCACTACAGCCGGTGCATTTTCCGGCTACGGCCGTACAGTACCGCCGTCTGTCATCAGTATTATATTTACCTCCGCGCGGATTCCTCTGGCGATGCTGCTGATCACAACGTCACTCGCCTTAAACGGTATCTGGTGGAGTATAACCATTTCCAGCATTTTCAAAGGGATTTTACTGCTGACCTGGTTTTTGTTCTTTTTAAGGAAAGAAATGAAAAAATCCTGATTTCTTTTAATGATGCAGGGTCAAAAGTCTGAACCCACGATGTGCTTGCACATAAGTGGGTTTATGGCTTAGTGACCCGCCCGATATGAGCATAAAAGTGGAGCGTAAACTTCATGATACGCGGATATTGGGGTGAATTGCAGGAACACGAAGTACGGAACAATTCGTATGACATCTTTCTAAATACAATTATCATCAACAAGGAGGACTTAATTATTATGTGGGCTTATGAAGGCGTTTTTTATCAAATCTATCCGATTGGATTCTGCGGTGCACCTGTGCACAATGACGGCGTGACCGTTTCCAGAATTCTGAAATTAAAAGACTGGGCAGGTTATCTCGGTGACCTCGGTATTACTTCTATATTATTAAACCCGATTTTTGAATCCGACAATCACGGATATGACACGAGAGATTTTAAGAAGATTGACTGCCGTCTCGGCACAAATGAAGATTTCGCTGAAGTATGTAAATCGCTCCATGAAAATGGTGTGAAAATCGTTCTCGACGGTGTTTTCAACCATGTCGGTCGTGGTTTCTGGGCGTTCAAAGATGTACAGGAGAAGAAAGGGGATTCTCCTTACAAGGACTGGTTCCATATCGGCTTTGACGGAAACAGCTGCTATGATGACGGTTTCTGGTACGAGGGCTGGGAAGGTCATTTTGAATTGGTAAAATTAAATCTGCAAAACCCGGCAGTCGTCGATTATCTTCTGGAATGTGTAAAATTCTGGATCAATACTTTTGACATCGACGGGCTCCGGCTGGATGTCGCTTACAGTCTGGATCACAATTTCATGCGCAGGCTCCGTAGTTATACCCAGGAATTAAAGCCTGATTTCGCACTGATTGGTGAAGTTCTTTTTGGTGATTATAATATTATCGTCAATGATGAAATGCTTCACAGCTGCACAAATTATGAATGTTACAAAGGCTTGTACTCCAGCTTCAATTCCATGAATCTGTTCGAGATTGCCCATTCTCTGCACCGCCAGTTCGGGGGTGATCCATGGTGCATTTACCGTGGGAAACATTTGATGACATTTGCAGATAACCACGACGTCACAAGACTTGCCAGCATCCTGACAAACAAAGCTCATATTCCACTTGCTTATGGACTACTTCTCGGCATGCCGGGTGTACCGTGTCTTTATTATGGAAGCGAATGGGCTGAACCGGGAGAGAAAGCTCCGGATAATGATTATGCACTGCGTCCTTGCTTCGATGCGCCAAAGCCGAATGACCTGACCTCATTTATCAAAAAATTAATTCAGATTCGTGAGCACAGCGATGCACTCTGCAACGGCTCTTACAGAAATGTTGTGATTCAGAATCATCAGCTAATCTTTGAACGCTACACGGAGAACACACGTGTTCTCGTTGCCATTAACGCTGCTGACTATCCATACACCGCTTATCACGGTGACCTGAGCGGTCAAATGACGGATCTGATCACCAGCGAAACCGTTACCATGCAGGGACAACTTGAGCTGCCCCCATACAGCGTGCAGTATTTAAGATAATGCCATAATAATCAAATTGCACAATTCAAAGCATCAAGATATGCCAAAACGTAAAATTTTTAACAAAAAAACTTACATTTTCCTTGTAATTGCAATTTATTGTTGCTACAATGCAATTAGATAGTTTTTTTCATAAACAAAGAGGAGGCATGTAAAAATGAAAAAAAGAAACATTATCACATCTATTGCATTAGCTGGTGCCCTGTGCTTCAGCTCATTACTTCCGGTATCTGCTGCCACATTTGACAACAGTGGAATCAAGGAAACCCAGGTTGAAAAAGTTACATATCAGTTCATGAACGAAACACAAGCTGGTAAGTACAAACTTGTTGACACAGATACTCTGCACAGTTGGGTTTCAAAGAAAGACAAGATGATCATTGTAGACACAATGCCGGCTGCTGCATCTTACGACAAGCAGCATGTTCCTGGTGCTATCAACTCAGTTGCTCCAATGAAAGAAGCTGAGTACACACCGGAACAGAAAGCTGATCTGACCAGCCAGGTTGAGAAGCTCCTTCCAAACAAGACAATCTCAAAGACAACTTCAAAAACTACATGGTCTAAAGTTTCTAAGAAAACTTACAGCAAACTGAAAAAAGCTGACAGAAAAGCAAAAAAAGTAAAAAAAGGCAAAAAGACAGTTACATATTATTACAAAAAAGTTGTAAAGAAATCTACAAAGAAAACTACTGTCAAAGATAAAAGCTACAAGATCGTAGTATACTGTGGTCATATCGGATGTGCTCGTTCTCACGTTGCTGCAGCTTACCTTGTAAAACAGGGATACACAAATGTATATCGTTACGGCGGTGGAATCAGTGCATGGGTTGATGCAGGATATTCTATCGAGAAAGTTGAAACTGCACAGCCGGCACAATAATAAGGAGCTCATGGATTTGAATGGTTCCAGGTAATCACAACGGGGAGTTGATAGACAGCTCCCCGTTTTTTCAACAATGAAGAGAGAGAGGTTATGAAATGCAACATTCTATTTCTTTAAAGAAACGGCTTCTGACACTTCTGATAGCAGCTGGATTTTTATTAGGCTCGGTATTTGCGGCCGGATCAGAAACATCCGCAGCCACAAGCCGCCTCAAGGTGTCACCGACTAAGAAAACGATTTATGTCGGGAAGGCAACCCCCCTTAAGGCCAACAAGAAAGTTCGCTGGTCTGTATACAAAGGAAAGAAATATGTAAAAATTGTTTCCAAATCAAAATATGCGAAAAAAATCACCGTTAAAGGATTAAAGAACGGAACATCTTATATCAAAGCAAAATACGGGAAAAAAATAAAAAAAGTTAAAATTACCGTTAAGAAAAAAACAGTTTCAAGCAACGTTCCAACGAAGATCACACTTGCAGCTACCCAGAATTCTATTGGTGTAGGTGACCACTGTTCTGTATATGTAAAATCCGTATCACCTTCTACTGCAAGCAAGGCTGTGACCTATTCATCCAGCAATGAAAAGGTAGCTACTGTATCCCGAAGCGGACTGATCTCAGGAGTCAAAGATGGTACAGTTACGATCACAGCGACTTCAACAAAAAACAATGCACGAAAAGCAACTATCAAGATTACTGTTTTAAAAACACTTCGTGGCACTGTCAAACTGACTGCAAGCCTTTCCAATGAAGAGAAATGCCCGAAGGGAAAAGTGGCACGCCTTTGGATTCCGGTGCCTGAAACAGATGCAAATGGTTCACAGACTGTTTCTCCTTCCAGTATCAAATACACAGCAGAACACGCCGCAGAAGCAAAGATTACGACAGACTCTGCCGGTAACAAAGCCTTATACGTTGAATGGGATGAGAATGCAGACCCGAAAGATCGTACAGTTGATTTCTCCTTCAATGTAGTCCGAAGAGAAATCATCCGCCCTGCCAACATGCAGGCATTAGAAAAAGGTACTGTTGATAAAGAAAAAATGGCGCCATATCTGAAAGAAACCAAGCGAAGCGGATCTCTGACCAGCGGAATTGTAAAAGAAACAGCTGACAAAATCGTCAAAGACGCACATGCTACTACTGTTTATAAGAAAGCATATGCCATTTATGACTGGGTCTGCGAAAATCTAAGACGTGATAACAGCACTCCGGCGATCGGTTCAGGAGATGTACAGTATATTCTTAAAAATACCGATAAAGGTATCGGAAAATGTACTGACGTAAATGCTGTATTCGTCGCACTCTGCAGAGCAGAAGGCATCCCTGCAAGAAGTGTTTACGGATTAAAGCTGAATGCCATGATCGATAATCCTAATACTCCTTATGTTCAGAAATGCAAGCCACAATATTATCTGCCAGGATATGGATGGGCAGAAGCTGATGTGAGTGCATTGCTGAAACTCCCGGATATCATGGGACACGAAGATGATTATCGTGGAAAAAATGTATCAGCAGAGAAAGCCCAAATCTGGAAATCCTTAAAAGACGAATACTGGGGTTCAGCCGATGATCACTGGATGATGCTAAGTGCCGGCGGAGATATCACACTTTCTCCAAAACAGGACGAAACAACTGCAGCCGATGCAGTACTCAACCCAGATGGCTCTGTAAAGAATTACGGAGTCCTTAACGACGATGGAACCCTACACTATTTTATATATCCATATGCAGAATATGACGGACATTATCTAAGAAACTATGGCACTACCGAATTTGATTACAAATACTCTTTTGAAGAAGGTAATGACGACTGCGGATGCTAAGAAAAAAGCGGTTGGAATGCTGACATATCATCAGCGTTCCAGCCACTTTTTATCTTGGTATCACGTTATTGTTTCTCTAATACCTTCACGATCTCTGCCATATACATGGTGTGATAATCTTTCTGCGGATACCATTTTGTATCACATTCTTCATCTGTGAAACATTCTGGCAGCATATCCTGTGCATAAAGCTTTCTGCACACAAATACCAGATCTGCTTCCTCAACTGCTGTTGTTCCATCCACATAATATGGATGAAGTCCGGCTTCTGCCCACTTATCTTCCACATCTCGTCCGGAAACTCTTCCACACACATTCAGCGCTTCCCTTTTCTCTTCCGGCAGGAAAGAAAGTGTAAAATACTCCGAATTATCTACAAATTCTTTCGTATATCTCTGCGGACGGATGTAAGCAGTTGCCACATTCTTGCCCCACATGATTCCGACTCCGCCCCAGCTGGCTGTCATCGTATTGCTCTTCTTCTCATCACCTGCCGTGATCAGCATCCATTCTTTGGAAATCTTGTGAAATGGATTGATTTTTAATGTATCAATAGAAATCTCTTTAAATGCCATTTTCTACGCCTGCTTTCTGATTTTTTCTTTTTTCATATATTGTTCTTTGTACTTTGCAATTATAATTCCGGATTATTTCATGACCACTTTACGGAAATTCTTCTTTCCTTTTTTCAGTACAAGACCTTCTCCGCTCATATCTTCTGCCTTAAACGCTGCATGGATATCTGTAACTTTTTCACCATCAACAGCAACTCCGCCCTGCTGTACTGCACGGCGTGCTTCTGATTTGGATGGAACCAGTCCGGCTTTTACAAGCATTGTCATAATGTCAATCTCACCATCTGTCATGTCATCAGCTGTAAGTTCTGCTGTCGGCATATCAGCGGCAGCACCTTTGCTGAACAGTGCTCTTGCAGCTTCCTGCGCTTTCACAGCCTCTTCTTCACCATGGACAAGTTTTGTCAGTTCATAAGCAAGAATCTCTTTGGCTGTATTTAACTGTGCGCCTTCCCAGCTGTCCATCTTGTCAATCTCTTCCAGCGGAAGGAATGTCAGCATACGGATACATTTCAGAACGTCTGCATCTGCAACATTTCTCCAGTACTGATAGAAATCAAATGGAGAAGTCTTCTCCGGATCAAGCCATACGGCACCACTCTGTGTTTTCCCCATCTTCTTGCCTTCTGAGTTCAGAAGCAGTGTAATCGTCATCGCACTTGCGTCTTTCCCAAGTTTACGGCGAATCAGTTCTGTACCTGCAAGCATGTTGCTCCACTGGTCATCTCCACCAAATTCCAGATTACATCCATATTTCTGGAATAACTCATAGAAATCATATGCCTGCATGATCATGTAGTTAAACTCAAGGAAACTTAATCCTTTCTCCATTCTCTGTTTGTAACATTCAGCAGTCAGCATACGGTTTACGCTAAAATGAGCACCTACTTCACGAAGTACTTCAATGTAGTTCAGATCCATCAGCCAGTCTGCATTATTTACCATCAATGCTTTTCCATCTGAGAAATCAATAAAACGGCTCATCTGCTTTTTAAAGCAGTCACAGTTATGCTGGATTGTCTCCGGTGTCATCATCTGACGCATATCTGTACGACCGGATGGATCTCCGATCATCGCTGTTCCTCCACCGATCAGAGCGATCGGTTTATTTCCTGCTTCCTGAAGACGTTTCATCAGGCACAATGCCATGAAATGTCCGACATGAAGGCTGTCTGCTGTCGGATCAAATCCAATATAGAATGTTGCTTTTCCATTATTTACCAAATCTCTGATCCGTTCTTCGTCTGTTACCTGCGCGATCAGTCCGCGGGCTTTTAACTCTTCATAAATTCCCATTTTCCTGTCCTCTCCTTTTCTTATCTTAAGATTTACTTTCACGCAAAAAAAGTCCTTACCTGATCAAACAATCAGATAAGGACGAGATTATCGTGTTACCACCTTATATTCACCGATATGCTTACGCTTATCAGCCTCAGAAGGTCTGCGTGTTCACAAACCTGTGCACATAACGTATGCCACACGTCGCAGCCTACAAAACGCTTCTATGCAGGTATCTTATGAAACCATACATGCGCTTCTTCGGTGCGCAGCTCCGGGATGTATTCGCAACCATGTCCTTTGTGCGCCTCTCACCAGCCGGCAACTCTCTGTACAGGTGTCAAGACTGTTACTTCTTCTCTTCTTCGCCTTTGTAAATATTCTCATATCGTTTAAAGACTAACTTATTTGCAGATATTTGTCAAGGCTTTTATTGCCTGAAATGCCCCAGCAATATTCCCAAAATAATATGACCGTTCCCAGTCACGCCTTATTGTAATAATGCAGGATCAGAAGAGACCTTACGAATTGCTCCGTATTTCGTACTCTCATAATTCTTATAATACGGGCACTGTGCTTTCAGGCATTGTGCATTTTCATCTGAAAATGTACAACATATCTTCTCTGGCAGTTCCATCTTCACACCCAACTCTTTCTCCACAAAATTCACTGCTTCTGTCACAGCCTTGAAGGAATCCCGTTTACAGCATCTTGGACCGCCCGCCTCACCGATTGCCTCTAATGCTCTGGCAGTCATGCGATTTGCTCTTCCCCAGGATTTTCCGGTAAGCGGTGTAGCCTTTAAAATAATGCTCATGAAAATGCCCGTACTCACTGCAGCTCCACAGCAGCCCCACATTCCACAGGCACCACCCGGATATTCACTGCCACGATGCCGCATTTCTTCCAGTGCATCTTCAAAAGAATCCACTTTTCCGCCTGCATTCTTATATGCCGCCAGAAGTGCTGCTCCGACAAGAATATGATGTTCCGGTCCATGCATGTAAATGTATGGATTCTCCATAATCTCCTGCATAATCTCAATCGGATTCACCGAAGTCGTTTTGCCCGTTTCTTCCATGATCACTTCTACGCCTTTTTTCTCATGACAGCTATCACATACATAATGTCCATCTTCACAGCACGCATAGCTTTCAAATATCTGATGGCACATCTGACATTCTAACTTTTCTGCCTTCTCTGTGTATACTAACGATTTCCCGCACACCAGACAGGCGCCTTCTCCTCTCGCCATACCTTTTCTCTCCTTTTTTTAATGTGCCTTGCATATTCTCGTGCCAGGAGCGCGGTTATATGCAACACTCTACCTCTCATGCGAGTGTGCATCTCGCCAGAGGCTTATTATATAATAACAGATCTGCCTGAAAAGACAGATCTGTCTGTAATTACATTATCCCAAAAATACTACATCATCTTTCGGTTTCTCCGCCTCTGTCAGTTCTTCCAGATAAAGTACCGGCTGCTTACGGTCCGGATACATGACTGCTTCATACTCAAATCTTGCCCGCACATGTACCCACTGATTCTTCTTAACCTTTGTTCCATCTGTGATCTTGCACGGATATCCGTAATAACGGACATCATTTGCACAACAGGTCATAATCTTACGCACCGGCACAAACATGTCATCTCCCATTCCTCTCGGGATAAGTACCTGCGCTGTAAATTCAACTTCCTTGTGCAGATACAATTCCGGATGATCATATGCATCTACATACCATACACCGAAATCCATATCCTCAATCACAATCTTGTCTCCTTTTACATCATATGGAAGATCGTCCTCTGACGGTTCAATGATCTTGCCTTCCAGATCTTCAAAAATCAGCTGTGCCATCGGATTCTGTACCTTCAAGGCACGGCGGAATCCGGCACGGCTCATGTTGCGGTCACAGCGGTTAACAATGATCAGTGAAGATTCTGTCAGCTGCTCCATCAGCATATTACGCATATTTGTCAGATACATATCCAGTGTTGTTCCGTCCACAGTAGAGTAGATTCCCTGAATCTCCCATCCACGTGGGTAACGCATCTTAATCAGTTTTTCCAACTTCCACATACCATTGAACTCAATCACAACCTGTGTCGGCTGGTAATTCTTCAAACAATTTTTGAAAAATGTAGGATTCAGCTGCTCTTCCTCTTCTACCTGCAGCATTACCATATTCTTCATCTTCAAATATTCCGGTGAAAACTCTTTCTCACCTTCCTCACATACGATCAGAAGTGTAAGTCCCGGTTCGATCCAGTCCTGTGTCATCAAAGTATCTTTGATCAGTGTTGTCTTACCACTGTCCAGAAATCCGGTACAAATAAAAATCGGTGTTGTTCCCATTTGTTTCTCCTTCTATATCCTGATTTAAAACTCCATCATTAAAAATGATATTTTATAAATGGAATAACTTCATCAGGTCTTCTTCTTTCAAATCTGTACCAATGACACAGATACGTCCTGTATAATCTGCCTGGCACTCACGAGTCTCGTACTCTTCCGGCACAAGGTCAAACTGTCTCCATGTTCCGTCTTCCATAGCGATAATTCCTTTGGAACGAAGGATTGTTCCATAACCATCTGTCTCTGATAATGCTTTCAGGATCAAATCCAGCTCTTCTTCTGTATACTTGTGAGCAGTCTCCTTGCCCCAGCTTGTAAACACATCATCTGCATGATGGTGATGATGGTGATCGTGGTCATGTCCGCAGCCACATCCACACTCATGGTCGTGATCGTGATCATGGTGATGCTCATGATGTCCACAGCAGCCGTGCTCCTCATGGTCATGATCGTGATCATGGTGATGCTCATGATGTCCACAGCAGCCGTGCTCCTCATGGTCGTGATCTTCGTGATCATGATGATGTTCATGATGTCCGCAACAGCCGTGCTCCTCATGGTCGTGATCGTGATCATGGTGATGCTCATGATGTCCATGACCTTCTTTATCCTCGAACAGCCCTTCGATCTCTGCTCCTGCATGAAGTGCATGCTGGATTGCTTCTTTTCCAAGCTGATCCCACGGTGTGGAAATAATTGCTGCCTTCTCATTCTCTTCACGCAACATCTTTACACAATCTTCTACTTTCTCATCTGTCATCATCTGTGTACGGCTGACAACGATTGTAGAAGCATGCTCTACCTGATCCTTAAAGAACTCGCCAAAATTCTTCAGATACATCTTAGCTTTCTTACCATCAACGATCGTAATTCTTCCTTCGATCTCGATATCTGCATCTTTCTTCACGTCTTCGATTGCTCTTGCTACATCGGATAATTTTCCAACTCCTGAAGGCTCGATGATTACACGGTCCGGTTTGTACTCATCCAGAACTTTCACGAGCGCCTTACTAAAATCTCCAACCAGTGTACAGCAGATGCATCCGGAGTTCATCTCTGTAATCTCAATTCCTGCATCTTTTAAGAAACCACCGTCAATTCCAATCTCACCAAATTCATTCTCAATCAGAACCAGTTTCTCTCCTGCGAATACATCCTGTACCAGTTGTTTAATAAATGTTGTCTTTCCGGCTCCGAGGAATCCGGAAATAATATCTACTTTTGTCATTATATAGTTACCTCTTTTCTTTATACATTTGCATATTAGTTGCGTTTAATCTCCGTTTCTTATCTTACCACAAACTTGCCCTGTCTTCTAGACCTTTCCCGGCTTCATGAGAAAAAAAGAATATGAATTTTCTATAAAATTGTCAGTACGTGAAAAAGAAGCAGTATTTTTATCCCCCTGAAAATACTGCTTCTTTTGTTATACCATATGAAATTTTTAATTTTAACGAACAAAGCCTTATTTCACTGCCCAGTGTGACAGACTCTGACCGACCACTTATCTTATTAGTTTTGTTTGATTATCTTGTGGATCACCTTACAGGATTCCGCCTACAGACAGGAATAATGGTGCAAATACAAGTGATACGATCGTCATTAACTTAATCAGAATGTTAATAGACGGTCCGGAAGTATCTTTAAACGGATCACCAACGGTATCTCCGACAACGGCTGCTTTGTGAGCCTCACTTCCTTTTCCACCATGATTGCCATCTTCGATGTACTTCTTCGCATTGTCCCATGCACCACCTGCATTAGACATGAAAATTGCCATCATAACACCTGTTACAAGTGCTCCTGCCAGAAGTCCGCCAAGTGCGGATGGTCCAAGTAACAGACCAACTGCAAGCGGTGACAGTACTGCCATCACACCAGGAACCAGCATCTCGTGAAGTGCTGCTGTTGTGGAAATCGCTACGCAGGACTTGTAATCCGGCTTCTCTTTTCCATCCATAATGCCAGGCATTTCTTTGAACTGACGTCTTACTTCCTCGATCATCTGATATGCAGCCTTCGATACAGAAGACATTGTCATAGCAGAGAACAGGAACGGAAGCATACCACCGATAAATAATCCAATGATTACACGGCTGTCCAGAATATCAATGTTCTTTAACTGAACTGCTTCTGCATAAGATACAAATAAAGCAAGTGCTGTAAGCGCTGCAGAACCGATGGCAAATCCTTTACCCATAGCTGCAGTTGTGTTACCAACAGCATCCAGCTTGTCCGTGATCTTACGAACACTTGGATCAAGACCTGACATCTCAGCGATACCACCGGCATTGTCTGCGATCGGTCCATATGCGTCTACAGCAACTGTAATTGCAGTTGTAGACAGCATACCGACTGCCGCCAGAGCGATTCCGTAAAGTCCACTGACTGTATAAGCCACAAAAATACCTACGCAGATCAGTAGGATCGGAATAGCTGTAGACTTCATACCAACAGCAATACCACTGATGATCGTTGTTGCAGATCCTGTCTCAGACTGTTCTGCGATCTCTTTTACAGATTTGTAGTCACCTGAAGTATAAACTTCTGTGATGATACCGATCAGAAGACCAACGATCAGTCCTGCTGTTACAGAGATTGCTGCGTTAAAATTGCCAAAGCAGTATTTGCTTGCAAAAAACGCAACGATCAATACCAGAATACTGGATACATAAGATCCCATCTTCAGTGCTTTGTGTGGATTGGAGTTCTCATCACCCTTAACAAAGAATGTACCAAGGATAGATGAGATCAGTCCCAATCCTGAGATCAGAAGCGGGAACAGTGCTCCGGATACCTGGAAATACACAACTCCGAGTGTCAGCGCAGAAATCAGCGCACCAACATAAGACTCGAAAAGGTCCGCTCCCATACCGGCAACATCACCTACGTTATCTCCTACGTTATCAGCGATTACGGCCGGGTTACGCGGATCATCTTCCGGGATTCCTGCTTCTACCTTACCAACAAGATCCGCTCCAACGTCAGCAGCTTTTGTATAAATACCACCACCAACACGGGCAAATAATGCAATAGAAGAAGCACCTAAACTGAATCCGGAAAGGACTTCTACGTTCTTCGTGATCACATAGATTGCGCTTACTCCGAGAACACCAAGACCTGCTACACACATCCCCATTACAGCACCACCTGAAAATGCGATGGAGAGTGCACGGTTCATACCGGACTCTTTTGCAGCATTCGCTGTTCTGACATTTGCCTTCGTTGCTACAGTCATACCACAGTAACCAGCCAGTGTGGAGAATAATGCTCCCACAACAAAACATACAGCAGTTACCCAACTCTTGATCCCGACTCCGATCAAGATGAATAAAATCAGCACGAATACGACAAGAATCTTGTATTCTGCTGTGAGGAAGGCCTGGGCTCCTTCACTGATCGCTCCTGCGATCTCTCTCATCCTTTCGTTACCGGCACTCTGTCTGCTTACTTTTGCTGCAAGATATGCGGCAAAGAGCAATGCGACAACTCCGAATACCGGAACAATCACAAAAAGATTTTCCATATACTTAACCTCCCAATAGATTAGTGTTATCTATAATACCATATTTGCAGAAAAAATAAAAAGACTTTTTTTAGATTTTTGTGAATTTTCTTGTTATTCCTCCTGTTTTAACGTTTTTTCTTCTCTTTTGCAAGCAGTGCTGCCCCCAAAGCACCTGCGTATCTTCCATTTTTCGTTGTCTCAACCACACATCCTAACTTCTTTGACAAAATATCTGTAAAATAGACACTGTCACTTAAACCGCCTGTCAGGATCACCTTATCGGAAAGTGTTTTTCTCTGGCTGAGTTGGGCAACTTTGGCTGCCACTGAATCTACAACACCCGCTGCAATGTCTTCTCTTTTCTTTCCTTCTCCAATATAATTAATGACTTCTGACTCTGCAAATACCGTACACAGAGAACTGATTGGAAGCACTTCCCCTTCCGCTGCCAGTTCAAACAGTTCCTGAAGCGTCACGCCGAGACGGTTTGCCATAACTTCCAGAAATTTTCCCGTTCCCGCTGAACATTTATCGTTCATCAGAAAATCCCGTACCATTCCATGTTCCACAAGAATTACTTTTGTATCCTGACCGCCTA
>UMGX01041295.1_pt1 | contig 52958 bp, 38 predicted proteins | sample 1965411 | NCBI WGS metagenome assembly UMGX01 (sample SAMEA4836086, study PRJEB28245) | human gut metagenome | biome: gut microbiome; material: fecal sample | place: Denmark | collected 2008 | reverse complement strand
TTTTTTAGAAGAGAAATATTTTTATAAGAAAAATTTAGTTGTTGAAACAACGCAGGAATTTTTATAAGAAAATCTACACTTCAGATGCATCATTTTAATCCCAATGACTTTCTCAGTCTCATTTCTGTATCAGCCTATATTTTTAACTATCTGTTTAGGAATTACCTTATGATTACCGCTCCCATTACTATACACTTTATCCCACGCTTTTCCAGTGGCATTTATATCTTCACTCCAATCCCATGGATTGAGAAGTCTTTTTCTTTCGATAATCGGATTTATGAGTGCTGCATAATCAGAACCTATATCCAAATCATACTTCATCTGAATACGGATTGCACCAAAACCGCAAAATAAATAATAGACTTCGGGAATAACTGGTCCGAATTGCCAAGCTTCAAAATCATCATCAAATGCCAACATATCATTTTTCAAAAAATCTCTTTGAATGCAGTAAAGAATTTTTTGTAACTGCAGATTAGAGATTGGATGTTGATCAATAGTACATTTATTTATTATATATTTTGCGATATGAACAGCTTCATATGACATATTTTCCCCCTTTTTGCCCATAGCCATCTGTTTATTATCCACCCTCAATTATTTCTGCAATTCTTTTTATAATCTTCTCTTTTTTCACCTCGAAGAAAACCGATAAATATGTAACTGTAAATACTATATTGTTCCGAGAGTAATCCATTATATTAATATATTTTTGCAAGAAAAGACGGGACGGCATTAGTAATTCTGCTGCAAATTTATCTGCTAGAATATCCTCAAAAGATTCATACTCTGCTTTAATATACGTTTTTGAAAAGAGTTTCTTAGGGTCTTCAAAAGTTGGATTTCCAATATAATCCAATAAATAATGTCCTAACTCATGTGCAATGATAAATCTTTGGTAATAAAGTTCTTCTTTCGCCTGTACTACAATAATCTTATCATGATGAAATACTTTTTCTGTAGTGCCTCCAATATATATGTTACCAGAAATATCTTTCCCAAGATTTTCTATTTTAAATGCTTTAAACCCAAAATCACTAACAATTTTTACAACAGGAGTTGGAGCAACTAATTCTGCCGGGTTATTTTCAATTAAGATGGAATCTGCCAGATGTTCAACTTCCAGTGCCGTATATTTCTTCTTATATCTCTTTTCCAAATACTGAATTAAATCTTCATACATTGTCATCGTCCTTTTCCATTTCCTCTATTGCTTCAATTCGGAAAGCAACAATTTCTAATGGTACTTTGTAAATGGCACTCAATCGAAAAAGTAAAGCATTTCCGAACAATCCCGATTGTTTACATTTTTTATATTTTAAGGAGAAAGATGCTCTTGGCATTAAAAGGGCTGCTGCAAAATAGCTTGCCTCCTTTTTTTCTGTTCCCTTTTCTACTTTTTTATTTTCTTTATGGAGATATACAGAACCTATTTTGTAATACAACACAGAATGAGCAAATTGACGGGCAATGATAAAACGCTTCCATTTAAAATCCATGTTATTGTTTACTACAATTACTTTGTTTCCAAAATCACTCTCCAAGTTCACATAGCTAGGAGCAATGACGATAAAACCCTCTTCATCCTTTTTTAATTCAGCATTGACAACTTTGTTTTAATCCCCAGCCGGTATCTTTGCGAAGGCTGATTGCCGAGCAAAACCCGGCGGTGCTTACTTCTTGTCAGTAGGGGATACCGTTTTCCCTCCGCCCACTACTGACGCTAAGTTAATTATACAATTCATCTCGCTACCTACATTTCATTTAGAGGGTAGGAGAATCCTTGTTTTTCTTATAAAACTACCCTCCTTCCTAAAACAGATATTTCATATATATCATTTTTTAGAAGAGGGACATTTTTATAAGAAAAATTTAGTTGATGAAAATACACATATTTGATTTCACAATGAATTACCAATATTCTTCCCCTACCGGTCCTCCAAAATCAATTTCTTTTATTTCTTCTCCAAAACAATCTCTTTCGGCACAAACCTCCTCAAAAGGTTTTCCATAATATTCCTCTATTCTTTCTTTTAAGCTAGAATACTTCTTTTTTTTATTCGCTTCCTTATCCATTTTCTCACTCTCCATTCTTTTTTCAAAACATAGGATTTCTTTCTCAAACTCTCCAGATTCTGTCCTCAAGAATTCACCTGTTGGTACGGCATTTTTTCCATTATATATCGTCCTTTCTCTTATAAAACAATTTGTAATCTTTCTCATTAATATGTTTTATTTGTAAAAAGACTCACATTCAAAGATGTAAGTCTTATCTATATTTTATGGTTCTAGTTTATTCTATGATTGTTATGGATGTTGCTGGTCATAAATTTCCTGTTTTAATGCTGTACATGATAATATAGTGACTGATATCTAATGCTCTATAAGTATGATATTTTACTCTTTTTCGCATAAAAATTTTCCTTTTTGTGGAAGAAAATTTGCTGCTACCGTTTCCGAATTTTCTACTTCTGAGATGATTTTCTTACTATTTTCATCATATTTTGCAATTATTAATTTTTTTCCAATAGCCTGTCGATAAACAGCTTCCATAGGTATTTTGTTTTGCTGCATGGCACTTAATGTTGCCTTACTGATTTCTGCAATTACTGTTGTTCCATCCTCATCACCGATATTTAAACACAAATATTTTTTATTTTTACCATTACTGCATACGAATAAGATAGGAATGTCGAATGTAACCAATATCTTTTCGAGATACAATTGCCCAATTTCTTCCACATTTATCCATTTTTTCACTTAACATCCTGCTCCTTTTAACCTATAATCTTCCCAATAAGAATTCCCAACAACACGCAAATTCCAACAGCAACTCCTCCCCATTCAATATGTCCAAGGCATGACAAAATTATCATGAATATTGTTTCACAAAACATTCCTGTTAGTGTTCCTTTTACAATATTGCTCATGTTTTCTCCCTGTTCCTGAGTTAATGCCGAAGGATTTTGTAGTTTTTCTTCCACGTTAATTCAGATTTCGTTCTGTTTCATCCATCTTTTCCTTCCCATATACTATATCAATAAGACCTACTTAACATACTGAAAAGACTGCGGAGCTCTACTTATCCCATAATCTTTCAATTCTTTTGGCATTTCATATTCAGTGATATTTTTTAATTTATAAGCGACTGCCTGGTTTCTGCCTGCGTAATATCGATCAAAGAATCTCTTATCAATTCCTGCTTTTTCCTTTGTTCTTTCCCAGATGATTTCTGGAGTATCGACAAGAATATCCTCAATTTCAGCTTCTCCCATCACTTTCATAACGGGAGACGTAGAGTAGATTAATATCCTATCCACAGGTTTTTTACATATTCTTTTTCTGAATTCATATCGTTTTGTTCCATTAAATATATTTTTTACATGATCCGGATGAATTGGTAGTAGTATTGTATACATCATTTTCACCTTATTCCATATTTTGCTTGACTAATAAGCGATGAGTCCCCGCCATTCTTCCTCACAAATCTTATAATCTGATTCTATTGGCACCTGGTATATCCGCTATTTTTTTCACCGCCCCACTACAACATAAACCGTTTTTGTTTTAATCCCCAGCCGGTATCTTCGCGAAGGCTGATCGCCTAGACCCGGCGGTGCTTACTTCTTGTCAGTAGGAAATACCGATATCTCCGCTTGCTACTGCCGCTATGTGAACTCTACAATTCATCTCACTACCTACATTTTATTTAGAGGGTAAGATAATCCTTGTTTTTCTTATAAAACTACCCTCCTTCCTAAAACAGATATTTCATATATATCACTTTTTAGAAGAGAGACATTTTTATAAGAAAAGTTTAGTTGTTAAAATCAACTTCATTAAAATTAACACCAGTAACTTTTTTCGTAATAAGGAATTTTTTATCTGTGACATTGGCAAAAGTATCTCGAATAGCAATCTTATTAGTTAGCAACTCTATTAAATTAGGAAACGATGTTTTTGTTCCAATCCTTTTTGTTTCATCCGAATTGTTAACACAGCATATAAATAGATAAATATTTCTATTTTCAATGCATGTAAACAGGATTGGATAAGAGCTTTCAAAAAGGATTTTATCTATTTTAATATCATGAAAAATAGGTATTTCTCCAAAAATCTTTTCAATTTGCATCAATTTTACCTCCTTCTAACATGATTTTTTGACAAATAATACTTCCTTATCAACGAATTTTTTATCTCTTTATTTAAGGGGGTATTTTTCCATGGAACTTCTTCACAAGTCTTCTTTGCGAGTACAATGGGTTCTGTTATTTCAGCATATGTATCTACAACTTTCTCAATAAGCCTTTTATCACCTCTTGATATCTCAGCAATTTCTTTTTTGATTATACGCATTTTTTCACAATCAAGTTGCAATACTTTTCTGTTTTCCTGTTTAGGTATTCCTCGTCTCCCGTAAATTTTATATTTTTGATAAACCTCTGGTATTACTGGACCAAATTCTCCTGCAATAATAACCGCTTTAAAACACTCCCTATTCTTTTCTACCAGAAAAGCGGCTTGAATATAGTAAAGAATTTTTTGCAATTTTAAATTACTCATTGATTCCCCACAATCAGCATCATGAGCATAATTAATCACATATATTGCTACATCTAATACATTGTACATATTCCTCTCTTTTCTCTATATGATATTCGGTAATATCCTAGTATTTATGATTGTTTCTATTTTCTGCATCGTTTAACATTTTATCATAGGACAGTATTTTAATATGAGCATTCCGATTTTTATGATATTTATACATCCCTTTCTTATCCGGTGTATCCATCATATCCATGTCAAATGCCAGTTCTCGCAATTTTGGAGTCAGATTGCAGACAGCATACAGATAAAACTGTGTGCTTTCGTTTGTGAGGATTAGGTATCCATTTTTGTCTTTCATCTTATTTGTACGCAAACTACCAACATAATTTAATATCTGTGTTATTGGATTTCCTGTTTTTGTATAATCATCTCGCATTAAACTATCCAGCTCAAGGATTGTGATTGTCTCATACACCCTTCCAGTATTTGGCTCATCAGATACTGCAACTGGGTAGTCTGGCATTATGATATTCGGACCTCTCTTTTTTATGGCACCATTAAACGGATTTTCCACTGCAATATAATCGGCATAAGCCAACCTTTCATCAATCAACCATAAATTAGAATAGATCAGATTGTGCAGATACTCTTCCTTATTGTATTTTCCGAAATTCTCTGATTGCAGCACGAATCTTAATAGCTCCAAGACAACTTTTCGATGAGTACCATATTGAGACAGATAAGCCTTGTTTGCTTCACTCATTTTATCAAGCTGCATTTGTAGTTCCTGCTGATACTGTTCATAGTTTATCGCTCCTGATTGCAATACACTTATAAGCTTTTTAATCGAAGCTGTAGTTATCTGCTCCTTTTCTAATCTTTTATTTTTCACCATATAACACCCCTTATGCTGTTCAAATTTAGAAGTTAATCTCCTTATGAATATGTTCAGAAATACCATAGCACTTGTTTTAATCCCCAGCCGGTATCCTCGCAAAGGCTGATTGCCGAGCAAAACCCGGTGGTGCTTACTTCTTGTCAGTAGGGGATACCGTTTTCTCTCCGCCCACTACTGACGCTAGGTTAACTATACAATTCATCTCACTACCTACATTTCATTTAGAGGGCAGGAGAATCCTTGTTTTTCTTATAAAATTGCCTTCCTAAAACAGATATTTCATATATATCATTTTTTAGAAGAGGAACATTTTTATAAGAAAAATTTATTTGTTAAATAAAGGCGTGATTGAAGTAAGAGGTTTTAAAAGAACGGCAAAGAATTATGCCAGAACTTTTCAACCATCTCTTTCAAAAACAGAATCAACCTACATTATATTATCATAGAAAAAAGAACCCATACCATTCGGTATGAGTCCTTTAAAAGAATCCGATTCTATCTACTTAATTTTCAAAACAAATATTCTTTTAATCCCATATTTTATCAACTGTTTCCAATAATTCTTTCGCTTCTTCAATCTGTGTAATATATTTTTTTTCTCTTCTTCGAATAGCTTTTGATATTTCCTTTTGAACATTGATATCTTGTTTTTCTCCTGCATTATCAATGATAATCATATCTACTTGCTCTGGAGTTAACTCTATTAGTCCTGTTGAACCTGAATAAAAACATGCGATTTGCTTTTCGCCGAAACCACATCTTAAATAATCTGTCAAATAGTACGGATCAATTATTTTTTTATCTACTCTAATTATTGTAACGTGCCCATCTGCAATGGCCGGGATATCTTTATCATAAACACAACATTTTCCAAGCGTACCTTCTCCGGTTGAAGCTAATAACACATCCCCTTTTTTGACAATATTTCTGTTCTCCATATTATCTTCGGATCGTTGAACGTACTCATCATATAATGATTTTTCAATCCAATCAGAATCTGGAGTTATCAAAATTTCTCCAAATCTACTAATATTGCTTCCTGCTTTAACAACTAATGCAAATCCGTCTTTCTCATCAACATAATATTCTGAACTTGGACTTATTCCCCGTACTGTTTCGATTGTATTTAAACTTTTTAGCGATAAACACCCCGTGTTTTCAAGTTGTTCAAATTTCTTTCTAAATTGTGGGTTCCAGTATTTGTAATCTAATCTAAAACCTTTATCATTTGCTATTTTACTTGACCAAATATCATATGCTTTCCAATGATATCCTTCTCTTTCTTCACCTAATTCATGATTTAATACTTTTTTTCTAATCTCATCCAGAAAAATAATATTATCAAAGCCACGTATTTTATCTCCTGATCCCATATATCCTAATGAATCAAGTGCACAAAATGTTACTTTATAATTATCTTCAAGATCCACATCTATAGTCTCTCGTTTTTCCAAGTACAATACACTGGATTTTACATTGATCTTGTTAGGTTTGAATGTTTCTGGTGGCAAGTTTATAACAGCTTTAATGATACAGTTTGCTAATATATACCTTCTTAATTCCCAGCCCTTACTCGTATTAAGAACGCCCTCATCAATTACTGTACAGATTTCTCCTCCTGGAACAGTACAATCGATCATTTTTTGCATAAATAGATATTGTCCTTTTGTTGTACTTATTTGAAACTGCTCTTTATCACTTTTTGATAAAGAATCCCCTTCCGCTGTTCCAAAAGGCGGATTTGTCATAATCAAATTACAATCAGGCTTTGTTACACTCCAATTAACTGCTTTAGCTGAAAGGCTGTCCTCATGGACAATGTGTGTATGTCCATCACCTGCAATTATCATATTCATTTTTGCAGATGCAGCAACCCCTCTATTAGCATCTGAACCATAAAAGATATCTTCCTTTATTCTTTTCACGCATTGGTCATAGCTTTCTTTTGTAATATCTCGATTTTTCAATTTCACTTGTAGTTTGCCTAAAGCTTCTTGCATTAAATAAACCAAAAATCCCCCTGTTCCACAAGCTGGATCCAACACTTTCAATTTACTTCCCATTATCACTGAGTTAATTATTTTATCTTCTCCAATCAAACAAGTCATAACCTGGACTAATTCTCTCGGCGTAAAATATTGCCCCAGTTTTTTACCTTTTAATGTGGCTCTGACATAATATTCGAAGGCAGCACCCTTTGAATCAACACTACAATCACAAAAAGAAACCGATGCTAAGTCTTTAACTAAACCTAAGAATGTTTTTGGATTTTCTAATCTTAATGGCTCTATGAGAACTTCCCCATAAGATGTATCAGTAACTATTTGACTAATCATGCTTTTTATCGCATTTTTTACCTGATCAGCATTTTGTATTGGATATTCCGCCAATTCATAAAATTTATATGAATAAGGTAACGAAAAACTCTCGTCAAGATCGTTTTTTTCTTCTAATAGTTTTAAGAATAAAAGTTTTGAAAAATCCGCAAAGGCATAGTCCTCATCCTTTTCTATTTTTCGAATGGTATTATGACCCCTCGCAAATAATGCATTTAATTGACGCAATGGAAGTCCATGTCTATATGGTAATGACTCATCATTCGAAATATTTATTATCACTTCATCAGGCTTAATTCTTAATGTTTTTACAACTTTTTCAATTTGTGACCGACTTGGTACTTTATCTGACCTTTTTCCGTTCCATATTATTCTTTGTTTATTCTTAGTATTAAAACACTGTATATCTTTTCCATTTGTAACGACTACAAAAGGAACTTTTATTTCTTTTGATCTGGCATACAAAATAGCCTGATCTCTATCTTTTTTCGTTAAATTTTTCCCCAGTCTTTTAGCTTCAATCAAAAAAAATGGTGTTTTTTTACCCAATGTCACCAATATATCAACATATCCTTTTGTATATCTATCAGTTGTTGATACAGCCGTCTCAAAATCAAAATCTTGCTCGATATTATATCCTCTTCTTTTCATGTATGGCAAAATCTTTTTTATAACAGTTTCAGTTTCCGTATTAATGCTACCCATATTCCTAATCCTCCTATGTTTTACTATTAAACTTATTCCTTACTAGAATATCTAAGTATACAGATTTTGTCAGTCCTTTTTCGAACATATGTTTTAATGTATTGCTTATTCCTTTTTATTATACCATTTTCAGTCAACCATATATATAGTATTCTCCCTCAATTATAAGCTATATATAGTACTATGCTATATATTGTTTATGCTTATTTTCTGTTTTTATATATAATATGTTTAAAATCAAAAATTTTTACAAGAAAAAAGAACCCACACCTTTTGGCATGGGTCCTCCGGAATCAAGTTTGTCAAATTTTGGTTGTGAAAGATTTTTTGAAAACATCAATCACTTAAATGATAATGAACATCTTATTTATTAAGTCTGTCATTGCATTACCAATTTCTTCAGCAATAATATCTGCAAAATCTTTTGTTGCAAATATTTCTTTATAAGTTTCTTGCATCTTTCTAATAGTCGCATCATAGCTAATATACTTTGCATAAATCGTATCAATAATATCCTGGATTTTGCTATTACCATAGGAAAGATTAAATGCAACTTTATCCATAACCATATAATATTTTCCTGTATCACGGAAATAATCTTTAAATAAGATATGTAACTGTTGCGTCATACTTGCCTGTGGCGTAAAATCAAACAATGCTGGGTTTAAATCACTACATACATGCTTTGTAATTACTCGATTTAAATCCATAATTTCGACAATTCGATTTACTTCTCTTTCATCTAAATTATCAATAACCGTCCCAACAGCCCCAGAATTATATAAAATTGCAAAATTTGGTACAAGCTGACACAGAATATTGTTTAACATCCTCTTCATATTAATACTGAAGTTTCCATATACTTTAGCGCGAGTAGTATGTCCTTGACCATGCTGCAATTTGTTATAATAGGCAACTACGCTTCTTCCGTTAATAGCATATTTTGAAGTAATTAAATATCCATTTACTATAGCTTTATCTTCTGTAAGTCTAATTTGAATCTGTTTGAATATATCCGAAATAACATCCCCATTTATTTCAATTTTAACAGCTGGTTTTTCAGGATGTTTTACTGTTACAAACAACGGATTCGTCATATCATTAGGTAAAATTCGTTGTTGTGTATCATGGATTATGTCACCTATCTTCTGATAAAGACCCTCTGGTTTAAACTTGATAAGCCATTTAAGAAATTCAATGGAATCAATCTTATGTAACGCTATCTGAATAGGATCAATTTTTTCTTCCTTGTATCTAATAGATAACCATGTTGTACTTTCTTGTGGCAATATTGATTTGTATTTTTGGATTGAATTTTCCATAATAGCTATTGCCTCTGTGATATTTTTGTCATAGTCAAGTTGTGTAAGCTCTAAAGTTTCTTTTTCGAACTTACTAATGATATTTGTAATAATCCTATCAGCTTTGGTAAAAATTACATTTACCGGTATATCAAGCTTTTGAGCTTTTCCAATTTTTTCATTTATAACCTCACAGGAATTTACAATTACGTCCTCTCGTTCCTCTAGGCTCATTAACAGTAAAATACTATCAGGACTACAATTTAATGCGATATCCAGAGCATCTTTGATTGAATTATTATCCATATCAATTTGGTTCAATCCCATTGTATCTCTCAAACAAAATCTAAGTGGCACATTTTCATCTGCTTTTTCTATTAATTCATGACGTGGTCTACAAGCAAGAACCATATCTTCTACTATAAGGCTGAATGGTTGAAATGGATCAAAGAGAGTTCGTAGAATTGTTCCACCATATGAACAGATGTCGTCTTTTTCAGCACTATATTCGTTAATATTTTCAAGATTATCACTCGTTCCCATTAATTTGCTTAGCCGATCTGTAATTTTATCACCAATTGATTTAAGCCAGTTATAATATTCTTCTTTGAAAGAAGAATCAAGTTCATCCCACATTTCTTCAAATACCATTTTACGAATAATAGAAATTAAAACTTTCTGCTTTTGATATTCTTTTTTCTTGATGTTTACTCTTTCGATAAATGATGGCTCAGCTTTTTCAAGTTCGCTCAATGAGTCTGCTATTACTTTCTTGAATTCTTTGATAGGAATCATGTCTGCTATTTTATCAAGATGATATGCAGAATTTTTCGGCTCGAGAATAAACTTAAATGTTTTTTCATCTATTGCATCCAATGTGTCTTCTGCACACATACCATTCATTGTAAATTGATTAGCTAACATCTCCATTATCTCTAAATGGATTACTTTGCCTGTAAATTTCTTTGTTCGGATACGTAAAGAAAAATACTTATCTTCATTAATACGTTCATCAAACAAAAAATTACATGGTATAATCGTTGTTTGACATTTATCTCCGATTCCGGTCGAGATAAATCCAATAATATGTTGATTAACAAGAGCGTAAATCAATGTACTCTTTCCTGATGATGTAGGACCAACGACAACAATTGTTTGTGCCGATTTCATTCGCTCTAATGCCTGTTTTGATGTAAGTAAATTAAAATTTCGTTTTTCTCTCCGCTCTTTTCTCATAGAAAGAACCTCCTTTATTAATATTTGGGATATAGCTTCCAACAAGGAGGTATTGAAATAAAAAAGCTGTGTAAAATATACACAGCATAAATTCAAAAAATTTTGCCGTATACATAAATATAGGTGAATCTCCCATAGTATATATAGCAATAATGACTTTCACTCAGCGTTTTCGTGATTCGCATTTGTCAGAGCCATATCCTTATTTCATATAATACAACAAATATATTTTATGTCAATTATTTTTTATTGTATATTTTTCCAACAATATCTGCATAATTTCTATAAAAATTCAATAATGGGATTCTAATTATAAAAGGACTCACAATTTTTTACCATGAGTTCTTTTCCATAAATATAATATCAAACAATCTCATTTATAGAAACATCTAACGCTTTTGCAATAGCCTTTACTGTATTAATTCTTGGGTTTGTCGTTATTCCATTTAAAATTTTCCCTAATTGAGAATCCGAGATTCCAGTCATCTTTGATAATCGGTATAAACTTATATTTTTTATTTCCATGATTTCTTTTAATTTTTTAATATTCATTGCAACTCCTATTTTTTTTCTTGATTAACGTTATAAATAACGCTATAATATTTTTATAAATATATGTCAGATAGGGAGGAAATATACATGTCCGCTAATATGCCTAATTTGCGTGATTTAATTTATGATATGAGATCAAAAAGCTGGATAATTACAGCTTTTAATTTTCCATACAAGAGAATTAATTACATTGTTGTTTGCGAAGATATACCAAAGATAAATGGGAAAAAACCTGATAAACTCAAATATTACATGGCAAAACTCACGTTTATCAATCCTCAAAAAGAAAACACATCATTATCTGTATATGCGAACATAAATCGTTTTGAAATTCAAAATATTAAAGAGTTTCGTGATTTTTTTGGTATTGAGTATGCTGAAAATATGGGAGATGTTTTTTTGCAATTTTACAAGTATTTTGGTAATTTCATTCCTGCTGTCATGCCTGAATCTTTAGATAAGCCGCACTCTGATGCCTGTGTAAAGATACTTAATACAAAAAAAGGAGAAGTTGACGGGAATTACTGTTTTGATGTTTTTCGAAATGGTTTAATGCCTGATGGAAGGCAGAAACATCGTACTCCATATAATTCTGACAAAACAAAGCTTCTGTATTTTAAGCTATATGAATATTTTAAAAATGACAATATGATTAGTTTTAAATATACAAAAGATGCATCAAAAGCGAAGAGCATACCTGAAATTATACAAAATTTTATCAATCGAGGAAAACGTTAGTTTTCTTCGATTTTTATTTTCCCCAATGTATCAATCCCCCAGTATCGGAGTCCACGCATTATGTATTCCTTTATTTCCTGCTCACTAATCTGATCATCATGGACATCTATATCAAAGGAAACGCTATGTACCACTTTGTTATTATCCTTTTGGGCACATTCTTCTCTTTCTCTCTGATATTTTGGATTATCATAATTTTTAATAGCATTTCTAATCTGCCTGTCACTATACTGTGCAAAAATATCCCTTGCTTCTTCCTCTTTGTATAATGCCTGTTTTAATTTATATAGCGGATAACTAAGTATTAATTGTTCTGTTTCATACATTTCATCCATTCTCTGTGAAAAATCATCGAAAAGTTCTTTATGAAAAGAATAGTAGTAGAGTTTAATAATACCTATCTTTAGAGCTTTTAGCTGCCGTTCAACATCTTTGAAATACACATATTTTTCTTCTCTCGAATCATCATTCAATCTTATGTAGCTTAAAGGGTCATTTTCCGTCATAAAATAACGAATCATGCCTAAGTAATCTTCAAATATATCTAGTTCATATCGAAATTTTTTCAAAATCGCCCTATCTAAATAATTTTCAGGAATTGCTGCAGGAGAAATGGATGACGTTTCACTTGAACAAAGCTGCTCTAATTCTTTTTCCTGAATATCCTCTTTATTTTTTTCTACCTCTTTTTTTGCTTCTCTTGCTACCTCATTAAAATATTCCTGTATGCCGCCAACCTCATTAATATGATGTAGTATCAAGGCTGCTTCATCCTCTGTGTTAGCATCACTGATAATTTCATATAAAAACACATTATCTTTATTCAACAAATACTCTGAATATGGAATGATTTTTAAAGTTTTCGTATTATGTTCCTCAACGATTAGATATGATTTCACGATTTTTATATCTCCTTTCTACATATTTTTTTCTAATATTAATGTGTATATTTTAACCCATGCAACTTATATTATTACAGAAAAAAAGAACCCATACCATCCGGCATGAGTCCTCTAAAAGAATCCGATTCTTTTTATCTTTTTTTCACTTTTATACATAAAAAAAACAGCTATAAAAAGCTGCTTTTTCACTCGGCTGGCGTACTTAAGATACGCTTAATACAAAATATCAGTAATCGAATGTATACAGTGTATTTCTACCTGTATAAATATCATATACTATATAGTTGGAAAAATCAATACGTTTGATGGAGTCATTTTCACAAATTATTGATAAATTTATCGAAATGTGATAAGATAAACTCACCAACAGTAAGTCCTAATCACAGTGCCATTATCGAGGTAAGTGTCATGTGTTGGCATCACTATTAGGCTATTGGGAACTTGGATGTCAAAGATAGTCGCTTAGTTTTGTCAGGACTGGGGCGGCTATTTTTTTGCAGATGTTACCCATAACATCACTTTCTTTGAAACTCTCTCTCAAATCGACCAGGAATAAAAAATAACTGGTCTATCAACTCAAAATCATCATTTGTAGTTTTTAAAATATACTCATATAAATGAATAAATCCCAAAACTTTTTGTTCTGAATTTTCATCTAATGTATTTATGGTGGAAACAATATCGCTATACTCCCCTTGTTCCAACCAGTTTTTTAATCTTTCAACCAGCATTTTATTCTGATCTTCTCCGTCTAACAGAGCATATTTATCGTATATTTTGTCAACAATATCTGCATAATTTCTATAAAAATCCAATAGTTGGGCTCTGTATCCAACTTCACATTCACCACATGCTGATAAAAATTCTTCTCTATTCATCTTTTCTCCTTTTTTTACACATATTTTTATAATCACTAATTTGATAAATTGACATTTTCATAGCTACATGGTAGTATAATTATAGAAAAAGAGTGCTACCGATAGACGGTTAGCCCAATTTACTATTTGGATATCAAAGATAGTCGCTTAGTTTTGTTAGGACTGGGGCGGCTATTTTTGTGTTTTATTATTATCTTTACCGAATGCATATCCGAGACTGAAGCAGGTTAAACCGAAGCTTACTACTGCCATAAAATCTACAATACTCATTGGTTTAGCCCTCCTTTCCAACGGATTCCCTTGCAGGTTTCTATGTAATCAGAGGGTCACAGTCCCTCTGTTGAAGGACTAACCGCCTACCGTTATGGTAACACCCATGTCCAGATTATAACATATATCCTTTATCGTCACAATATGTCATTTTAGTCCCCACAATTTACATTATACTATTACAGAAAAAGAACCCACACCATCCGGCATGAGTCCTTAAAAGAATCGAATTCTTTTTTTCCTTATTTTACTTTCAGTCCTTTGAAAATCTTCACATAAACTTTCTTCATTTTCTTCGGCACCTTGATAACCATCTTCTTGTTTACGCCCTTAAACGCTTTCTTATTTGCTGTCTTTTTCGTCAGCAGCACCGACTTGATGATTACCGTCTTTAAGCTCCTGCATTTATAGAACGCATTGTTACTGATCTTTGCGATGTTTGCTCCAATCGTGACTTTCTTAAGCTTCTTGTTGCTGTTAAAGGCTTTCGCTCCAATGGATGTTACTTTGTAAGTGATACCTTTTGCCTTGATGGTGGCTGGGATAGTGACGCTTCTTGCGGCTTTGCTGGTCTTATATACCATCACTTCTGCCCCGGCTTTCGTTACCTTGTATGTGCTGCCAGAAATCGTATATCTTGTTCCAACTTTCGGATAAGCAAGTTTCTTTGTAGTAACTGCCTTTTTCTCTTTGCATCGCTTGCAGATGTAAGTGATCGTGCCTTTCTTGGTGTAGGTAGGGGAGATAACGGATTTCTTTTCCCATGTATGTCCTAACGCTGGGATGTTCTTTCCAATCTTTAAAGTGATGCCGCAGTCTTTGCAGTAGGCGTCCCCTGTATATCCATCATTTTCACATGTCGCTTCCTTTTTGCCTAAATATCCGATGTGGATGTGTCCGGTAGCTGGGATCTTTTTGCCGTCAGAAAGTTTTTCTCCGCAGTCTGTACAGTAGGTATCCCCGGTGTATCCCTCGTCCGTACAGGTTGCTTCCACTTTGTTCCGTATCTCCGTGTGCTGGTGGTCTGTCTTTGGGAGGACTTCTCTCTTTTCGTCTCCGCAGACCTTGCAGACAAAGAGAATGTATCCGTTCCTCTTGCAGTTTGCTTCGTTGCGCTCCCGCTCTTCGTATTCGTGGGCTTTTCTGGCAATCTCCGTACCAGAGGATAACTTCGTGCCACAGTCGGTACAGTAGACATCTCCACTATAACCCTCTTTCGTACAAGTTGCTTCCACTTTGTTGCGGACTTCGGTATGCTGGTGTCCGGTCGCAGCGATTTCTTCTGTCTTGGTTGCGCCACAGACCGTACAGGTGTAAGTCTTAACTCCTTTTTCGGTGCAGGTAGCAGCTTTTGTCACTTTGCCTGCATCCCATGTGTGTTCCGTGGTCTTGGCGATTGTCTTGCCATCGGAAAGCTTCTCTCCACAATCTTTGCAATACATATCTCCTGTATAGCCCTCTGCCTTGCAGGTGGCTTCCTTTTTGTTACGGATCTCTGTATGCTGGTGTCCGGTCGCAGGAAGGACTTCCTGTTTTTCGTCTCCGCAGGCCTTGCAGACAGAAAGAACATAGCCGTCTGTTGTACAGGTCGGTTTCTGTCGGTCTTTTACTTCATAATCGTGTGCTTTCTTGGAAATCACTTCACCAGAAGATAACTTCGTACCACAGTCTTTACAATATGTGTCTCCGGTGTATCCTGTCTCGGTACAGGTTGCTTCCTTTTTGTTACGGATCTCGGTGTGCTGATGTCCGGTCGCAGGAATCTCTTCTGTCTTTGTTTTCTGGCAGACTGTACAGGTATAGGTTTTTATTCCTGTCTCTATACAGGTTGGTTTCTTAGTCACAGTGCCATCATCATAAGAGTGGTCTGTTTTTGGTGTCTCTTCTTCTTTTGTCTCGCCACAGACGCTACAGGTGTAAGTCCTTACTCCCGTGTGTTCACAGGTGGCTTCCGTTGTTACCTTGCCATTATCCCATGTATGGTCGGTCTTAGGTATCGCCTGTCCGGAAGAAACTTTGGTTTCACAATCGGTACAATAGGTATCTCCTGTATAGCCCTCTGCCTTGCAGGTTGCTTCTTTTTTGTTACGGATCTCGGTATGCTGGTGTCCGGTCGCAGCGATCTCTGTTGTTTTTGTCTTACCGCAGGATGTACAGGTATAGGTCTTTGTTCCGGCTTCCGTACAGGTCGGCTGCTTGGTCACGACTCCGCTGTCCCAGCTGTGAGTGTGGCTGTCACTCCACTTCGCATAGAGGATCATGTTGTCAGTCGTATTATTGATCGTCAGTTTCTCTACTCTCTTGGTGTAATCTTCATCGGTATACCATCCGACAAAGGAACAATCCGGTTTGGACATGTTCCCGCCAAACGGCAGGTAATTCGAATCCGTGAGAGAGGTGAACGTGTAAGTAAAGGAGTAACTGTCCTGCCACCGGCTGCCGCTTCTGTTTGTATACGTACCGCCAGGGAAGCTTAATGTGACCTTGAATTTTGCTTTTTTCCACTGTGCATAGAGGACAGAGATAGTATCCGCTGTCTTTGTTCCTGCTTTGTATGCCGTGCCACTGCCATCCTTCTTTGTGTTCCAGCCGGTAAACAGATAACCTTTTTTCTTATATTTACAGGCAGGGATCGTCACTTTCGTGCCAACATAACCAAAGAATGGCTCGTTTGCGGTCGTACCATCGGACCCGTTTCCGTCAAAACGGACAGTAAAAGCATTATCTCGGAAGATGACCTGCCGTCTCTTCCATGGAGAGATGTTGTTATCGGTATAACCGACATCCAAAGGGTTGACGTTTTCTGATATAATGGTTGGCATGAATGCGGTATCACTCGAATCCAACGGTACAGAGATGTCAAAGGCACTCTGCCCCACGTTTTTTACAGTATCCGGCAGGTTGATATACATCAGATCATTCATTTCTGCCATCGCATTCTTTCCGATCGTGGTCAGTTTTGTGTTACTAAGGTCGATCTTCTCCATAGCTCCACAGCCAACAAACGCTTTTTCTCCAATCTCTGTGAGGCTATCCGGTAATTTAACGGATGTTAAAGCGGTATCCTTTGCAAAAGCAGAAGCCGGAAGTGCCGTAAAGCTGCTCTTAGACAGGTCTACTTCTTTCAATGCACTGCAGGAAGCGAACGCATTCGCTCCGATAGAAGTCAATTTACAATCAGAAATTCCGGTGATCTCTTCTAATTTCTTACATCCTTCCAAAGCACTTGTTCCGATAGAAGTCAATGTCTTTGGCAGGTGGATACTTGTGAGCGCATACATGTTGCTGCATATCGTATCCGGCAAAGATGTGATCGTAGCAGAGGAAATATCAAACGTCTTTAAATTATAACATCCAGCAAATGCATCCTTTCCAATCTCACTGATCTTACAGTTAGAAAGTCCCTGTATCTCCTCTAACTTCTTACAGTCTGCAAACGCATCATCTGCTATCTTTGTGACCGTAGATGGAAGTTTTACGGTCTTTAACGAGGTACAGTTAGAAAAAGCATTCTCTGGTATCTCGGTGATACTGGAATTGGATAAGTCGATGCTCTCTAATGAGGAACAATCGGCAAAGGCATACATCCCGATTGTTTTCAGCCCCTTGCCTTTATCTGCGAATGTGACATTTTTTAGGTTACTGGCTTTCCAAAACGCTCCACTCTTTACTCTTTCTATACTGGATGGTAAAGATAAAGAATTGATCTTGGTATCATTATAAAGCGCATTTTCACCAATCCCTACAATAGGTATTCCCTCTAATTCTGTATTATCAACAGAAATATCTGTCTCATATGTATCATCAACGGTCTGTAGAACAAGTCCCCATTTATCTATCAAATCCCATGTATCATAATCAATACTTCCATCGGTAACATTTTTATCATAGATAAGACGAAAATATGCATTATTATTTTTCAAAAAAGACACATTTTGATTTACATTAGTCATTTGCCCTGCCTGTGAATACACGCTAAGATCTGTGTTACCAGCTGTCGGGTCAGAACATATCCACTTTTTAGAGTCTTTATCATAAGAAAGAACATACATATGTCCGGCATAATAATTATTCGTATTTTCCCAACCAACAGCCACAGATGGGATTCCCTCAATCTGAACTAAGCGTTGCATGATCTCTCCAAACTGTTCACATACTCCTTTTTTCGAATTCCATGCTTGTTCCATAGACCAACCTTTATGAGCCAATGAAATATCATATGTCATGATGCTCTTTACATACTTTGTCAAAGTAATAATTTTCTCATAATCCGTCTTACAATTTTTAGTAGCCTCTTTTGCCGCTGCCTCCATCTCCTTATAAACCGTTGTTGTCTTATCCACTTTTTCCGACAACAGGTGCTTACTTGGGTCTTTATAGGTGTTGATCAGGTCATTTACTTTTTTCGTTGCTGTCAGGGCTGGAAAGTAGGTTTCGGGTTTTCCAAATGCACTAAATATTTGAGTACTTTTATCAGATTCTTTATACCCAGGATTTTCAAAATCTCCCTTATCTAATTCCAAATCAAAATTTCTTACCTGAAATTCTTCTCCATCATATATTGCTTTCCCATAAACTGCTTTTCCATCAGAATATGCATGTAAATCATAAAACTTTACTGTTTTACCATTTTTTAATTTTCTAATTGCTAAAAATTTCTTTCCGTTTGGCAGAGTAAAATAATTACTTTCTTCTTGTTGTACATCTTGCGTTTCCGCTGCCTGTACCGGATACGTCAGAAACAAGCTGCATCCCATTGCGAGTGCCAATGCTGTGGCAATCCCATAAATCTTTTTTCTCATAAAATCTTCCTTTCTTAAATTTTCTATATCATTATTTTTATCATACCACATTTCCATCGAATTTTTATAAGAAAAAGAATTGAATTCTTTAAAAAAGACCCACATTCGAAGATGTGAGTCTCATTTTTTATATTTCCGGCAACACCTCTTTTGCAAGATCAATCAGCCATTGCTTTCGATATTTCGTTTTTTGTATCAAAGCAGGAAAGCGGAATTCATTAATCTCAAGGTCTAATCCAAACAGTTCTTTTAATGGAAAGATATTATTGTTCAAAAATACATTAAAATGTAGCGTCTCTTTAACTTCATCAGAAACCACCTGCCGTTTATGTAAGATAGATACAAAATCCAGATTTAAAAATTTATTAGCTTTATCCACTTTTACATATCCGTTGTGTTTCCCAGATGTTAAGCATACATCTTCTCGTTCGGACAAGAAGATCTGTAAAGCAGACCCGTCTTTTACTTCCAGTCCATAACATGGGCGGGGACGCAAAAAATAAAGCAGCATCCATGGAATATTATATAGGGTAGCCCAGTAATACATATGTCCTTCTGCCGAAAGGTAATCTTCCAATATTCTTCGGGCCATTCTTTCCCCTACATATATACCCGTTTCCTGCTGTATGATATAGACTGCCAGATCAAAATAATCTCGTACCGCATTGTATATATTTCGTTCATAATCAGTTAATTCTTTCTTCCGGGATTCTTTTGTCACTTCACGCGAGTTAGAACTATAAGGGCAAAAGCGATATGCTGTCTCATTGTATGGAGCAAAAGAAAGACTGCGGCTATAATGTTTTCCATAAGGTCGGTCTGTATTCTCTAATTTTTTATATAATCCAATAAGCTGTATCGGGTTATCACAGGCCGGACAAACCCCAAAATCACGGGGAACTCCGTCTTTACCCACTTTATGATAAGGTTCCTGTTTTAGTGTCAGTTTTTCAAAATTTTCCGCATTGATTTCATATGGGTTACTTACCCCTGTGCGTAGCTTAAATTTTCTCATTTCTCATCTTCCGGAACGTCAACATATGTCTCAAGTCTTGGATAAACTTCACTCATTTTCCACCACCATTCCTGTGGCAGTTCCGGTACCTCCCCCTGTTCTTCTGCAAATTTGAGGCATTCTAAAATATCCCCTAACCCTATTGTAAATTCATTCGTTTCGTTTTTCAATAGGAAGAAAAGATACTCCTCTCTGTCAACATCCATATCTTTAACCACATCTCCCGTGGGTACTGCTATTTTTTCCATTACATATCCATCCTTTCTGTAATATTTTCTTATTAATATGCTTTCTTTTCCATATAGATAAGACCCACATCCGAAGATGTGAGTCTTATCTATGTTTTATCGTTCCGGCTCATCCCATGATTGTTGTGGAGGCTGCAGATTATAAATCTGTTGTTTCATCCACTCCTTTTTCCACACCTATACTTCTTTAAATAATCACTTTGCTCTTTAAGCATTGCTTTGTACTCTGTAAGTATGTTATAAAATGTCGCCTTTTTTAATCCACTCTGCTTTATAAACTCTTTCGAAGTAATCTTCTTATTTTCCCATTCTTCATATAATTCATCCCATCCATCCGGAAAAGCTATTTTACTTCTACCAGAATTATTTCGTTTATTACGTGGAATCTCTACAATATTCTTATGTGTATTTAATATCGACTGTAACAGAGTTGTCAATACGGCTTTATTCATAGGCTGTATCATGCCATATTCATAAGTCGTAGAGTACTTGCAAATGAATAAACATACATTGTGAGAAATGAACCAGTTCAATCTATTCAAGATATCTTCTGTTGTAAGACCCAGCGAAGACAAGTCCGATACGGCCACTACCGTTGTAGCTGTATCAATTTCTAAGAGTAATTGTTCTAATCCTCGATAGGACCTTCTATTTTCAGAAAGGATCTGGACATCATCTGCTTCCTGAGCATACAGGCTCATTATTTCATCAAATACGGAAATATCCTCTATTGTTTTATGATATATAGATAATTTCATTTAAATCCCTCATTTGTTCTTGAAAAAAGAAAGAATATGATTCTTTTTTAACTTAAAACCAAGTCTATCTTCCAACTCTTTACGATTCATCGAGATAAAACAAGAACCATCTCGCATCTGACTTGATTTTGCTCTCATTTCTGCCGGTAGTGTGTTTTCCCATGACTTAAACTTCTTTATAGCATCTGCACCGCCAGCTTCAATCTTTACAGTATCCCGTCCGATCACAAAGGCACCTGGGTTCTCCTCATATTCTTTTCTAATTGACCGGATCGTGTTTTCTGCGATATAATTTGCCCCATAGTAGTCCTTGTTCCATTCCAGTTCTCTCATATAACTAGGGATATTATATCCATTCTCTTTAAATATCTCAATTAAAATCTTAGATGAAATATTTACAAGGTCTGGATACCACATATCATTTGTTTCCTGCGGCTTTTTTTCATCAATAAATTCTATCAAATTTGTTACAGCAGTCATCATCCGTCCAAGATATTCCCGGTACAATGCCGTTCCTATTCGACTGAGGATTGTATTGCTTGCAGTACGAAGTCCATTTTGATCAACAGTACTTGGTAAAGAAGCGTTAACTCTGAAAAATACCATACGTTTTCTAACCTTTTCATCTGGCTCTTTCAAATCATTCCCTGCCATGACAATAACAGGCATTGACTCTGGATTTACTTTTTCACAAGCTGACTCGTCTTTGATTAAGCTTGTGATTCGTGTAAAAGAAGCAGCGTTTATCTCATCCACAAAATGAGGAAACCCCTTGCAATATTTAAGAATATCCCTTAAATTGTCCAGCCTTGTACTTTCATTGTTCCCGGCAAGATGTGTCTTTCCTGTCATCGTCTTCAAAATAAAATTAGTCATAAAAGTCTTTCCTGAATTAGCGGTTTCAGATGTCTCTAACGCAAACATTGGTAAACTCATTGTACCAATACCACGTAAAAACATATCGAAACGCAATTTTGCATGAAATGGAGATTCGAAGATGAAGTTCATAAACTTGAAATGCGTTGCCTGCAAATCGCCTGTTTCATCGACAAACATCTCGAAATTTTGAAATACTTGCATCAACTCATCAATATCTTTGCGTACATCTTCTACAGACGGATGTAAATCCAGTTCTGTCCCATCCATAAAAGCCTTTTGCTCATTCCAATCGAAAGTTAGCTCTGGATAAAACCGTTTCTGTACCGAAACGCTTATTCTTCGTTTATTATTAAGTTTCTTCAATCCCATCTCGACTTTTTTAATGACTTTAGGTTTTAATTCGATCACTCCGCCTTTATTTTGTGCCCCACACCCATTAAAAATTTCTTTATAATCTTCTTTAATACGAGTATGATCAATCATATATTTTACAATCTCAAGATTCACAGGTTCAGAAGACGTTTGCACAACGGTTACCTTATCTGTTTCCTTCGCTCTCTTAATCATAGGATTTCCCTCTATATAATCTTCGCTTTTCTTCCCAGATATCATTGTATATGGGACATCACTTGCCATTAGCCAGGCAGTCTCAAAATCTTTTTCGTACTCCTCATAGCAAAATGGAGTATCATCATACTCATAATGTTCCATATGTTCTCCATTCCAGGCTCTTCCTGACATATTCGCAGAAGCTTTAATAACCCTTGTCCGCCCATCATCCGATTTCAAGAGATAAATTTTTCGATGATCAAGGATATAATTGGATGTTCTCAGATTCAAATCCCCCTTTGCAATCATTTCGACTAAATGCTTTTTTGATTTTACAGCTTGTATCGCTTCATAATTATTGGCTGCTACTTCTAGCAAATCATTCAATTTACCATCTTTTTGTGCCATGTAATCTGCTCCGAGTATAATCTCACCATATTTGAAAAATTGCATTAAATGATCCATAAAGTTAATATCATAAGAAAATGTAATAACTTTAATAGAATCGAATTCACTAAACAAATCATCTGCATTTAGATATTCAACATTTACGAGTTCAGATTTAAAAACTTTCAATTTATTTATTTTAATAGTATCTTTATTATCCGCTCCTTTTCCTCCATCAATCACTTGAAAATCCTGTTCTTTAACGGTGTTTTTAGTGTCACCCATACATAATTCCCCCTTTACATTGTAGATAACCTTTTATTTCTGAATTTAGAATAACAAATGTCTAAAAATAAATCAATATTTTTAGACATTTATAGAAGTAAGAAAATCAAAAAACTCACACTTCTCGGGATGTGAATTTCTAGAATTTATCAAGAATTCCCTTATTTTTAATCAAACTATTATTCTCATATTTTGTACATCTAACATTCGTATGTTTTTCTTTATTGTTTTAATCCCTAGCCGGTATTCCCCTTCCTAAAACAGATATTTCATATATATCATTTTTTTAAAAGAAAAGGCTCTCATTTGGAAATGGGAGTCTTTTTTAGGGTTTCATATTTTTTAAAAAAATTCTTTTGTTCCTCGATATTAATTCATGCCACCCACTTTCTACTAGCTTACAGTTGCATATTTTTTTCTTCTTAATAATTCTCTCGCTGCATCAACTTTCATGTCAGCCAATGAAAGAGCTGCATTTCCATTTTCTTCAGGTTTTAATCCCTTTCGTGAACATTTCCACGATAATTCATTATGAGAAAGTGAACTTAATTTCCACGATGAAAATTTGTTATACCTCGAATAAACTGACTCAATTAATTCTTTTGCTCTTTCACAAAGTTGACCTTTCACATTGGAAAACAGCTGACCATTCAGATAGAAACTTCTTACTTCCAGTAATACTGGTCCGTATTTCCATCCTCGAAATTTTGCATTAAAAAGGACATTTTTATCATACATAAGAGATTCTCGCTGAACAAGATACATCATTTTATGCATTCTCATTTGACCCATATCTAAGCCATTTTCGTCTTGATAAAGCCCATTAAAATATTTTGCAACCATTGAACTACCATGCCTTAACTATCTGCGATAGTTACGACATGGATTCAATCTGAAAAAAATTGCAGGGCAATCTTTTCCCAGAGAGAACCCCCGGCTTTACAATCTACGGGGTTTACAGGATTTAGCTCGTGTCTATGGGTCCAGCTTTCCGGCTCTGCAGCATCTGCTTCCTCCTGTTGGGAGCCTGCCGCGTCCATCCGTTTCCCGCCAGTCCCCTAACCTTGGGGAAAAACGAGAGAGCGGTACAGCAGGCTCCATGTTTTCAGTGACATATATATAAGTGAACAGTTATAAAGTTTTATTGCATGGAATAGGATTCTTTCCACAAAGCATAGTTTTCGTTATAGTTATGTACATTGGCGTCAAATTGTTTCCATTTATCCCATACAGGCAGATCCTCCCGGAAGTAGGAAGAACCCGCCTTTTTTGCGTGGGTAAAGACGGTTCTCCAGCGGTTCTTCCGTGTTTTTGGTACAAGATGGTTGAGATAAGATGGCAGTTTTTCCGAAAATCCCATCCCCCTTCGCCCGATTACATAAGCTGCGGCACAATGAATAGACAGATTCTTTAACTTCATATATTTGACCTTGGCAATAAGGCTGGTATATGCCGGGTTTACTTTAAGTACCACGGTATCCTCCCGAAATGCCCTTGCTTCTACCATAGCGGCCGCCTTACTGTAGATAAGGGCAGAAAGCTTCCGGTTCTGCCTCTTTTCCCGGTATTCCATCTGCCTCTTCTTCCTTACAAAATCAAGGTCTTCCCGGACGATTGGTTTCCTTCTGTCCGTAGCAAGAGCAACCAGCTTTTTTACTGCCACGCCTAAGACTTCTTTTGCATGACCAGATGATAACCCGTCCAGTGTAAATGGGATCACCCCTGCTTTGATGAGGTTTCCATTTGACGAAACATCTGCCCATGCGATGTGGTCATAATTAAAATCGTAAGCGAAGACTCCATCGGATGTACTATGATTAAGGCTTTCTTTTTTCACCGTCAGGGTTGCCTTAAAGATAAGATATTCCCTGCCGTTCCCGTCTTTCTTGCGCTCCATCATATAGCCAACAGAGCCTTTCCGGTCTTTGAGGTATTGTCCTAATTCTTCTCCACGGTAAGGAAAATGAACTTCATGGAACAGGATTTTCTCTCCATTGATCATTGTTACTTCCAGAGTGTGCCTCTCTGGATCATATTTACAGAGGTAATTCCCATCTGGAGAAACAGCCCGTCCGGAGAAGTTGACGATACGGTTTCTCGCAAAGTCACGCTCCTGGTGCCATGCTTCCAAATCTTTTCCTGTAAGGGAAAGGGTGTCTTTCTTCTTATACTGTTTCTTAGAACCAAAGGTGATGCGGGAGGGAATCCTGCCAGCTTCTTCATCTGTCCGGCGGATCTTATCCCCGATCTGCGCGATACGGGCTTTTGTCTGCCGGATACGCTTCTCCAGTTCCCGTTCATAGACAAAAGGATCTTCTTCCATGAGTTGGTTCTTTTTCCCACGATAGAAAAGTTTTCCGCCAGAATAAGTGAATCCCTGCTCTTGTACAGACGGGGCTTTCGGTTCCGCACCTTTCCCGGCAAGATACCGCCCAAAGGCTTTCAGCCAGTCTTTCCCTGCCTGCATCCACACAAGGCGTTCTTTTAAGGAATCTGCTTTCTCCCGGCGGTTCTCCTGCCGCTGCATCCGTTCCTGCTCCGCAAGCTTTATTAACTCCTTCTGGGATTTCCTCATTCCATTGACAGAAGAAAATAAGGATGTGATATAATAATCAGACAGCTTTCCTCCGTACAACGCACGGTAATGTTCTTTGAGAAGAGCGGTCTCTGTCTTTCCATCTACGGCAAAAGGAATCCCCAGATATTTTTCATTATAAGACTGGTTATAATACCATTCCTTCATGCGGTTATACCGGAGAAAAGTCAGCCGGACCATATCCTGCTCTGCAGAAGATAATTCATCCATGTATATCCTTTCGGAGGGGATTGTAAATGTACTTTTATACTCCATAGCCTGACTCCTTTCCAGTTAACCATACGATTGTTAATATTCTTTATTTATGCTATAATTATACCATAAAATAGATAACCTATCAATATAAAAAGAACATATTTTCGTGGGAGGGGATCAAGGATCATGAAGATTAGAAGAGAACGTCACCGTGTATGGAGTTTATCCTATCACGCTGTCTTTGTTGTAAAATACCGTAAACCGTGCATTACAGACAAGATCGCAGATTTTCTGTTAGACGAGATGCGTCACCTCCTGGAAAGCTGGGGTGGAGAACTCATCGAGGGAAAAGCAGATAGGGATCACCTGCACCTGCTGTTCAGCCTGCCGCCGGATAAGGAGCTGGCAAGATATATCGGATTGATGAAACAGGTCAGTGCAAGGCAGGTACGTAAGAAATATAAAGACCATCTTAAAGAATATCTGTGGGGAGATTCTTTCTGGACAGACAGTTATTACCTGGGCAGTACGGGTGGAGCAAACCTGGAAGTGATCGAAGAGTATATCAAGAAGCAGGGACAGCCTAAGAGGAAGTATGTCCGCAAGAATGGGCTGTCTTAACGCCAGCTGGACGATTCATCCCAGCCTTAGCATAGCTACGACTGGGTCTTCTCGTCCAATAAAGATAAAGTATTTTCCATAAGAATTCTCCTTTCATTTTTTTATCTTTACATATATGCGAAGAACTTGTCTTAGTAACACTCTCATCCGTATCTTTTAATTCCATTGCATGTGTTTTTATTGGTAGAATAATACCGATAAACAGTACCAACAATGGAATCAACCATCGTTTTTCCTCATCCTCATAAATTAATCCTCCTTGTTTTATATTTATAACAATAGTATATCATAAAAATGCTTTTTGTTATTTTTCTGTATAAACCATTTTTATCTTATCATCCAATTTTCTTCCTTATATTAGTATGATGGAATGAGCAAAATTCAATTATTTATATTATAGGGGATAGAGGGGGTATGTGTTCCTCCAGCGAGGTGTACTACAGCCTCGTAAAGAAGCCGCGGTCAACTTCGCTTGCCCGCCGGTGTATCACCACCATTTTCTTTATACTCTACAAATATGCTGGCATTAATTTTGTGTAATAAAACATACATATATGTGTGTAATAATTTCACAGATATATGAGTGTAATTATATCACAACTATATCTGTGATAAGAAAACACTCATGTATCTGTGGAGTTAAAGCACACATCTTATGCTTACTATCATGGAATCGGATTCTTTTCATAAAAAAAAGACTCACATCCGAAGATGTAAGCCTCATTTATTTTTTATCGTTCTGGCTCATCCCATGATTGTTGTGGATGCTGTAGGTTGTAGATCTGCTGTTTTAACTGTTGATTCTCTCTTTGGGATTGAGCCAGCTCCTGTTTATAATCTTGTAGTTCATTTCTGGTATCTGCAAGTTCTAGTTCTGTTCTTACGAGTTTCTGTTCTGACTTTTCCAAATCCCGTGTTAAATCACGGACCTGCGTTATATTCTCCCCACTTTTCTGAGCTAAAGCATCAATACCAACCTTTATGGCTGTAACATCAACCCCTTGTTTTTCTACGTCTTTCCGAAAACCTTCCATCCGGATTGACTCATCATGAAGATGATCGAGCCTTGTTTGTGCCGCCGAAAGCTGTTTTTCCAGAGCAGCATGTTCTTTCGATAAACCAGTATGTTCTTTCGATAAGCCAGTATGTTCTTTCGATAAGTCTACATGGTCTCTAGAAAGATTCGTTTTTAAATCTGTTAATTGATTTTTGTTTGTAAAATAATTTGTTATTAAAACACTAATTATACCAAATACACCAGCTATTAATCCTGTACTTACTGCTGATATAATAGTTGCCTTCATAATAATTCCTCCTGTGTCAATTAATCTTAACGATTGTAACACAGTTCCGCTCATTTGTGTTAAAAACATCATGATTTTGCTCCTTTTACTTTTAATATGTAAAAAGACTCACATCTGAAGATGTGAGTCTTATCTATTTTTATCGTTCCGGTTCATCCCATGATTGTTGTGGATGCTGTAGGTTGTAGATCTGCTGTTTTAACTGTTGATTCTCTCGTTGGGATTGGGCAAGTTCCCATTCACGGTCACGTAACTTTTTCTCTGTATCTGCTAACGCTTGTTCTGATTTTTCCAAATCCCGTGTTAAGTCTCGGACACGATCTGTATTTTCTCCGTTTTTCTGGACTAATGCATCAATGCCAGCCTTTATTGTTGAAACATCGATCCCCTGTTTTTCTACATCCTTCCGCAAACCTTCCATCCGAATCGACTCATCGTGAAGATGGTCGAGCCTTGTTTGTGCCGCCGAAAGCTGTTTTTCCAGAGCAGCATGTTTATCATTTATTTGTTCTTTCAATCCAGTATGTTCTTTCGATAGTCCAGCATGTTCTGCAGATAGTGTATTATTTTTAACATTAACACTGTTTTTTAATTCAGCATGATAAACATCCATTTTTTTATCTAATTTTTTTAATGTATCTTTTTTTGTTAGTAGATATGTTAATAATATACCACCAATATTAAATAATCCAGCAATAATAGCTGCCTCCATGATAATTCCTCCTGTGTCACTTAATCTTAACGATTGTAACACAGTTCCACTTATTTGTGTTAAAAACATCATGATTTTCTCCTTTCTTCTATTAATATAGAAAAGGACGGTTCATAACCGCCCTTTCCATCGCTCTTATTTTATTGGTTTCTTTCTCTTTTTCATCTGATAAATACCTAATCCGATAAACAATGCCATCGCCAATACGATTGGCAGATAAGATAACCAGTTCTCGAATCCACCGGTAAGTGGTGGAGTTGGAGTTTTTTCATTATCCACGTCATAAGTCAGATCGTAGAAGTAATACAGGTCTTTTGCTTTATCGTATTTTCCTTTTGAGGTATCTGCTTTCATATCTTCAGCTTCTTTTGTAGTCAGTGCCATCGGCACGGTAACATTGATCGGATCTTTCATCAGTGTGTAGCCTGGAAGAGTCTTTGTCTCAGTAAGGACATAATCGCCCGGGTCGAGGTTATCGAACAGAATCTCTCCGTTCTCATCGGTCTCTTTTGTAGCAACCAGTTCGGTCTTCTTATCAGCAAGGATTTTTTCGATCTTAAAGGTGACTCCCTTTAACTTCTTCGTCTTGCTGTTTCCACGTTTGATGACCTTGATACTGGATGAGATCGCTGCGTTTTCAAACGTACCTCCGAATTCCTGATGGTCTTTATCTACCGTAAAGGCGATATATGGTGTGCCATCTTCCTCCTTACCGGCTGTCGCATTTTCAAGGTCAGAGATCTTATTAAACTCATACCGGCTTTCAGAACCCGATTCCGTGATCTTATAGTCTCCCCAGTCGAGGTCGTCAAAGGATACGAACAGAACCAGATATTTTTTTCCATTGATTGTTATGACATTATCCTCATCGGATACCGTATTTTTGGTAAAGGTCACGGTCTGTTTATCCGTATACTCTTTTTCATGAACCGTCTCTCCAGTGATTGTAAAAGTAAAGCTCAGATCGCCATGACGGAGATCTAAAGACTCGACCGGGATCATCTTGGATACGGAAACGGAGCCTAACCGCGGGTTGCTCTTATTGATCAGCGATGTTTCTGTCCGCTCTGTGACGGAATCGGCATCTTTTGTAACAGTAACGTTGGAGGATAGTTCGTAGTCTGGTACATCTTCTTCTTCCCATGTATACTCAATCTTCTGGCTACCCTTATACTTCGGCAGGTTGATCGTTTTTGCTGACCAGTTGTTCTCCTCAGATAATACGACATTTCCATCGGTGATATCTGTTGTCGTTCCATCACTCTGTTCTAATGTCAGCTTTTCTACCCGCTCCCCGTCAGCTAATAAATGAACCGTTACGGAATCCGGACGGAGGTTATACAGGTTTTCCTCATCATTCCATGACTTGGCAATCTGTGCGGAAGTATACTGTGCATATGTATTCTTCAGGTCGGTATGGATATACGTGTACTGGCTGTCAGATGAAGTGGTTGTCTTGGTATCTGTCAGTTCATAGTCCTTTGGTAAGCCGGACGTATCCTCTTCCCATGTATAAACATACTCTTTGCCGACATCATCGTATTTTGGTAAAGCCTTATCTTCTGGCAAAGTAAAAGTCCAGTTATTTTCTTCATTAAGATACTCTGTTCTTATTGCTACACCATTCTGCAGCAGGTTAACCTTAATTTCCTTTGGTCTCTTCTTCGGTGCATTGTCATTATCCTCCCAATACTTGGTAACGGATGGGATGACAACATCTGGAACATAATCTGCTGGTTCATTATAGAACGTCACGCAGTTCGTCTCTCCGTCTTTAAAGTACCCTTCTTTATATTCGGAAGTATTTTGTTTCCAGTTTACACCCTCTGGAACAACTTCCTCGTAATAATACTTGCTTAAGTCGATATCATCATCAAATGCATAAGTCCAACCACCTGCTTCCGTAAGTGTAATGGTCTTATATAAGTTTGTCTTTTCTTTATCCGTATACATGTGGATCGTTAATGAATCTGGTCGATCCTCTTCTTTAACAAAACCTTGTGTCTTTTCTTCTCCCCAATTCTTCGTGATCGTAGGTGTCTTGATATCCGAGAATGTCAGGGCAAAGGTATACGTATTTTCTGCCAGATTGTAGGTTGCTGAGATGGTATCCGGGTTGGCGGCATTGACTTTTGATACAACCTCGTTGCTGCTTAAGTTTAAGTAATCGATGTTCGGGATATACGCTGTGTTCTTTTCTTCCTGTGGATATAAGGAGTAACCTCTTGGTGGTATCACTTCCACAATCTTGTATAAGTTCTTCGCATCCGGGTTTACCGTATAATATCCGATTGGCAGCTTGTCCATACCGGCACGTCCGCCATCGTCCGTATCTTTGTCGATACTTTTGATAGTCTTGATAAAGTCACCCTCTTTGATGATGGTCTTGCCGTCATAACTCTTTAAGTCCGTTGCTGCATAGACTTTAAACGTAGCAGACAGACCGGAATCTTCGGCATCCGCTGCCCCTTTCTTTGCGGCATCGATCTTTAAGAGGGATAAGGAGATGGATCTCTGTGTATCTTCCACATCCGCCTCTGTCTCCGGGTGTTCGTCCACTTTCGGGTCAAGCTTTAAAGTAGCTGGATCTTTGACATCGATCGTGACTTTTAAGATACCCGGATGTCCTTCCCCGCCATCTTCCGCCTTTGCATAATATGGGCTGCTCTCCTTTAACTGGATCGTAACTTCCAGTTTTCCAGATCTTTTACTCTTGTCATCGGCAAAGGTCGGGTACTCTGGACTGATGGATGCGATGTCATCATCTGTTAAGTCTGTGATGCTCTCACCCTCGCCATCACTGTAACATAACGCATAGTTAAAACTGTCTGCTGTAAGTTTTCTTGCTGCTAATGTTTCCTCATCTTCCGTATCCGGGTCTGTGTAGAGGTAGAATTCCTGTTTTGGTACGGTATAGATTCCTGTCTCTGTCGGCTCGGTATTCGGTACTTTCTGGTCGGTATCCCCAACATAGATCTTCTTTAACACACCGGAGTTAGCAAACATCCCTACCGTAGAGTTTAAGCTGCCTGTCTCCCAGTTTGAAAGGTTTAATGACGTTAACTTTGTGCAGTAAGAAAACATCTTGTCTGCATGAATCATGTTTGACGTATCGACATGATGAAAGATGACACTCCGCAGCTTCTGACACTTGTAGAACATGGAAGAAGAGATCTTGTTGAATTTCACTTCCTGTTTTGTTGTCTGCGTGGAAACGTAGAACGTACCCTCATCCTCCGGGTCTTGCCATAACACGACCGTACTCTTGCTGTCGGCTGGGGTCGGGTTGGCTTTTGTCCCTACCCTGTCTGCGGAGACATCATAGACCGCTTTGGCACTTGCTGGTGCTTTTTCATAAGTAAAGATTACTTTCTGGGCGTTGACGATATAAGGATTTAATTGCTCACCTGTACAGAGGAAGTAATCCCCGTGGCTTGGCTGTTCTTTAAAGTTCTCATCGTCCGGCTGCCAGGAACCTATATCAAGGTCCTTTGCCCCGGCATCCCATGTGAGAACGACTTCGTGTGTCTCCGTATCGACATCAAAACCGTCCGGTGCTTTTGTCTCTTTGATATAGTAATGCCCCATGAAGAAGTTCTTCGTGTAGCTTGTCTTTTTGTTTGTAAAATCGGCATAGCCCTTGCTGTCTGTTGTGACCTCATCGATCTTTTCATCTTTTTTCCAGATCACATTGCCGGCATCATCCATGATGTTCTCCCCGGCATATAATGCATAGACGGCTCCAGCTACTCCGGTATCTTTGTAAGTAAACTCTTCTGTACCGGAAGCATAGCCTGTCATAACATTTCCTGTCTTATTGATACGGATACGTCCGTAGATCGGAGAATCATTAAATCTGCTGTAGGCACTGTCCGCGTTGCTCTTGTTGGCACGGAAAACGAGTTCTCCATCCGTTTCTGCCACATGGTCTGCATCGATCGTGATGACCTTTTCCTGATAAGGGAAATCCGGGTCAGAGGAATCCTTGCCGGTATCTTCCTCACTTAAGAGATACCCAGCCGGTGCTTTTGTTTCTTTGATCTTGTAAGTACCAAAGGAAAGCCCTTTTACCGTCACTCTTCCAATCTCGGTCCCGTCTTTTCCGTCTCCTGTGTAGTATTTTCCAAGTTCTTTCCAGTTATCTCCCTCTTTTTGATACAGGGTAAATTCGGCATCTTTTAATAAAACGCCAGTATGGGTGGAATGTTTTTCGATGGATAATGAGATCGGAAGTTCCTTATCCGTATATCTTCCATCCTCATCCCCCAGTGTAAGGATATGTTTTTCCTGTTCCTTTGTAAGGGTGTTTCCTTTTACGAACGCAGTCATTTCTTTTTTACTGAAAACACAGTCATCTTCCCTTACCACAAAGACGGCATCCTCATTGTTCTCTTCGTTTAATTTTTCGTGGAACTTCGAGCCATCTGTCTGCTTCAAACTGTAGACACCCGGCAGCAGCCATGGGATCGATACCTTTCCCTCTTTGTCTGCTTCACAGATGACCTCTTTTTTATCCGGGTCTTTTAAGTAAGTGCCATCGTTCTTTAAGACCTTAAACTGTGCCCCGGCTTCCGGTTCCACGGTCTTTTCGTCTTTTGTCTTAAACTTCTTAAAAGTGGCGATACCGTAATTGATTTCCTGGTAGTTGTTCTTTTCGCCAGACCACTGTGTGGAGCCTTCATTCTCCTTCCGCTTTAAGTCAGCTGAAAAGATCGGTCCGCTCAGGTAGTAGCCTGTGGTACCGGAGGTCTGCACGATCACAAAACCGTCCTCTCCGATCGCGGAATGCATCCGTCCATCCTTATCTTCTACACAGTCGATATCCACGGAAGCTTTTCCTGCCTCATCGGTCTGCATGGTCGCAAGGACAGCATCCGCATACTTCTGTACAAAAGCATTCCGTTCTTCCTGTGTCCAGTCCTCCCCGTTTTCTCTTAAGTCAGCAAGGTCAGCCTTACTGATGGAAGAGACGTTCATGACAGCAAATCCGGCATTCGGTTCCACGGTCCGTCCCTCTTCATCGTATTCTTCCCTGTCCTGATCAAAAGCAACTTTATATTTGTCAAGATAGATCCGGTCACCCTGATAGGTATTGTCTACGGTATATTCGAACGTAGTCGCTGTCCCATCCTCGTTTCCGAGATCTTCTTCTGTTACCGTAAATGGCTTATCTTCCATGAACTTGTAGGAAGCGGTTCCTTCTATCTGCTTTAAAACATAACTTCCTGCCGCTTTAATCGCTGCACTCTTTGCGTAGCCATTTTCATTCGTTGTAAATGGCTTCCCGATCATGTTTCCATCCGTATCATAGATCGCAAACTTCGCTCCTTTTTCCGGATGGTATGTCTTTGTGCCGCTTAACTCTGTCTTGCTCATCACTTTATGAATGGTTACGGAGCAAGGGAGCAGTTCATCCACGGTCTCTCCACTGTCAGATGTCTTGCCAAGCACAATGTTCCTGCCAGAATAGATATCATTTTTATTCGCGTCCGTATCATCTTCAATGTGAAGGGAGAACGGACCAACTTTAGTCATGTTTTTTGGGAGTCCTTTGCTCGTCAGTGTCAAGGTATAATAGCCATATGGGACATCTTCCCATGAAGCTGTACCATCTTGTGCAGTTGTCTTTGCCACACCATCCGTATATGGAGTATCTTCTGAAAATTTAGAAACAGCTTTTAAGGTGAATTCGATTCCCTTTTCCGGTTTGATCCCCGTCTCGTTCACAAGATCATTGACATATTTTGTGAGAGTCACGGTTCCTTTTTTTGCTTCCTCGTTGGAAGTAAGGGAAGTGATCGTCTTTCCACTTTCTTCTTTTGCCAGCAGGGTATCACTGGTCCCATTATCATATAAGATAAATTTATGTGCCTCTGGATCTTTTTCAAATCCGTTTGGAGCCCATGTCTCTTTGACCCAGTATGTACCGGCTGTTAATCTTCCACTGTTTCCTTTATAGACAGTCTTTCCATTCTCTGTCTGTTTGGAGATATTGATGGAAGAGACTTCGGTTCCTTTGTCACAACTGGATTTATTATAGACGGTATAAACAGCACCTTCCAGAGAAAGGTCTGTGGAATAGGATTCCTTACAGGTCTTATACAGGCTGATCGAGCCATACTTTGGTGTATCCGCGAAGGTATAACTGATCGATACTGTGTTTCCCGTCTCTTTTTTAGTCACGGATTTTACTTTTCCATTCACTTTGATGATATGATTCGGTACGCTGACCTCTTCAATCTTCCAGTCTGCGGAAAAATTCGCTTTGGCTTTTGCCGCTTCATCCGCTGCATTTTTGGCGGCCTCTTTTTTCGCCGCTGCCTGCGCTAATGATTTATCCGGATAGTTTCCATCGTTTTTACATTTTTCTTTCTGTTTTTCCGTAAGCTTATCCCAGTTTGTCACATATTTCTTTTCCGCACTTCTTTGTGCAGAAAATGTCCTCGTGACCTTACTGGATGCCTTTCCATTACTGCCAGTAGTCAGGTTTACGGTAAGGACTTTTCCATCTACATCTTTTGTTGTCGCTTTGAATTTTGCACCACTTACGACTTTTTTTGTAGTAGAATCGGTCTTGGTCACTTCCACAGATACTTCTTTGGATACTTTTCCTGTTTCTTTTGCTGTCACCGTATCATACTCTGGTTTCGTCTTTACCCAACGGAAATAAGGCTGATGCGTGATCGTGTTGCCATCTTTACACTTGGTATTCCTATATACAACAACATAGCCTTCTACTTTGCGCTTTTTAACTTTATTATAAAGTGGTAATATCTTTTTTTGATAATTCCATCCCTTACTAGCAGCTAACTGTGTCAAAGCGGTTTTTACATTTTTCCCCATACTCTCAGCCCAGACATAAGTCTGGATAAAATAGGACTCCCGCTCTGTTGCATTAGATGGTTTCACATCTTCATAGAACCAGCACAACCCTTTTGCGATCGCAGTAGTATTATGGATAAATTCGGCATCATTGGACTTCGTAGATTTCCAGTTAGAAGCAAAAACTACTTTTTTTGTATAAGTATCGCCCGGATGTCCACGCCCAACCGCATAGCCGCAAATGACACGTTTGTTACCATCATCCGCATCATCCATTACGAATTTACGAAAAGGGGTCGTTGATTTATGTCCTACTTCATCAATCGCTACTGCTCCCATATCCGTGTTAGAATGCAGTTTATGTCCTGTTTCTTTGTAATCTTTGATCGTGTCTGCTGCCTGTACCTGCAGCGTACCTTTTGAAAATACCCCCGTATTTGCAAAATCTCCAAAAACAAAAGCAAAAATAAAAACAAAGATAAATAGTCTCTGTAACCATTTTTTCACTATCAAATTTTTTCACTCCTTCCTATCTTATATACAGTCGGTAATCTTATTTTTCTCTTTTGCAAAAAACTAGGGTATTTTTTGCGATAATCGATAAAAACGCATTTGTTTTCTCCCCTTTCTGTTCTTTTTATAATCCTTACATTTTCTAATATGTTTTTTTTGGTAGCTCAGCCGTTATGTTTTTTGTGAAAAATTCTGAACAAAAAAAAGACCCATACCCTTTCAGGTATGAGCCTCTTAAGGAACCTATTTGCTCCCCTTACTTCACTAAGCCTTCTTTTAAAATTCCTTCTTTTAAACCATAAACTTTCTTAGGAACCTTAACTACCAGTTTCTTATGAAGTCCCTTAAAAGCCTTTTTGTTTAAATTCTTTTTTGTAAACTTTACAGACTTGATCGTGATCTTCTTTAAGTTCGGACATTTGAAAAATGCTTTATTAGCAATCTTCTTTACATTTGCACCAACAACAACAGATTTTACTTTCTTGTTGTTCTTTACAGCTTTTGTTGCAATAGATGTTACTTTGTAAGTAATGCCTTTGCTTTTTACAGTAGCAGGAATGGAGATTTTCTTCGCATTTTTCTTTGCTGCGATAAAACTTACTTCTTTTCCTGCTTTTGTTACCTTGTAAGTCTGACCTGCTACAACAAATTTTGTACCAACTTTAGCTGCTTTTTTTGCAGGCTTTGTAGGATTTACCACTGTAGTGTTATCCTTCTTGTCTGTAGACGGTTTTGTATCATTCTTCTTGTCTGTAGATGGCTGTGTATCTTCTTTTTTGTCTGTAGAAGGTTTTGTGTCATCTTTCTTATCTGTAGAAGGTTTTGTGTCATCCTTTTTACCTTCTGTAGTGGTGTCTGCCGGTTTAGACGGCTTGCTTTCTTCCGGAAGTTTTGCAATCTCTTCTGTCTTTGTTTCACCACAAGTTAAACAGGTAAATGTCTTTACGCCTGTAGATGTTGTCGTAGGAGCTGTTGTCACGTCTCCATCATTCCACTTATGTCCAGTTGCTTTTTCTGTGATTTCTTCTTTTGTCTCATCACAGGTAGAACAGGTATATACCGTTTTTCCATCTTTTGTACAGGTTGCTGGTGTTACTTTTGTTTTCTCCCAGCTGTGTCCCAGAGGCTGTGTCACCCTTTCTTCTCTCTCTCCACATTCCCTGCAGACATAAAAATCTTTTCCAGATTCTGTACAAGTTGGTAACTGGCAGGCATTGCTGTCTTCTTCCCAGTCATGCCCATGCGCTTTTTCATCTACTTCACCTTTTTCCAATAAAGTGCCGCAGGCAGTACAATAGGTATCACCTGTATAACCATCCTCTGTGCAGGTTGCTTCATGGTCATTATAAATACCGATATCATCTTCATCATGAGGGCAGGTCGCTGGTTCTGCAGTCAGTGCCTGTTTTTCTTCTGCACCACATCTTTCACAGACTAAATAAAAATTTCCATTTCTAGTTGTTGCATTGCTAAATTCATGTCCAAGAGGCTTAATTGTTGCGTCTTTCTCAACAATACTACCGCAATCAGGACAATACATATCTCCTTTTCCTTCTGTTGTACATGTAGGCTTAACCGTATAACGCCAGTATCCAAACTCGTGGTCACAATCTGCCGGATCAATCTGTGCTGCAAATGTAGGAACTGCCATAGTCATTGCCATAATACCTGCCATAATACTTGCTAAAATTTTCTTTTTTGCCATTTTTTTTCTCCTTTTTTCTTTGTATACCATTTACTTAGTTCTTTCTATTCAACAGGGATGCGGATTTCTCTCCGTCACTGTTGATAATTTTGGTTCCTCCTTCACGATATTTATATCATCATTGAACTACTCAAGAATTTTTATAAGAACTTTTTAGCCCCAAAAAGAAGATTCCCTTTTCAGAGAACCTTCCTTTTCCTATTTTAGAAGCGAGAAATATCCCGGATTATTTGCCGTATCTATATGTGCCATCCTTGAGTCAACGCTATTTTTATTATAGACTGTTCCATTATTGCCTAAGATAGATATTGCTTTATAGAACATATCAGAATCTAGGAATGGTCTTTGGATGAATCCTGTACCCGTCTTTTTCCACTGTGCATATAAAGTTGCCGAGATCAAACGATTGTCGTAAGTCGCTCCATTTTTATACGAAATCGTGTCTGTGTACTTATCAAAAGACCATCCACGGAATTCGTATCCTATTCTCGTAAATGTATTCACAGGAAGTGCATAAGACTGATTTCCTTTATGAGTGACACTATTTAGCTTTCCGGTGCCGCCATTTGCATCAAAGCTTAAGGTAAAATCGTCTACATTGTATAAAGCATACAACGTGACGGTGCCACCGTCTTTTATAGCACTATATGCCTGTCCAGGTGTGTATGATGTTCCTGTTCCATCCGGTTTTGTATTCCAACAGGTAAATTCATAATTATTCTTTTCCGGGCTGACACTATTTATATATAGTCCGTGATCACCATACTGCATACGATCTGGATAATCTGTCTTTGTTTTTTCTTCTAATGTCCAAAGCTGTGCAACGGTATGGTTTGGCGTATACTGTTCTATCCAGGTATTATCTTCTGCTCTGCCATTTACGACATCTAAACATTTGTTTGTCTGCTTATTGTAAATGCTAACCTTACCATTTCCTTCATCGGATAAATACCAGAGATAGTCTGCTTTATCATTTTGCTGATTCCAAAGATTTATTGCTTTATTCGATTGATCTACATTAGGATCACCATCAAGATTCAATGCCAAACCATTATGAACGCTGATGATATAATAATACTGTGTATTTTTATATCGTTCAAAGAGCCACTGTGTTTGTGTAGCAGCATCATTTTTCCCAGAATAGATAACCGTTGCTGGATTTGATCTAGGCTCGTAGTCCCTTCCATATACATGCATGTACATATTCGTTCCACAATCCGATTTCATATAATATACACCGTTCGGGATTATCTTGCATCCATTCAGACTTGTTTGATTTTTCAAACTTGAAGGAAACGAACCGCCCTGTAGATTATAAACGAAGTTATGCTTATAAGCTGTCCAATGGGCGTACAGTGTCGTATCTGCTGTAATCTTATTTGTCGATGATGCTTTTGTTCCCCCAGTTTTTGCCGTATACCAACCGTCGAACTTGTACCCTTTCCTAGTCAGATTATCTAATGTGCCATACTCTTTACCAGTTATCAGCGTCCTTGCAGCAGGAGTTGAAGGACCTCCATTTGCGTCAAACTTTAAAGTATACTCTTTCGACCAAGATGCCGTTACTGTTTGGTCACCGTTACAAAGAGTTACGGATGTAACCGCTTTCTTGCTTGAATTGTACCATCCATTGAAATGATAGCCCGATCTTGAGACTTCAGGTAATGAAGTTACACTTTCACCACAATATTTTTTAAACTCTAAATTATTACCATTCTTAGAACCACCATTTGTTTTGGTAAATGTGCCAGAATCAGGGTTACAAGTCAAAGTATACTGGTTCCTTTTTACAGATGTAGAAAGCGTGGTATGAAACCATGCTAAAACATCTGTTAGACCCTTAACTTTTCCTTTAAGCATGGATGTATTGATGAGATTTAAACGAACTGGTATAGTGATTGTACGATCCGAAGTATTATGTCCAGCGTATTTGCTAAAATTATAAGAAACATCATATGGAGCTTCTTTTTGCCCCTTTGGAACTGTTACCCCGGTACCAGAAACAAAACTAATGTTACCATATGGCGTTTGACCCTTAGAATTTTTGCTTTTATTTTGACCATTCAAATAATAATGCGCTTTTAATTTGAATGAAATGTGAAATAAGATAGTATTATAATAACCATTAGAGTCTTTTACCGTATTTTTTTTCCCTGCATCCGATACTTTTAAGTCTGTGACAACACTACCGTTTGGAGATGGATTTGTTATATCAGATATTACTTCAACAGGTCTTGATCTGCTAGTAAAGAGGGCTTTATGATCACCTGATTCTGTAAGTGCTGTTTTTTCTCCTCTATAGTATACATGAACAGGCAGATTAGCATCACCCACCTTTATATAACAATAACCATTGGGATTATAAGTTTTTTCTGCCGCCAGCGCAACATTATAAAACAAAATCCCGCAAAAAGCGATGATCCATAAAAAAGCAATCCCCATTGGCAGCCATCTTTTCCATTTCGGAGCCGCTCTGCTTTCCTGTTTATTTCCATTTTTTAACCTTGTCATGATATCATCTTCTCCTTTCCTGTTACAGAACATCTTATATCCATTTTTCTGACAGGAGATGCCCGTTTTTTTGATGATCTGTTTTTCTCTGTTTTGCTCTGAGTCAAATTTTTCTCCTTTCTGACTTTTAGAAAAAATAAAAGTCTATTTATAGGTTAGTATGAAAGATTAGGAAAATTCAATGAACATATACCCAACCCTTCTTTGCATTAATATGTTTTTTCTTGCAAAACAAAAAGCCCCGGCTTTTGCCAAGGCTTTACAACAAGAGAAATTTACCAGATTTAGGTTTTCTCCACTCATGGTTCCGGCAGGACCATATACCGACAAATTTTCAAAATAAGGAGTTGTGTGTTCTCTTGTTTGTTTTTATATCTTATCATGCAGAAAACAGAAAGATATTTTTATAAGAAAAAATTACTTGTTAACTATCTGTTCCTTATTTTCGAAACGAAGATATAAGCAATGCAACACAATATAAAAATAAATGCCACTACTTTTATGGTATTTTCCCTTTTGATATCTGGTGTAGATGGTTCATAGGTTATCGTTTCATCTTTTGTTGTAACCACGGTTTTCTTAGTTGTTTTCTTTGAATCTTTTTCTTTATTTTTTGAAGTGCATCTCTCACAAAATACTAAATAACGATATTTTCCATGGGATCGGTATGGGTGACAGGTAAGAAGAGTGATCATATCCTTTCCTGGCTGAATCTTTACCTCGTCACTGTCATTTGGGTATACAATCTTGATACGTTTTACGATATAGGTAAGCTTTTCCCATTGATTTTTGATGTAAACTTTATCACCGATCTGTAGTTTTTCGATTTCCCGAAAATAAGGTGCGCCCTGGTATCCCCTGTGTCCGGCAATTACGGAATTTGTGTTGTTCCCACCAATCGGCAAAGAGGTATTGCCTAAGACTGTTGCGCCTTTTGCCATGTTCTTTTTGGTCGCCCGCACATAGAGCGGCAGCTGTACATCCATCGCTGGGATCTTGATATATCCACACCGTTCTTCTTTAAACCCATTAAGAGGGATAGGGAACCATGTATAGGAAAAAGCATCCTTAAAATCCTTTTGTCCGTTTTTATAAATATCTTCGTTATATTTCTTAATCGACTGGTAAAACGAATCGGATTCCTTTTTCTTCTTTTGTTCTTTATTTTGTTTATAAGCATTGTCTACTTCTTTTTGGTAGGAGATTGCCTCCATATGTATCTTTTCTGACCTTACTGCGGGATAGAGGCTCATCCCTATCCCAAGTACGATCAGACATACACTAAAAAGAAACCGAAAAACTTTTTTCAGCATGAAAAGCCTCCTATCGTTTTTGTAATTTCTTTCTGATGAAAGAAATAATGAACAGGACAATGCTTGTGATGCCAATCCCTAACAGGATTGCTTTCTGGTAAGTCCGCATCCATTGGGAACGTCCTGCTTTTTTCTTTGCACGTTCTTTTTCGTAAGCTTTTGGTGAGTATTTTGTCCGTTTTCCCCTGACTAAGAGGCGATGGGTATTTTGTCCATATGGGGTACATGTGACTAATGTAACAAGGTCTTGTCCATCTACGACACTTAATTTACTTGTATCTTCTGGCAGGACTACATCAATCCGGCATACCTCATAAGCTAATATCTTATCTAAGACACGGATATAGAACTGATCCCCTTTTTGCAGTTCTGTAAGGTCAGTAAAGAGTTTTGCTTTGTTCAAACCTGTATGCCCCGTAAAAACAGCATGGGTATCTTTTCCACCAACTGGCAGGGATGTCCCTTCTAAGTGTCCAACTCCTTTTTCAAGGACACTGTTTGATGTTCCATGGTATACCGGCAGATCTACATTAATTGATGGAATCTCCAGCGAACACATAACACCGGTATTGTCCAGATTTAAGAGCTGGTAGTATTCTTTTTCGCTTATTCCGCCATTGGTCTCTTCGGAGAAAGGGTCTGTGAGGACAACATGGGAAGAAGCTAGTTTTTCATTATATTCTCTTGCTTTTTCCAGCATTTCTTCCTTTTCTTTTTTATCTGTATGTTTTACTTCGTTCTCATAGGTACTGATTGTAGATTTTGCTGCATGTTCGTTGAGATAATTTGCGATCCAGGGGTAAACGAGCAATGCGACTCCTATAAGGATAATAAGTACCTGTATTATCTTTTTTTTCATTTTTCAAATCCTTCCACGTACAAATACGTGGGCTTTTCTTCTTATATTTTTTAAACGTAAAAACCGGGGAAGGGGATACCATCCCCTGTCCCCGGTCAGAAACGAAAGAATTATTTATTTTTATTAGCAGGCTGTTTCTTCTTTCTTTTTGTTTCTTGTCATGGAGTAAACGCCTCCTCCTAAAAGTCCTGCTCCTAAGATTACTAATCCAACAAGACCGGTTCCACCAGTAAGAGGCATATTAAAGCCCTTGTTGTTTTCAATCGCCATCTTTACTTCAGCGTTTGGAGATGTGGTATCTCCTGTAGAAGAAGTAAGGAGTGTGCAAGGTTTACTGTCTACGGTTGCGGTTGCAGCCTGGATGTCACCAACATACATATCTGTCTTACCAATTGTTCTACCGTTTGCTGTCTCACTTGTTGGTCCTGCCACTGCTTTAGACCCGATGTCTGTTGTCGCTGCGTTAACCAGCTGTCCGTCTTCATTCTTGATACCTGTGCCATAATTAGCGATGATATTATCAGCTGCAGCGTCATCTAAACCTGTCGTACCAGCTACGGAAGCCTTGATATCACGTTTTGTTTCTTCAATATTAATAACCATCTGATCTTTTAATAAGGTATAACCGTCGTCTGTTGCAACCTCAGTCAGCTGATATTTATCACCCTCTAAACCTTTGATATAGAGTTTTCCTGAAGCAGCCGGAGTAAAGGTTGTTGCCTGTGCCTTGTCCATTGTCTTTCCTGTCACATAGTAAAGCCCATCTTCTGCTTTTTTAGCGATAACATAATATGCATCAGTGGAGTTATACAGTTTGAACTGTACTTTTGTTGCATCTCCCTTGTTATCAGAGAAAGTCTTTGTCAGGTCGATACCATAGGAGTATACATAGTTTCTATCCTGTAAGGAGTTACTGTACTTATTGTTTGTACGGCTCCATACGAGGGAGATATCATTTGCATTACCGCTGTCACCTAATGTAACGGATGCATCAGAATTTACAGTTGCTGTATAATACAGTACCATGTAGTAATCAGAGTAGCCAGCTTTTGTAGCCCCCTTATCACCTACGGCTTCGTATGGATTGGAAGCACCTTTTACATTTGTACCATTGATCTGGTTAAGTCCTGCCTCTGTCAAAGTGATCGTTGCTTTATTGGCTGTCACTTTTTCAGTCCCGTCTTCACCAGATACGGTAACTGTTGCATAAGCAGCTTCATGTTTTCCACCATCAAGGTTCCAGATCTCTTTCGCATTCTTTGTATTGTTAGCTTTTGCATCAGCAGCATTATCATAAAAAGCAATCTTGAAATCCTTGTTATAGTTAATACCAGTAGATAATGCATCTGTAAATGTATACTGGCTTAAATAAGTAGCTTTTGATGTGATATGTGGTAATTTAGATACAACACGGTAATCAAGAAGGTCACCTTCGGATGCAGTTGTTGTATCATCATATTTAAAGTCGTTGCTGTAACCCTTACCGTCCTTGCCGGCTTCTGTATTGTTTGCGCTAGTATATCCGCCTCGGTTTGCAACATAAGCCGCATCTGTAGTATCTGCTTTGTTTTCTGCAGCAGTATCTGCGTTATAAACGATCAGGGATTTGGAGTCAAATGCACCAGAATAATTTGTATCCTTGCTGGAAGTAACTACGCCGTTTCTGTCTTTTGCATCACTGGAATAAGCGTTTCTGACAGCTTTATCGATCGTGGGGTTTCCTGTTTGGTTCTTCGGATAAGATACGAAATCATACAGCCATTTTTCACCACCGATACTGTCTGCCACACCGTCTGCTGCATGGTCTGTGTTTGTATTGGTATCTGCTGCAGTATTTGTGAAAGGCAGGCTGATGAACCATGGGTTAACTGTAGATGTAACCTGTTCCGGCACCTTTGTTTCTACCATCAGATATAATCCTAATGGAAGTCCGCTCTTTGTAGCAAGTCCATTCGCATCTGTCTCGATCACACCAGTATCTGCTGTCTGTACATCATCACTGTCTTTATTCTGGTCTTTATATTCAATGAGGTAAGATTCTAATGCATTCTTTGCAGCAACATCATCTGCTTTAATGATCGCAGCTAATGCATCTTCAATCTGTGTGCTTGTGTAATGTAATACACCTGCATTTGTACAAGGTGCAGAAACTCCATCCCCTGTCATCACTGTGGCATCTGCCTCATTTAATTTTAAGATCTGCGCTAATGCAGTTGGAATCTCATAAACAACTTTAATGTTGCTGCCTGTTCCATCTGTCTTGCTGTACTGTTCGATGTTACCGACACGTAAATATGTAAACTGTACACCCTGGATCGCATAATCAGCCAGTGCATTCTCTACGCGGTTATCTGATTCACCGGTTGCTTTATATTGCCCTTCGGTATAATCTCCAGCTGCTTCTGCCGATGTGATATCATATTTATGGACAGTGATGCTTCCTGTTTTGGAGGTATCAATGATATCGGCATTTGCCAGGTCTTTTGTAGTTGCTGTATTGTTTGTGGTATCTTTGGATGATGCAGCGGCTACAGGTACGGCAGAGAGAACGGCAGTATAAGTAGGGGCACATACGGATGCTAACATTGCGGTAGCCATGGATAAAGCTGCGGCTTTTTCTGTAAATTTCTTGAACTTCATTAATTTTTTCTCCTTTTTTATTTACACTTTTTGTTATAAATTAATTAGTTTATCTGGTTTTCGGGGTCTATCTCTCACCCTCATCGTATCTACGTCCTTTCTTTTGTTTAATACATATAATCAACAAGTGATCTTCCTATGCTGTTAATATGTATTTTTTGATTTCACTTCGTATCCCACTGCTGTTACCTCGTGTTATCCGTTTGTAATTCACCAGCAGGCAACAAAAAGCGATTGTGTTTTTTGATTTGCGTTTCGTGATACACCAACGGGCAACTGAAGTTAACCGCGGTTTCTTTACGAGACTTTCGCCTCGCTGGGGGAACACAACCCTTCTATCCTTTGTGACAGGGATTACATTTTGTTTTAATCCCCAGCCGGTATCATCGCGAAGGCTGATCGCCGAGCAAAATCCGGCAGTGCTTACTTCTTGTCAGTAGGGGATACCGATATCTCCGCCACTACTGACGCTAGGTTAACTATACAATTCATCTCGCTACCTGCATTTCATTTAGAGGGTAGGAGAATCCTTGTTTTTTTATAAAACTGCCCTCCTTCCTAAATCAGATATTTCATATATCATTTTTTAGAAGAGAAACATTTTTATAAAAAAAATTTAGTTGTTAAAACCTGATAGAATTGCATACCTATCAAATTTTGACTACCATATAAAAATCAAATACCTCTCACTCAATCTCAATTACCTGACCTAGATAAGAAGTTCTTGCATTAACCGCTAATAATATGTATTTTTGATTTTGATGAAGATTTGAGAGTAAATGCAGGTATTGCAGAGCAAAATTATTTTTGCAATCTCCGATTTGTTTTAAAGGAAAATGTTTAAGAAAAATTCTTGAAAAGTTCACATAAATGACAAAACAGAAGTTATATGAGACGCATAAAAAAGAATCGAATTCCAAAGTTGTCTATCAGTAATAGCAGAGTAACACGCCCATAGGAGCGACTGCACCGCATAGGTGTGGAGACTTCATACAAAAAAGGGACTGTAAAATAAGTCCCTATTAGCCGTTTATAAGAAATATAGATAAGAACTAATAAAAAGGAAGATACAAAAATAATAAGGAGAACTAATATGGGAGCATGTTTTACGGTAAATCTCGAACTTACTTTTTTAGACGAAGCTGCCGCTGTAAAAGCAATGCAGGAATACATCCATACAGCAAATGCTGATTTTGGATTAGAAAAACATAAGAAAAGAAGCGTTGGAAGGGAAATTGTAAGGAAATATTGAACTGTTTATTATTTACAGAAGATTTTTGGTAAAAATATCCGTGGAAAAAATGCGGAAAATGATCTTATCATAGATTCTCATGGAAATGTCGTACCGTTTACAGCCGCTTGTTAAACAAAGAAGGATCATCTCTATACAGAGATGGTCTTTTTTTTGCGGTTTCTTAATCGCACCTATAGGTGCGATTAACATTCGCAGATATACTTGCGATGATAGAAACGCATATATATATGTGTAATATTCTTCGCAGTCAAAAAGAATCGGATTCTTTTCTTAAAGTAACTTTTGTTTCTATTCTGTGTTTTTCTCATGAAAATCCTGCGAAATCGAAATCGGATAACACAATCATATTATATAAAGCTCGGACAAAAAAATTCATCTTATCATGTCGGATACCGTAACATAGCCGAGCATCCCTAACGTATTACCCGGTATCCTATGATACACTGCCGAAAAGCGGCAGAGAAAGGAAAATAATCATGAAAAAGCAGAAGATTATTGTAGGGGTTTTAGCTTCCGTTATGGCTGCATCCTCTTTATGCAGCATGGGAGCCGTAAATGTAAACGCAAGCACATTTGGCACTTCAAACAAAGCAGCTAGTTCCTGGGGCTCATGGGGAAGTGGTTCTTCCTGGGGCTCATGGGGAAGTGGTTCTTTCTGGGGTGGAAACACAGACTGGTCTAAATGGAAAGACGAGTTTGATAAGTGGAACAACTCTACTGTTAAACAGAGCGTAGAAGCAAAGATCAGCTCTTATAGAGTTGGTACAGGTAGCAGATCATTAGATATCACTTGGAAAAAAGTAGAAAATGCTACTGGCTACAAAATCCAGGTAAGTTCTGATATGCTCTTTAAGAACATCGTTGAAGAAAAAAATGTAGAAGGTTATGTTTCAGGATACAGCCCTATCTATTATGCGGAAGGCACTGACAGTGCTAGTAATAAAAAGACTTATGACAAAGCCATTATCACAGGTGATATGTATGTGAGAGTAAAACCTGTCTTTGATGGTAAAGAAGGCACATGGTGCAGCACAATTTACACCAAAGGGTATGAAGATACCACAAGCCCATTTGGAACAAAGAAACATGATCCACTTAAATTAAAGATTGATAACTATGCCAGCAAGACAAAACATTCGATGAAATTATCTTGGGATCGTGTAGAAGGTGCTACAGGCTATCGTATCGAATATAATGGAAGCGGTGATTTTACAAAGAACAGAGTTGTATACTACACCACAAACAATTATTATAACTACACTGTTGGCGGTAATGGAATGCTCTGTATTGAAGCTAAAAATGATGAATATTACAGAGTGCAGCCTGTTTTTGGAAACCAGGATGGTTCCTGGAGCAATACCGTCCTTGCCGAGGGTTATAAGGGAAGTTTCTATTAAAAAGTTTAAAAATCATCCTTTCTTTTTTAGGGGGCTGTAAAAAAACTCCCCTAACAGAAAAATCGCCCAGACCGTGTGTGGTCTGAGCGATTTTTTGGTATAATGTATTTATGCTACTAAACCAAAATACCAATAATAATTATACAGCTCGTCAACTGAAATTACCATTAGAAATCGAAAAATTAATTGATATTTCTGATCCGGTATACACCTTTTTTGTTTTAATCCCCAGCCGGTATCTTTGCGAAGGCTGATTGCCGAGCAAAACCCGGCGGTGCTTACCTCTTGGCAGTAGGGGATACCGTTTTCTCTCCGCCCACTACTGACGCTAGGTTAACTCTACAATTCATCTCGCTACCTACATTTCATTTAGAGGGTAGGAGAATCCTTGTTTTTCTTATAAAACTGCCCTCCTTCCTAAAAAGGGTATTTCATATATATATCATTTTTTAAAAGAGAAATATTTTTATAAGAAAAACTTAGTTGTTAAGACCATTGCTGCTGCTAAACTTAATGCCGCAATCTTACTTAATTTTTCTTTGCCATTTGTTTTACCTCTTTTCTTTCTTCTTTTATATTGTCTCCCAGCTGACATCGCAGTCGGAACTCCAACTTTTCTTAATATGTAGATTTTTTTAGAAATCCTGTTGTAAGTTCCGTCCGCATGTATATTATGGCAAATTAAGAAAAATAAGAATTTTTGTAAGAAAGAAAAAACATATTAATAAACGGAAAACGAATCCCCGCAAATTTTTCGTTTTCTAGGAAACTGCCATTTGCGCAGTTAATATAAATCCCCCGGACTTCTCCAATCTTCCGGGGGAATTTTCTTATTATACAAAAAAAAGGACATCCATACGGATGCCCTTTCTTTTTTGTGAACTTACCCTATATCGCAGCCTGCATATTTTCTGGTATACCAATTGCGTCATACAATGTAAGTAATTTTTGACGATCAAATTCATGATAATTATCATCCAGAGAATCAAAAACAATAGTAAAATCATACAATGTGATTGCCTGAGCCTGTGTAAAGCAATTCTGCTCTACGCAAAAATCCAATAAATCCTGGAAACTATCTTCCTGTATGATCTCAATCGCTTCTGAAATCTTATCTTTTGGTAATTTTTCTGTAATGTGAATAATCCGATCATATGCCGTATATTTATAATCCATATCTTTTCCTTTCTATCTTATCCATGTAAATACATGCCTCTCAATCAGTCGCTTAACTTTTCAATCTCCGTCAGCATTTCTGCTGTATAATTGATATGATATTCAGAATAACAACCAAAGCCAGAAAATACTTTTTTATCACCGTCTGATTCATCGGAGATTTCATTCTCGTTTTCACTACCATAATCCCATCCACTTTTATCATTTTCCCTATCTTCTTTGATCAAACTTATTAATCGATTTTTAATCTGTTCAACCGTACCTTCGTAATTATAAAGACTAACTCCATCTGCTTCAGAGTTGGATATACCTATGATCCATTTGTAGACAGGATTTTTTTTAGGTTCAAATCCGGAGTCCGAATTTGGTCCTTGCTTATCATAGATTGATTTGAATTTGTAATAATACTCATAGAACACAAGCTCCGGCATTTGAGCTATTACGCCTCTAATGTCAGTTTCATTATACAAAACAGCTTCATCTGTATCCTTCCCCATAAAATCATTCAGCTCTTGATTGTCAGTAGCCTCTAAAAGATGTTTCACAACAAAATCTACTTTTTCTGCATATCTCTTTTCGTCCTTTGCTTTTTCTACAGAACATTTTCCCATTCTGGATCTGCCTCTCGCATTTGGCATTGTGAAGACATTAGAAATGTATCGGAAGTTATTTTCTGCTCCGTAATACTCAGCTTCTTTAATAGCATCCCAGTGTTCCATTATTGTCTCTAAAACTTTCTGAGCCTCTGTTTCTGATGGATAACATCCCAGCTCGACAGATGCTGCAGATGTGTAACGTTTGGATTCTGTCGCATAACATACAACTGGTTTCATTGCTATTACAGTAAAGCCCTCCTGTTTATGATGGATTGCAAAATCGGAATACTTTGCTAGGTTAACATATCCTTTGTTCATTGTTTTGATCATCATAATCTCTTTTCCTCCTTATTTTGAAATATTTTTTGCAAATCTAATATGTATAGATAAGAAATATGATTTTTCAGCAAGAGAAGAATCGAATTCCTTTTTGATTGGAAATATTAACTTTGTTTCTGTGTTCATAGTTCACACATATATCCATGTTTCTTTTACACAGGTATATGTGTGAAATTAAAACATAGATATATGCATGATTTAATGCCACAGCTATATGTGTGTATGACATACACACATATAGCTATGTTTTTTTTACACAGATATATGTGTGATCTATCTACATTCAATTTATAAAAAAATCCCATCAAGACTTCGAAATTCAAAGCCTTCGACAGGATTTTTCTTGCGTTATTTACTTTTTTGTAAAAATATCATATTGCAATAGCTTCCGATTTTTCTGTATCCGCTTCCTGCTTCTGATAGAAGCTTTCTTTCTGATGATAATATCCCAAAATATAAGTATCACTTAACTTTCCAGTTAATTTAGCTTCTCTTCCATCAATCTTTTCAAAAATTTCTTGAAAGATTTTTTGATACTTGATGTATAAGCCGTTTTTCTTTCGTTTTAATTTATTAAGATATGGTACAATCTTATTTTTAAGTACGATCAATGTAGCGGCAGGACGTTGCACATATTTGTTTTGATATCTTACAGCATTTGGTATACGGGACTTTAACTCTTCTTCTGTATATGTATCAAGTTCAGCCTTTTCGTAAACAGCTAATAACCGTCCCATTAAATAATTAATTTCTGTGTTATCTAAGTCTAAGGTCATTGTGTAAACCTCCTTCCCAGCCTTATCATTTTCATATTTTCGTAAAATTAAGGCGGCGATATAGGTAATATATCTTCTATTTTTCAATGATTTGTATTTTAATGGAGAGGATGCTTTTGTGACCAAAGCATTTTTTAGGGACTCAGATATTGGATGTCCATATAATTTACACCAAAGCAACTCCTCTATTTTTTTAGTGTAAATTCCGAACTCTATTTCAATCCGTTCGTTCCTCTCTGATCCATAAGCATATTTGGAGACCATATATATAGAAGGAATCCATTTTGCTCCAGTAAACGACTCTTTCCATTTTTCTAATTTAGCGACAAAATCATTTCCTGGAGTCTCACTATAATAAGCTAGAGAAAGTCTTCCGGTTGTCATCGCTTTAAAAGCGGCGATTACTATGCAATCGGTGGAGGATAAACTATTATCCTCGGTTGATTCAAAGATGCTCCTATATAAAGTTTCCCTGTCACTTATGATTTCATCCCCCTCTTTTCTATCTTCAAATGGGGACGGCACGTATCTCCCATTTGGATTCCAATACACAAACATCTCATTTCCTGCGATAATTCCGAAGTTGTTCAAAAGCCATCGGAGCATATTGTGTGATTTCTGAGAAGCTTCATAACCAATCGTTAAAAGATCTTCCGCATTTTTAACAAATGTACCGCGGAAAGTATATTCTGTTTTATCATTAGCAGAGACCAATTTTGCACCAGACTGCAAGGGGAAGATATTTTTGGCATGTAATTCAGTTAAAGGTACATTTTCTCCTGTGAGCATACATAGCCCTGTTTTGGATTCCTTTGCAATAACCATATTGTAATATGCGATATAACAACGGAACATTTCTTTTGATTTCCATGTTTCTATAACTTCTCCGGTCAGCACATCTTTTATTTTCCAACGGACCAAACATTTCTTGTAGGCTGTAGACTGCATTTTCTTCTTACTCATGTCCTCTTCATTTTCTGATTCGAGGACTTCTGCTTTATAAAGGTCATGTATAATACTATTTTTTTCAACATAAGTATGAACGGCATGGGTAAATGCATTTCCATAAGCAGATTCATCCCAATCCATTAACTGTTCCAGATATGATTTTTGTCGTTCTTCATCAAATCCAGACAAATATTCCAGCTGTTCCGCAAAGGGATGCGGAGATGCATGGCTGGTACGGTTTGCAGATTTCAGTGATACAGGTATCAGCGTTCGGTTTTCTTTCTTAGGAACAGCCGCTGCATCAATAAAACAGCCATTGCTGTCAATTGTTATCTCTATCTGTGCGTTTTGCAACGCATGAGATACAGGAGCAAGCGGCTCTCTCATCCCATCTATATATACCCCAGCGTATTTGTCTGCCATAACGTCATATGTTTTGATCAATTTTTGTAATAATCCCACAATGTTTCTCCTTTTGTAATCTTTTTTATCTCTACACTTAGTTTTGATCTCCGTACTTAGAAATGTGCGATATATAAGCACTTCTAGTCTACTTTTTCTTTCTTTTCTTCTGGCATCTCAAAAGTTTTCGGCTGCATTTTACAGATTACTTTTGTCATCACACAATCTTCTGGTTTTATAAATTTGATCACACCGTTATGCATAACCGGACACCACATACGCATAGTTATACAGCCTTGTGTTTCTTTGGAATATGCTTCGTCTGGATAAGTTAAGCCATGATACATCAGCCCAAATGGAATGTCACCATAATTATCAAAGAATCCGATTCCTTCTCCGAATTTACAAGGTTTAACATACCCCTGACATTCACGGGTTCCTAAGAAGATATCCTGTCTGCCGCCTTTTTCGATCATTCTTTTAGAAATCTCTAAATGTTTTTTTTCATTCCAATCGGGTCTGCACTCGGGATGATTTTTATTAAAGATAAAATGAGCCCGTACCTGATAACGACAGTCTCTTAAATAATTATAAAGAGCCATGTCATTTTTATTGCCTTTCATTTTAGGGATGATTTTTCCGGACGCTTCCATTCGGAACGGATTCATGACTCTTACTTCATCAATAATCCAAGTAATTGTCGGTTTCCAATATATGGATTTCAAAATGCCTTTCAAGGCTTCATAAGTAGGAATAGCCATACTGCTTTTTTCTCCACCTGTTTTAAATTCAGGAAATGTAAATAAGGCTTTTCTTCCAGTAACTTCAAATTCTACGTTGTTCATCTTTTCTTCCTCCGTTTTTTAATCCCCGTACCCATGAAGGGTATGATTCTGGTTTGATAGGTTTGTCACCTTCATATGGCTCTGCTTTAATCCCCGTACCTGTGAAAGGTACGATAACAAGGCATTTGCATATAGATTTTGAC
>UMGX01030185.1_pt1 | contig 60058 bp, 48 predicted proteins | sample 1965411 | NCBI WGS metagenome assembly UMGX01 (sample SAMEA4836086, study PRJEB28245) | human gut metagenome | biome: gut microbiome; material: fecal sample | place: Denmark | collected 2008 | reverse complement strand
GGTTCAAGCCCAGTCGCAGGAGCCATATGAAAGCCCTTGGAAATCAAGGGCTTTTTTGTTACTCCAACGAATCAAGCACGTCGTCAATCAGCGTGCGCTCGTGCGATCCATCGGCTTTGAGTCGAGGGAAGCGTCGCAAGGCATTGGCGGGACTCGCGCCGGCCGCACGCGCCACATTCGATTTCGATTCGCCATGGGCCAAAGCCGTTTCCGCAAGACGATCCACCAGCGAGTCCGACACCTTGCGAATCTGCTCGGCAACCCACAACTGCGCCAGTTCGGGGGAGAGCGCGTAATCGTCCTGCAATTCGCTTGATGCCTCCTGCACGGCCGCCCACAGCACCATAAAAGGCTTCTGATAGTAGGTGATCCGATCGTAGTCGGACTCGCTTTCCAGCTGCTGCAACGCTTTGCGCTGTGACGTGTTATCGCTCATGCGTTCCATCGTATGCCGCGACACGCCCCGAAGCCTGTGGATAACCCATCCTCCGACCACAGGGCCGTTTCAGCTGGACAATCCAATCACCATACTGTCATGCTGGCAATTCACCGCAGCACAGCGCAACAAAGCAATAAAGCGGCACAGCAACGTAGCAACGCGAAGGAGCCATCATGAACGAACATGAATATCGTCGACGAATTCAACGGAACAGAATCGTCCAAGAGGAAAAGAAACGCATTCGCCAGCAGTTGCGCCAAATCATGGTCGTATGCGCGCTGGCGTGCGTCATGCTGCTCTTGTGCTGCCTATGGTCGGCTGAACCGACATATGCGAAAACGAATTCTGGTAGCGCGTCCGGATCCTGCGTAGCCCTGATGCGATGGCCGTTGAACGGCGCGCAGATAGTTGGCAAGTATGACGCGCCGAAACAACAGTGGCTTCCAGGACATCGGGGCCTTGACCTGCGCGCAGACCCTCAGGAAGCCATTATCGCGCCAGCGGACGGCGTGATCGCCTTCAGTGGCAGCGTGGGAGGCAAAGCCGTGGTCACCATACGGCATGGAGGCAGCCTTTCCGGACTGACCTCGACGTTCGAACCAGCCAAAGCGGAACGCGATGTCGGCGCACATGTTGCGAAAGGGGAGCGTTTCGCGCATGTGGAGGGCGAATCTGACCATTGTAACGATCATTGCCTGCATTGGGGAATCAAATCGGAAGGACGGCAATACACCGATCCGGAAAGCAAAACCCGGACGGTGCGAATCGGATTGAAAGTCCTATGAAACAGGAGTCGACAGAACCATCGGTTTTGTCCATACGTCGTGGCCTCGCCGAAAAAAGTGAAGCTCTCAGGCTATGATGCTGCATGTACGATGATTACGCAGGGGAGAAATGCCATGTACAAGGAATACACGCGGCCTTTGGAACAGCAGATTGACACAGACAAAAATATTTTTTCGGTGCTTGAGGAACGAGCGAACCGTACTCCGAACGATTCCTTGGTCGAATACAAGAATGAGCATGGCAAGTGGGCGTCGTTCAGCGCCACCGAGTTCCGAGACAAGGTCATCGCTATCGCCAAAGGCCTGATCGCCCAGGGCATCATGCCTGGCGACTCGGTGTCCATCATCGCCCACACTTGCTGGCAGTGGACTGCGCTCGACGTGGCGATCATGTCGATCGGCGCTCTCACCGTTCCCGTGTACGAGACGAATTCGCCCGCGCAAGTCAAAATGATCTTCAACGACGCCAACGTCAAAATGGCGTTCGCGGAAGATGACGCGCAGCGCGACAAGATCGAATCCGTCAGGAGCGAATGTTCCGATCTTGGTGACGTCTATGTCATCGGACTTGGTGCGATCGACACGATGATCGAATACGGCCATGCCGTGTCCGACGCCGAATTCCAAGAGCGCGAACATGCAGTCAAAGGCTCGGACCTTGCCACCATCGTGTACACTTCCGGCTCCACAGGAACGCCAAAAGGCATTGAGCTCACCCATTCCAATTTCGTGTTCATTACCTATTCGGGCATCAACTCCATGCCCGACATCGCGATGAAGTCGAACCGTCGTCTGCTGCTGTTCCTTCCGCTGGCACATGTGTTCGCCCGCTACATGCAGTTCTTCTGCTTCGCCGGCAATGTTTCGCTTGGCCTGTCAGGCAACCTGAAGACGATCCTGGCTGATTTCAAGGCGTTCAAGCCGACGTTCATCCTTGCCGTGCCGCGAATCTTCGAAAAGATCTACAATGCGGCGTCGCAGAAGGCCGGAGCCGGCCTCAAAGGACGTATTTTCGCAGGTGCCACGCAGGCGGCGCGCGACTGGTCGCATGCGCAGCAGTCAGGCGAAGGCATTCCGGTCGTCTTGAATCTCAAGCATGCGTTGTACAACAAGCTGGTGTACGCCTCGATCATGGACGTGTTCGGCGGTCATGTGGAATATGCGGTTTCTGGAGGCGCTCCGCTTGATTCATCCATCGCTCATTTCTTCAATGGCGTCGGATTGCCGCTGCTGGAAGGCTACGGCATGACCGAAACCTGCGCTCCGTCAAGCGTCAATCCGACTTCCGGATACAAGATTGGCACCATCGGACTGCCGCTGCAGGGCGTGACCATGGGTGTCGACGATGAAGGCGAATTGTGCATCAAGAGTCCGGCCGTATGCGCTGGCTACCATAACAATCCCGACGTCACCAAGCAGCAAATCGTCGACGGCTGGCTACATACCGGTGATCTTGGTTCCATCGACGATGAAGGCTTCGTCTCCATCGTCGGACGTAAGAAGGACCTCATCATCACCGCCGGCGGCAAGAACGTCTCCCCATGCGAGATGGAAGCGTCGATCATGACGTCGCCCGTGGTGAGCCAATGCGTGATGATCGGCGACCGCAAGCCGTTCATCGCGGCCATCATTTCGTTGGATCTTGGCGAAACGAACGCATGGCTTGCGTCGAAGGGCGCGGAATGCGTAGTATCCCTCGAGGAGGCCTCCCGCAATCCGATCGTGCACGCCGAAGTGGAACGTGCCGTCAACAAAGCCAACGAGCTCGCATCCCGCGCCGAATCGATCCGTAAGTTCGAAATCGTGCCAGACGAATTCACCGAAGAAAACGGCTTGGTCACGCCGAGCATGAAGGCACGCCGTCAGGCGGTGGTCGACCATTACCGCACGCTGATCGACACAGTCATCTACGTTCCAAAGAACAAGTAAGCGCCAGTTATCGCAAAAAAGCGTTGACTGCAATATAAAAAGCTGGTTTCCGTCGAATTGTTACGACGGAAACCAGCTTTTTATATTTCTTGTTCGGATTTCGTATGTTTGATGATCCGGATTATCTCGTATCAGCCGGATTACAGTCCTGCGTCGGCAAGTGAGATATATCCCGGTTCGATCAGCGTTTTCTTCAGATTGTTGGCGCTGACCGCAAGCGCCTCTTCTTGGATGGTCGGCACTTTCTTGTCTTTCATGGCTACGGATGAGATGAATGTCAGCTTCGCAAGCTTGCCCGACGTGTTAAGCTGCACGCAGGTCCGTGCAATGTCGGATGCCAAGGTCTTGCGATTTTCCAAAGCGGTCATCCACTGTTTGCCGTTCACGATATTCGGCATGGAGCTGACGTAGGCGCCGTAGCCGGTGATGATCGGCCATTGCGAGTTCTGCTCGTCAAGGGAATCGCTGGTATCTTCCGTATCGGAATCGCCGTCATCGGATTTAGGCGCCTGCGCAGGATCGGGAACGGATTGTTTTTTCAGGTCTTTCTTGCCGGTGATATTGTCCACGATGCCGGAAATGGTGATGGATGGGTTGATGTCGGCCGCCGAACCGGTATAGCCAAGATCGTTGAGCTCTTCGGAAACATAGCCGGCCACATAATCATTGCAGGAGATGATGCCGTCGATACGGGTATGACGCGATGTGTCCTTGTCCATGCCGAGACGTTCGGCGAGTGTGGATTTGATCCGTTCGCTTTTTGCCGCGTCGAACGCCACGGACGCCCAATCGGATTCCGTACTCGACGAGGTCAGCGTGCCGGATGGGGAAACGGCTTTCCCTTCTTTGAAATACGGTCCGAGCACTGACCAAATGCCTTTGAACACGTCTTGCGCGAAAGTCGCGTCCGCTGTGCTGCCGCTTTCATCGGCGGCATCGTAGGGGAGCAGCACTTCGATATGCTTCGGATTGTCGGAGCTGGTTTTGTCGAGTTCAAGTTTGCTGACCAGCTGCTTGGCCTGCAGCTGTCCGACTTGTTCGGCCGTAGTCATCGGTGCGTACACATCCGGAATGAAACCCTGCAGCGTGTTCGACACTAACACGACCTTCATACCCTCGTTTTTAGCGAGCTGCAATGCGGAAACCAAGCGTTCCGCGGATTGGGCGTAATCCTGGGCGTCTTCGTCGGAGGAGTTCCCATTCCATGTGATGGCGTGCGACGCGTAGTCTCCATACTGGCGGTCGGATTCGGTGGTGTCGGCCACCGGCGCTACCACCAGCGTGGTTTTGTCGGAGGAATCCGCATCGTCGCCGGTACTGTTGACGTGGTCCACCACATAATCCTGCACGCTTTGGCTTTGTTTGTCGAGGCTCGACGCCGTTTTGACGGTGATGTTGGAACCTTTGACGTTGTTGTCTTTCAAAGATGAGACTATTTCCGGCACTAGTTTTTCCCATTTGCTCAAAGGCGTCTGCTGGGAGATGGTGATGCCATCAGAAGGGGTGAAGATCACCACGTTGCCGGCATCGACGGTAGTGGCGGTGCCGGCGGAGTCCGCTTCATGCGATTGCGTTTCATTGTCGGACGCGCAGGCGCCCATGGCCGTGATGAGCGAGATCGATGCCAACAGTGCGAACAGATGTTTCGTCACGGTCGTGCGGTGCAGTGTCATGCCGTTTCCTTCATGAAAATCGAATGATGATTCCTATGCTGAGCTCCGATTGTAATATCTGGACGTCAAAAAGGGCTGGATATGCGTGTGAACCATACGTATCCAGCCCTTTGAGTCTGCTGTTGGACGTTCAGCCAAAGGTTATTCGGCTAAGAATCATTCAGCCAGAGCCTTGGCGAGATTTTCGTCCAAAGCGTTCATGAAGCCTTCGGTGTCAAGCCAGGCCTGATCCGGACCAACGAGCATGGCGAGATCCTTGGTCATCTGGCCGCCTTCAACGGTGGACACGATGACTTTCTCCAATGTTTCGGCGAAATGCTTGACTTCCGGAGTGTTATCCAAGTCGGCGCGGTGCTTGAGGCCGCCGGTCCAAGCGAAAATCGATGCGATCGGATTGGTGGAGGTCTTCTCGCCCTTCTGCCAACGGCGGTAGTGGCGGGTCACGGTGCCATGCGCGGCCTCGGCCTCGACGGTCTGTCCGTCAGGGGTCATGAGCACGGAGGTCATGAGGCCGAGAGATCCGAAGCCTTGCGCCACGGAATCGGACTGCACGTCGCCATCATAGTTCTTGCAGGCCCAAATGTAGCCGCCATGCCACTTGAGGGAACTGGCCACCATATCATCGATCAGACGATGCTCATAGGTCAGGCCCGCTGCGGCGTACTTGTCTTTGTATTCGTTTTCGAACACTTCGGCGAACGTATCTTTGAACTGGCCGTCGTAGGCCTTGAGAATCGTGTTCTTGGTGGAAAGATACACCGGATAGCCGCGCATCAGACCATAGTTGAAGCACGCGCGGGCGAAACCACGGATGGAATCGTTCACATTGTACTGCACCTGGGCCACGCCGCCGTCGGCGCCATAGTTGTACACGACATGCTCGATCGGCTCGGAACCATCTTCCGGAGTGAAGGTGACGGTGAGCGTGCCTGCCCCCGGAACCTTGAAATCAGTGGCCTTATACTGGTCGCCGAACGCATGTCGGGCTACCACGATCGGTTTGGTCCAGCCGGGAACCAGACGCGGAACGTTGCTCATCACGATCGGCTCGCGGAAAATGGTTCCGCCGAGAATATTGCGAATGGTGCCATTGGGGGACTTCCACATCTTCTTCAGGCCGAATTCCTTGACACGCGCCTCGTCCGGCGTGATGGTGGCGCACTTCACGCCGACATGCTCACGCTGGATGGCCTTCGCCGCGTCGACGGTCACCTGATCGTCGGTAGCATCGCGGTTTTCGATGCCGAGATCGTAATATTCGAGATCCACGTCGAGGTACGGAAGGATCAGGCGATCCTTGATGTCTTTCCAGATGACGCGGGTCATTTCGTCGCCGTCGAGTTCGACGACCTTGCCTTCGACCTTGATTTTGGCCATGTGTTGTTCTCCTGTCGGGATTGAAGGTGATAAGTTCCTGTCTTATAACGAACGTGTTAACGATACCTGTTAATGTCCAAAAAACGGGGTGGCGGCGGGTGACACGCTCTTGCATACTGTCATTGCTGAGCATTAGCCTTGAAAGCATGTCTCAGGAAATTGAAATCGGTTTGGGCAAGAAGGGTCGTCTGGCGTACTCTCTGGACGACGTTTCCATCGTTCCCTCCCGTCGTACTCGCGATCCGCAGGATGTGTCCACTTCTTGGCAGGTTGACGCCTATGAATTCGATGTGCCGGTCATCGGCGCGCCGATGGATTCGGTGACCAGCCCGGCCACCGCCATCGCCATGGGCAAGATGGGCGCTCTTGGCGTGCTCGACCTCGAAGGTCTGTGGACCCGCTACGACGATCCGCAGCCGTTGCTTGACGAAATCGCCGAGCTGCCGGCTGAAAGCGCGACCGAACGTATTCAGCAGATCTACGCCGAGCCGATCAAGCCGGAGCTCATTGTCGAGCGTCTGCATGAGATTCGTGACGCCGGCGTCACCGTTGCGGGCGCACTGTCTCCGCAGCGCACGCAGGACTATTACTCGACCGTTCTCGAAGCGGGCGTCGACCTGTTCGTCATCCGTGGCACGGTCGTCTCCGCCGAGCATGTCTCCCAGGATCACGAGCCGTTGAACCTGAAGAAGTTTATCTACGATTTGGATGTGCCCGTCATCGTCGGCGGCGCCGCCAATTACACCGCGGCCCTGCATCTGATGCGTACCGGCGCGGCCGGCGTGCTTGTCGGCTTCGGCGGCGGCGCGGTGTCCGCGAACCGCAACACCATTGGTGTCCATGCTCCAATGGCCACCGCCATTGCAGATGTGGCCGAGGCACGTCGCGACTATATGGATGAGTCCGGCGGCCGTTACGTCCAAGTGATCGCCGACGGCGGCATGGGTGACTCCGGCAGCTTCATCAAGGCGTTCGCGCTTGGCGCCGATGCTGTGATGCTTGGGTCCCCGCTGGCTCGTGCCAAGGAAGCTCCGGGCAAGGGCATGCATTGGGGTACCGAAGCCCGGCATCAGACGCTTCCGCGAGGCTTCCGTACGAACGTCGGCACCGTCGGCACTCTGGAAGACATCATGTTCGGACCCAGCCACAATGCGGACGGCACTACTAATTACATTGGTGCGCTCCGTCGTGCCATGGCAACCACCGGCTATGTCGATCTCAAGAGCTTCCAGCGTTGCCCGGTCACGGTCGCTCCGACCCGCTGAACAAGCTTTTCGGTAAAGCCTGAATAACGGTTTGCTGATCCTGCAGTGTCATGCTGCAGGATCTTTTTGTTATGCTTTCTCGGCTGAGAAAGTCAGGTTGGAATGATTAAGCTATACATCGCAGATGAAGCAGCAGAGGTGAGATGAATGGCAGTGCGTAGAAGCGGCGATCCCCGACGTTTGGACCCGTTGTCCGGACGATTCACGGACTACATCGTGATCGATACGGAAACGACCGGATTGAGTGTGCGCAAAGGTGCCAAACTCATCGAAATCGGTGCTGTCAAAATTCATAATGATGAGCTGGTCGACGAGTTCGACCAGCTCATCAACCCGTTCGAACATGTTCCTTCAAGAATCACGGGTTTGACTGGCATCAACGATGGCATGCTGCTCGGCAAACCGGACGTACGCGAAGTCATGGATGAGTTCGCGCGTTGGTGTTCGGACACGGCCGTGGTCATGGCACACAATGCTTCCTTCGACATGTCATTCCTCGACAATGCGGTGCAGCTCGCCTATGCTCAGCAGGACGCGCGTTTCTCGCACCATTTCGTCGACACGTTGGATCTCAGCCGCCGGCTGCATCCGGAAAAACGAAGCCACAAGGTTTCCACCCTTATCGTCGACTACCATATTGCCGACGTGGAGGAACACCGCGCATTGTCTGACGCCAAGCAGGAATGGATGCTGTACCGTGCCATGCGTGACGAGGCTGAACTGCTCGGCATGCTCTGACAGTCCGACGTCCGACCTAACGTCGTTCGAATACTTCGACCCGGTATTCGCCTGCGGAATAATGGTCGGTGTTGCGATACTCCGTCGTCTTCTGCTTTTTATCGTTGCTTGATCGTGTGAGATAGTAGATGGTCTTGCTTGACAGGTCATCCAAGTCGCGAACCTGTGTCATGCTGCCATGGAGGGGAGCATAACCACCTCTGCTTGACGCGTCATCCTGCTTCAGGAAATGATAATTGTCGCAATCGTGATAGTAGTAATACGAATCAATGTAAGTGAATTCACCATCGGCAACAACAGCGGACGAACTGTCGCATTGTGTGAATTCGCTGGCCTGAGCGGCATGCGGCGTCAAAGCACGTTCATAGATGTAGTTTCCACGGAAAAGGAAGCTGACGGATCCGCCGATAAGCAATGCGAGGCACAGTATCCACGACAGCCATTTACGCAAGGCATGCTGTATCGAACCATTTTCGGACGGATGTTGGGCGGTGGCTATCCTCACGCAAATCAACGCGAGCGACGCGTACAAGAAAGGTATGAACGGAGTCGCATACCGCACGGTGAAAAAGCCCCAAGGCCAGCAGAACCACCAGTGCGGTAATTGCGTTGGACCAGATGGAACCTGCCGCGCCGACATAATCGGTATGGCCTTTGAAAGCGATTCCCAGAATGATGCCGAATGCCGTTGCAAGCAGCACGCGTGTAGTGAACCCTGCATTTTTCTTATGTTTGAGGAACGATAGGACGGCGAACAGGATCGCGGCCACGACGAGTGCGATTCAATCGTATGCGATGTTTGACATTTTGTCGTTATTCCCTTCTCGAAAAACGATGATGCGTTACGTGAGATACCCCCACGTTCATGTCGGACATCAATCTATCCGCTCGTTCTTCGGCGCAACGCCTTGTGGTTATTGCCGTTTTCTATAGTCGTCTATCAGACGGCAGTCATTCCGAGGCATACAGGCTGACGTTCCAGTGTTCCGCAAGTCGCTCCAAGACGTGGTTGTTTTGCGTTTAGGGAGGGCTCGTTTTAATATGGGACGTCGGATAACTGGCTTCGTATCTGAATTTGTCTGGATTTGTTAGGGCCGGAGGAATTGGAGATTAGACATGGCATTAAGCGCCGCGATTATTCTTGCAGCGGGTGAGGGTACCCGCATGCGTTCCAACAAGCCGAAAGTGCTGCACACTTTGGCCGGAAAGACGTTTTTGAACCGTGTGATGGATTCCGTGGCGGCGCTCGACCCTGAAACGTTGGCCGTGGTCGTGCACTACCAGGCGGAACGAGTCGCCGAAGCGGCCCGCTCCTACAATGAGCGTGTCACCATCGTCAACCAGGATGACATTCCTGGCACCGGACGAGCCGTGCAGTGCGCCATGACGCAGTTGAAGGAGCAAGGCGGGCTTGACGGCTCGGTGCTGATCGCAGCTTCAGATATGCCGCTGCTCGATGCCGACACGTTGAACCAGCTGCTTGCCTTCCATGAGCAAAGCGGCAATGGTGCCACCGTGCTCACCACCATTCTTGACGATCCTACCGGCTATGGCCGCATCATCCGCGACAGCGAAGGCAACGTGCTGCGCATTGTGGAACAGAAGGACGCTAACAGCAGCGAACTGGCTGTGCACGAAGTGAACACGTCCGTCTACGTGTTCGACGCCAAACTGCTGGCTGAAGCGATTGCCAACCTCAAATCCAACAATGCTCAAGGCGAGTTCTACCTGACCGATGCTCTCGAAACCGCCAAATCCAACGGTGCCGTCGGCGCATTCGCAGCCCCCGACCCGTTGAGCGTCGAAGGCGTCAACGACCGCGTGCAGCTTGCGGCGCTCGCCAAAGCCCACAACAAGCGCGTCTGCGAGCATTGGATGCGTGAAGGCGTGACCATTCTCGACCCCGAAACCACATGGATCGAAGATGACGTGCGTATCGAACGTGACGCCGTGATCCTTCCCGGCTGCTCCCTCGAGGGCAGCACGGTAATCGGAGAGGGCGCGCAGGTCGGCCCATACACGACGCTTATCAGTGCGGTCATCGATGCCGATGCCCATGTGGAGCGTTCCCGCGTGCAGGAGAGCCACATTGGCCGCGCGGCCAACATCGGCCCATGGACGTACCTGCGCCCGGGCAACGATCTTGGTGAAGAATCCAAGGCCGGCGCCTTCGTGGAAATGAAGAAGGCACACATCGGCAACGGCACTAAAGTGCCGCATCTGAGCTATGTGGGCGACGCCGACTTGGGCGAGCATACCAACATCGGCGGCGGTACCATCACTGCCAACTATGATGGCGTGCACAAGCACCACACCACCATCGGATCGAACGTGCATGTCGGTGCCGGCAACCTGTTCGTGGCTCCTGTCGAAGTCGGCAGCGGCGTCACCACCGGTGCCGGTTCCGTGGTTCGCCACGACGTTCCGGACGATTCCATGGTCTATTCCGAAAACACACAACATGTAGTAGAGGGCTGGAAGCCCGAATGGGAGCGCTGAATATGCCGGCAGTACAAGATTCCATCGACGCCATCCGCATCGCCGCAGCCGCGGCCGACCGTATGAAGGCCACTGACCTCGTAGCCTTCGACGTCACCGAACCATTGGCCATCACCGACGCGATGCTCGTCGCCACCGCTTCGAACGAACGCCAGGTGCTGGCCGTCGCCGAAGAAATCGAAAAGGACCTGTATCTCAAGAGCGGCAAGCGTCAGCCGCGTTCCCGTGAAGGCTTGACCGAAGGCCAGTGGGTGCTGCTCGACTACGGTGATTTCGTGATTCACGTCATGCATCAGGAATCCCGCGACTTCTACCGCCTCGAACGCTTGTGGAAGGATTGCCCGAGCATCGACCTGCAGCTTGAACATCCCGAGGCTTCCGACGAAGAGACCACGGAAACCGCGGAATAACACGTACGAACATGCCTTCACGTTTGGATGCGGAAGGCATGTTTTCGTATCAGGCGAGATAGTATTCGCAAATTTCATAATCGAGAAAGCAACGGAGAAGGAAGCAGTATGCCTCGAAACGTCGAACTCGAACACAGCGGCACAGTACCGGAGCACGTTCACGCCATCACTCTGGTGCGTCATGGGCGCACCGCCTACAATGCGCAACACCGCTTGCAAGGCCAGATCGACATTCCACTCGACGAAGTGGGCCGATGGCAGGTTGAACAAACAGGCAAGGCGTTGCGTGAACTGTATGTTGACCGTCGTTCCGATATTGCGAAACGGCTGGTTGTTTGTTCGGATCTGGGGCGTGCCGCAGCCACCGCCCATGCGTTCGCGGATCCGCTCGGATTGGAGGTGCATCCGGATGCCCGCGTGCGTGAACGCAGCTTCGGCGACTGGGAGGGCATTTCCGTCGAAGAGCTGGCGCAGCGTTACCCTGAGGATTACCGTTCCTGGGCGGAATTTCGTGGCGGAGAACTCAAATATGGCGCTGAACCCAAAGAGGAAGTGGGGCGGCGTGGCGTCGAAGCGCTGAACGATTGGGCGTTCCGTGCCGGGCGTGACACGGATTTGTATGTGTTCTCGCATGGCGCGTGGATTTCTCAAACGTTGCAGACATTGCTGGGAATGGCTGACGCGCACGGTGATTTCGCCGACATTCTGTCGATGCGCAATGCTCACTGGGTGCGGCTCATTCCATTGGAGATCGGTTCCGCATTGCGTTGGCGTTTGATGGATTACAACCATGGTCCCGCCATTGCTGACACCGAAGAATGGGAACATCCCAACCTGTAGCGGGTCTGCAATCGGTCCATAGCCGGCCGATGCATGGTGTCGAACGCTGCCTGTCATCGTTTTTTCAAGCTTTTCACAGAATCGCCAGTACTTTCATAGCGGAATTAGCTATCGTCAGGGCTTGTGGAAAATTTTTTTAAAGGAATCTCTTTTTCGTCGATTTGCGCGGGTGCGCTGGCGGCGGTCACGTCATTCCTGCTTTCCGCGAAAATCGGTATCGCGGGATCGGTGATTGGCGTGGCTGCGGGCTCGGTTGTTTCCGCGGTTGCCACGCAGGTGTACAAGAACGTTTTAAAGGCGTCGGGGGAGAAGCTCCAACAGGCCGTGCCGTTACCGTCAAGTAGTGATGAGGCTTCGGATGAGCCTGCTGCGGATGAAACGCAGGTGCTTGGCTCTTCCACGAAAGGTGACGAGACGAGGATTATCGGCTCGTCTCCCGTTGCGTCGGATGCCACGATGGTATTGTCCGCCGACACTGTTGCGATTGCGCCGTCCGGCTCGCCGCGCGTCATCTCCTCCGGGCAGGAGGATGAGGATGCGACCCGCACGCTTGGCGATATTGCCGGAGCGGGGGAGACTCCTGTGGTCCAGGACGGGCAGCGTGGTGTCGGTAGCGCTAGCATTGCCAACGGGAAATCCGCTGCTCGTAGCGCACGTGGTGTCCAAGTGCAGCATGCGGGACGGCGTTCCTCGAATTGGTTGCATAGCAAATACGCTCCGGCGATCATCGCATTCGTCAGCGCTCTGGTTGGTGTGGGAGTGAGTGCGGGATTGATTCTCGCTTTCACCGGCGGTCAGGGAACGGATACCGTGGTGCGTAACGTGGTGCATGAGAAGGTTGTGCCTTCGCATGAAAACACTGGCGATTCCGGATCCGGTAATGAGCAGGTTCCTGCGCAGAAGCCCAAGTCCGATTCCACGGATTCGAATGATGAAACCACCACGGATGGCAGCGGCAAGACCACCAGCGGTTCCACCGACTCGCCCACTTCCAATGGCACGTCAAGCAATACCACCAATGGTTCCACGTCCGGAAGCAGTGGATCGTCATCTGATAATTCCAGCAACGGTCCCAGCCAGACCGGAACGGACCCGTCCAACGGTACCGGTTCGAACGGAAGCACGTCCGGCACCACTGGTGATGGTTCATCATCGGGAATTGGAAGTAGTGGCACTGACGGATCGACGGGCACTGGCACATCGGGATCCACCGATGGTACTGCCGGTTCGACAGGAGATGCAAGCAGCAACTAGCGTTACCGGTGCCGTACTTTCCGTGTCGCCCGCATGAGGCGAGATTGCATATTGCGGATTACATATGGCAGTTTCCTAATGCGGGCGACACGCCGAAAGTTGCGTGGTCCATGTCTGTGATGTATCTTATACAAGGTTTGCAAGGCAGACTTTGGGGCTATGGCGCAGCTGGTAGCGCATCTCCATGGCATGGAGAGGGTCAGGGGTTCGAATCCCCTTAGCTCCACAATTATCGAGGGCCACTCCGCAAGGGGTGGCTTTTTTGTTGAAACGACGCTGTTTCGCGGAAGTGCTTGCCGAACCTCAAAAACGTCTTAAGGTGGTAGAAACCGGTTATAAGGTGGTACGAAGGTGGTAAAGAAAACGGCAACGGCAGGACAGGCAGGTATCTGCTCGCGCTCTACCTCAGCCACGACCTCACTCTGCCCACCGTGCTGTCCCTATCCAGGACGATCGCGGAGAACAAGAACGAATACTATAAGGCGTTCACCGAGGCCGAGGACAAACTCAACAGCGGGGAACTCACGTTCTTCGTATACACCATCCTCGGACTCATCGAACGGGCGCAGGAATCCCTGATCGAGGAGCTCGTCGTCAAAATCGACCAGCTCGACAAGGCGACTGTCCTACGTGACGAGCTACGGAAGGAACATGCGCTGTCCACGAACGCAACCCTGCTTCTCTACGCAGTCATGCAGGAGGAGCTGTTCGACACCACCAAGTCCATGACGCTCGAAGACGCAGGCGGCGACCTCATGCTGACGAAGCAGACGATCCGCAAATACGTGGACGAGCTGGCGGGCGTGAGCCTCATCGAGTTCATAGGAAGACGCCCTCTCAGATTCAGGGCCTCCGAAGCGCTGCGCACGCGCATACAAGCAAAGCGAGAATGGGGGATGGAATGAAATGCCTTTGTGCTTTTTCTGGCAGATACCGTCTGACATACCTAAGCCAGCAAACAAGAATTGTCACATCGCAAAAAGCCCAGGCTAAATCGGAGATGTCTGAATCTGCATAAATTCTTTTGAGAGAAAAACCATCAATGGAATAAAGAAATTCACATACAATATCTAAGCCGAGTACGAATAGCGGCATGCCGTAGGCTTTGTCTTTGAACCCATTGCGAATCAACTCGACGTGCATATCGTCCAGCAAATACCGCTGATGCCAACCCAAAATCAATCCTTTCTTTTCCATGATTGATTGGATAGCAGATGATCGTGGTCTGACGCCTCAACAAAGTGCGGAACAGGTGCATCTTTCCTAAATTTGTGTTCAGATGAGGCACGTATGTGATGTTATTCACGTTGGGTGAACATGCGTTACGGGGTTTCTTGACGTAGTCTGAAAGTATGCCCGCATTCCATGGGCACGCAAACGAAAGGACGTCATCATGGCAGATCTCACCGATGAGATGAAGGAATTCCTCAACAGCAACCTCGCATGGGTGGCCACCATCAGCAAAGAAGGCCAGGTTGATCTCGGACCGAAAATGAGCATGTTCATCATCGACAGCAACCATATCGGCTACCACGAGCGCACCGCGGGCCAAACATACCGTAACCTGCTTGACGGCAGCGATCTGGTCGTCGCGGTCGCCAATCTTGAACAGAAGAAAGGCTACCGCTTCCGTGGCAACGTCGTGCTTCATTCCGACGATGCGATCTATGACGAGCAGGTCAAAGTCGCTGAGGAACGCGGTACGAAAAAGCCGGCAACCATTCCGGTATTGGAGATTACGGAAATCCAGGATCTCACCCCGGGCGCTACGGCAGGTAAAACCATCGTCAAGGACTGATCAGTTCCATACTGACCTAGTCGAAACGATAACAGCGGAGAACCGCAGGCGGGACAGCATGTCCGGTCTGCGGTTCTCCGCTGTTATCGGAACGGAATATCGCGCATATGCAGCATATCGTTCGCGGCGGTTCGACTATGGATCCCTATACGACAGCTGCATGTATGGGTTGTGGATAAGTGTGGATAAGTGTACGCTCATCCACTTATCCACAGATTTTCTTAAGGAGGTGGCGGGCGAATATTGGTTTCTGCCATGCTGGTCTGCACGCATAAGCGAAGACGCTCATGCGACAACCAGCAACCGAAGAAGGTGAACCATGACACAACACACCATACGCCGCCGATGCGTAGCATTCCTCGCCATTGGCGCTATGGCGGCCCTCGCCATGCCGAGCACGGCCCAAGCTGCTCCACAATTAGCCGATCTGGGCGTCAAACAGTCCATGAGCGTGAAAGCAAGCAACGGGGAAAGCCTCGAAGGCAAGGACCTCCGCGCCATCCAACTCGCCACATACACTGCGGCAAGCGTGGACGGCAACACGATCGTCGGCTACGATCTGACCACGAACACAGCATTGGCGCCAGACATCACCGCGGCGGCCAAAACAGCCGGAGCCACCGACGCGAACCTCACCGTCAACGGCAAAAACGATCCGATGGCGTGGGTGGTGAAGAATCTGACCGACTCACGCAGCGATCTGTGGAGCGGAAAGCTACGCAACTTCTGCAATAGCCTCGCCAAACAAACCAACTTCGCCAAGCAGGAGGGAACGGCGGTCGCCACAGCCAGCCAAGACAAAACCACCATGTCGACCGGCAACGTACTTGTGCCGGGAATCTACGCCATCGTGGACCGTACCCCGGCAACAACCACGCCAAGCAGCGGAACCGCCGTCAAAACGACCGCGTCCATCATGATGATGAACGGCACCGCGGTCAACGGCATCAGCCAACTGCGCACGGCCAGTGGCACGACCTTGACGCTCGGACAGGTGATCTACAAGGTATCCAGCGTGGAAGCACCCGATAAGAAAGTCAACGTCGGCAGCACGTGGAAAGACAGCGCATCCGAAGCGATAGGCAAGGATCTGACCTACCGCGTGACGCAGAAAATCCCTAACTGGACAGGCTATGATCACTACCATCTCGCGTTGAATGACAAGCTTGGCACAGGCCTCGACTACGTTTCGCTCACTTCGATTACCGTCGGAGGCAAAGCATTGGCAGACACGTTCTACAAGGAAAACGTCAACGGCAAAACCATCAGTTGGCTGTTCGGCGTCAACGGAGACATCCTCGCTTCAGACGCATCAAAGGCAGCCCTGCCGGTCGGTTCGACGATCACCGTCACCTACACGGCCCGCCTCAACGGCAACGCGGTCATCGGAAGCCCCTGCAACGTCAACTCCATCGACTTGGAATACTCCCATAACCCCAACGCATGGCAGGACCACAACAACCAGCCCGGCAACGAGGTCAAAGTCTGCACCGGTGAAATCGCATTGCGCAAGGTCGACGCCAAAAACCAAAAGCTCACCGGCGCGAAATTCACCATCGCCCAAGGCACCAACAACAAAACACCTTTGAAACTCGTATCACTCGGCAAAGGCAACTACCGCCTCGCCACCAGCAGCGACACCACAACCACCACCACGTTCGAAGCCGGCGAAACCAAAATCCAAGGACTCAAAGGCGAATACACCATCACCGAAACACAAGCGCCCCAAGACTACTCACCGCTCATGCTGCCCAGCGCAGTCGTCACCGTCAACGTTGACGATGCCACCATGACGTGGAGCATCGACGTCAAATCCGACCCCAACAACCTCATTAAAAAAGGCGACAGCCACACCGTGGTCGTCACCAACATCCGCACCATCACCGAAATACCGTTGACCGGCGCGGCAGGATTGACCATGCTTTTCAGCATCGCAACGCTCCTCTTCATAGGAGGCATCGTAATGCTGCGCATGTGCAAATCAGCTGACGACCGCTAACCGGCATCCAACGATAGGAAACACATGACGGTCCCCACGCACGACAAACCCCGACACAAAAACACGTCGGCAAAACGCAACATCATCCGATGGTGCGTGGGAACCGCCATGCTCACCGCAACAGCACTCATCATCAGCATCCCCCTGATCATGCGCGCCGAAGACAACATCCAACAAGCAGCCAACGTCAAAGCATACGCAGCCACCGTCACCAACACCACAGACACGACAATCCAAGAAAGCAAAAGGCAGGCAAAACTCTACAACGCACGCCTCGCCAACCGAACCAAACCACAAACCGACGATCCAGCAGACAACTCAACCAACAACCAAACCGACAACCAAACAAAGGATAAAACCCCAACACAAAATCCCATCGAATACAACCAACAACTCATCATCCCACCCAGCGACGTCATAGCAACCATCAACTACCCAAAACTCGGCATCAACCTACCCATACGGCACGGAACCAGCGAACAAGTGCTCGCCATCGGCGCCGGACACTGGAAGGGAACATCCCTACCGATCGGGGGAGCGGGAACCCACACCGTCATCACCGCACACCGAGGCCTCGCCGACAAACTCATGTTCACCAAACTCGACCAAGCCCGCGAAGGCGATGAATTCACCATCACCACCCTCGATGAAACCCTCACATACCAAGTGCAAACCATCCGCACCATCACCCCCGACGATTTCACCTGGATAAACAAACACGACGACACCGCCGATCAGGCCACGCTCATGACCTGCACCCCATACGGCATCAACACACACCGACTCCTCGTCACAGGAACACGCATCCCAAACCACGACGAATGCCCGTCCGAAACAGGCTGCCTCACCGACGGAACACTCACCGCCACAGCGTTCGTGCTCACCACCGTATGGGCAATCATCATCGCGCTCGCACGCCACAGTTACAATGAAATGCATGATCGACGAAGTATTGTTCCTACGCCACGGACGCACCGCCTACAACCTCGCAAGACGACTGCAAGGCCAAATCGACATTCCCCTCGACATCGTCGGCAGGTGGCAGGCCGACCAAAGCGCTTATGAACTCGCCAAAAAGTACTATTGGGCGAAAGTCGCGCACCTCGCCGACCATAATGACAAACTCGCCCAACCCGCGTACAAGGGCGCGTATCTCGCCGATATCGACGAAATCAACGAGGCGCCGGCCGCAAGTCGACGCATGGTCGTCGTGTCGTCAGACCTTTTCCGCGCCCAACAGACCGCCCACGCCATTGCCGACCTTCTCGGACTTGACGTAGTCCTCGACCCGCACCTGCGTGAACGCAGCTTCGGCGAATGGGAGGGCATGACCCGTGAGGAGATCCTCGAACAGTACGCCGATGACTACCATTCATGGCGCGCCCACACCGGGGGCGAAACCAAGCATGGCGTCGAAAGCCGCCGCCACACCGGACAGCGTGGCGCCCAAGCCATCCGAAGCATCATCGCCGAACATGCCGGCGATTCCATGCCAACCACGCTGCTCGCCGTCGGCCACGGATCATGGATCGTGGCCACCGTCGCCGTATTGCTTGACATGGATCCGGACGATCTCAACAATCTCGGCGCCATGCGCAACGCCTTCTGGACGCGGATGAGCGTCGATGCCAGACGTGGCCCCGCCGAACCCGACACATGGCAGTGGAAGCTCGACGCCTTCAACCAAGGCCCGGCCATCGCGGCGTTTACGGACTGGGAGAATGGGCCGAAGGAATTGCGCGGCCCGAACATGCCGTTGTGGAAGCCCATCATGCAGTAACATGCGGTGACATGCGGTAACCCACGGTGGGCCATTGCTCACCGTGGGCGCATGCGGCGAACATGAATTCTCGATGAAATCTCCGGCTTGTGGCCGGTTAGCTCCCAAGGTTGGACTATCCTAAATAAGGTTGTTTGCCCGAATGGCCCCTGAGCGGCTGCGAAAAGCTGGTCGCAGTAGGCTATGGGATTCGGGCTGCCGTACAGCGATAGAACGTTGGGAAGCGCGAAAGGCGGGTGAGAAACATGTTGAGAATGTTCAGAACGATTAACGGCCAGGTGGAGCAGATCCAAAAACCCGAAAACGGATCCTGGTTATGCCTTTCGGATCCGACCGATGTGGAGCTCGCCAACGTTTCCATGGAAACCGGCGTCGATCTCGCCGACCTGCGCGCCCCACTTGATGACGAGGAACGGTCCCGTGTGGACGTGGAAGACGATTACACGATGATCATCGTCGACATTCCAACCGTCGAGGAGCGTGGCGGGCGAGACTGGTACGAGACCATCCCGTTGTCGATCATCATCACGCAGTCGGCCATCATCACAGTCTGCATGCAGGACACTCCGGTGCTGCACCCGTTCATGGAAGGCACGATCCGCGGTTTCAACACGTATATGAAAACGCGTTTCATCCTGCAGATACTGTACCGCAACGCCACCATGTATCTGCGGTATCTGCGCATCATCGACCGTGAAAGCGACAAGCTCGAACTCAAGCTGCGCCATTCCATGCAGAATCGTGAGATCCTCATGCTGCTCGAATTGAGCAAGACGTTGGTCTATTTCACCACGTCGCTCAAGTCGAACGAAATCGTGATGGAAAAGCTGACCACGCTGCCGCGCATCAAGCAGTATCCGGAAGACGAGGATCTGCTCGACGACGTCATCACCGAAAACAAGCAGGCTATCGAGATGGCCAACATCTACAGTGGCGTTCTTGCCAACATGACCGACGCGTTCGCGTCGATCGTGTCGAACAATCTGAACAACGTGATGCGCATCTTCACGATCATCTCCATCACGCTGTCGATTCCGACGCTGGTTTTCTCGATGTACGGCATGAACTTCCAGGATGGCGGCATGCTTGGCATGCCGTTGACAGACAAGCCGTGGGGCTTCGCCGTGATCATCGGAATCTCGCTGGTCGTTTCGGCCATCGTCACCTGGTTCCTGACACGTTCACGCATGTTCAAGTAGAAGCGCGTAGAATCGCGCGTATGCAACGTCTGTCACGAAACATTTCCGCGTTGGTATGCGCCGCTTCGGTCGTATTGGGCACGAGTGCGTGCGGCACTTCCATTTCCGTCGTCACCAATGGTCTTGCGCAAGGGCCGACCATTGCGATTGGTGTGGCCGCGGACCAGCCGGGATTGGGTTTTCTGCATGGGGGAGAGTATTCGGGTCTCGATATTTCCGTGGCGCAATATGTGGCGAATGTGCTGGGATTCGCGCAAAAACAGATCGTGTTCAAACAGGTGCTGCCGTCGACGCGTGTCGCGTCGCTTGAAGACGGCACTGTGGACATGGTGGTTGATGCTTTCGCCGCTGATGATGTTCAGGATGGTGAGGTTGAGCTTGCAGGACCGTATCTGACCGTGCATGCGGCATTGCTGGTGCGTTCCGACAGTGCGGGAACCATCACCGGAACCGATGATCTTGCCGGGAAAACGGTATGCGTGGCCAAAGGCGGATTGCCCGCCGATAACGTTCGAAATCTTGCGGAGGATGTGACCGTGAGCGAACGCGACACGTATCCGCAGTGCGAGACGGCATTGATGATCGGGCAAGCGGACGCCATTGCGGCCGATGACGCCATAGCGGCTGGCCTCGCATCCAACAGGGGAGGCAGGTACCTTAAGGTCGTGGGCGAAACGTTCGGAGAACGCTCGTATGCGATCGCGGTCAGATCCGGCCAATCCACGCTTGCCAAACAGGTCGACGCCGCATTGCGGTCCATGATGGACGACGGCTCGTGGAAGCAGGCCGTAGACGAGATGAAACAGTCGACTGGCTACGTTCCCGACATGTCGATCAACCCTCCCGCGATAACGCTCTCAGCGGCGTCAGAAGGCTGACGGCCGTCGCCTTGCGTGACGCTTTGCAAAACGCTTCTTACATAATGATTGGCGCCTTGCGAAGTGTCCAGTTGCGCGGCTAGTTTCATGCATTATGAGTGACATTGAGAAAAGCGCGCAGTCGCAGTCGAACGAACCAGCCGAGCCGTCGTTCCGTTACAATGCGGATCTGGCTCAGGGCATTGAGGGAAAATGGCAGAAGATTTGGGATGACGAAGGCACTTTCTGGGCTGCTAACGTCAGCGGCGATCTGAAGGACGGAAAGGGTCGCAACGCCGAAGGGCGCCCGTCGTATTTCGCGATGGACATGTTCCCGTATCCGTCGGGCAAGGGCCTGCATGTGGGTCACCCATTGGGCTACCTTGCCACCGATGTGGTCAGCCGCTACCACCGTATGAAGGGCGAGAACGTGCTGCACGCCATGGGCTATGACGCCTTCGGCCTGCCGGCCGAGCAGTATGCGGTCCAGACCGGTCAGCATCCGCGCATCACCACCGAGCAGAACATCGCCAACATGCGCCGCCAGCTGCACCGTATGGGACTGAGCTTCGACAACCGTCGTTCCTTTGCCACCATCGACCCAGGCTACGTGCGTTGGACCCAGTGGATCTTCTCCCGCATCTATGATTCCTGGTACGACGAGGATGCCACCAATCCGTCTGGTTCCAAGGGCTGCGCACGCCCGATCAGCACGCTGGTGGAGCAGTTCGAATCCGGCGAGCGTGAGATTCCAGGATTCGCAGGCAAGCAGTGGGGAGACCTGAGCGAAGCCGAGCAGGCCGACGTGCTCAACGACTTCCGTTTGGCCTACATCTCCAAGTCCCCGGTGAACTGGTGCCCGGGCCTGGGCACAGTGCTCGCCAACGAGGAGGTCACCGCCGAAGGCAAGTCCGAACGCGGCAACTTCCCGGTGTTCCAGCGCGAGCTGCGCCAATGGTCCATGCGCATCACCGCATACGGCCACCGTCTGATCGAAGATCTTGATGGCATCGACTGGCCGGAGAAGGTCAAGCTCATGCAGCGCAATTGGATCGGCGAATCCCACGGCGCTTCCGTGCATTTCGAGGTCGAAACCCCGAACGGTGCCAAAGACATGGAGATCTACACCACCCGTCCCGACACCCTGTTCGGCACCACGTTCGCCGTGGTCTCCCCGGAGCATCACCTGCTCGAAGACGTTCCCGCCGAATGGCCGGCCGAGACTCCGGAAGACTGGAAGGGCGGCTATGTCACTCCGGTCGAGGCAGTGAAGGCCTATCGCTTGGCTGCGGAATCCAAGACCGCCAAGGACCGTGTCGACGAGGCTGGCGAGAAGACCGGCCTGTTCACCGGCCTGTACGCCACCAACCCGATCACCGGAGCCAAGCTGCCGCTGTTCACCGCGGATTACGTGCTCATGGACTACGGCACCGGCGCCATCATGGCCGTGCCTGGCGGCGACCGGCGCGATTACGATTTCGCGGTCAAGTTCGGCCTGCCGGTCATCTACACCGTGCAGCCGCTGGCCGAATCCGGCGACGATCTGGCCAACTATGAAGGCAAGGCGCCGTTCGTCTCCCACGACGGCATTGTCATCAACTCCTCCGTGGATGCCACCCACGCCAAGGGCGACGCGTTGAGTCTCAACGGCCTGCGCGTGGACGAGGCCATCGACAAGGTGAACGCATGGCTGGAAGAGGCCGGTGTCGGCAAGGGCACGGTCAGCTACCGTCTGCGCGACTGGCTGTTCAGCCGCCAGCGTTATTGGGGCGAACCGTTCCCGATCGTCTACGGCGAGGATGGCACTCCGCACCTGCTGCCGGACGACCAGCTGCCGATCAACCTGCCAGACGTGCCGGACTACAGTCCGAAGACCTTCGATCCGGAAGACGCCGAATCCAATCCTGAAGCTCCGCTGAGCCGCAATGAGGATTGGGTGAAGGTCGAACTCGACTTGGGCGACGGCAAGAAGACCTACTATCGCGACACCAACACCATGCCGAACTGGGCCGGCTCCTGCTGGTACTACATGCGCTACCTCGACCCGACCGATACCGAACACATGGTCGAGAAGAGCGAGTTCGACTATTGGATGGGACCGAACCACAATGAAACCGCCGGCAAGTCCGGCGGCGTGGACCTGTACATCGGTGGTGTGGAACATGCCGTGTTGCACTTGCTGTACTCCCGTTTCTGGCACAAGGTGCTGTTCGACCTCGGTTTCGTCGATTCCGCGGAACCGTTCCACAAGCTGTTCAACCAGGGCATGATCCAGGCGTACGCCTACACCGATGACCGCGGCCAGTACGTCCCGGCCGCCGAAGTGGTGGAAGGCCCGGCCGATGCCAACGGCGAGCCGACCTTCACTTGGAACGGCGAACACGCCAACCGTGAGTTCGGCAAGATGGGCAAGAGCCTGAAGAACATCATCACGCCGGACGACATGTACGCGAACTATGGTGCCGACACTTTCCGTCTGTACGAGATGGGTATGGGCCCGCTGGCCGAATCCCGCCCGTGGAACACGCGCAACGTGGTCGGATCCATGCGTTTCCTGCAGCGCCTGTGGCGCAACGTCGTCGACGAGAACACCGGCGAAGTGTGCGTCACCGATGGCGAACTCGACACGAAGACGCTGAAGCTGTTGAACAACACGATCGCCGACGTGACCGTGGAAATGGAAGCGATGCGTCCGAACACGGCCATCGCCAAGCTCATCGTGCTCAACAACCATTTGACCAGCCTCGACGAGGTGCCGCGCGCAGCCGTCGAACCGCTGATCCTGATGCTTTCCCCGATCGCCCCGCACATCTGCGAGGAACTGTGGAACAAGCTCGGACACGGCGAGTCGCTGGCGCACGCCGAATGGCCGAAGGCCGACGAACGCTATGTCGGACAGGACACCGTCACCGCGGTTGTGCAGATCAAGGGCAAGGTCCGTGCCAAGCTTGAGGTTTCGCCCGACATCGACCCGAAGGAACTTGAGAAGATGGCGTTGGAAGCCGTCGCCGACCGTCTGGGCGGCAAGGAACCGCGCAAGGTCATCGTCAAGGCTCCGAAGATCGTGTCCATCGTTCCCGCGGAATGATATTTCGGAAAACTTTCGGAACTAACGGCCGCTGAAAGGTATCCAACCGGGTGTGAACCTTTCCCGCATAAGGCGACACGCCGAACATGTGGATAACTCGCATCCTCCGACCACAGGGGCCGTTTCGACTGGACAGCATGCCCATGCATCCTCCAATTTGGATGCATGGGCATTACTATTACCCCGCCAAACGGGCGGAACAGGCAGGCCGATACCACATCGCAGGCCGCGCAGCGGCTGCGTGGACTTGGCGTGCCCAAAACACACGGAAAGAACACGCTCAGGCAAAACGTTCGCAGCGAACATGCCCTTCCCGCAACCTCCGAACCATCTGTGGCAATTGCGGCACCTGCAACGACTGAAATATCCCGTGAACAAACGTCGGAACCTGCGAAACCCTCATTGCGGGAGCTGGCCGGAGTCAAACCTGCCGACAAGTCGACGGAACAGGATGGGCCCAAACGTGATCGTCCACGACTCGTCTTTCAGCCCATCCACGCGGTCATCGCCATACTCACCCTGTCGTGCGCGCTGTGCGCAAGCCTGACCATGCTTGTGCAACAGGCCATCCACTACAGCGCGCTCCAACAGACGCAGATCACGCAATCCGAACAATCACAGGCGAACGAAATCATGAAAGACGGGACGTCATCCACGGCAACAACACCAAACCAGCAGCCTTCCATGGAACAAAACGACCAGAACGAGCCAACATCCGAACCGACGGAACCTTCCGATCCGGCTGACGATCTGCTGAACATCAACACCGCCGGATCCGACGAACTGCAAACCTTGAAAGGCGTAGGCCCGGTGACCGCGCAACGCATCATCGACTACCGCAATCAGATCGGCCGTTTCGACAATGTCGACCAATTGTTGGAAGTCAAAGGCATCGGCGAGAAAACGCTGACGAAATTCCGAGACCAAGTGTGCGCACGATGAGAGGAAACACGTTCGAATGGCGGGATAGGGAGCGGGGGAGCAGGGATTGGCGACTGCTGCCGGCCGCCCTGTGCGGGTGGGCTGCGAGTCTGGCCACACATGCGGGATTCGACTACTGCGTCGAACAGGAAGGCAGACTCGGCATGCTGCCGCTCGTTTTAGTGTTGACTGTGCCATTGCTGGCATTGTTGGGATTGTTGGGATTGCCGTTCATGAGATCGTCTATCCTGCGATTGCCGGTCGGCATACGGCGGGTGGTCGCGGCATGGCATTTCGGCATTATCGTATGCGTGGTCGCGGCGACGGCATGCGCGTCTTCCGCGTTGACCTATGACGTATTGCAATGGAGGGATGCGGCCTCGTACGCGGCCAGAAATGGCGAAAGCGACATTGTCACGCTGGTGCACACGACATCTCCCGCAGTAAATTCGAACAGGCGTGCGAACGATTGCCAGATCGATGCGACGATTTCGACGATCACGGCAAGCCAGGTCACGCAGCCAAGCATGATGCGGGTGCGCGTCTATGCGGACCGGCCGAACTGCGGCACACTCAAACAAGGCTGCGAATACCGGATGCGGGGCACGCTCGCAGTGTCGCAATACGGTGCCATGCCGCTATGGCTGACGGACATCGCCTCCGTGGAACGCCTACGGGCACCCAATCCCGCATTTCGCGTGATCGACATGATGCAGCAGGCGTTCTTCGAACAGACGTCACGGCTTTCCGACCAAGGAAAAGTACTTGTTCCCGGACTGACATTAGGCATTCTCGGACAGGATTACATTCCACCAGACAGCGGCAATGGCAAGACTGGCACGGGCATTGATTCCACATACGCCAATCTGCTTGAAGACGCCTTCCAACGTTCGGGCATACTGCATCTGATGGCGGTCAGCGGCGGGCATCTCGCGGTTATCGCCACTCTGATACGTACCACCTGTTCGTTTTTCCTATTGCCGAGACGCGTCACGGCCATCGCCATCGGCATGTCATACATCATGCTGTCGATGTGCGTGTTCCCCTCCGATTCGGTGTCACGAGCCCTGCTGATGGGCTTGGCCGGAGCGGGCTTCCTGTTCCTCGGGCGAAGAACACAGGCTTTGACCGCCCTCAACTGGACCACTTTGGGCATGCTCATGGTCAATCCGCACATGTCACGCAGTTTCGGATTCGCACTATCATGCGCGGCCGCGCTTGGCATCGTACTGTTCGCAGGGCCGTTAAGCGCATGGCTCACGCCGATCATGCCGGCGTTCATCGCACAGACCATGGCCATGACCATAGCCGCGCAATTGTTCACCCTGCCGATCCAAGTGCTCATCGAAGCGGAACTGCCCGTCTACTCCATTCCGGCCAATCTGGTCGTCGCACCCTTCGTGGGCTTTTCCACACTTGCTGGACTCGCCAGCCTCGCCATCTCATGGATACTGCCAAACATGGGATCCATGTTCGCCAACCTGGCGTCCTGGGGTACCGCCGTCATGGAACTCATGGCCCTCAACCTCGGATCGGGAGAGCAAGCCACCATTCCATGGACCGGAGGCGCGGGCGGCGCTCTGCTGATCATCCTCGTCGAAGCCGTCGGATACATGGTCGCACGACTCGCCGGCACACTCTTCTTCCGCATCGCAACACCAGAACCAGACCTGCCAGGCCGACGACTCATACACAATCCCGTCGAACGCGTAAAAGCATGGGGCGAACGAACCCACAACACGCTCAAAACCATGAAATGGAACAAATGAATCTTGTCCACCGATACAGCGAGATTGAATACTATGCCGAAACCATCCGCAGCGACCTTCCACCTCATCTATGGAGGCGACCCGTACCTCAACGAGCAAGCCGTACGCGACCTGCGCCACCAAGCGCAACGCAAACATCCCGACGCGGAAACTATCGAACTCGATGCAACCAACGCCGACCATTACGCCTTCGACGAAGCGGTAAGCCCATCACTGCTCTCCGAACAGTCAATCGTCATCGTATCCAACCTGCAAAACGCCGACGACAAACTCGGCGAAACCATGGTCTCCTACTGCAAGCAAGCCGTCAACAATCCAACCGAAACCAGCATCGTCATCTGCCAGCATGAAGGCGGCATCAAAGGCAAACGACTCATCGACCAACTCACCAAAGCCGGAGCCGTCAAAGAAACCGTTGCAGACCTCAAAAAAGCCGAAGCGAAACTCAACTTCACCATACAATGCTTCGAGCGACGCAACCGACGCATCGAACCCATGGCCGCACAACAACTCGTAGCCGTGCTCGGCGACAAAACCGGCGAACTCGCAGCCATGGCAAGCCAACTCTGCTTCGACTTCGACGACAATCCCATAACATTGGAACGCGTCAACCAATACCTCACCGCCAACCCCCAAGTAGACGGCTTCCGCGTGGCAGACCTCGCACTCTCCGGGCGGACAGCCGACGCCATCATCGCCATGCGCGCCTCGGTCGAACAAGGCACCGCGCCAATCGCACTCATCGGAGCGCTCGCCATGAAACTACGCACCATGGCCAAGGCGTCAGCCGTACGCTCCGGCACCATCAGCGAGGCGGAAGCGAAAACCAATTCATGGGTGCTGAAAAACGCCACCAGGCAGCTTCCCGGATGGACATCCGACGGCATGAGCCGATGCATCCAAATGCTCGCATGGGCCGACGAACAAAGCAAAACCAACGGATCGGACCCGGTCTACGCGCTGGAACGATCCATCGAACTGATCAGCAACAAAGGACGAACCAACTAACATGAGCGAGGCCACCACCAGCATCACCAACGCAACCAGCGACACCACCAAAACCGTCACCATCGAAGCGGCAACCGGCGAAGCCATGCGCGAACTCGGCAAACACGTCGCACGCCTCACCCGCGGAGGAGACATCATACTCCTCTCCGGGCCACTCGGCGCAGGAAAAACCACCTTCGCACAAGGCTTCGGCGCAGGACTCAACATCAGCGAACCCATCGTCTCACCAACCTTCACCATCGCGCGCGAACTCGAAGGCCAATTCCCCAACGGCAACTCCGCCCACCTCATACACGTCGACGCCTACCGACTCGGCGGCAACGCCTACGCCCCAGGCCAAAACGCCGTCGAACGACTACTCGACGAACTCGAATCACTCGGACTCGACGAAGAACTCGAAGACCCCAGCGACAACACCATCATCCTCATGGAATGGGGCGAACAAATGGCTGCCGCACTCGCACCGGAACGCCTCGAAATCCACATCGACCGGCCACTCAACACCGACGGCACAGACACAACGACCAATACGGCCAGCAACGAACTCACCAGCAACGGCGTACGCACCGTAACCTTCATTCCCGTCGGCAAATCCTGGCAAACCTTCAACATCACACGCAACATCCGCTAAAATCCTCTAAAACACAGCCAGCAACCACGATTCCAGCATCGGTTGTACAGTAGTTCCCAGCTTGGCATAAGGAGTTTCCACAAAATGCAGACACTGGTGATCGACACTTCATACGGCTCAACCGTCGGCATGGTCGGACACGACCCCATCATCGAAACCGACTCACGCACCCACGTCGAAAAACTACAGGCGAACATCGCCGCAACCGTGGAACAAGCCGGCCTCACACCGAAAAACATCGACCGCATCATCGTCGGCATCGGACCAGCACCCTTCACCGGACTACGCGCAGGAATCGTCGCAGCCAAAGCGCTCGCCTTCGCCACCGGTGCGCAGCTTATCGGGCAGAATGTGCTTTCCCCGCAGGTGCTTGTGCGCGACGCGGAGCGTGACGGCCGCCATCATCTGACGCTCGCCGTGAACGATGCGCGACGCAAGCAGCTGTATTTCACATTGCTGGACGACAACGGCTATGAGGTCGGCGGCAGCGCAGGCGAAGACCGTGACGCAAACGTTGAAAGCGGCTATGTGAAAACCCTGATCGACATGGATATCGACTATCCCGAATCAATCGCAAGACGCGTCAACGAGGTACTGGAACAGCTTCGCCAGTCAGATGCAAACGTGGAATATGTGGTCGATGTCATCGGCCATGGAGCGGCGAAATACGCGCAATCGTGGGCAAGTCTTCCCGAAGGCGGCATGGTGAGCGACCATGCGCTGCTCGACGAGGGTGCGTCCGGACTGGAACGTTTCGCGGCCTTCGCCACTTCGCAACAGGCTTTGGCGAATCCGGAGCCGATCGAACCGTTGTATCTGCGCAGGCCGGACGTGTCGGTGCCGAACCCGTTGAAGCATGTGCTCAACCATGCCGGTGCGGAACGTACGGAGTGACGGCAGGCCCATGATCGTTGACCATATGAATATCGACGAGGAAATCGTTGTGCCGCAGATGGCCGCTTTGGAAGCGGACCTGTTCGGCAGGGGAGCGTGGAGCGAGCAGTCAATCCGTCAGGAATTCCACGCGCCGGCACGCACGTATCTGTTCGATATTGATGATTTCGGTATTGTGGATTGCGCGGCCGCAGATAGGCCGGGTGCAGATGGTTTCGCCGCGAAGCAGCCCGTCGTGCGCGGCTATGCCGGTTTCTGGTATGACGGTGATGATGCGGAAATCATGACGATCGGCGTCGGCAAGCAGTTCCAGCGGCGGGGAATCGCGGCTTCATTGATGGAAGCGTTGATTGCGCGGGCGCGCGAGCAGGGGGCGCAACGCATGTTGCTTGAAGTGCGCATCGACAATATTCCTGCCTTGGCACTGTATGAACGGTTCGGTTTTGCCAGAATGGGCTTGCGCAAACGCTACTACCAGCCCGAAGGCATCGACGCATACACCATGAGCCTTGATCTTGAGCCGAGGATCGTCGGCTTCGCAGCAGCGGAACAATAAGCAGAACAATCAAACGGAACAGCAAGCAAAGCAGCAAACGGAGTAGCAATGAGCGAACCAATCGTACTCGGCATCGAATCCACCTGCGACGAGACCGCGGCCGCGGTAGTGCAGGGGCGCACCCTGATCTCCAACGTCGTCGCGTCCTCCATGGATGAACACGCACGTTACGGAGGTGTGATTCCTGAAATCGCGTCACGCGCCCACGCCGAAGCGTTCGTGCCATGCGTTTCCAAGGCGTTGGCTGACGCGAACATGACATTGTCTGACGTCGATGCGATCGCCGTGTCCGCGGGTCCCGGCCTTGCTGGCTGCCTCGCCGTTGGCGTGTCCGGTGCGAAATCGCTTGCCTGGGCGGCGAACAAGCCGATTTACGGCATCAACCATGTGATTGGGCATATCGCAGTCACGCAACTGCAGTTCGGTCCGTTCCCCAAAGACACGCTCGCGTTGATCGTTTCCGGCGGGCACACGTCTCTGCTGCATGTCGAGGATGTCGCACGCCATATCGACGTGGTCGGTACAACGCTTGATGATGCGGCCGGCGAATGCTTCGACAAGGTCGCCCGCCTGCTGGGCTTCCCATATCCGGGCGGTCCTCATATCGACCGTCATGCGCAATTGGGTGACCCGCACGCCATCAAGGTGCCGCAAGGACTCACCCAAGGCAAAGCGGGTCAGCAGCATCCGTACGATTTCAGCTTCTCCGGCGTGAAGACGGCCGTCGCGCGTTGGATCGAGGAACAGCAGGCGCAAGGCAATGAGATTCCCGTGGATGACGTGTGCGCGTCGTTGGCGGATTCCGTGGCGACCGTGCTCGCCAAGAAGGCGATGCGCGGCTGTGAGCAGTACGATTCGAAGACGTTGATTGTGGGAGGCGGCTTCTCCGCGAATTCGCAGCTTCGCGCCAAACTGTTGGAGGTTGGAGCGGAATATGGTGTCGAGGTACGCGTGCCGCAGCTTAAACTGTGCACCGACAATGGCGCCATGGTGGCCATGCTGGGAGTCAATCTGGTAGAGGCTGGAGTGGCCCCGTCAAGCCCTGATTTCGCAATCGATTCGGCTATGCCATTAACGAAGATCTCCATGTGAGATTGGACTGAAAGCATCGAATGGAAACGTTTTGCAAGCCGAAACACGCATGTGACACGCTGAAGATTTGCAATCCACAAGTTTTGGTGTAGCATTTTTGTCTTGTGCACAGCGCATTCCTGCGTAGCTCAGTTGGCAGAGCATCCGACTGTTAATCGGACGGTCACTGGTTCAAGCCCAGTCGCAGGAGCCATATGAAAGCCCTTGGAAACCAAGGGCTTTTGTTATATTCATCGTCATATTCGAGGAATCAACGAAGATGCCGAGGTTCTCGGCTTATAGGAACTTTTGGCCAATAACCCGGATATTGCGGCAGGCACGTTTTACACGAAATTCATGATTGAGGAGAACGATACTATGGATGAGGTAGCCAAAGCAGGTTCCTCCACAGGCAAAACTTAAGATTTTCCCAGCAAGCGGCGTTTACCATGAACACGCAAGCAAGAAAAACACGGCAAATCATGGAAGGGAGTCCATATGTGCACTGGTGTTCGTTTCTCCGACGATGAGGGAAACACGTATTTCGGCCGTAATCTCGACTGGAGCTTCTCCTACGGCGAGACCATTCTGGTCACTCCGCGAGGCTACAAGTACGACTATGTGTATGGGGCCGAAGGCAAGAGCGAACCGAATGCGGTGATCGGCGTGGGCGTGGTCATGGCCGACCGCCCCATGTATTTCGACTGCGCCAACGAGCATGGCCTGGCCATTGCCGGACTGAACTTCCCCGGATACGCCTCCTTTGCGCACGAGCCGGTCGAAGGAACCGAAAACGTCGCCACCTTCGAATTCCCGCTGTGGGTGGCGCGCAATTTCGACAGTGTCGACGAAGTCGAAGAAGCGTTGAAGAACGTGACGCTCGTTTCGCAGGTCGTGCCCGGCCAGCAGGAGTCCCTGCTGCACTGGTTCATTGGTGACGGCACCCGAAGCATCGTCGTCGAGCAGATGTCCGACGGCATGCACGTTCATCATGACGATGTAGACGTGCTCACCAACCAGCCTACCTTCGACTTCCATATGGAAAACCTGCGCAACTACATGTGCGTGAGCAACGACATGGCGGAGCCGACCACTTGGGGCAAGGCGGAACTGAGCGCATGGGGCGCCGGCGTAAGCATGCACGGCATTCCCGGTGACGTGAGCTCACCGTCGCGTTTCGTGCGCGTCGCCTACACCAATACGCACTATCCGCAGCAGAACAACGAGTCCGCCAATGTGGCACGCTTGTTCCATACACTGGCCTCCGTGCAGATGGTCGACGGCTGCGCTAGGATGAGCAACGGCCAGTTCGAGCGCACGCTGTTCACCAGCGGTTATTCCGGAAAGACCAACACGTATTACATGAACACGTATGAGGATCCGGCGATCCGCTCGTTTGCCATGTCTGATTTCGACATGGATTCGAGCGAACTGATCACTGCCGATTGATTCCGAGAATTTCGAGTTCGAAGATTCCAGTTCCGAAGATTCCGCAGTGATCGCACTGCGGACAGTATAAAAGGGCACAACGTCGCAACCGGCGTTGTGCCCTTTTGATCAGTAAAACTAATGAGATTTATTTGGAAAAATAGTTTAAAAATGGTCGAGGAATGCTTTCAAACGTGCTTTCAGACGTTTTCCTCGTTATGTTCCTTACGCGAGGAAGCGAATCGCGACAGAACACCTGACTTGCGTAAAGCGCAATACATTCCCCAGGAGCCGAAACCGGCGAATGCCACCGCGCTGAGCAGCTCGCAAATGGTGCCGATGATGCCTCGCGGGCTGAAGAACGAGAATGCCTGATAGTAGAAGAACAGCAGATAGAAGTTGTAGACGATTCCAACCGACAAAGCAGACAGAATGGTGACGCCGAGCGTCCAACGACGGTAGCGGAACAACGCGAATACCGCTTCCGCGGCTGCCGCCTGCACCAACGCGATCACAATCAGGCTCACGCTGTATTTCGTGCCGAGCACCACCTCGACGAACGATGCGACTAAAAGCACATAGGCCGAAGCTCCCGGCTTGCGCACGATCAGGGAACCCAGCGTGGCGGGGAAGTAGAACAAAGCATGAAGCAGCGCCGCTGAACCAGGAAGAATCAAAGTCAGCAATGGAAAAAGACCATACGAGAGGCCGTCGAACACCCAGAACATCACTCCCGACATCACGCCTACTGCCGCGCCGACCGCGATATCGACCACACGCCATGTGAGGGCCTTGCGCGTTCCTTGGGTTGTTTTCAAAGACTGCCTTACCTGCTTCGACAGCTTCGCGTCCGTATTATGAATTTCAGAGAATGGCTTCGCCATAATGATAATGAATCCTTGCGTTGGTCGATGCCGCGCACCGTGAGTCGGAGATCGCGGCAGTCGCCGTGGGCCGTTCCTCGACCTGCGCGGCTCGGGCAGGAACGACGAAAGGCATTATACGACATGCTACTTGCCGAACATGCATCATGGATCTCCCTGTGTTCAAAATACCGTTACAAGTACGCCAAATCCAGGCGTACGGCCCAGTCCAGCGCACCTGATCCGCACGATTTCATTAAACTCAGCAGCATAAGAGCTTCTTGTCGTGAGACGGCAGTCGGCCAAAACAGCATGGTCCTATGTTCCTTGCGATGAACACGTCAGTTACTCTTTGCAGACGCAACTTAGCTAATTTCCAGGATTACAGGTTCTTTTGCTATCCGATAGCATGCGACACGCCAAGTAGACTTCAAGCACTTTAAGTTTTTACAGTGCAGGATATGAGTACCACAACATGGCATACGATTCGTGAGGCATCCATGATTTCCGGACTTCCCGAATCCACTTTGCGCTACTACGAGCAGATCGGCATCATTGACCCGATAGCACGCGACCCAAGTTCTGGCCATCGTGCCTACACTGACGAAGACATTCAATCGCTGGTCACCATTTCCTGCTTGTCTGCGACCGGCATGCCGCTTGAAGCCATGCGCGAGTATCTGAAAAACCGTTTCGACGGAACCGAAGGCGCGCGCAGGCAAATGGAGCTACTGGACGCGCAGACATTGCGTTTGGCCGCAAAAGCCGAAAGCATCCGCATGCAGCAAGCCTATGTTTCCCTCAAAACACTCTATTGGCGTGCCGTGGCGGAAGGCCATGACGACGAAGCGCAACGACTTCTGGAAGAAAACCACGATGTCATCGAAACAGTGAAAAAACAGATTCACAGCAAGGCTGACGCATAAGCCGAAGCATCATCGCAGACATTACCTCAATTCAATTCACACACAGCAAGGGAGCAACTCATGAAGGCAGCGATCTTCAAGGGAGTCAAGCAGATGGCATGCGAAGAACATGCCGAACCGACCATCATCGACGGGGGAGACGCCATCATCCGCGTGGTACGCGCATGCGTATGCGGATCCGACCTGTGGTTCTACCGCGACGGCAGCAAGGAACCCAACACCCAGGCCGGTCATGAAGCCATCGGCGTGGTCGAGCAGGTCGGCGATGATGTGACCGTGGCCAAGCCGGGCGATTTCGTGATCGTGCCGTTCCCATTCAGCTGCGGCAAGTGCCCGGTATGCAAGGCCGGCTTCGAATCCAGCTGCCCCCATGGCGGATATTTCGGCGATGAGGGACTGGGCTGTCAGGCGGAATACCTGCGCGTGCCAGAAGCTAATGGCACGCTGGTGGTCGTTCCGGGCGACGCGAAGAGCTTCTCCGACGACATGCTCGCATCGCTGCTCACCCTCTCTGACGTGATGTCGACCGGTTATCATGCGGCCGCTTCCGCCGAAATCAAGCTGGGGGACACCGCGGTCGTGTTCGGCGACGGTGCGGTCGGCCTGTGCGGCGTGCTGTCCGCCAAGCTGATGGGCGCCACGCGCATCATTTCCATGAGCCGCCATGCTGACCGCCAGCGTATCGCACGCGAATTCGGCGCCACCGATTTCGTGGAGGAACGTGGCGACGAGGCCGTGGACAAGGTGCTGGGAATGACCGACGGCTACGGTGCCGACGCAGTGCTTGAATGCGTGGGATCCGCGCTGTCGAACGACACCGCCATGAAGGTGGCGCGAGCAGGCGCAGTGGTCGGCCGCGTCGGCCTGCCGCACGGTGTGGAAGCCGACATTCCGGGACTGTTCTACCGCAACGTCGGTCTGCGCGGCGGTCCGGCACCAGTGCGCACGTACGATATGCATCGACTGCTCAAGGAAGTGCTCGACGGCAACATCAATCCGGGCATCGTCTACACCTCCGAATACACGCTCGACGATATTCAGGAAGCGTACGCGGCCATGGACGAGCGCCGAACCGTAAAGTCGCTGCTGCGCATCGGCGAAGTCTGAGCAACATGCCGACGATAGAATAAGCGCAAATCAAACGAAAGGAAGCAAGTCTTGTTCGAAGAGCTGCATAAACGGATGAATTCGTTTTGGAATAATGACAGGACGTTGTCACAAACCGATCCGGAATTCATCGAATTCTTCTCGAATTTCGCTTATGACGAAGTGGTGAACGAACCGGGAGCGAACCATCCTGATCTGGATGACAAAACCCGTTCTCTGGCCATCCTCGCCGTGCTGGTAGGAGTTCAGGGACTGGACGCTTTCGAAATGATGCTGCCGGTGGCCTACGAAACTGGACTGTCCTCCATCGCCATCAAGGAAATGGTGTATCAGGCGACCGCCTACTGCGGTTTCGGCAAAACCCTGCCGTTCCTGAAGAAGCTCAACAACTTCCTCGGCGCGGCCAACGTGCATCTACCACTCGAATCGCAAGGCACCACCACGCCGGAAACACGCGCCAAGGCGGGCGAAGACAAGCAGATCGAACTCTTCGGCGAGCATATGCGTGGATTCGCGCAATCCGGCCCCGAAGAGACACAACACATCAACAAGTGGCTTGCCGACAACTGCTTCGGTGACTATTACACGCGCGGAGGATTGAACAATCGCGAACGCGAGATAATCACGTTGTGCTTCCTTGCCGCGCAGGGCGGTTGCGAGCCGCAGCTGACGTCTCATGCGAAGGCCAATATGGGCATCGGCAATGAGAAGGCTTTTCTGATTGCCGTCATTTCGCAGTGCATGCCGTATATCGGGTATCCGCGTACGCTGAATGCGATTCGTTGCATTAATGATGCCGCGAATCAGATGCAGGGCTGATTGCAGTAAGGTTTTACATCAACCGATGCCTGGATAGCTTGCTTCGATCCTTGCTTGATGCTCGCTCCGATATGGAAGGGACCGTTTGCCAGTCATGATTAGATTGGCAAACGGTCCCTCTATGTATATTGCTACTCGTGTGCGGGCGTCACTCGCCCCACACATCCTTGGCGATGGACTGTACGAGCGCGATCTTAGCCCACTGCTGTTCCTCGGTGAGCTTGTTGCCTTCCTCAGTGGAGGCGAAACCGCACTGGGTGGACAGGCACAGACGGTCGAGCGGCACATACTGGGCCGCTTCGGCAATGCGGGCCTTGATCGTTTCCGGATCTTCAAGTTCCGGCTTTTTGGAGGTAATCAGGCCGAGCACGACCTGCTTGTCGCCGGAAACCTTGGCGAGCGGTTCGAAGTCACCGGAACGGTCGTCATCGAACTCCAAGTAGTAGGCGGCGACGTTTTCCTTGCCGAAAAGCACGTCGGCCACAGTGGCGTATCCGCCGGCGGAAGCCCACGTGGAGTGGTAATTGCCACGGCAGTCGTGCGTGGTGATTACCAGATCCTCCGGCAGATCCTCGATGGCGGCATTGTTCATGGCGGCATACTGTTCCTGCATGGCGGCGAACTCGTCGGCGGTGTAATGCTGGTTGAAGTTCGGATCACAGAACATGCCCCACGTGCAGTCGTCCAGCTGAACGTTGCGGCAACCGGCCTCATACAGCGCCATGATCAGACCATGGAAGGCCTTGGCGGTGTCATCGGCAAGCTCGTCGTAATCCTTCTGGGTGTCGCCGTAGAACTCGTGCACGGAAGCGATGTTTTCCGGGCGGAACAGCTCCGCATACAGCTGTGCCGGGGCCGGAACGGTCTGGCGTGAGACGACAGTGTCGTCTTCGAACTGCTTGATGAACTTGAAATGCTCGATGAACGGGTGATTCTGGTCGAACGCGATCTTGCCAGTCAGGCGTGCGGATTCGGCGCGGGTCTCCTCATCGTGGAAGAAATAGCCTTTGTCCATCGACACCTTTTCCACGCCGGCGAAGCCCCACATACAGTCGAGATGCCACCAGCCACGACGGAACTCACCGTCGGTGATGACATGCAGGCCGGCAGCCTTCTGCTTGGCGACCAGTTCGATAATGGCCTTATCTTCCACGGCCTTGAGGGCGGCCTTGTCAATCTTGCCTGCTGCGAAATCGGCGCGGGCCTTCTTGAGCTCTGCCGGACGTAGGTATGAGCCGACCACGTCGGCGCGGAACGGCGCGTTCTGGGAATACGTCATTGGATGCTCCTTTTGCTGACAGTTAAAAATACCTAACGAAGATTAGTCAGTTTCCCGAAGCAATGCATCAAAAAGACGAGAATGTGAGACGGGACGTTATAGTGTTCTCCATCAAATCAAAGCAAGAGGTTATATGTATGGGCGGCATCAAACGGAATGAGGCAAACGGGCCAGACGAATCGACGGTACGGGGCAAAACGAAAAAGCCGAAAACCTTAGGCAAGTATCTGCTGGTTTCCGCAACGCAAACCATTGTGGAATTCGGATCGTTCATCCTATTGCATCTGCTACCGTGCCGTCTTCTGTCGCGAACGGCGTGGCCATCACGCTATCGGCTTCGTATAACTTTCTGATGAACCGCAATGTCACGTTCAAATCGTCCAGCAATTTCGGACGCAGTGTGGCATTGTTCATTCTGCTGTGGATTTGGAATTACTTGTTTGGTTCCACCATGCTGGCATGGCTGCCTTCCGCATTCGGATGGAACGCGGTGTTGGTGAAGTTCATGACCATGGCATGCCAGTTCGCATGGGGATATCCGCTGTGCAAGAAAGTGATTTTCCGCTGAATCTGCGAACGTATCAATCCCAATGGCACCCTATGGCAACGCCCTATGTATGATTGAACATGTCTTGTATTAACCCCAGAAAGAAATGGAAAGGCAATGAACGAATCGCAAGATTCCAACGACAGTAGCGCGAACAATACGAACGACATTCGTCAACAAGAGGCAGAGCATCAAGGAGCGGCCGTAAAAGCGGCACTTGGAGCCAATATCGGCGTGGCCATCGCCAAACTCGCCGCGGCGTTCTTCACCGGATCGTCCGCAATGCTTTCCGAATCGGTGCATTCCATCGCCGACTGCTCCAACGAAATCGTGCTCATGGCAGGCGGGCGTTTCTCCAAGCACAAAACGGACGGTGATCACCCGTTCGGCCTGTATCGCGCCAAATATCTCGCCTCGTTCGTAGTGGCGACGCTACTGTTCTTCGTCGGCGGTTTCTTCTCCACTTCCGAGGCGGTGAAGAAACTGTTCGCCATTGCCGAAAATCCCGCTTTGCGTGACGTCAACCAGATGGAACTGCTGGTGGCGTTCATCGTGGTGGTTATCAGCGCTTGTCTGGAAGGCTACGGCCTGCATCAAAGCATCAAAGAAGCCAACGAGCGTATGGAGCGCACGGGTGTGGCCCATATGGGTGTGTTCCGTTTCTGGAGACGCACCAAGTCGGCGGAGCTCGCGTCCGTCATCATGGAAGATACGCTTGCTCTGATCGGTTTGGCATTCGCAGGGGCGGGCATCGGTCTTGCGATTCTGCTCGATAATGAGATATTTGATGCGCTCGGCGGTTTGATGGTTGGTCTTGTGCTGATTACTGGATCGCTGCTGCTGATGTTCAAATCGGGTTCGTTGCTGATTGGCGAGGCCGTCGATTCGGATACTCGAAAGAAGATTGAGCAGGCCGTTATTTCGACGTCTGGTGTGGAGCGGTTGCTGAATATGCAGACCGTGCACATGTCCGAAGACGATATTTTGTTGTGCGTCAAAGTGCAGACCAGCAAGCTCGACCGCGACTACGACGTTGAGACCGTGAACAAGATCGAACGAAGCGTGCGTGCCGCACTGCCATGGTTCCGTTTCGAAATCTACGTAGAGCCCGACCTTTACCGCACCGACCACAAAATCGTTTCGTAGCGGCGTGCAATGCGCCTACGGTCATGAACCGTAGAGCGTGAAACGACGATACGGGCTTTTCATGAGGAGCTGGCATTCCGACGAATTCGGAGTGCCAGCTCCTCCTTTTCGCACGCTTTCTTATTAGGTGTCTCCTTGAGCTTGTGCGCACGTATCTTCTCCGGCATCCGATCCGTGGCCTGTCGTTGGGCTCCTCGGCGACCGCATCGAGGCGACCGTGAACGTACCGATTCCTCCACCGACTGGAGGAATCTGCCCGCTGTCGGCTGCAGCTGCATGGTCGGCACATGCGAGAACAATCGGTGGCATGACTGAAGCTGCACATGATGATTACCAGTTGCCCGAAGGATTCGAGCATTGTTCGAAACTTGACCCTGTACGCGATGCACCTAGCGCGTTGGACCGTGTCAAGCAAGTCGTACGCATTCTGCACGAACCAGGCGGATGCCCTTGGGACGGCGAACAGACCAATACAAGCCTGCTTAAACCACTGTTGGAAGAAACCTACGAATACATCGACGCCGTGGAAACGAACGATCGAGACAATATGCGCGAGGAGCTCGGCGACATGCTGCTACAATCCGTCTTCCAAGCGCAAGTATGTGCCGTGGATGCGCAGGATCCGTTCAATATCGATGAAGTGTGCAATCGTCTCGTCAACAAGCTCATCACCCGCCATCCGCACGTCTTCCAAACAGACGATGCTGCCGACGATTCCGTACCGGCACCGGAAAGCGCACAAGATACGCTGAAACTGTGGGAAGCGATGAAGCAGAAAGAGAAGCATCGCAAGTCCGTGCTCGAAGGCATCTCCCACGCACAAGGCGCACTGCCACGTGCCACGAAAATCGTATCGAGAGTGCACAAATCGCAGTATCGTGACCAGCTCGAAACCGCATTCAATCCAAACGCAGAACGGACGGACGAACAGCATGATGTCAGCCATCCTTATGCCGACGAAATCATCGCCATCATACGCAAGGCGCAACGCGACGGCGTGGACGTGGAATCCGACCTGCGTTGCCGTTTACGCGGCATAGAATCCGAAATCAAACACATCGAAAGGACCATGAACCATGAGTGATGTCAAAGCACTCGACCCAGCGCTGCTCAAACAGTATTCCGTGGACTTCAACGCTGACCGAGCCAATCTGGTGGCCGCCAATGCGGCAGTATCGTCCGGCGTACTTGCCGCAGCTACCGACTACAAGGGCGAGCGCGTACTGCAGAATGATTTCTCCATTGAACTGAAGCAGGGGAGTATCACCAATCAGCGTAGTTCGGGACGTTGTTGGATGTTTGCGGCGCTTAATACGTTGCGTTATGAGTTGATGCATCGTTGGAATTTGGAGGACTTCGAGTTTTCGGAAACCTACCTGTTTTTCTGGGATGCGATGGAGAAGTCGAACACGTATTTGGAGAATGTGCTTGCCACGTTGGATGAGCCGTTGGATAGTCGTGTGTTCGAGGCGATTAATTATGGTCCGGCCGATGATGGTGGTTGGTGGCAGATGTTCGCCGATTTGGTGAACAAGTATGGTTTGGTGCCGAAGAGCGCCTATCCGGAGTCGGCTAATTCGAGAAATTCGGATGCGTTCAAGCAGTATTTGAATACGAAGCTGCGTGAGTTCGCATCCGATTTGCGTGACCGTCATACGGCTGGAACGTCGTTGGATGAATTGCGTGCGTTGAAGAATGAGGATATGGCCACGGTGTATCGCATGTGCGCGATCGCGTTGGGGGAGCCTCCGGAGCGTTTTGATTTTCTTGCGCGTATGAGCGATGACAAGGATGATGCCAAGAAGAAAACCGCGGGGGATGGTTCGTCTGAAAAGGCTGCGAAGACCGGTAAGGATGAGCGTCCGCAGATTCGTGAGTTCGGCATCACTCCGATGGAGTTTTACAAGAAGTACGTGCCGGTGGACGTGAACGATCTGGTTACGTTGTGCAATGTGCCGGTGGAAAGCCGTCCGTTTGGCAAGCGGTATCGTATTCGTTTTTCGGCCAATGTGGCTGAGGCGGGTGATATGGAGTTCGTGAACGTGCCTCTTGACGTGTTCAAGAAGGCTGCCGTGGATCAGATCAGTGGTGGTCATCCGATTTGGTTCGCTTGTGATTGCATGCAGTTTTCGCTGCGTGGCGATGGCTTCTTTGATTGCGATACCGTGCGCGTTGACCAGCTTTTCGGTACGGAATTCACGTTCGACAAGGCTAGGGGGTTGGAGTATGGCGATTGCCCAAGCAATCATGCCATGACTTTGACCGGCGTGAATTTAGATGAGGATGGTCGCCCGAATCGTTGGAAGGTGGAGAACAGTTGGGGTAAGGATAATGGTCAGGATGGCTATTATGTGGCGTCCGATGCTTGGTTCGACCGTTATGTTACCGAACTGATCATTCGCAAAGAGTATCTTGACGAGGCCACGCGCGAAATACTGGCCGATCAGCCGGTTGAGCTTGAACCTTGGGAGCCGCTCACCAATCGAAGCCGATGAAGGCTTGTGCACAGGTCGCGTCCCTCTGGCCTGTTCCGCGCGTTGCCTTCGCAAGAGGAGCGCGGAGGCTAGGGGATGCGTGGCGAAATCCGAAAATGATTCAGACGATTGGCATGGCGACTTCCAGACAAACAAATCGGCTCAAGCCGACAATTGGCAATCAACATGCGATTCATGAGTCGGGACCGCTTGCAAGCCATGGATTGTTCGCAGGTCCCAAGGCAAGTTTGTGGATCGTCGAATACTTGTGAAGCGCATGCGAAAAGAAAATGCCGGACGTTTCTCGCGTCCGGCATTTTCAATCCCAATAAAACTCGAATTACTCGGTTTACTCTTCGGCGACCAGTTCCAGATAGGAGTCGTTCCATAGGTCTTCGTCGCCGTCAGGCATGAGCAGCACACGTTCAGGGTTCAATGCCTGCACCGCACCCTCATCGTGGGTGACGAGCACAATGGCGCCTTCATACTTGGCGATGGCCTTGAGGATCTCATCGCGTGAAGCCGGATCAAGATTGTTGGTCGGTTCGTCAAGCAGCAGCACGTTCGCACGGCTCGTCACCAATGTCGCCAACGCCAAGCGGGTCTTTTCACCACCGGAAAGCACACGGGCCGGCTTCAACGCATCATCGCCCGAAAACAGGAACGAGCCAAGAATCGAACGCGCCTGCGTATCGTTCAGTTCCGGGGCCACGTGAATGAGGTTTTCGAGTACCGTGGCGTTCAAATCAAGCGTGTCATGTTCCTGTGCAAAATAGCCGATCTTACAGCCGTGGCCGTAATCCACGGAACCGGTGTCCGGCTCTTCCAAATGCGCGAGCAGACGAAGGGTGGTGGTCTTACCAGCACCGTTGTATCCCAAAATCACCACACGCGAACCCTTATCAATGGCCAAGTTCACGCCGGCGAACACGATGTTCGAACCATACGCTTTCGAAACGTCCTTCGCCATGATCGGCGTGCGACCGCACGGAGCCGGCTCCGGGAACCGAATATCCGCCACTTTCTCCTGCTTTTGTGCCTCGGATGTGTTCTCGAGAAGTTTCTCCGCACGACGCATCATGTTCTGCGCGGCCACGGCCTTGGTTGCCTTCGCATGCAAGCGGATACCCTGCTGCATGAGGCGTTCCGCCTTCTTCTCTGCCACTTCACGTTCGCGACGGCGACGTTCCTCGTCCACAGCACGCTGGTGCAGGTAGGCTTTCCAACCGAGGGAATACATGTCGATCTGGCCGAGCTGCGCGTCCAGATGCCAGACCTTGTTGACCACTTCGTCGAGCAGTTCGGTGGAGTGGGAGATGACCAGGAATCCACCCTCGTATTTCTTCAGGTAGCCGCGCAACCATTCGATGGAGTCGGCGTCCAAATGGTTGGTCGGCTCGTCGAGGATCAGCGTGTCCGCGTCGGAGAACAGGATGCGGGCCAGTTCGATACGACGACGCTGGCCGCCGGAAAGCGTGCCCAATTGCTGGCCCATGACCTCCTGCGGCAGACCGAGGCTTGCGGCCATCGCGGTCGCCTCGGATTGCGCCGCATAGCCGCCGGCCTTTTCGAAATCCTGCATGGCCTTGTCGTAACGGTTCATCGCGCGGGTCATGACGTCCGGATCCGGATCGGTCATCTCCTTTTCGGCCTTGCGGATACGACTGATGATCGATGCGATGTCTCGCGCGCTCATCATGCGGTCGAGCGCGGTCTGTTCCGGATCGGCGGCATGCGTGTCCTGTGGCAGATAGCCGAGCTTGCCCGATACACGCACTTTGCCGGCGGTGGGCAGCATGTCGCCGGTGATCACGCGGGTGAGCGTGGTCTTGCCGGCACCGTTACGTCCGACCAGACCGATCTTGTCGCCCTTGGCGACGTGGAAATTCGTGGGATGCAGCAACGTGCGCGCGCCGATCTGAATCTCAAGCTCCTGCGCTTCAATTGCCATGCCTCAACACCTCTGCACTTTCGTTACTGTCGTTCCAAACTGGCCGTGCCGCACATAACGGCCTGCCCATCGTTTTCATAAAGCCAAACGCCAATCGAACATCATACCGAACGCCCGCAACCATAAATGACCGGAACGTTCATCATGCCTCTTCCATCATGAAAAACAAGACCATAATGGGCATAGTAAGGTCAGTCATGGTGGATTTATCGACCAGGAAAGGGGCGATGATGGAGAAAGGGCTGTTCAATAAGCGTGTTTATGAGGTGGTGCGGCGCATTCCAAAGGGCAAAGTCGCCACCTATGGGCAGGTTGCGGTTTTGGCTGGAGCGCCGCGCAACGCGCGTTTCGTCGGCTATGCCCTGCATTCGAACCCTGAACCGGGCGTGATTCCGTGTCATCGTGTGGTGTTTCGAGACGGTTCGTTGGCACCCGGATTCGCGTTCGGCGGTCCGGAAAGACAGCGGCTTCTGCTCGAAGAGGAAGGCGTTGCCTTCATACTCCCGAAAGGCATGTCCGAACTCAGCGAGTCGGGCGAGATGAAAGACTCGAACGCCGGGGCTTCCGGACTGCGCGTCGATCTCGCCCGTTGCCAGTGGGACGCCTAGTCGCCTTCGATCCGCGTCAACAGCTTACGTTCGGCTTTTCCCGACGCCATCTGCCTTATCCGCCGCGGTTGGATAATGGGTGCCTGCCATAATGCGAAGAGCGATGGGGCGCAGATGGCGGAACGGCAAGGCATTCGGCAGCAGGACGCACTGGGGGGGGCGAAGTCGGTCGGGATGCCGGCCGCATCGTTGGCGCCGGCTCCTCGGACCATGACGCAATATCGGCTTTATCGTTGGAAAATAGCGCGACACGCCGTAATTTGCAGAGTCGGCATGCTTCATGTATATTTTCTACTCGTTGCCCACCACGGTGGAAAACACTTGCGGACATAGCTTAGTTGGTAAAGCGCAACCTTGCCAAGGTTGAGACCGCGGGTTCGAGTCCCGTTGTCCGCTCCATCAAAAAGCTTCCGAAGGGAAGCTTTTTTCATATCCCGGTAAAGACCGCGGGATTGCAGAACCAAGTATCCGGCCAACGGATCGCGCGTCCCGAATCCGAGCCGGATCCTTCTTCGCTGAAAAAACGTTTGACCACAATGTGAACGTTCTCTTGAAAAGGGACAATCCATGCGGGAGACTTGGAGCGGTTCCGCCAAACAGGCAACGATGCCGGGGAAGAGCGGAACGGACGGAGGTAAAAACAAATGAATGAGAACAGCGACATTATTTTCGTGCCGGACGATTCCGCCAGCCACGAGTGGACGGAACGGGACAGCGAACTAGTGGAGGAGTACGCGGCCCAGCTCATGAGCATGAGCATCTAGCCTGAAACTGGACGGAGGTAGGTTTCCCTCTTTCGTAAACATGGAAAAGACGTCGCATTCGTACTGTAAATGCGGCGTCTTTTTCATGTTTTCGTTTACAATGAAGACTTGCGTCAAGGCATCGGAACACGTGGAAAGGCGTATTGTTGGCTGAAATCAGACGGGAGATGGAGCGACTCCGACCCGTATACGAAACCGGTGTGCTACGGTTGCTGCTGCGCGCCAATTCCATGCTGTATGTCGCACTGTTGCGATCCACGTTCGACCCGTTGACCGGTGAACTGCCGCGCGAAATCGTAGAAGAGCGGTTCGTACGCAGCCTCAACAGGCTTATCGAAACCGGCGGCCACACGTTGAAAAACGGACAAACCGCACGCGACGCCGCACATTCGATCCTGCTTGACCTTACCCGCGAGGGGGAGAGCGACTACGCCTGGCTCGCCAATTCCATGGACGTGGCCTCGCATCGCTACCTGTACCGGCTCACCGCGCGAGCGCACCGCGCCATCGAAGCGCTCGATAGACTTGAAGACACCACGAAAGCGTTGTCCGGCGCGCAGGCCAACAGCATCATCATGGAAATCGAAAACGCGCGCATGCAGTTGACCGCTGATCCGCGTGAACGCATCCGCCTGCTGAAGAAAGACATCGAGGAACGGCAGAAGGAGATCGACGAACTGGAGCATAGCGAGGCTCTGGAGAAGCTCACGTCCGAACAGGTCGGCGACATCATCGGCGTGATTCACAACACCCTGCGTGGCGTGCCCATCGATCTGCGTGAGCTTGCCCTGTCCGAACGGGACAACGGCGACGCGCTACGCCGGCGCATGCAGGCCGGCGCTCTGAGCGTGGAAAGCATCCTCACCGCATACCATGACGAATATCGACGAGCGTTCCGCGAATCCGACAGCGGACGCCGTTTCGAAGACGCGTTCCAGGTCATCGTCACCGACGAGGGCAGGCGCGAAATCGACGATGCAGTGCGAGACATCGCCAGAAACCCGTATTTGGATGGCGAGCCGAGCGTGCTGCTCAATCAGGTGCGTTCCGAACTCAAACGCATCTACGAGGGTATCGAAGACGTGCGCCGGCAGATCCGCACGTCCGATGAGGCGGTCAGCCGTCTTGTACGCCAGCAGACGGACACCAGCTACCGGACCATGCTCGTCAAACTCAACCAGCTGTTCGCGAAGACCAGCGCCGAAGCCAAAGCCAATCCCAACGATCCGTCACGCCCCTACCATACGGGCGCGGGGCAGGCGCAGTTCCAAGCATTGCCGTCACGGCCGGCCAAGTCAATGGCGCGAGCCATATCGTCCAGTCTGAACGACGCTCCAACGGCGACCGTCGAAGCGCCCGACCTCAAGAACATGGTCGAAATATGCGGTCCGCGTCTGACACGCATGATCAGGCTTATTCGCCGCAATCCGGCGACGACATCGGACGGCATGTTCGTGGATCTTGCGGAAAGCTTCAACCGGCTGCCGAAAAACGAACGGAGGGAGAGCGAACTGGTCGGCTTCCTCAGCGCCCTGCGCACGCAGGACGACTCGTCATACGTGACATGGCACTGCGTATCGATCGACGGCAACGAACGCGTATGGCGCACCAAACCCATTCTCACCACCGAAGCAACGCTCGACGACATCATCGAGGAGAAATAAGCATGACGGACGACATCGAAACCAGCATCGAAGAAGAGACACCGACGGGAAACGAACCGTCGTTCGAAGGATCGGACAGTCCGCAGGCCATGCCCGCGCTGTTCAACGGCGATACCGGCGACATGCCCATCGAGGCGCGCATGGCAGCGATCGCGCTCAAACGCGAACGTTACATCGATGGAAGCCTGTACGACCATGCCTGCGAGCACCGCGAGGCTGTGGAACGTTCGCTCAACAACGACATGCTCAGACTGGTCGACAATACGAAATATCACATCATGTACGCGTCGCCGGTCACCGATTCGGAAACAAGCATCCGTTCGTTGAAAACACGCATGAGCCTGACCCGCGAGGAGGCCGCCACGCTTGCCGCGCTTCGCATCAAGGTGTTGGAATACGAGAACCAGAACGCCGAACCGTGCGATTGGCTCATCAGTTTCGACGACATCCGCGCGCTACTCGCCACCGGCGCGGGATTCCTCACCGCCAGCAACGACGAGGAGGGCACGGCGAGGAAGATCACGTCCATCGTCTCGCGCATGCGTACCTATGGGTATCTCGCGCCAGCCGAAGACGACGACATGTACGTTCTCACGCCCCTGGTGCCCATGGTGCTTGACAGGAATCTTGCCGACCAGTGGCTCGGATCCGGAGCCGCGGACGGGAGCGTACCCGCCGACGACAACGACATTGCCGGTACGGACGACAGGATGACGGCCGGCATGGAACAAGACGCATTCGATTTCAACATCGACGACGACCGTTTCGATGAAGAGGAGCACTGATGGCAGACGGCATGAAGATCGTTTCCGACAGGTGGATGCTGCAAAGCCGACAGATCGTCAACTGGGGCTCCTATGGAGGCTGGCATGAATTCCGCCCATCCATGGACGACATCATGCCTGTGACGCTGCTCGCCGGCGCCAGCGAATCAGGCAAATCCACTCTCGTCGACGCGCAGATCTCGCTGCTTTACCCATCCGGAACCCCCTACAATAAGGCGTCGAATTCCGGTCGTTCGGAACGTAACGACTACACCTATCTGCGTGGCATGATCGGCGTGAGCGACAGTGAGAACGGCGAAACGCCGATCTTCCTGCGTGGCAGGGATGCGGACGGCGTTCCGCAGAACATTTGGGGAGCGATCGTCGACACATACGTGAACAAAACCGACGGAGGCCTGCTTTCCTGCGGCAAATTCCTCTATCTGAGCGCCGGAGACGGGCAGGACGGCCTGCGCCGCCGGTATGTCACGTGGAATCGAACCATCGACCCACGGCTCATGGACCAGTACCGCGACACGCCATTCACCCGGTCCATGTTCGAAAAAACCTATCCGGAATGCACCACGCATGCCAACGCCGCGGCTTTCCACGCCTCCGTCTGGCAAGACATGGGATTGAGCGCCGACGCCTGCCGTCTCCTGCATAAAATCCAATCGGCGGACGCACCCTCGAAACTCGACGACATTTTCAAACAGGGCGTGCTCGACATACCGGAATCCATCCCTCTCGCCCGCGAAACCGTCAACGACTATAACCGGTTCAGCGAGAACTTCCGCAGCATGGAAGACAAAATGGCCCGCGTCGCCATCCTGCAGAACATTCAGACACGTTACGGCGAATACGCGAAGCAAATCAGCGAACGACGCGAATACGAGCTCATCAATCCTGACAGCGAGCATGGCGGCGAGACGCTGTCCGTATGGGCGTGCTCGCGCATGGCCGGCGAAGTGCGCGCGGGGCTGCCGGCCATGCAACGCAAGGTCAGGGAATCGCAGGAGGCCATCGACCGGGCGAAACAACGCGTCGGCGAGCTCAACACGCGAGTCGACGCCATTAAGGAACGCATCCGCGGCATCGACGGCGGCAGCCTGCAGCAGCTCGGCAAAGATCTGCAACGCGTGCGCCAGGACATTGACGAGGCGCGCAGGCAACGACATGCCATAGCCGAACGATTCGGACAGGTCGAATACAGGCTTCCCGATAGCGAGCAGGCATGGGACGCCAAACGCGCCATACTTGCCAAAACGTTCGACACGTATGAGGAACGACTGCGGGATGCGAACGTCAAATTCCGACAATTGGTGGGGGAGCGTCACGACCGGCAGCGCGACCGTGACATCCTACGACGGGACTACCAGCGCAAGCTCGCGCACAAAACACGCATCAGCGACGATATGGACGACGCGCGCACGCTCATCATGCGGGCGACCGGACTGGACGCGTCTGAACTGCCGTATGTGGCCGAACTGATGGACGTGAACGAACAGAATGAACAGTGGCGCTTGGCAATGAACGTCGCCTACGCGCCCATCGCGCAAACCATTCTCGTCGACAAACGCCACGAACAAGGATTCGCGGCGAAGATCAGCGCCATCGACCCGAACCTCATGACGCGCCGCACCTGGCGGTTCGTCGATACCGGCATGCGATACGATTCCTCCAGCAGTGAGGGCTGGATGTCGTCGAAACTGCAGTATCGGGAGGATTCGCCGTTCGTCGGATGGCTGAAAACGCAGACGACGTCACCGCACTTCGACGCGCGTTGCGTTCATGCCATCGACGATTCGAACCGCATTGAACGACAGGTGCAGGCCGATGGTCAGATCAAATCCGGCGACCGTGGATTCCACGGCAGCAAAGGACTGCACCAAGTCATCGGCTTCATGAACGAACAATACTTGGCCGAACTGAAAAACCAGCTCGACAAGGCCGAACGGGCGTTGAACGACGCCGACCGTCAAATCGAACAAATGTCCAACGCCATCAGCCTGCTGCAAGACGAGCATGAGCTCGCACGAATCATAGCCGACATGCCATGGAACAAAATCGACGTGGACGGACTGCAGGAACAGGAAACACGAATCCGCAAGCAGATCGAACGCATCGAAGGCAACCCGGAACTCGGCCAACTACAAGCCGAACTGAAACAGCTCAGCCAACAAGCCACCGCCGAAAACAAAAACCAGTATCAAGCCGAAAACGACCTTGACAACGCCCAACACGCCGTCCAAGCCGAACAATCATGGCTCGACGCCCATGGCAACACCGATTTCGATGACTCCACACTATCCAGCATGGTGTCGAACCTACTCGCCGACGCATACGACAGCTGCTTCGGCGCATCCGTGCACGCGCAAGACCGGCCGAAACTCATCGCAGGCCTCTTCGACCATGAAAACGAAACACCATTCCACACGCGCGTGCTACGCAACATATCACGCATCGCACGCACTCGAATCCAAGAAATCAACGCCAGAGCCAACCAACTGCGCGCTGACACGGAACGCATCATGGACGACTACCTCAAAAACCACTCCACAGACGACAACACCGTCATGGCAAGCGTGGAAGACTACCGATACTTCCTCGACGAACTCAACGAACTCAACATGCTCGTCACCCGCGCAGCAACCGACGAAGAATACGCCAACAGCGTCAAAAAACTCTACATGAGCTTCCAACAGCTCAACCGCGCGCTACGCACCGACGAAGAAAACATCAAAGAACAGCTCAACCGCATCAACAGCATGCTCAAAGAGCAACAATTCGGCCCACGAGGCGGCAGACTATCACTCGACGTGACCTTCAGCCCCACCGACCGCCAATTCGAAACCTCCCTCAGCCGCATCCTGTCAAAACTCGAAGACTGGACACGCAACGCAACCAACAACCCCACAGAAACACGCAAAGCATTCAACAACTGCGAAACATTCATCAACGGACTGAACAACGAACTCGAAAAAATACACGACGCCAACGGCATCAAAGAATACGGCGCACGCAACCTCGACCCACGCGTACGCAGCTCATTCTACGCAATCGTGCACCACAACAACGCCCCCGACGAACGCATCAGCTCCACCGGAGGAAAATCCGGCGGAGCCCTGCAAGAACTCACCTCATTCGTCTACGGTGCAGCCCTCATCTACCTACTCGGCGGAGACCTCACCGCACACCCCACCTACACCACGCTCTTCCTCGACGAAGCACTCATCAAAGCCGACGGCCGCTACACCAAACGCGCGCTCACCGTACTGCCACGACTCGGCTTCCAAATCATCGTCTCCGCCCCGGAAAGCAAAACCGCGGAAATCCTCAACGTCTCCAACAGAGCATACGTGGCATACAAGGACCCAACCACCGGCAACTCATACCTGCAGGAACTCGACAGCGCGACCATCGCGCAAAACGAAACGCAACCCACCACCAATGAAAAACAACACACCACAAATAGAACACCCGTTCGAAATCACAATAAAAAATAAGGTATCCTAAACAACCAGAACCCAAAACACCCACAGCGGAGGCAAGCCGTGACAACCAAACACAACAACACAACAAACGGCGAAACCATAATCGAACGCATACTCACCAGCGACGCATTCCTCACAAAAGAAATCAAAAAGGCCCCCCTCAAACAAAAAAACGGATCACTCACAGCCGACCTCAAACACCTACCCAACGACCTCAAAATCATCATCCAGGGCGCTCGTGAGCATAATCTGAAGAACGTGGACCTTGAGTTTCCACGCAATCGCATGGTGGTGTTCACAGGGTTGTCTGGTTCCGGCAAATCCTCGCTTGCGTTCGACACGCTGTTCGCCGAAGGCCAACGCAGGTATGTGGAGTCGCTGTCGGCGTACGCGAGGCAGTTCCTGGGGCAGATGGACAAGCCGGATGTCGATTTCATCGAAGGCTTGAGCCCGGCCGTGTCGATTGATCAGAAGACCACGAATCGTAATCCGCGTTCGACGGTCGGTACGATTACGGAGATTTACGATTACCTGCGACTGCTGTTCGCGCGTACGGGCGTTCCACATTGCCCGGAATGCGGCGCGTTGGTAAGTGCGCAGACGCCACAGCAAATGGTGGATGCGCTGCTGCAGTATCCGGAACGTACACGATTCCAGATACTCGCGCCGGTCGTTCGCGGGCGTAAAGGAGAGTTCGAGGACTTACTTGATCTGTTACGAGGCGACGGCTACGCGCGTGTGCTGATCGACGGCGAGAAGAAGCAGCTGTCTGACGATATCAAACTTGCCAAGCAGAAGAAGCACACCATCGAAGTGGTGGTGGACCGACTGGTGGTCAAAGACGGCATTCGTCAGCGTTTGACCGATTCCATTGAAACCGCGTTGAGACTCGCCAAGGGTATCGTTGTAGCTGATTTTGTGGATTTGGATGAGAAGGATCCCGGCCGCCGCAAGCCGTTTTCCGAGAAACGAGCATGTCCGAACGGCCATCAGCTTGAGCTTGACGAGATCGAGCCTCGTACATTCTCATTCAATGCGCCGTACGGCGCCTGCCCCGTGTGTACCGGCATCGGATACAAGCTGGAGATTGATCCGGAACTGGTGATTCCCGATCCCAGCAAAACCCTGAATGAGAATGCCATCGAACCGTGGGGCATGACCAAGGGCACTGGCGAATATTACCGTCATGTGCTTGAGGGGCTCGGCGATGAGATGGGATTCGATCTTGACACTCCTTGGAAAGATCTTCCGGAGGAGGCTCGTCAGGCCATCATGTATGGGCGCGATTTCAAGGTTCAAGTCTCATATCGTAATCGTTGGGGTCGCATGCGCGAATACTCCACCGGTTTTGAAGGTGTAGTGCGCACACTGATGCGCAGGCACGACGAGACCGATTCCGACCAGATGAAACAGTACTACGAATCGTACATGCGCGAAGTGCCATGCCAGGCATGCCAGGGACGTAGACTTCGCCCTGAGGTATTGGCAGTGACCGTTGGCGGCGAGTCCATCGCCGACGTGTGTGACATGTCCGCCGAGAAAAGCCTCGTATGGGCGAATGGCTTGCAACTTGAAGGATCGGCCGCTCAAATCGCAGGCGAAGTTCTGAAGGAGATTCGTGCCCGCCTTGGATTTCTCAACGACGTCGGACTCAACTACCTGACGTTGTCCCGTGCGGCCAAGACCTTGTCTGGCGGCGAGGCACAGCGTATCCGTTTGGCGACGCAGATCGGTTCCGGACTGGTGGGCGTGATGTATGTACTTGACGAACCGTCCATCGGCTTGCATCAGCGAGACAACGAACGCCTGATCACCACGTTGCATCACCTACGCGATCTCGGCAATACGCTGATTGTCGTGGAGCATGATGAGGACACCATCAAGAATGCCGACTGGGTCATCGACATCGGACCGGGAGCTGGCGAGCATGGTGGCGAGGTCATCTATTCTGGCCCCGCAAAAAAACTCATTGACGCTCCACGCTCGGTTACAGGAGACTATATCGCCGGTCGTAGAAAGATCGAAGTGCCACAGTCCCGACGCAAAGTACGCAAAACCAAACAACTGCGCGTGGTCGGAGCCCGTGAAAACAATCTGAAGGATCTGACGGTTAATTTCCCACTGGGAGTCTTCACCTGCGTGACGGGTGTTTCCGGTTCCGGCAAGTCCACTTTGGTCAATCAGATTCTGTATCCGGTGCTTGCCGACAAACTTAACGGCGCACGCATCGTGCCCGGCAAGCATACCCGGGTGGAAGGCGTGGACCAGTGCGACAAAGTGATCCACGTCGATCAGAACCCGATTGGGCGTACCCCTCGTTCCAATCCGGCCACCTATACCGGAGTATGGGACAAAATCCGCACGTTGTTTGCTAAGACTCCCGAAGCTCAGGTACGTGGATATGGTCCAGGACGTTTTTCGTTCAATGTCAAGGGCGGACGGTGCGAAGCCTGCCACGGCGACGGCACGCTGAAAATCGAAATGAACTTCCTGCCGGACGTGTACGTGGACTGCGAGGAATGCCATGGCAAACGTTACAATCGCGAAACGCTGGAAGTGAAATACAACGGCAAATCCGTTGCCGATGTGCTTGACATGCCAATCGAAGAGGCTGCCCAGTTCTTCAAGGCCTATCCTTCCATTTCTCGCTATCTCGACACGCTCGTTCAGGTGGGCCTGGGATATATTCGACTCGGACAGCCAGCTCCAACGCTTTCCGGAGGCGAATCGCAGCGAGTGAAACTTGCCACGGAATTGCAACGAAGGTCTACGGGTAAAACCGTATATATTCTTGATGAACCTACCACAGGCTTACATTTTGAAGATGTGCGCAAACTACTGCTTGTCCTGCAGGGATTGGTAGACAAAGGCAATACCGTCATCGTTATTGAACACAATCTCGATGTGGTCAAATCGGCTGACTGGCTTATTGATCTTGGCCCAGAGGGCGGAGATGGAGGCGGCACTATCGTTACTGAAGGCACGCCGGAACAGGTGGCGCAGTGCGAGCGGTCCTGGACCGGCAAATTCCTTAAGGACATGCTGTGAGCACACCCATTGAACGTCACAGTCCGGAAGTTTGGCGCAAAACCGCCGAGCAGATGAACGTTGACAGCAGCGATACCGTAAGGAGTGCCCTTTCTGACGGAAATGCGCCTTCCTGCGGAAGAGTTAACAAGAATGGCGCGCCTCTGCTGGGGGATTCGCGCGACCTGTTTCGTCCGAAAACATCCGATATTCCGGCACAGCCGGGCGTCTATAAGTGGCGAGACGGCGAAGGCAGGGTCATTTATGTGGGCAAGGCCAAAAACCTGCGCAATCGTTTGACCAACTACTTCCAGCCGTTGTATCAGCTGCATCCGCGTACCCAGACCATGGTGCTTACGGCACGCAGCCTGGAATGGACGGTCGTAGGTACCGAACTTGAGTCATTGACATTGGAATACACGTGGATCAAAGAGTTTGATCCACGATTCAACGTCGTGTTCCGAGACGACAAAACCTACCCGTATTTGGCGATTTCATCCTCAGAGCGCGTGCCGAGGGTGTGGGTGACCAGAAGCCGCAAACGTCGTGATACCAGATATTTCGGCCCCTATGCCAAGGTATGGGATTTGCGGCATAGTCTTGATCGTCTGCTGAAAACCTTCCCCGTGCGCACCTGTTCGCAAAACGTCTATCACAAGGCGGAAGTTACCCGGCGCCCATGCCTGTTGGCTTCGATCGGCAAGTGTTCGGCACCTTGTGTCGGGCGCATCAATGCAGCGGAACACCGGAAAATGTGCGAGCAGCTCGTCGGCGTGCTGACCGGTCGCATCGGCAAATCGTATATCGCACAGCTCACTCGCGAAATGAAAGAAGCAAGTGCTGAACTTGAGTTTGAAAAGGCAGCACGATTGCGTGATCAAATCCAAATGCTGTCCACGGTGGTCGAGCAGAATGCCGTAGTGTTCGATTCCGATGTCGATGCCGACTTTTTCGGCGTCGAATCGGATGAGCTGGAAGCATCCGTGCATGCGTTTTACGTGCGTGCCGGTTCCATTCGCGGAGAACGCAATTGGAGCGTGGAACGGGTTGAGGATGTGACAGACGAGGAGCTGATCGCCGACCTCATCGTACAAGTGTATTCGGAAACCGCGGGGGATACATCCAATGCCCCCCAGTCAACTGTCGTCACCGAACAACGTAATGCCATCGGATCAACGCAAACCGTGACTGCGACCGATGCTTTGGCGCGCGCACAGGCAACACGAGAACGCAATGAACGTCAGGGGCAGACTGGTCGTGCGGATTTGCTCGCTCCTATCTCTCCGGTGCCGCGTGAGGTGATCGTTCCCATCGAGCCAGCCCGGCGTGAGGAGTTGGAATCGTGGCTCAGCGGACTGCGCGGCGGTGCCGTGAGCATTCGCGTGGTCAGCAGGGGAGACAAAAAGCAACTCCTGGACCGTGCCAACGACAATGCCAAGCAGTCGATGCAGCGCAGCAAAATGAGCCGTATCAGCGATATGGGTGCCCGCACTACGGCCATGAATGATGTCGCCAAGGCGCTTGGGCTTGAACAGGCGCCGTTACGTATCGAATGCTACGACATTTCCAATACCGTTGGTGGCGCGTTCCAGGTCGCTTCCATGGTAGTGTTCGAGGATGCGATCGCCAAGAAGTCGGAATATCGTCGTTTCGCCATTCGCGGCGCGGACGGGCAAGGCGCGCTTGACGATTTGAGCGCATTGTATGAGACGCTGACACGTCGATTCCGGCATGGCAATATCGCAGGCGATTCCGGCGAAAGCATGGACAACGAACGACGAGCATCCGAACAGGGCGAGGAGCCGTCGGTGCAGCAGAACGTCAACCGTCATCATTTCGCCTATAAGCCGAATCTCGTGGTAGTTGACGGTGGCAAACCGCAGGTCATGGCGGCAGCGAAAGCACTTGAGGATTGCGGCGTGGATGATGTGGCCGTCTGTGGATTGGCGAAACGTTTGGAAGAGGTATGGGTTCCGGACGACGATTATCCAATCATCCTCAAACGTCAGTCCGAAGGCATGTATCTGCTGCAACGTGTTCGTGACGAGTCGCATCGTTTCGCCATTACCTACCATCGCCAGACACGAAGGAAAGGTGCATTGCGTTCCGCATTGGACGATATTCCCGGCGTCGGAGAGGCGTATCAGAAGCGTCTGCTGAACCATTTTGGTTCGGTTCGTGCCATGCGAGAGGCGAATGTCGAGGATTTCGAGCAGGTCAAAGGCGTTGGGAAAGCCAAAGCCGAAGCCATTTATCAGGCGTTGCACGCCCATGACGGGCAGCGACCGACGGAAGATGCAGTTTCGTCGAATAGCCCGAAGGATGGAATGGATTAGGATTGAGTAGCGGAAAAAGATAATCGAATTGCTAGCATGATGACGGTGAGTATTAAGGGAGGGAATATGACTGAGGTCAATCATCGGTGCGCGGTTTTGGGTAAGCCGATCGCGCATTCGTTGTCTCCAGTGCTGCACAATGCCGCTTATCAGGCGTTAGGACTTGATGATTGGGCGTACGACAAGCATGAAGTAGGAGAGCCCGATCTTGAAGGTTTTCTCGAATCGCTTGACCCGACTTGGGCTGGTCTCAGTCTGACCATGCCATTGAAGAAAACAATCCAACCGTATGGTACGCCCTGCAATATGTGGGCGAAGGAACTTATGGTAGTCAACACCGCGGTGTTCGATTGGAACGGGACTTGCGTCAACGGCAATCCGAATCTTCCCGCCATCAAGCTGTATAACACGGATGTGCGAGGCATCGAGCTCGCTTTCGAACACTCGTATCAGGCGCGCAGGACGAAACCGAAGACGGACCGTTCGGGAACGGCCGTAATCATCGGCAACGGCAACACGGCGACGTCAGCGTTGGCCGCGTGCGTTGAATCCCCCGCAATCGGATATGTCATCGTCGTAGCTCGCCATCCCGAAAAGAATACCGCTCTCAAACCTCTTGCCGAACGATATTTGCCGTCGGAACGCCCGATAACCATTGTCGGAATGGATCATGCTGTTGAGGCGTTACGCCATGCAGATATGGCGGTAAACACCATCCCTGGTCTGGCTGCGGACAGTATCGCCGAAGCTTTGGAAACGTCAAATGCGAACATGGGTGGAACATTGCTTGATGTCGTGTACGATCCACGTCCTACCAAACTGATGCAAGCTTGGCGTCAAAGGGGAGGAACCGCCATCGGCGGCGAGGAAATGCTATTGTACCAAGCAATGGTGCAGGTTTGCCTGATGACGGGAATCTGGAATAATGATCCGCCGAGTGGCATGATTAATCAGGACCGCACCGCGCGGTTGGAACAAGCCATGCGCATCGCACTTGAGGAGGCTCTGTGATGACACAGGAAGATATCGACGCACAAGCGAATGGCACGCATGCCAGCGCTCCTTCGCCTGCCGAAGGTTTTGAAGTATTGCTAATCACCGGCATGAGTGGTGCGGGGCGATCACATGCGGCCAACAGTATTGAGGATATGGGCTGGTATGTGGTCGATAACATGCCTCCCAAACTGTTGGTGCCGCTGGTCGACATGATGATGACCACCGGATCCAACATCCATAAGCTTGCGGCAGTCGTGGATGTGCGTTCCCGCGATTATTTCGCCGATCTGTCCGCAGTGCTCAGCCATTTGGATGATCTTGGTGTGAAAACACGCATCCTGTTCCTCGACGCCAGCAACGAGGTGTTGATCAAACGATACGAATCCGTACGCAGGCCGCATCCGTTGCAACAGGGCAACCGGCTGATCGACGGCATTCTCGAGGAGCGTGACCTTCTTGAGAATCTCAAGGAGCGTGCGGACATCGTCATTGACACGTCGTCGTTGAGCATCCATCAGCTGTCCACGAAACTATATGAGGCCATGCTTGGATCTGGGCCGACCACGGTTTCCGTACACATCTTCAGTTTCGGTTTCAAATATGGTATTCCCATCGACGCCGATTTTGTCGCCGACGTGAGATTCCTGCCGAACCCATTCTGGGTTCCGGAGTTGCGTTCGCTCACCGGACGAGACAAGGCAGTCAGCGATTACGTGCTTTCCAGCGAAGGTGCCGCCGATTTCCTTGACGCATACGAAAAAGCGATTGCGATTGCGATCGAAGGGTATGCGCAGGAAGACAAGCATTATGTGACGATTGCAATCGGTTGCACCGGAGGACAGCATCGTTCCGTTGCGATGAGCGAGGCCTTGGCCAAGCGACTGCGTGCGAGGGGGCTATCGGTTTCCGTTTCCGCACGTGAGCTTGATAAGCGGTCAGCGGAAAAATGATCGTATTATGAGAAAATAGTGTCCATATATAAAGAAATCAAGCTGTGATTGTCCAAGATATTCGGTATCACAGTAAGCCGTGGCGGTGCGGAGTGATTCCGCGACTCGCCTGAAATTTAGGGAAGAACAGCAAGGTAGGAGGTTGGCTCTTGGCTCTTCTGGATGACGTCAAAAGCGAGCTGTCCGCAATCGACAATGAATTGCCAATCGCCAAAAAGGCACAGGCTACGGCAATGATTCGGTTCGGCAATGGTTTGCACTCGGTGGATCACCACATTCTTGTGCAGGTGCAGCTCGACTCCCAAGATGCGGCCACTTGGCTGCAAGACACCATCAAGAACCTGTATGGCCACGAAGCCACGCTCACTCCTGTCTCTAGGCAAACGCCGACCGGTACGGTGCAGCGTTATGTGATCCGCGTGCCGAAGGGCAGTGCGGCACTTGTGCTGCAGACCGGTCTATACAGTCGCTACACGAAGAACATGGTGCTTGGCCTGCCGAGCGATATCGTCAACGGCAAGATCGCGCAGATCAAAGCTGCATGGCGTGGCGCGTTCCTTGCGAACGGCCGCCTGTCCGACCCGGGCAAGGCCAGCTATCTCGAGATCGTATGCCCGAACCATGAGGCCGCTCTGGCGCTGGTTTCCACTGCACGACGCTTGGGCATCACCGCCAAGCCACGTAAGCTGCGCAGCTCCGAGCGCGTGACCCTGCGTGACCCTGATGCCATCGAACGCATGCTCATCCTTATGGGTGCCCCGCGTTCAGCACGCGAATGGACCGGAAAGCGTTCCGACGGCGAAGCGCGAGGCAAGGCGAATCGTTTGGCCAACTTCGACGACGCCAACATGCGCCGCAGCGCCAAGGCGGCCGCGGAAGCATGTGATAAGGTGCATCAGGCATTTGAAATCCTCGGCGACGATATTCCCGATAACCTCAAGTCTGCGGGCCAGCTCCGTCTCGATCATGCGGATGCGTCGTTGGAACAGCTGGGACGTTTGGCCGATCCTCCGATTACCAAGGATGCCATCGCCGGTCGCATTCGCCGACTGCTGCAGCTCGCCGAAAAAACCGAGAAGGCGCGCCGACAGTCGGTCTGATTGAGTTTTTGCACGAAACACCATGCCTGTTTTCGAACAGCATGGTGTTTTTGTTCGTTTGAGCTTGTATTATTCGTAAATGGCAATATGGCCATTCCACGCTTACAAGCGGCTAGGAAAGGATATACATGAAGACACTCAAGGATCTTGGAGATCTCAAGGGCAAGCGCGTTCTCGTTCGCGCTGATTTCAACGTTCCGCTGGACGGCACCACGATTACCGATGACGGTCGCATCAAGGCCGCTCTGCCGACCATCAAGGCTCTGCGCGAAGAAGGCGCAAAGGTCATTCTGATGGCCCACCTCGGCCGCCCGAAGGGCAAGGTCGTTCCGGAACTGTCCCTCGCTCCGGTCGCCGCTCGTCTTGGCGAGCTGCTCGGTATTGAGGTTCCGCTGGCTGAAGACACCTACGGCGAAGACGCTCAGGCCAAGGTCGCCGCAATGAACGATGGCGATGTCGTGCTGCTGCAGAACGTGCGCTACAACCCGGAAGAAACCAGCAAGGATCCGGAGGAGCGTTCCGCTTACGCCAAGAAGATCGCAGCTCTCGGTGAAGCGTTCGTGTCCGACGGTTTCGGCGTCGTTCACCGTGCGCAGGGCTCCAACTACGACGTTGCAGCTGATCTGCCGGCAGCCGCCGGCCTGCTGGTCGAGAAGGAAGTCAAGGCTCTGTCCCGCGCCACCGTCGAGCCGGAGCGCCCGCTGACCGTCGTGCTTGGCGGTTCCAAGGTTTCCGACAAGCTCGGCGTGATCGAGAACCTGCTTGACAAGGCCAACCGTCTGGTCATCGGCGGTGGTATGGTCTACACCTTCCTCAAGGCCAAGGGCCTCGAGGTCGGCACTTCCCTGCTGGAAGAGGATCAGGTCGAAACAGTCAAGGGCTACATCGATCGTGCCGAGCAGAACGGCGTTGAGCTCGTACTGCCGACCGACATCGTGGTGAACCCGGTTTTCCCGAAGTCCGATGAGGACATCGCCCCGGAAGTCGTGGCAGCCGATGCCATTCCGGCCGACAAGATGGGTCTGGACATCGGTC
>UMGX01016262.1_pt1 | contig 60131 bp, 48 predicted proteins | sample 1965411 | NCBI WGS metagenome assembly UMGX01 (sample SAMEA4836086, study PRJEB28245) | human gut metagenome | biome: gut microbiome; material: fecal sample | place: Denmark | collected 2008 | reverse complement strand
GCAAGGGTGACTTCCGCAAGCTGTGGATCCAGCGCATCAACGCTGCTGTCCGCGCAGAGGGCATCACTTACAACCGTTTCATCCAGGGCCTGCACCTCGCTGGCATCGAGCTGGATCGTCGCGCTCTCGCCGAGCTGGCCATCTCCGATCCGGAGACCTTCAAGGCCATCGTTGAGCAGGCCAAGGCTGCTCTTCCGGCTGATGTGAACGCTCCGAAGGAAGCCTGAGCTTCTTCGCTGATTCAGCGTGACTGATGGGAACCCTCGCTCCAGCAATGGGCGGGGGTTCTTGCATTGCGCATCGGAAACCATCCATCTCATAGCCATGGCAACGGCGGTATACGATGCAAACGGGCAACCTTCGGCGGAAGGAGGGTGATGAACGATTTCGAGCGGATGATCAGACAGTTTCTTGCACACATCGATGTTGAAAGAGGATTGTCAAAAGCAACGGTATCGGCATATGGCGCCGATCTGAAAAAATATCGGCAGTGGCTTGCCGATCATGGTATTAATGACATTACGTCCGTGACGACGCAGGATGTGGAGAACTACGTCGCTTTTCTTGACGAATCCGGGGAATCCGCCCGAAGCAAGGCCCGCCGGTTGGCCAGCATCCACGCGTTTCATCGTTTCGCAGTGAACGAACATAGCGTCGCCGACGATGTATCCGCGCAGGTGAAGGCTCCCAAAGGTGCAAACACCCTTCCTGATGTGCTGGCTATTGATGAGGTCGCCAGATTATTGGAAGCGATTCCCGTTTCCCAGAACAGAGCTCCTGGCGACGCTTCGTTGGAGGTCCCGGATGATCCTGTGATGCTTCGAGACAAGGCGCTGCTTGAATTCATGTATGCGACCGGCGCGCGAGTGTCGGAGGCATGCGGGGCGAATCTTGATGACGTCGATACGGAAGCCAGGATCGCCAAACTGATGGGCAAAGGTTCAAAACAACGTTTGGTTCCTGTCGGCAGCTACGCATGCGAGGCGATCAGCCGGTATGTGCGTTCGGGACGCCCAATACTGGAGTCGAAGTCGAAAGGTCCTCAAGAGCGTCGCGCCCTGTTTCTCAACAAGCGCGGAAGAAGATTGTCGAGACAGTCGGTTTGGGAGATCATAAGGATTGCGGGGGAACGCGCGCACATCGACAAGCCGTTGCATCCTCATACGTTGCGTCATTCTTTCGCCACGCATCTTATTCAAGGCGGCGCTGATGTACGTACCGTGCAGGAGCTGCTTGGACATGCAAGCGTCACCACCACACAGATATACACGCACGTCAGTCCCGAAAACCTGATTGAAACGTATCTGACGTCTCACCCCCGCGCCAGATGATGGTGTTGCTGCCGTTTTGAACGGCGGCAATGGACTAGCATGGATTACAGTGAAAGTTGACACAAGGATGTTGGTAAGGTAAACGGTATGCCTACGGATTTGCTTGGACGAGATTATGAGACGTTTCCCGCTCCGGAGCCGCTGCAGACGCACGGTCCGGCGAGGGTCATCGCCATGTGCAACCAGAAAGGTGGCGTTGGCAAGACCACCAGTTCCATTAATATCGCCGGTGCGTTGAGCCAGTACGGTCGTCGTGTGCTTATCGTCGATTTCGACCCGCAGGGTGCTTCCACGGTGGGACTGGGCATCAACGCCAATGCCGTGGAAGATACGGTGTACACGGCGCTGTTCAATCCGCGCATGGATGTACATACCGTGATTCAGCATACCGATTTCGAGAACCTCGACATCATGCCGGCCAATATCGATCTATCGGCCGCCGAGGTGCAGCTGGTCACCGAAGTTGGACGTGAACAGGTGCTGGCTGGCGTGCTGCGACAGGTCAAGGATGAATATGACGTGATCATCATTGACTGCCAGCCTTCGTTGGGCTTGCTTACGGTGAATGCGCTGACCGCGGCGGATGGCGTGATCATCCCTGTGGCTGCCGAGTTCTTTGCGTTGCGTGGCGTGGCTTTGCTGATGCAATCCATAGAAAAGGTGCAGTCCCGTATCAATCCGAGTCTGGAAGTGTATGGAGTGCTCGTCACCATGTTCACGCATACTCTGCATTGCGATGAGGTGTTGCAGCGCATTTATGAGGCGTTTCAAGGCAAGGTCTTCCACTCGGTGATCTCGCGATCCATCAAGTTGCCGGATTCAACGGTCGCTGCTGCGCCGATCACCATCTATGCGCCGAATCACAAGACGGCGAAGGAATACCGTGAGGTTGCCCGGGAGCTGATTTTCCAAGGCGTTATCGCATAGATGTTCAAGGCTCCCTTGCGGGGCCTTTTTCGTTGGCTGGATGTGTGCTGAATTGTGATGATTGATTGGTGGAACACCCAACTTATAGTCACATTGACTATAAGTGATACGTTGTGATTTCGAAACAATTCGTATTGACGGGAATTTGAAGGAGTGAAGTCGCAAGGATCATGGGAAATGCCTCGGAACGGCGTAAACAGGCAATGGCGACGGCTGCCGTGATGGCGGGTGCGTTCGTTCTGCAAAGCCAGTTGTTCGGGTATGCCAAGAGGTGTTGATGCCCGGTGGGCCGGCTGCGGGAAGTCGATGATTCCATGGTGACACCATTTATGGTCGGCTTGACTATAAATGGTGTTATGCTATGTCTCATAGCAGGGAAATACCCTGCCGTGAAAGGAACGGCCATGGGTATCGGAAATGTCTCGGAAAGGCGTTTGGCGCAACCGAGCATCGGCATCTCCGTGGTGATTCTCGCGCTCGGCCCGCATGGCGACAGCGCGGCCAACGGAAGCAGCCGTCTATGGCTGCCGCTGGTCCGCCGCGTCAGACAACCCTTCATGGGTTCCTGGGCGTTACCGGGCGGTGACCTGCGTGTAGGACATTCCCTGGAGGAATCAGCGTTCAAGGCTCTGGAATCCACCACCGAACTGCATCCGAAATATCTCGAACAGCTGTACACGTTCGGCGACCCCTCACGGTCGAGCGGTGGGCTTCCCATGGTCTCCATCGTGTATTGGGCGCTCGTCGGCGAAGCCGAAACCAAGGATTTCGCCGAAAAGGACAACGTCAAATGGTTCCCGGTCGACGATCTGCCGGATCTCGCCTTCGACCATCGACGCATCATCGACTACGCCCTGTGGCGCTCGCGCAGCAAATTCGAATACCCCGACATCGCCACCAAACTCGTCGGCGAGGAATTTACCCTCAGCCAGCTGCACGACGTATACGAGGCTGTCACCGGCCAGCCGATCGACCTGGCGAACTTCCGCAGAAAAATGCTCGCATCCGGACATTTGGAAGATACTGGCAGGAAACTCCACGTGGGGCGCAGCCGCCCAGCGGCCATATACCGGTACCGGCATGACGGCGAGCCACGCGCCGAATTCACGTTTCCCACAACGGTGGAACACGGCAAACCGGAAACCCTTGCCGACGACGCGCTATCCGCGCTCATGCCGTCGTGACAGGGCACGGCGAGCCACATCGGAAATCTTTCGGCATCGGCACATCACAGCGCCATGTCGGCATCATCGTGAACACACCATATGAAAGGAACGCAGCATGACTGCAACACTCCCCTCGCCGTCCGTCGACGAAATCATCGCCAAGCTCGGCGCACAAAGCACCTGCGACGCCGGACTCACCCAGGATCCATGGCATTTCGACACCACCAAGCCGAGCTACGGACCCGGCGCATCCATGTTCGATCCGCTGCCGAGCAACGCCCCCAGACAGCAGGTGCTCCCGGAGGAATACCGTAACGCCTCCGACGAGGAACTGCAGGAACGCATCCGCGCAGCCAAATCCCGCCTTGGCAAAAAACTGCTGATCCTCGGCCACTTCTACCAGCGCGATGAAATCATCTGCCATGCCGACTTCGTGGGCGACTCCTTCCAACTCGCCAAGAACGCCACCGAACGTCCCGACGCCGACCATATCGTCTTCTGCGGCGTGCATTTCATGGCCGAAACCGCCGACATTCTCTCCACGCCCGAACAGACCGTGACCCTGCCGAATCTCTCCGCCGGCTGCTCCATGGCCGACATGGCCAACATCGACCAGGTCGAGGAATGCTGGCAGCAGCTCGGCGAAATCTGCGGCACCCAGCCCGGTTCAGATGGTCGCCAGCAGATCGTGCCCGTTACCTACATGAACTCGTCCGCCGCGCTGAAGGCGTTCTGCGGACGCAACGGCGGCATCGTATGCACCTCATCCAACGCGCACGCCGTACTCGAATGGGCATTCGCCCGCGGCAAGCGCGTCCTGTTCTTCCCCGATCAGCATTTGGGCCGCAACACCGCCCGCGCCATGGGCATCCCGCTGGAAGAAATGCCACTATGGGATCCGTTCAAGCCCGCCGGCGGCGCCGAAGACCCGTCCGTGTACGCCAATGCCAAGATGATCCTGTGGAAGGGGTTCTGCTCCGTGCATCAGCGTTTCACCGTCGAACAAATCGAACGGGCCCGCAAGGCATACCCCGGCGTGAAGGTCATCGTGCACCCCGAATGTGCGATGGACGTGGTCGATGCGGCGGACGGCACCGGTTCCACCGCCTACATCGTCAAGGAAATCGCCAACGCCCCGTCCGGATCCGCCGTGGCTGTCGGCACCGAAATCAACCTCGTGAACCGTCTCGCCGCGCAATACCCCGACAAGACCGTGTTCTGCCTCGACCCCGTGGTCTGCCCGTGCTCCACCATGTACCGCATCCACCCGGCATACCTCGCCTGGGCGTTGGAAAACATCGAACAAGGCAATATCGTCAACCGCATCACCGTGGACGACGCCACAGCCCGCGACGCCAAAATCGCCCTGCAGCGCATGCTGGAGGTGCACCCGTGATCGTCGTGATCGGCGCCGGCATCGCCGGACTGTCCGCGGCGCTCGCGGCCGCGGGGGACAAGCGCGTAGGCGCGGAAGGCCTCACCACATACGGGAACGCGAACATCGCCGGGAACGACTCCTCGGATGACGTGCTGCTCGTCTGCAAGGATGAATTCGTGGAGTCCAACACCTACCATGCCCAAGGTGGCGTGGCATGTGCCATCTTCAGCGACGACAACCCGCAGCTGCATGCCGGGGACACCATGGCCGCAGGGCATGGCCTATGCGACCGCACCGCAGTGGACGTGCTCACCGATGAGGGGGCGCGCCGCGTGCGCGAACTCATCGCCGCCGGATGGCATGTGGATCGCGGCGAGGACGGTTCGGTGCTGCGCGGGCTCGAAGCCGCGCACTGCCGTTCCCGCGTGGTGCACGCCGGAGGGGACGCCACCGGCAAGGTGCTCGAACTCGATGTGAGCGCCATGGTTCGTGAGAATCGGCGCATCCACGTGCTTGAGCACGCGTTTCTGAACGATCTGATTGTGCGCGACGGGCATGTCTCCGGCGTGCGGCTCATCGTGCGGGGCGTGGACGGCGAAGCCGAATCCCGCACAATCGACGCGACGCGCGTGATCCTCGCCACGGGCGGTGCGGGCCGACTCTACCCGTACACCACCAATCCCGCCGTGGCCACCGGCGATGGACTGGCCGCTGCACTGCGTGCCGGAGCGCAGGTCGCCGATCTTGAGTTCTATCAGTTCCACCCCACGGCCATGGCCATTGGCGAACACTTCCTCGTCTCCGAAGCCGTCCGAGGAGAAGGCGCGATACTGCTCGACGAGCATGGGCACCGGTTCATGACCGACGTGGACCACAAGGCCGAACTCGCACCGCGCGACGTGGTGGCACGTGCCAACTTCCGCACCATGCAGGCGCAGGGCGGCAAGCCGGTCATGCTTGACGTTTCACCCATGGCCAAAGAGAACCCTGATTTGGCGGCGTTCCTACGTCACCGGTTCCCGACCATCGACGCATACACGCGCTCCCTCGGCTTCGACTGGAGCAAGGAGCCGATTCCGGTCGCCCCAGCCGCGCATTACTGGATGGGCGGCATCCGCACCGACCTGTTCGGACGGTCCAGCATCCCCGGCCTGTATGCCGCGGGCGAATGTGCGCGAACCGGCGTGCAAGGTGCGAACCGTCTCGCCTCCAACTCACTGCTTGAAGGACTCGTTTACGGATACCGCGCGGGACTCGCCGCGGTGCGTGATACGGACGATGCCGTATGGCAGCCGCAAACTCTTAGCAACAGTGCGATTGCAAGCCTGCCGGTCGCCCAAGAGCCGATGGTGCTGGACATGCCCAGCCATGATGATGGCAACGCGAACACGGGCGTATGGGACCGCAAGCACATCGAGGACGAGATGTGGAAGCATGTCGGTGTGCTGCGCGACCATGACGGGCTTGCCGCTGCGGTGACGGATCTTGCCGACGCGCTCGCCGGAGCGAACGCCGCGGTACCCGGCATGTCAGGTGCTGGTTCGTATGCCGATTGCATCGCCGTGCTGGAGAACCGTAATCTGCTCACCGTCGGATACGTCGAGGCCGTCGCCGCGCTGAACCGTTGCGAATCGCGTGGCGCGCACACCCGCACCGACTATGCGACGGTCAATCCGACCATCGCGCATTCCATCGCCTACCGTCTGAAAGGAACGTCATGCTGACCCGTCAGGTCATCCGCAAGGCCGTGGAGGCCGCTCTTGAAGAGGATGCGCCCAACGGCGACATCACCTGCGCCACTACGATTCCGCTGCAGGCATGGGGAGAGGTGCGTCTCGTCGCCCGCGAGCGTGGCGTGATGAGCGGCATCGACGTGTTTGCCGCGGCATTCAAGATGCAGAATCCCGAAATCGTGGTCACGCCGGCAATCGCCGATGGTGAGCGTTTCGAACCGGGGCGGATGCTCGCCACCGTGAGCGGCCCGGTGCGTGACCTGCTCACCGCGGAACGCGTGGCATTGAACTTCACCCAGCGCATGTGCGGCATCGCCACCATGACCGACACGTTCGTGGCCGCGGCCGATCAGGCGAGAACCCTGCCCGGGTATCGCGTCCCGCGCACCTACGACGCCACGCGCATCGTCGACACGCGCAAAACCACGCCCGGACTGCGTCCGTTCGAGAAATACGCGGTCGTCTGCGGCGGTGGGCACAACCACAGGTACGGGCTGTCCGACGCGGTGATGGTCAAGGACAACCACTTGGCCGCGCTTGCCGAACAAGGCATCGACATGGCCGGCGCGATCAGGCATATCCGCGAACAGGTGGGGCATACCACGCATATCGAGGTGGAAGTCGACCGGCTCGAACAGATTCCGGCGGCGCTCGACGGCGGCGCAGACACCATCATGCTCGACAATTTCACGCTGGAGGATACGCGCGCCGGCGTGGATATGATCGATGGCCGTGCGATTGTGGAAGCCAGCGGCACCATGACGGTGGAACGCGTACCCGAAGTGGCGTCCACGGGCGTGGACGTGATCTCCGTGGGCGCGTTGACGCACAGCGTGCGCAGCATCGACTTGGGATTGGATTGGGTGCGATGAGCGGGAACGGAGCAGGGGACGAACTGTATTTGGACGCGGCGTCCACCGAACCGGTGTCACGCGATGTAATTGAAGCGATGATGCCGTTCCTCACCGAGGCATACGCGAATCCGCTGAGCGTGCATCAGCCGGGCAAAACCGCGGCGCGTGCGCTCGACGCGGCCCGCGCCTCGCTGGCCGCCGATTTGGGGGCACGTCCGGATGATGTGATCTTCACTTCGGGTGGCACTGAATCCGACAATCTCGCCGTCAAAGGCATCGGCATGGCCCGGATGCGCATGTTGCGCGACAAGTACGGCGAATCGGTGAAACCGCGTATCATCGTCTCCGCGATTGAACATCCTGCCGTACTGCAGTCGGTAGCTTGGATGGAACGCTGGTTCGGCGTGGCAGTCGTACGCATCCCCGTCGACGAACAGGCCCATATCGATATGGCGGCGTTGGAGCGTGAACTCGCGCAAGGCGATATGACCGGCATCGACAACGGCGAACACGAAATGGCCGGGCAGGGGAGTGGAAGTACGCTTGCCCTGACCAACCGTACGCTGCTGGTGTCCGTCATGCTCGCCAACAACGAGGTCGGCACCATCGAACCCGTCGATGAGATCGCGCACATCGCGCACGCCCACGGCGTACCCATACATGTCGACGCAGTGCAGGCGGCCGGACAGATCCCGATTCGTATGCGCGACTGGGATGTGGACGCGCTGAGCGTATCCGGGCATAAGTTCGGCACCCCGAAAGGGCTCGGCGCCTTGCTGCTGCGCGGTCGCACGCCGGCCGAACCGGTGCTGTCCGGCGGCGGGCAGGAGCGGGGATTGCGATCCGGCACGCAAAACGTGGCCGGTGCCGTGGCGCTCGCCATCGCGTTGCATGAATCGAACACGCGCATGGCCGGGCAATATCAGGCGTTGACCGAATCGCGCGACAGGCTGATGGATGCCGTGCTGCGCGTCGAACCGAGGGCGCAGGTGACCGGTGACCCGAAACGCAGGCTTCCCGGTCACGCGTCGTTCGTGTTCCCCGGCCTGTCGGGCGAGGCTCTGCTGGTCGATCTGGATGCGCGTGGCATCGCCTGCTCATCCGGTTCGGCGTGCGCGCTTGGCCGCCATGAGGCGCCCGCAACGCTGTTGGCCATGGGATTCACCGCGCCGGTTGCGAAATCGGCGTTGCGTATGACCTTCCGCACGCCGCTTACGTCCGAACAGATCAACCGCGTTGCTGCGGCCATTGAGGAATCCTGCCGTTTACTCACCCACACGGACGCTGTCGCATTACCTCGCTAGTATTGGCTCGGTTTATGTGTAAGTGCAGATAATCAATCACGTACCGAACATTACGCAACAAGAACAGTAATACTAAGAGAGGTTTCGATGGCGGTTCGCGGCGATATTCGAAATGTAGCGATTGTGGCACACGTCGATCATGGCAAGACCACGCTGGTAAATGCCATGCTGGCACAGTCCCACGTGTTCAACGAGCGTGAGGAAGTTCCGGATCGTGTGATGGATTCCAATGATCTGGAGCGTGAGAAGGGCATTACCATTCTCGCCAAGAACACCGCTGTGCAGTACACCGGTCCGCTGGCAGCCAAGTACGGGCATCCGGAAGGCATCACCCTGAACATCATCGACACCCCTGGCCACGCCGATTTCGGTGGTGAGGTCGAGCGCGGTATCTCCATGGTGGACGGCGTTGTGCTCCTTGTCGACGCTTCCGAAGGCCCGCTGCCGCAGACCCGCTTCGTGCTGCGCAAGGCTCTGGAAGCCAAACTGCCGGTTATCCTGTGCGTGAATAAGACCGATCGTCCGGACGCCCGTATTGAAGAAGTCGTGGGTGAATCCTCCGACCTGTTGCTCGGCTTGGCCCAGGATGTTATCGAGGAAGGCATCGACCTCGATGAAGACGCACTGTTCGACCTTCCGGTCATTTACTGTGCGGCAAAGGCTGGCTATGCTTCCGAAAACCAGCCGGAAAATGGCGGTCTGCCAGACAATGAAGATCTCGAACCGTTGTTCGAGGCCATCATCAAGAACATTCCGGCTCCGGAATATGAGGAAGGTGCGCCTCTTCAGGCACACGTCGCCAACATCGATTCCTCCGACTTCCTTGGACGACTCGGCTTGGTGCGCATTTACAATGGCACCCTTGAGAAGGGTAAGACCTACGGGCTGTCCCGTGTGGACGGTTCCATTGAAAACTTCCGTGTTTCCGAACTGTTGCGTACGCAGGGCCTTGAGCGTACTCCGGTCGATTCCGCAGGCCCTGGCGACATCGTCGCAGTCGCAGGTGTGAACGACATCATGATCGGCGAGACCATCGTCGACCCGTCTGATCCGCGTCCGCTGCCGCTGATTCACGTTGATGACCCGGCCATCTCCATGACCTTCGGTATCAACGATTCCCCGCTTGCAGGCACTGAAGGCAAAGACCACAAGCTTACCGCCCGCATGATCAAGGATCGCCTCGACCGCGAGCTCATCGGCAACGTGTCCATCAAGGTGCTGCCGACCGAGCGTCCGGATGCTTGGGAGGTTCAGGGCCGTGGTGAACTCGCGCTGGCCGTGCTTGCTGAGCAGATGCGTCGCGAAGGCTATGAGTTGACCGTCGGCCGTCCGCAGGTGGTCACCAAGACCATCGACGGCGTGATCAACGAGCCGATGGAAAACACCACCATCGACGTTCCGGAAGAGTACATGGGCACCGTCACTCAGCTGCTTGCCGACCGTAAGGGCCGTATGGAGAACATGACCAACCACGGCACCGGTTGGGTCCGTCTGCAGTTCACCGTGCCGTCCCGTGGCCTGATTGGCTTCCGTACCGCGCTGCTGTCCGCCACCCGCGGCACCGGCATCGCATCCTCCATCTCCGCCGGCTACGCTCCGTGGGCCGGTCAGATTGTGACGCGCCAGAACGGCTCCATGGTCTGCGATCGTAAGGGTATCGCAACCCCGTACGCTATGCAGCGTCTGCAGGCGCGCGGCAACTTCTTTGTTGAGCCGCAGTCTCCGGTGTACGAGGGTCAGGTCGTCGGCGTGAACAATAAGCCGGACGAGCTTGATGTGAACATCACATTGGCCAAGCATATGACCAATATGCGTTCCTCTACCGCGGATGTGCTTGAAACTCTGACTCCGCCGATCAAGATGAGCCTCGAGGAGTCTTTGGACTTCGCCAACGAGGACGAGTGCGTGGAAGTCACCCCGGAATCCATCCGCGTGCGCAAGATCATTCTCAGCCGTGAGGACTGGTATAAGTGGCGCGCAAAGCAGCGCCGACAGAACAACGCTCAAAATAACAAGTGATTTTCGCGTTGTTCTGTCGGCTTCGCAAGCACGGTAGTGTGCTTGCTCACTTCGCCTACGGTGAGCCCACTGGGCTCTCCGTTTGACGGCTCAGCAGGACAACGCTCAAAATAACAAGTGATTTTCGCGTTGCTTTTACGAAAAGAGATACGTGTTCTCACGTGTCTCTTTTTCTTTTCAGGTTAGCGAGAGATAGTGGAGATATGACGCAACAGATGAAGCAATCGCATGATACGGATGAATCCAATCAACGGATGGTGGCTGATGCGCGATTGATGCCATGGTCGTATCGCCTGCCGATGTGGGGACGATTCCTGATCGATCTTGCTTCTGGAATCGTAGTTGGCATGGTGGGAACCATGGCTCACCGTATGGGGGCGTCCGTGAACGTTCCCTACGGATTGCTGATCGCCTATCTCATGGTGATCATCTCAACATGGTCCGCTCGATCGCGTGACGGCGTTTCAGGCCTCGCGTTGCATCTGATTAGCTCTTCTCTGGTGGTCTGGACAGTGATGGCTGGGTATGGCCCTGGCGGAGATGCCATGATTCCCGTTGGATTCGGCGGAGACGATCCCATGCCGTTCTTCAGTGTACAAGCGGGATATTTTTGGCTATACGGAGTCGTGCTCATTCCGATCGTGATGCTGGTATTACCGAAATGTTGGTTCGTCACGCCTCCGCGCAAGAAGACGCATGATGATACGTTTGTTGCCGACACCCAAACGAGAGGGCCCGAAACGTCTGGCATCGCCCAACCAGTGAAATGATTGGCGGCTGATTCCATGTCAATGAGATAAGGTGCATGGAAACACCAAGACAAGAAATGGGGTTGAATGAGCGCACGAAAGCTGTTCTATCTGGGGCCGCAAGGCACCTTCACCCATCAGGCTGCGGTCAATGCATCGCAGGAGCTGGCCCATCTCGAACCTGAAGGGTTCGAATTGGTGGCTTTGGACGATGTGCCGCAGATTCTTGAAGCCGTGCAGCAGGGTGAGGGCTGGGGCGTCGTGGCATGGGAAAACAATGTCGAAGGCTTCGTGGTACCGAACTTGGACGCGCTGATCGACGCCAAAGACCTGGCCGGATTCGCGCGTGTGGGCGTCGATGTTACTTTTGACGCGTACGTGCGTTCGGGATCCGATCCGAAAAATGCCACCGTGGCCACCGCGCATTCGCACGGACTTGCGCAATGCAAACGTTTTATCGCGGAACACCGTTTGCAGCCGGTTCCAGCACCATCCAACGCCGCCGCATGTCGAGACATTAAAGCGAACGAAATAGCCTTTGGGCCAAGGGTCTGCGGTGAACTCTACAACGTCACACGCATCGACACTGCCGTGCAGGATTATCAAGGCGCGCAAACTGATTTCCTTGTGCTCGCCCCGCGCGGGGAAGCAGAGAAACTGTTGGAACAGCCACGTTCCCAAGCCGGTATGGAATACGAATCCGTGTTGACGCTTATCCCGCTCGTCACCGGCCCCGGCGTACTTGCGAACCTGCTGGACGTATTCCGCGACGCGGGACTCAACATGACAAGCTTCATCTCACGGCCAATCAAAGGACGCACAGGCACCTACAGTTTTATTGCGACGTTCGATGCGGCACCGTGGGAGCAACGTTTCCACGATGCTCTGGTCGAAATCGCAGAACATGGTGACTGGGCCAAAACTCTGGCCGTATATCCGCGTAGAGAACGCCCTAATCCTCCAGTCACCTCATGGATGCTGCCCCAGGGAGGCGTACGTCTTGACGAACAGCATCTGCCAAACGATTGGCAGGACAGTGAAACGGCCAAAAAGGAGCTGATGTGGTGAAGCAACGTATCGCAATCGTGGGTCTCGGACTTATTGGGGGGTCCCTGGCGCGCAGGCTCGTCAATGCGGGCTGCGAGGTCGTCGCATGGAACCATAACGATCGGCCATATGAAACCGCGGAGGCGGACGGCATACGATGCGTGCCCACGCTGGCTGTGCTTACTGATGCAAAACCTGACGTGCTTGTGCTATGCAATCCGCTTAAAGCCATGCCGGAAATTCTGGGTGCACTCAAACCGCTGATCGATCCAAGCGTCACCACGCTCACCGATGTAGGCAGCGTCAAGGGAATGGTCAGGGAGCAGGTCAGGGCCGCAGGTCTGGAACACTGCTATGTGGGGGCGCACCCCATGGCCGGCAATGAACTTTCCGGTTGGGAATCGTCGGATCCAACGCTTTACGACGGTGCCCTTTGGGCCATTACCGTGGATGGAAACACTGAATACCAGCGTTTCCGCGCCGTTGCGACAATGATCGTCGACCATTGCGCGAATCGTCTCATCGTACTCGACGATGTGACCCACGATCGTTGCGCGGCACTGATCTCTCACATGCCACACGTCATTTCCACGGCCATGATCAACGAGCTGGTGGCCAATCCCGATCGAAACATCGCGGCAGCGCTCGCCGCCGGCTCGTGGCGAGATATGACCCGTGTTGCGCTGACCGATCCGAACCGTACCCGTGCAATGGTGGAAGAGGACGCGGCCAACGTTGAAGCATTATTGCGTAACATGGCCAATCGCTTGACGCTTATGGCCAATGTGTTGCATGGCATGACCGCGCAGCAGGGCGCGCCTACTGCGGGCGATGATAAGGAAATGGCGCGTTTCTTCGTACAGGGACAGCCATTCCGTGAATACAAGGCTCTCGCCAAAGAACCTGATTTCGCAGAACGTTGCGAAACGGCCGAACTGTCAATCCCTGAGACCGGTTGGCAGAAGATGCTGCTGGATTCGGCACGCAGGGGAGAGCATATTGTGCGATTCAACGGCTACCGTCAAGCCATGGCACAGGTGCGTTCCTCAGTATGACGCGCTATGGGCGCGGCCTGGTCATGGAACGTTCCGGAACCGGTTTGATGGTGACGACGGTGTCGGCGGGAATGCTGACACGTTGCTCCGGACGCGAACCGTTGGCTGCCGCATCGCGCGTCATTTCCAGTGTCTGCCCGTCCCAAGAACGCACGTGACCGACATAATCGCGGAATTTCATGCGCTGGTCCTTTGGATCAACACCTTCGCATGTGCGCACCACAATGCGCGCGCCTGCTGGAATTTCGTTTGGAATCGGCATAATCTCCCCTTCGAATAGACGATTATCGACGGATTCGCTAAGCGAACGCTACTGGATAGCATAGTTGGTCTCCTTTCAAGTTGTGTCGGGATTGCGGTTTCTATCGGAGAATGGACACATAATGGAGGGAAATTCATGGATTCGGGCTTGCTGTTGAGCTCGGGAAAGGCTGATCGGCATGCTGTTCGATGAGAGTGTAGAGGCATTTGATACATATCTGAAAGCTAACCGTGGATTGAGTGAAAACACGCGGAAGGCATACCGAGGTGATGTCGAAGAATGTCTGCTTGCCTTGGAACGGCTTGGATGCAGGGATCTTAACGAGGTGACCATCGAAGATCTTCGCATGTGGATGGCAGAATCATCGAAAAACCATGCGAGAAGCAGCATGGCCCGAAAAACCGTGGCGGTACGTGGTTTTTTCGCGTGGACGCATGAGCATGGCGTGACGATGTCGGATCCGGCTTGTGTGCTCATGACCCCGAAGATACCCGATACGTTGCCGGAGGTGCTCAGCGAATCACAGGCCGAACAACTGATGGAACGCGTGGATGAGGAGGGTGAAACGTCTCATTCGAAGGAGCGGACCATGAAGCAGCAGGCCATTGAGCTGCGTGACGCAGCAATGCTGGAACTGCTGTATGCGACGGGCATGCGTGTGGCTGAACTGGTGGGACTCGATGTGCCGGATGTGGTCTTTTCCAATCGAACGGTCAAAGTGACCGGCAAAGGCAACAAACAACGAGTCATGCCATTTGGTGCTCCGGCGCAAAAAGCGATATGTCGTTGGCTGGATGATGGGCGTCCCCTGTTGGTGGGGGAGCAGTCCGCGGCAGCGCTGTTTCTTGGAATGCAAGGCAAACGCATTGATCAGCGGATGGTACGTCGTGTGGTGCACGCATGCGCGCGTGATGCCGGCGTTCCCGACATTAGCCCTCATGCTCTGCGGCACAGTGCCGCCACGCATATGCTTGACGGGGGAGCGGATTTGCGTGAGGTGCAGGAGCTCTTGGGACATTCCTCGCTGAAGACCACGCAACGGTACACGCATGTCTCCATTGAACAGCTGAAAACCCGATACGGTCAGGCTTTTCCCCGTGCGTAGACGCGGTCCATGGATATTTCGTTACATTCCTGTAACAGAAATTGGTGTTTCTTCTTGATTTAGGGTGTATTTACTAGGTGGAGCTGGTACGGGGAAACGATACCGACCGGTAATCAAAATAATGAAGGGAAACATAATGAATGTGAGGAAAAGCAAGGTGTTTGCCGTTGCGGCGGCGGCCTGTGTGCTTGGCATGGCGCTGGGCGGCTGTGGATCTTCCACATCTGGGGACGCGGCTAAAGGGTCGAATGTCATTACGGCATTTGACTCCGAACCGCAGAATAGCTTGATTCCGGGCAACACCAATGAAACCGGCGGTGGTCGTCCTATCGATCTGATGTTCGCCGGATTGGTGTCTTTCGATAAGGATGGCAAGGCCAAGAATGAAGTGGCCGACTCCATTACTGCCAATGATGACGCCACCCAGTACGACATCAAGCTCAAGGATGGTTGGAAGTTCACTGATGGCACCGATGTGACCGCCGAGTCCTTCACCAAGGCTTGGAGCTATACGGCCAATGCGAAGAACGCGCAGCTGTGCTCCTCCTTCTTCTCCAGCATCAAGGGCTATGACGCGCTGCAGAACACCGACAACCTCAAGGGTGACGAGCAGCTTGAAGGTCTGAAGATCGTCAACGATCACGAGTTCACCGTCGACCTGAGCCAGCCGGATTCCGCGTTCTCCATCAAGCTGGGTTACTCGGGATTCTATCCGCTGCCAGAATCCTTCTACAAGGATCCGAAGGCCTTCGGAGAGTCGCCGGTTTCCGATGGCCCGTACAAGTTCAGTTCCTGGGATCATGACAAGGAAATCAAGCTGGTCAAGAATCCCGACTACAAGGGCAATCGCAAGGTGAATAACGACGGTGTGACGTTCAAGATCTACACGGACGCCAACGCGGCCTATGCCGATGTTCAGGCCGGCAACCTTGATGTGATGGATACCGTGCCGTCCGCCGACAGCAAGACCTTCGAATCCGATTCCTCCGTGGTGCCATACAACAAGGCCGGTTCCGTGATTCAGACGTTCACCATTCCGTCGGATCTTGAACATTGGAAGACATCCACTGAAGAAGGCCAGTTGCGTCGACAGGCATTGTCCATGTCCATCGACCGTCAGGCCATCTGTGACAAGGTGCTGAATGGTTTGGGAACTCCGGCAGTCGAATTCACGTCTCCGAAGACTCCGGGCTACTCCGATTCGCTCAAGGGCAACGAGAATCTGAAGTACAACAAAAAGAAGGCCAAGGAACTCTGGGAGAAGGCCAACGCCATCAGCCCGTGGACTTCCGACGACAAGCTTACGTTCTCCTATAACGCAGACGGCGGGGCCAAGCCGATTTTTGAAGCCGTGGTGAATTCCGTGAAGAACACGCTTGGTATCGACGTGACCACCAACCCGGTGCCGACCTTCCAGGAATTCCGAAACGACGTTACCGACCGTAAGATGACCGGCGCGTTCCGTACCGGCTGGCAGCCGGATTATCCTTCTCCTGAAAACTACCTGTACCAGCTGTATTCCTCCTCCGCTGCCGATGGCAATGGTTCCAACGATGGCGATTACAAGAATTCGGCGTTCGACGATCTGTGCTCCAAGGCCGCTGCCGCTCAGACCACCGACGAGGCCAACAAGCTGTACCAGCAGGCTCAGGAGATTCTGTTGAACGACCTCCCGGCCGTTCCGCTGTATTACTCCAATGCCAATGGCGTTGCAGCATCCGGCGTGAAGAACTTCGTCATGAACTGGCAGAATGTTCCGATGTATAACGAGATTTCGAAGAGCTGACTTATTCCTCGGATACATTGTTCGATATGACGGTGGAAAACGTATGTTTTCCGCCGTCATATCGTTAAGGAACGGTATGCGTTTTTTGGTTTCACGGGAAGGTTGTCCGTCAATTGAGCAAGAATAGTGCACTATCGCCAAATAGAGATGCGTCGGTGAGTAGGTCGGCTCGTTTCCATTTGCGGGAGGACAATCCCGATGTGATATCGAATAGGAGAATGATTATATGAAGAAGAAAGCATTGGCTTTCGCTGCCGCGGCATGCGCTTTTGGTATGCTGCTGAGCGGCTGTGGCTCTTCCAACGGCAGCGATACCGCCGCTGAAGGTGCCAACATCATCACCGCATACAATTCCGAACCGCAGCACCCGCTCATTCCGGGCAACACTAACGAGACCGGTGGTGGCAAACCGGTTGATCTGCTGTTCTCCCGCCTGATTTCCTTCGACGCCCAGGGCAATGCTTCCAACGAAGTGGCTGAGTCCATTGAGGCTAACGATGACGCCACCCAGTACGACATCAAGCTCAAGGATGGTTGGAAGTTCACTGACGGCACCGATGTGACCGCCGAGTCCTTCACCAAGGCTTGGAGCTACGTGGCCAACGCCAAGAATGGCATGGTCGGCTCCTCCTTCTTCTCCACCATCAAGGGCTATGACGCACTGCAGAACACCGACAACCTCAAGGGTGACGAGCAGCTTGAAGGTCTGAAGATCGTCAACGATCACGAGTTCACCGTCGACCTGAACCAGTCCGATTCCGTGTTCGCCATCAAGGTGGGCTATTCCGCATTCGCTCCGCTGCCGGAATCCTTCTACAAGGACACGGATGCCTTCGGTGAGGCTCCGGTCGGCAATGGTCCGTACAAGTTCCAGTCCTGGGATCACGACAACGAGATCGTGCTCGTGAAGAACCCTGACTACAAGGGCAACCGCACCCCGAAGAACGACGGCGTGACCTTCAAGGTTTACACCAAGGATGACGCCGCCTACGCCGACATCCAGTCCGGTGCCCTCGACGTGATGGAGTCCGTGCCGGCCTCCGCCACCAAGACCTTCGAAACCGATGAGACCGTACAGGCCTACAACAAGGCCGGTTCCGTCATCCAGCAGTTCACCATTCCGTCCAGCCTGAAGCACTTCGAGGCTGGTACCGAGGAAGGCACCCTGCGTCGTCAGGCCATCTCCATGGCCATCAACCGCGAGAACATCTGCGACAAGGTGCTCAACGGCACCGGTACTCCGGCCGTCGACTTCACCTCTCCTCTGACCCCGGGCTATTCCGACTCTCTCAAGGGTAGCGAGAATCTGAAGTACAACGAGAAGAAGGCCAAGGAACTCTGGGAGAAGGCCAACGCCATCAGCCCGTGGACTTCCGACGACAAGCTTACCTTCGCCTACAACGCTGACGGTGGCCACGAGACCACCTACACCGCTGTGGTGAACTCCATCAACAACACGCTTGGTTCCGAAGTGGCTGCCACCAACCCGTACCCGACCTTCAACGATTACCGTACCGCCGTGTCCGATCGCAAGGTGCAGGGCGCATTCCGTAGCGGCTGGCAGCCTGATTATCCGTCCGCCGAAAACTATCTGGTGGCCAACTTCGCTTCCTCCGCTGCTGATGGCAATGGTTCCAACGATGGCGATTACAAGAGTTCGGCGTTCGACGATCTGTGCTCCAAGGCCGCTGCCGCTCAGACCACCGACGAGGCCAACAAGCTGTACCAGCAGGCTCAGGAGATTCTGTTGAACGATCTCCCGGCCGTTCCGCTGTACTACGCCAACGCCTACGGTGTGGCTGCTACCGGCGTTTCCGGTTTCGAAATGAACTGGCAGAACCTGCCGGTCTACGAGAACATGACCAAGTCCGGCAAGTGAGCCGATCTTCGTGAGTGAATCTCGCTGAGCCAATTGAAGGAAGGGACGGATCATATCCGTTCCTTCCTTTCCATGTAATACGCACCGTTTTTTAGGGTGAGATCAGTGTGGCCAAGAGGCGTCAGGGATAGATGCCGGCAACCAATGCATTTTTCCCAGCTGATTCCCATGAAACTGCAATATAAAGCAGTTTGTTGTGTGTTGCCACAAAACTTGCGGGGTAAATCGTTAACCTTCCCCGATGATTATGAGTAATAATCTGAAAAGGTTGACAATGAATAAGCAATAAAAGGAGAAACCAATGGGCAGATATCTTCTGCGACGCATTCTGCAGATGATCCCTGTGGTTCTCGGCACGACGCTTTTGGTGTACGCCCTGGTGTTCGCATTGCCGGGCGACCCGGTTAAGGCGATGTTTGGCGATAAGCCGGTCAATGAGGCCGTCGCTGCGCAGATTCGTGCCGAATACAATCTGGATAAACCGTTCATCGTACAGTATTTGCTGTTCCTGAAAAATGCGCTGACTCTTGATTTTGGCAAGACCTTCTCCGGCCAGCTGGTCATCGACCAGATCGGACGTGCATTCCCGGTCACTATCAAGCTCGCACTGATGGCTTTCGTGTTCGAAGCCGTATTCGGCGTGATTTTCGGCGCGATTTCCGGTCTGAACAAGGGCAAGTGGTGCGATACCGTGATCCTGATCATCTCTCTGCTGCTCATCTCCGTCCCGACCTTTGTCACGGGCTTCCTTGCCCAGTATTTCCTAGGCGTGAAGTTGCGTCTGCTTCCAGTTACGGCCGGCGCCAATCCAGGATTCATCGATCTACTGATGCCGGCAATAGTGCTTGGATCTGTGTCTATGGCATATATCATCAGATTGAGTCGTTCGGAGATTTCCTCCAATATCGCGCTTGACTATGTGCGCACCGCACGCGCCAAAGGCATGAGCAATAGGTCGGTCATGAATCGTCACGTTTTGCGTAACTCCATGATTCCTGTCGTCACTTACCTTGGTCAGGATCTTGGCGCACTGATGGGCGGTGCCATGATTTCCGAAACCATCTTCAATGTGCACGGCATTGGTTACCTGACTTATCAAAGCATCCTCAAGGGCGAAGGCAACCTGGTGGTGTCCATTGTGACTCTGCTTATGTTGATTTTCGCAGTGTGCAACCTGCTGGTCGATATGCTCTATGCGGCGCTTGATCCGCGAATCCGCTACGCGTGAGTTGGGAGGATTGAACAATGACTGATATGAACGAAACGAATCTTTCCCACGCACTTCCGGGACAGGAACGATATGTTGCTCCTCTTGAGGAGACGCCGCTTAAGGACGTTGACTCGGTCGACGAGTCCGTACCGGCTTCAAGCCTTTGGGCTGACGCATGGCGTACCCTGCGCAAGAACCCGATGTTCATCATCTCCGCTGTGCTTATTGTGTTCATTATCTTCGTGGCGCTGTTCCCAGGAGTGATGACCAAGCAGAATCCGAATTACTGCACGCTTGAGAACTCCTTGGAATCGGCTTCGAAGGGACATCCTTTCGGATTCGATCTGCAAGGATGCGACGTGTACTCCCGCGTGGTGTATGGTACTCGTACCTCGCTGAGCGTCGGCGTGTTCGCTACGGTGCTGGTGGTGCTGTTGGGCACGCTGATCGGTGCATTGAGCGGCTTCTTCGGAGGCTGGGTTGACGGCATTCTCAGCCGTTTGACCGATATTTTCCTGGCTTTGCCGATTTTGCTTGGTGCCATCGTGGTGCTGCAGATGTTCAAGACCAACGGTTCCATTTGGAAGATTATTCTGGTCATGACGTTGTTCGGCTGGACATCTGTTGCGCGAATTGCGCGAGGCGCTGTTATGGAAGCCAAGAATCTGGAGTTCAATACGGCTTCCACCGCACTTGGCTCAACGCCATGGCGTAACCTGTTCCGCCACATTCTGCCGAATTCCTTGGCACCGATCATTGTGGTGGGCACAACGTCTCTGGCTACTTACATCGTGTTGGAAGCAACGTTGAGCTTCCTTGGTCTGGGTCTGCCGACCACTACCGTCAGCTGGGGTGGCGACATCTCCAACGCGCAGTCCATTCTGCGTACAGATCCGATGGTGCTGTTCTACCCGTCCGCGGCGCTTGCCATCACTGTGCTTGCCTTCATCATGATGGGCGACGCTGTGAAGGATGCGCTTGATCCGAAGAGCCGTGCGTGAGTGTAAGTGAGGGATATTCGATGACTGAAATGAATACCGAAAACAAGCTCGAGGCCATGCAACGCGCCAACGGTCCGCTGCTGGAAGTCAAGAACCTCCAGGTCGACTTCACCACTGATGATGGCCGGCCGATACATGCGGTGCGCAACTCCTCTTTCAGCGTATACCCGGGTCAGTGGGTGGCTATCGTTGGTGAGTCCGGCTCCGGCAAGTCCACGTCCGCTATGGCAGTGCTTGGTCTGCTTCCAGGCACAGGCCATGTGGTCGGAGGATCCATCAAGCTTGATGGCGAGGAAATCTCCGGTTACAAGCAGAGGGATTTCGACAAGTTGCGCGGCAACAAGATGGGTCTTGTCCCGCAGGATCCGATGAGCAACCTGAATCCGGTGTGGCGTATCGGCACCCAGGTGAAGGAGGCGCTGGTCGCCAACAATATGGATATCGCCCATGAGAAGCGTTCCTCGCTGTCGAAGGCTCTCGCCGATGCTGATGTCGAGCTTAAAAACAACGACGATGAGACTTTCCTTGGCTCCAAGGATCTTCCGGAGCTGTTGTCCGCGGCGAAGGAAGCGCTGTCCAAGATCGGCAAGACCGGCGACGACTTCGACAAGACCGTGGCATACTTCGAGTCGGAGTGGGTCCCGGGATCTGAAACGCGTTGGCGCGTGGCCGACGACCTGATCAAGGCCGGCGTGGCCGAGGATGACGCTTGGTACATCGCCAAGAAGTATGTAATCGGCTCTACCATGGACGACCGCATCGCAGGTCTTCTTTCTGAGGCAGGTCTGCCGGATGCCGCCACTCGTGCACGCCAGTATCCGCACGAGTTTTCCGGTGGTATGCGCCAGCGTGCGCTCATCGCCATCGGCTTGGCATGCCGTCCGGAACTGCTGATCGCCGACGAGCCGACCTCCGCGCTTGATGTGACCGTGCAGAAGAAGATCCTTGATCACCTGCAGATGCTCACCGATTCGTTGGGAACCGCAGTGCTGTTCATCACCCATGACTTGGGCTTGGCGGCTGAGCGTGCGCAGCACATCGTGGTCATGTACAAGGGACAGGTCGTTGAGTCCGGCCCATCTCTGGAAGTACTGCAGCATCCGCAGCATCCGTACACCAAACGACTGGTGTCGGCAGCGCCGTCGTTGGCCTCGCAGCGCATCATCTCCGTCAAGGAGCATGGTGGCGATGCCAGCCGTGTGATGGAACACAAGGTGAATGAGGATTCTCTGAAGACCGGCGAATCCATCATCACGGTGAATCATCTGACGCGCGAGTTCAAGCTGCCGCGCAAGAAGGAGATGTTCAAGGCCGTTGACGATGTGAGCTTCTCCGTCAAAAAGGGTACCACGCTGGCGATTGTGGGCGAATCCGGTTCCGGCAAGTCCACGGTGGCCAACATGGTGCTGAAGCTGCTTGAACCGACCTCAGGCACCGTCACCTATGAAGGCAAGGACATTTCCGGCTTCCAAGGCAAGGAATTGCTTGACTTCCGCCGTCACGTGCAGCCGGTGTTCCAGAATCCGTATGGTTCGCTTGACCCGATGTACTCCATTTACCGTTCCATCGAAGAACCACTGCGCATCCACGGCATTGGAGACAAGAAAAGTCGTGCTGCCCGTGTGCGTGAGTTGCTCGATATGGTGGAACTGCCGGGGTCTGTGCGTTTCCGCTACCCGAACGAGCTTTCCGGTGGTCAGCGACAGCGCATCGCCATCGCACGAGCCATGGCTCTCGATCCGGACGTGATCGTCTGCGACGAGGCCGTATCCGCTTTGGACGTGCTGGTACAGGACCAGGTGTTGCGATTGCTCAATGACCTGCAGACGGAAAAGGGACTGAGCTACCTGTTCATCACCCACGATTTGGCGGTTGTGCGCCAGATTGCCGATGAGGTCGTAGTGATGCAGCACGGCAAACTTGTGGAGCACGCCACCACTGACGAGGTCTTCGAGCATCCGCAGAAGCAGTACACTCGTGATCTGCTTGACGCCATCCCCGGCGGCAAGCTGCAGCTCGGTCTTGACTGATCCGACCGATATGTCTCAAAATAAAGCCTTCGGCATTGCCGGAGGCTTTTCTTGTATTCCGGCTACTCTAGGACGCTATGACGATCACTATCACAACCTCTAATGTGAATGGAATCCGCGCGGCGAAACGCAAAGGCATCGAGGAATGGGCGGGTCGCAACACTCCCGACGTATGGTGCATGCAGGAAGTACGTGCTCCGCAAAACGAAATCGATCCCATCTTTGACGAATTCGGTTTTGAATATTCGACTGCAGGCCGTATCGCTGATCAAAGTGAATTGCATCGCATGAACGAGATCTGCCGCATCAAAGGGCGTGCCGGTGTCGGTCTACTGTCGGCATTGCCTGTTGCCGAACGGCGGTATGGCTTGCCGGGACTTGATGAGGATGTTGATTCTGGACGCTGGATCGAAGCGGACGTGCAAACTCCGCAAGGCTATGCCGTTACCGTGGTTTGCGTGTATGTGCATGCGGGAAATACCGATGATCCGGAAAAAATGAAGCAGAAATACCGTTTCCTCGACACCATGCTGGTACGTATGGAGCAATTGCGCGATGAAGCTGCACATGGTGGGAAACAAGCGGTGCTGTGCGGTGATTTCAATATCGCGCACACGCCGCTCGACATCAAAAACGCCAAAGCCAACGAAACGCATGCCGGATTTCTCCCCGAAGAGCGCGCATATGTCGACAAATGGCTGGGAGAACTGGAATTTGTGGATGTGATGCGTGATCTCGCCGGAGACATCCAGGGACCGTACACATGGTGGAGTCAGCGAGGTCGTGCATTCGACAACAATGTCGGCTGGAGAATCGACTACCAGTTCGCAACACCGGAACTTGCGGAAACGGCCTGCGGATTCATGATCGATAAGGCTCCGACCTACGACCTGCGCTGGTCCGATCATGCGCCGCTCAGCATTATGTATGACATTTAAGCCACTGTTTACCGTGCACAGACTGGGAATTGGAATATCACACCCCGATTCCCAGCCCATATTAAGCATGGGTGCTAGGCTAGTCACGGTTGCAAACGTTATGAAATGAGGAACATCATGGGATTGTTTGGATTCGGTAAGAAGAAGCGTCAGAGCGAGGAAGCTCTTGAAGCGTCCGCCGAAGAAAACGAAGAGGCTGTCGACGCAGCTGAAAATGTTGACGAAGCTCAGGAGGGCGTGGCGCTTCCGAAGCCTTCCGCTGAATACGAGGGTCGCGGTGACAAGCATGGTCCGTGGGACGTGGAAGATGAGAACGTTCCTGATTACGACGAGTACCTCGATATGGGATCATATTATCTGCCGTTCCTGAAGGGCATTGAATTGCGCGTGAAAGCCAACCGTGCCACTCAGCAGGTTCTTGGCACCACCATCACCTATGGTTCCTCCAGCGTGGAGATTGAAGCGTTCGCGGCTCCGAAGACGCTCGGATTGTGGGATGACGTTCGCGCCGACCTGATTGAAGCCAACAAGGACGCGAAAGAAGTCGAAGGTGTGTTCGGCACCGAACTGGCATTGCCGGTCACCGTCAAAGGTGGGCGCAAGGTGCTTACCCGCATCGTAGGCGTCGACGGTCCGCGTTGGATGCTGCGTGGCATCTTCTCCGGCAAGGCCGCCACCGATCCTGAGGGTGAGGAAGCAAAGGCGTTGAACCAGTTCTTCGCCGATATTGTGGTGGAGCGAGGCGATGATCCGTTGGCGCCGCGCGACCTGATTCCCATGCATCCGCCGGTCGCTCCGGCCGAACGCAAGGCCGCGAAGGCCGCTGCGGAAGAGGCTGAGCAGAAGACCGAGATTCCAGGCAAGCCGAAGGGTCCATTCGACTCCGACCAGCAGGTTGAGGTCAAGACCACGCTGTCTCGTGGACCGATGTTCTCCGAAGTGCGCTGAGCCGCTCGAACCGATAACTAATACGTATGGCTGAAACCGAAGCAAAAAAACGAACCGGTCTTGGTGCGCTTGCCGATGCCGGTAATACTGACGATTTTTCCGTGATCGACGCCATTGGCGGTCCGAGAGGCGTTATCGAATCAATGCTGCCGGGCGTCGTGTTCGTGGTGTTGTTCGTCATCACGTCCAATTTGCAACTGACCATCGGCGTGTCCGCAGTGTTGGCCGTGCTGCAGGTGATCGTGCGCCTGTGCCAACGACAGTCCGTCATGGGAGCGGTATCAGGCTTGCTGGCAGTAGGTATCTGCCTGATTTGGGCATGGAACAGTCACGAGGCACGTAACTATTACATGTTCGGATTCCTGACCAATGCCTTTTACGTTATTCTGCTGACGATTTCACTGCTGGCCCGAGTGCCTGGCTTAGGATTGGTCATCGAGTTCATCAGAACGTTACCGACCGAACATTTTCGTGCCTGGCTTGCCGATTGGCGAGGTGACAAGGCGCTCAATCGCGCCTATACCATCATCACCGCGATGTGGATCGGGGTGTTCGCGCTGCGTCTGATCGTGCAGGTGCCGCTCTATTTCGGCAATCACGTCGGCTGGCTGGGAACGGCGCGTCTGCTGATGGGCATTCCGTTCTGGGCGCTCGCGATCTGGGTCTCGTATCTGATCGTGGCGACGCCAATGCACCGGCATAAGATGGTGCAGGAAGCTTCCGAGGACGATGCTGAGGCAGCACAAACCACCGAAATGAGGGAAGAACACTGATGGAAACAACCATCCGCATTGAACGGTACGCCGACCAAGGCCGTTGTGTCGGTCATATTGACGGACGTGTTGTGTTCGTGCGATTCGCATTGCCCGGAGAACTGGTCCGTGTCGCATTGGACGAGCCACATGATCGTGAGGATCGCTTCTGGACGGGCGAAGTGGTGGAAGTGCTCGAGGCGAGCGAAGACCGTACTGATCCAATATGGTCATTGGCAGGCCCCCTTGCCATGGGCGGTGGCGTCGGCGGCGCCGATCTGGTGCATGTGTCGCTTGCCGGGCAACTCAAGTGGAAAGCCGCGTCGGTTGCGGAACAGATGGCAAGACTCGGCCACGTTGATACGGAAGTGCCCATTGAGCGTATGCCGGAAGACGATGCGGAGCAAGGTCTGCATTGGCGTACTCGCATCGAGATGATCGCTGATGCAGATGGCCGTCCGTCGATGCGCCGTCGGGGCACGCATGTGCGCGTTCCGATTGATACCATGCCGTTGGCCAGCCGTAGGTTGCTGGAAGTGGCCGAGCGTGAGCATGTATGGGAGGGTGGCTTCGAGCCGGGTTCCCAGATTCGTCTATCCGTTCCGGAACCTCGCGATAATGCGCCGATTCCAGACAATTACGCCGTGCTTGTGAACGGTGAGGTGGTTGCTGGAAGCCGTGAGCTTACGGAAAAGGTGACTGTTGCCGGCCGTGCATTCGAATACAACGTGGATGCAGGCGGTTTCTGGCAGATGCATAGGCATGCGCCGATCGCTTTGACCAACCATGTGATTGATTTGGTACGCGGCGAGCTCGACGGCGCCAAATCCGCATGCCTGTGGGATTTGTATTCCGGTTCAGGTCTGTTCACGCTGCCGTTGGCTACGCTGACGGCGGAGCGCACTCGCATGTTGAGCGTCGAAGGCGGCAAAACCGCGGTAAGGAACGCGCAGCGTAATTTGAGGCACATTCATCTGGGCAACGTCGATGCACGTGTGGGCGATGTGGCGAAAACACTTGCCAACGTGCGCAATGATCTCGCCAAACCCGATGTGGTGGTGCTTGATCCGCCGCGTGCCGGCGCTCGTGCGAAAGTGTGCAGGCAGATTGCCGAAGCCGAAGCGAAAAGCGTGGTCTATATCGCATGCGATCCGGCAAGCCTCGCCAGAGATACTGCCACACTCGTGTCGCTGGGCTACGAATTGGCGGATATCCGCGCATTCGACATTTACCCCATGACCCATCATGTTGAGACTGTGGCGCTGTTCAGAAAGCACGAGCAGTGAGCATGCCGTTATTCGCACGTTGTGCGTTTTATGGAATGACCGCGATTGCGTTGCCTTGCGCGTCGCTATCTGGTTGCGTGCCGTCGAATGCCGCGGTGGGGGATACGCAATCTCCCGGTACCGCGGTGGCGCACTCCATGGAGGATCGTGACAGCCTGTCCATCGCCATGATTGGATCGGATGATGTCACTGCCGATTCCATGGCAATGGATGCCATGAAAGCCGGTAAGCTCAAGCCGGTGTACATTACCGTCTCAGGCACTGTGGACGCGCAATCCACCGCGCAGCAAGGCGTGCGTGACATGGCGCAACGCAAGGCCGACCTCATTGTCATCGCAGGAATCGACGTGGACAAAACCAATGCCGAAAATTGGAATGATGCTTTGGAAACCGCAAGAAAAGCGGGCGTTCCAGTGGCGCTTCTCGATCCTATCGCTGTGCCGGAAGACAACAGACTCTATGCGGCAACCATGACCATCAACGACCGCATGACCGACGCGACGCCGCTCGACGATGCGGTCGTGGCCGTAGCCAACAACGATCCCCACGACCGTGAGATGCTGGTGACTACAATCGACCACTGACATGGCTTTGTGCCTTGCCTACGTGAGATGGGTGCCAAATCAGTGCTCGGCGAGTACCCTGAAAATTCCCTGATTTTTACCTGTGTTTCACAAGAAGTTGACCAGAAAACGGGACTGTGACGGTAGTCTGGCAATTATGAGCGAAAGTCGAACAATGCCTCCCATCGAAGAGACGGGGCTAACACAAGGCGAAGTGATCACCCTCAAAAAAAGCGGACTGGATAACACAGTCAAAGCATCGACTTCGCGTTCTCTTGTCGACATCGTGCGAGCCAACGTGTTCACCCTGTTCAACGGCATCATTTTCGCCGCCATGGTCATGGTACTGATCACCGGTTCGTGGAAAGACGCGGTGTTCGGTCTGATCATCATCATCAATACCGGCATCGGCATCTGCACCGAACTGAAAGCCAAACGTACGCTTGACAAACTATCGATTCTGGTGGCCTCCGATTACCTTGTGCATCGCGACGGCAAAGACGTTGAAGTACCACACAACGATATCGTGCTCGGTGATCTCATGTGGATCCGCTCCGGCGAACAGGTACCCGCGGACGCACAGATCGTGCACACTTGGGGACTGGAACTGGACGAATCCATGCTCACCGGCGAATCACGGACCGTACGCAAAGGCGAAGGCTGCGACATTTTCTCCGGATCCACCGCCATCTCCGGCATGGCATTGGTGAAAGTCACCGCCACCGGGGAACACAGCTACGCAGCCAAACTTACCGCACAGGCAAAGGTCTACAAGAAAACCGTATCCGACCTAAACAAGGGCATCAATACGATTCTGAAATTCATGACCTTCCTGGTGGTGCCGCTCTGCGTGCTGCTCATCTGGTCGCAGGTACGCACTGTTGGCGGCTGGAATGCGGCCATCTCAACCGGTGAATGGCGTTCCGCAGTTATTTCCGCAGTGGCCGGTGTGGTCGGTATGATCCCTGAAGGCCTGGTGCTGCTCACCTCGCTGAATTTCGCGCTCGCAGCCATTCGTTTGGCACGTAAGAACACGCTGGTGCAGGAGCTGGAATCCGTGGAGACTCTCGCTCGTGTGGATTGCCTGAACCTTGACAAAACCGGTACTGTCACCGACGGCACCATCCGACTTGATTCTGTGGAATTGCTGGATATTCGAAGCTCCGGCACTATGTGCGGCAACGTGAATGAGCATGACGTCAAACAGGCTCTATTCGACCTATCGAACGAAGGACAGCCCAACGGTACAGGACAGGCGATTCTGTCTGGACTATGGGAACAGGGATTTGCGGATGGCACTGTCGAGGCACGAGTACCGTTCTCGTCGGCACGCAAGTGGAGTTCGATCTATGACGGCAATGCAGTATGGACGATGGGTGCGCCGGAAGTCATTCTTTCCCAAATCAACGGCGACCATGCCGACATACTCAGGCAAGTCAATGATTTCGCCAACGACGGCAACCGTGTGCTTCTGGTCGCGCGAATCGACGGTGCGGCACCCGACGATTACGAAACCGATCCAAAACTCAATCCGGCATCGCGCCCTGTCGCATTGGTGTGCTGTTCCGAACATATTCGTGCCGACGCCGAAGAAACGCTTGCATGGTTCCGTGAACAAGGCGTGCGTTGCCGCATTATCTCCGGCGACAATCCTGTAACCGTCGGCGCGATCGCAAGAAAAGTGCATCTGACCGGCGAACATGAACCACGATTCATGGACGCGCGTGAGTTGCCTGCCGACATTACGGAACTGGCGCAAGTACTGGAAAACGTGGATGTGCTTGGGCGTGTGCTGCCCGATCAGAAAAAGGCGATCGTGGAGGCGTTGCATGCGGGTGAGCATGTGGTGGCGATGACCGGCGACGGCGTGAACGACGCGCTCGCCATCAAAGAGGCCGATCTGGGTATTGCGATGGGCAATGCTGCGCCCGCCACCAAGGCCGTGGCACAGGTGGTGCTTGTCGATTCGAAGTTCTCACATCTGCCCGATGTGGTGGCGCGAGGGCGTCAGGTTATGGCCAATATGGAACGTGTGGCAAGCCTATTCCTCGTGAAAACCGTGTATTCCGCACTGATTTCGTTGGGTGTGGTGTTGACGCAGATGCCATTCCCGTATCTGCCTCGCCACATCACATATGTGGGTGGATTGACGATTGGCATGCCGGCATTCATTCTTGCGTTGGCTCCGAACACGCGTCGTTATATTCCAGGATTCCTGAAACGCGTGCTGCATTTTGCCGTGCCCTGCGGTGTGGCGGTCGGATTGTCGATTTTGTCCACGTCGTGGCTGCTGCCGATATTCATGAAGTGGAATGTGCAAGATTCGGGTGCGCAGTTGGCGATGCTGCGTGGCGTCAACGCGATTATTCTGCTCATGATGGGAGTGTTCGTGCTTGCGCGGGTGGCAAAGCCGCTGCATTCGTGGCGTGGCATATTGGTATTGGCCTTTGCCGCAATTGGATTCGGGGGCGTGCTCGTAAAACCGGTGGCGAATTTCTTCGCGCTGGTGGTGCCGACCGGGCAGATGCTGGCTGCGACGACGGTGGCAATGGTGCTTTCGGCGCTCGTGTTCTTGGTGTGTTTGCGTTTGGTGCCGAAAATTCTGAGTATTGTCCCATACTTTAAGAAGACACGCCAGAGCTGAATTAACTTGACTGTATCGTAGGCAACGAATAATCAGCTGTGTTATACAGCCAAGAAGCTCGGAGGTAGCATGTCTGTGCGCGACGACCAGCTCGACACCTTGAAGGTGGACGGCAAGGATTATGAATATTACCGCATCGCAGATCTGCCGGGCATCGATCATCTGCCGTATTCGTTGAAGGTTCTCGCCGAGAACCTGGTACGTAACATCGATGGCGCCAACATCACGGATGATCATGTCAAGGCACTGTTGGATTGGAATCCGGCTGCACAGCCGAGCCATGAGATCCAGTTCACCCCGTCCCGTGTGGTCATGCAGGACTTCACTGGCGTGCCCTGCATCGTGGATCTCGCCACCATGCGTGACGCGGTCAAGGATCTTGGGGGAGACCCGGAGGTCATCAACCCGCAGGTACAGTCCGACATGGTCATCGATCATTCCGTACAGATCGACAAGTACGGTATCGCCGACGCGGTCGAACAGAACATGGACATCGAATACCAGCGCAACGGCGAACGTTACCAGTTCCTGCGTTGGGGTCAGCAGGCATTCAAGAACTTCCGCGTGGTACCGCCGGGAACGGGCATCATCCACCAGGTCAATATCGAATATCTCGCCAAGGTCATCATGACCAAGGTTGAAGAAAACAGCGGCAAGACTCTTGCCTATCTTGATTCCTGCGTGGGTACCGACTCGCACACCACCACCGTCAATGGTTTAGGCGTACTTGGCTGGGGCGTTGGCGGCATTGAGGCCGAAGCGGCCATGCTTGGCCAGCCGATTTCCATGCTGGTGCCGCGTGTCGTTGGTTTCAAGCTGACCGGTTCCATTCCTGAAGGCGTCACCGCCACTGATGTGGTATTGACCATCACCGACATGCTTCGTCAGCATGGTGTAGTCGGCAAATTCGTGGAGTTCTATGGCGAGGGCATCGCCTCCGTTCCGCTGGCCAACCGTGCCACCATCGGCAATATGGGTCCGGAATTTGGTTCGACTTGCGGCATTTTCCCAATCGACGGCGTCACGCTTGACTATCTGCGTTTGACCGGTCGTTCCGAAGAACAGATCGCGTTGGTCGAAGCGTATGCCAAGGCGAACAAGCTGTGGGGCGACACCACTGATCCGAACTACGTCGAACCGCAGTATTCCGAATATCTGGAACTCGACCTCGGTACTGTCGTGCCGTCGATCGCGGGACCGAAGCGCCCGCAGGATCGCATCAAACTGTCTGAATCCAAAGCGAAATTCGCCGAAACATTGCCCGCGTACGAAACGGACAAGACCGTGCAGGAGCCGGTTGCCGTTTCCACCGACTTCCGCGGCGACTTCGACATCACCAACGGTGATGTGGCGATTGCTTCCATCACCTCGTGCACGAATACGTCCAATCCGTCCGTGATGATCGCAGCCGGTCTGATTGCACGCAACGCGCATGCCAAGGGTTTGAAGCCCAAGCCGTGGGTCAAGACCTCGCTCGCACCGGGCTCTCAGGTTGTGGCCGACTATCTTAAGGCGGCTGGCTTGCAAGACGATCTCGATGCGCTCGGCTACCAGCTGGTCGGTTTCGGCTGCGCCACCTGCATCGGCAACTCCGGCCCGCTGCTGCCGGAAATCTCCGAGGCCATCAACGCCAACGATCTGACCGTCACTTCCGTGTTGTCGGGCAACCGCAACTTCGAAGGCCGCATCAGCCCGGATGTCAAGATGAACTACCTGGCATCCCCGCCGCTCGTCATCGCCTATGCGCTCGCAGGCACCATGGATTTCGATTTTGAAATCCAGCCGCTTGGCAAGGATTCCGATGGCAACGACGTGTATCTGAAGGATATCTGGCCGACCAATAGCGAGGTCGCCGCCGTGGTGGACGGTACCGTCAGCCGTGAGATGTTCCTGAAGGATTACGCTTCCGTGTTCGAGGGCGACCGTCGTTGGAAAGGACTTGACGTTCCGGAAGGCGAACTGTTCGCATGGAATGAGGATTCCACTTATGTGCGTAAGCAGACGTTCTTCGATGGCATGAAGGCTACTCCTGATCCGGTTGAGGATATTCATGGTGCGCGTGTGCTTGCTCTGCTTGGTGATTCCGTGACCACCGATCATATTTCTCCGGCTGGCGCATTCAAGGCTTCCAGTCCTGCTGGCGAGTACCTGACCAACCGTGGCGTCGAACCGAAGAACTTCAACTCCTATGGTTCCCGTCGAGGCAATCATGAGGTCATGGTACGTGGCACGTTCGGCAATATCCGACTGCGCAACCAGTTGCTCGCGTCCGTGGGGGAAGAGGTCACTCCGGGCGGTTTCACCTACGATTTCCTTGACCAGAAGCCGACCACGATCTTCGAAGCATCCCGCGACTACATCGAACATGATGTTCCGCTGGTGGTGCTCGCAGGCAAAGAATACGGCACCGGTTCCTCCCGCGACTGGGCCGCCAAGGGAACCGTCATGCTCGGCGTCAAAGCCGTCATCACCGAAAGTTTCGAACGTATCCATCGTTCGAACCTGATTGGCATGGGTGTGCTGCCGCTGCAGTTCCCCGCAGGCGAGTCCTATGAGAGCCTCGGCCTTGATGGCACCGAAACGTACGATATCGCCGGTGTTGAAGAGCTCAACAATGGCGTCACCCCGAAGACGGTTCATGTCACTGCCACCCATGGTGACGGTTCCACGACCGAATTCGATGCGGTCGTGCGCATCGACACTCCTGGCGAGGTCGACTACTACCGCAACGGAGGCATCCTCCAGTACGTGCTGCGCAATCTCATGAAATAAATATCAAATGATTGAGATCGGCAAGTGACAAAGCCCGTGTCGCACTGCGCAATGCAGTATGACACGGGCTTTGTTGATGTCGGATTGTTCATGCGTTTGATGCTGCGGCGGAATCGGTTTGTCGCGTCACATTGTTGACCCAACGATACTTCCGATAATGCAGCAAAGCGGGAATCATCTTGAGGCATTCATCGGTATTCAGCAAAGCATAGACCGCCAATACCGGTAGTTTCCATACGAAAGCCGCCAACAGGCCGACCGGTACGACAATCAGCCACATAACGATCGCATCGCAGACAAGTCCGAACCGGGAATCGCCTCCGGCAGGGAAAATGCCGGCGATAGTCAGATTGGTCATGCACCCGCATGCCGCATAATAGGCGCAGATAAACAGCATAACTGACAGATAATGCGTGGCCTGCGGCGTCAATCCCGCCCATTGCAATGCCAAAGGACGTACCGCGATAATCAACAGGCCGGTTCCAACGCCAACTGCCGCCACCAGTGCACAGAGCCTATCGCCCATAACCTTCGCCTGATCGAAAGCATTGCGGCCAAGCAGATTACCGACAAGAATGCCGCCCGCATTGCCAAGGCCAAGACTCAAACAGACCAACAGATCCTTGACGATATTCGCAATGGAATTGGCCGCCACCGCATCCGTACCAAGATGACCCATAATCACGGTGTACATGGTGAAACCGCAACCCCAAACCAGCTCATTGCCAAGCACGGGCAGACTATACTTCCAAAAATCCTTCTGCAACGCCACATCCGGATGCAGCATCATCGACAACCGCAAACGTGGGCGACCATTGCGGCTAGCTACAAGCACAGACCACACCAGTTCGATGGCTCGGGAAATCACCGTGGAAATCGCCGCGCCGAAAATACCTAATGCAGGTAAACCGAACCAACCATAGATCAGCACCGCGTTCAGCGCAACATGCACGATCACGCCAACCGTGCTTATCGTCATTCCGGTGACCGCCGCACCCACATTCTTCATCAGACACAAATACATCTGCGACAAACCGATGAACAGGTACGAAACCGACGAAACCCGCAAATACTGTGAGCCGATGGCAATCAGCGTTATGTCGTTCGTCATAATCGACATCAACGTTTCCGGAATGAGTAGCGTCAATGCGAAAAACACCAGCGACAATCCGCCGGCATACAGCATGATGAACGCCAATACACGTTCGACGGCATTCGTGTTGCCCGCACCCCAATACTGGGCCACCAGAATACTCATGCCAAGCGTGAGCGCGGCAAGACACAAACTGAAAATGAACTGGAACTGTGTGGCAAGAGACACTGCCGACAGCTCATTTTGACCAACGTTCGTCAGCATAAGAGTGTCGGCGCACGATGACAGCGCCAGCATTAGTTGTTGAAACGCGATGGGCAGGGCGAGCGTCAACGTCTGTCGAAGAAACTCGCGCCAAGTGATGGAAGATTGCATGATGATGTGAGAATGGTTGGTGCGTGTAGGAAATGTACGAGAAATACATTGATGGGGTGTGGTCGATGATAGCCAATGCCCGCACCCGAGTGAAATTGCGGTGCGTGAACTAACGATTTACTGAATCGAACCCTTCCAAGCGCGATATTCCGCTGCCTTGCCTTCCCAATATTCGCGGTCGGCATCGGTGATCTCACGGATCACGTGACATGGATTGCCGACTGCCACCGAATGCGAAGGAATATCCTTGACCACTACCGATCCCGCGCCGATCACCACATCGTCACCGATGGTAATGCCGGGGCCGACCACCACATTGCCGCCGAACCAGACATCATTGCCGATGGTGATCGGGCGTGCACCTTCCGGCCCAGAGGAACGTACGGCCGCATCAATCGGATGATACGGCGTGTACAGGCCCACGCGAGGTCCGAAAAAAACGCGGTCGCCGATGGTGATGCGTGCCACATCAAGGAAAATGCAATCCATATTGGCATAGAAATTCTTGCCGATGAACGTGTTGCATCCATAATCGCAATTGAACGGTGGCTCTACGAATCCGCCTTCTCCAAAGGCACCGAACAATTCGTGAAACAGCTCGTCACGTTCCTTGAACGCGTCGTACTTGGATGTGTTGATGGCCTGCACCAAGCGACGTTTGCGCATATTCGCGTCATGCTGTTGTGGACTATCGGCCACATACAGTTCACCGGAGAGCATGCGCTCCCACTCATCTGCCGCTGGCTGCTTTGCAGTATCTGCCATGGTAATGCTCCTGTGTTATGAGTCGTGCGACAGCATGCCGCACGCCCCTTCTGGTCAATAATGGTCTTACGCATATCATTCAATGGCATGATTGCCCGGCAACACAGTATCTGCCTGTATTATCGTTCCCAGAATTTGCATTATTTACCGAAATGGTGGAATACAGTGGTGAATGATATGGCATGCGACATGACCGTGACGCAAGCAGAAAGCGCGGCAACAGGCAGTTTGAACGTTTCTTGTGTATGCATGCCGATCACTGGATGGGGACGTTTGCCCAATGGTGCGGAAATGGTGCAATACGACGCTCCGATGTTCTTCTCATTCACCGAGCATTCGTTATTGAGCCAATATCCGAACATGCGTGCGGAATGCCATTGGCATATTGATTTCGAATTCACTTACATTATGCGCGGCCATATGTGGTATTTCGTGAATGGCGAAACAATCCGCCTCGATGAAGGGCAAGGCATATTCGTTAACTCGCGACAACTGCATTACGGTTTCACCAAAGACAATGCGGAATGCGAATTCTCATGCACATTGCTCAATCCAACGCGAATGGGCGCGCCCAATGCGGTATACGAACGATTCATAGCGCCGATTCTGACGGATTCATCAATGCCATATATCGTGTTCGATGCCGACAGCGAATATGGTAATGCGCTGGTTGACGGCATCAGACGAATCCATCGCGCGAAATTCGGCTATTCGACATGCAACGAACATCCGGCGTTGTCTGGTCCGGTTTCTTCTGAATTCGTTTCATCCGAACCGGTTGACATGCTGTATAGAAAGCTGTGGTCCGATAGTGAATCGTTGACTGTACTGAGTTGTTTCTATGCCATGGTACGAGCATTGACGGCGTTTGCGGAGGAACGAGAAGGGGATGGTTCTCGTGTTGGTGGCGTTGATGAGGCGAAAATTGCCGCGCTGCGCAGCATGATTGATTATGTGCAACAGCATTATCATCAACGGGTTACGTTGGCGCAGATTGCTGCTGCGGGGTGTGTGGGACGCACGCAATGCGCGGTGTTGTTTCACGACATGGTTGGGCAGTCGCCAATTGAGTTTGTGAATGATGTGCGCGTTCGCGCTGGCGCTGAATTGCTGGCGACCACGCAATTGCCGGTTGCGGAGATTGCGGTGCGGGTGGGATTCTCACGTTCGTCGTTTTTTGCGCGAGTGTTTCAACGATATATGCATGTTACGCCATCGGCCTACCGCAGAAGCATGCGCAGATAAACGCGTTTTTGCGGTAGGCCGACGGGGTACGTGATCAGTGCAATGCTGAAGACATATGTGATCGCCTATGTTATTTGGCGAGTTGTGTGGTAGCGGGGGAGGCGAGTGTTGGCCTTGTGCGTCGGATGCGTCCGAAAGTGAGGCCAAGACAGATAAAAGTCACTCCGAACAGTGCTACCAAGCCAATGGATGATGCCCATAGGCCGATATTCACGCCGGTGGATGCTGCGGTGCCAATGCCGAACACCTGATCGATTGATGTGCAGAACCACCATCCGGGCAACAGCTTACCGATGGTGATCATGGGATCCGGCATCATGTCCACAGGAAATGACATGCCGGAGGTGAACATGACCAGCAGGGCGAACACGTTGACGAAGCCATTCGTCGCCATTTCGTTGAAGCCTGCCGATCCCAGCAGAAAGCCGCATGCGATCGCCATGAACGTGTAAGTCAGCAGCGACACGAACGACAGTCCGACATTCATGACGGTGAGCCCGTCAAAGGAGACTCCAGCCAACACCATCAGCAGAAACGTTACCGCAGTGTAGGCCACGCATACCAGCAGACCGAACGCTCCGCATGTCAACATTTGCGGCGCTTCCAACGATACCGTGTGTGCGGACGACGAGTAGAGTCTGCGCCTGATCTCACTGTCGTTGAACGTGCTGACCACCAGGAACGTGCATATCGGCATGACCAGCAGCAACGGATACAGGCCGGTTTTGATCGTGCCCGCGAATGCCGACGCACCCGGTTTGGCTATGCTTTCATCTTCGGAAGGCGAAGACACCACGGCGATATGCGATTGTTTCGTATCGTCGTTGGCAATATCCAATACCGTTGTCATGGCTGTGCCGAGTTCGCGTTGCGATTGCGGCAGGCCAAGATAGGAGGTACGCGTCAAAGAAAGGAATTCGTTGACTTCCAGCTGGGCCAGGGATCCAGCGCCGGAAGCATAGCTGACCACGGTGTCAATGGTTGGCTGCACATCCGTGCCGCCGTCAGCGTACTGCAAATAGTGCTCGGCGAAACCGTTTGGCACAATCGCAATCAAATCAACATAATTCGATGCGACAGCCTGCTGCAATGATACGGAATCGTCGTCAATGCCGACCATCTCACCATCCAAGGCGAGATAGGAACGCAATGATTCCGCCACATGCTCAGCGTTGTTATCACGGTCGATCACTGCGATACGGGCTGCTTTCGGCTCATACGTCGACGATCCGGTAGCTGAGGAGCCTCGCATGATCTGCCAGCTGATGGAGAGCATCATCGTGCCGATCAGCACCAAGTAGATGATCACATATAATTTGCGTGCCTTGAGAATGCGCATCGCAGCTTTACAGGTGTTCATAACGCTGCCTCCTCAGCAGAACGGTCGCCACGGCAAGGCAGACCAGGCTCATTGCAGCCAGCACGCCCACCGTGGTGAGGAACGGCAGGAAACTGTCGTAATACAGAATGTCGTAGAACAGGTTCGTTACCTGCTGTGCCGGATTCAATGTGCTCAATATGGGCGCGTGCTGCGCTATCTGATCGCTCAGAGCCATGGCGAACGAACCATACAAACCGGAAAACAGTGAAAGAATGCAAGCCAGAGCCGTGCACAATCCCTGCTTGGCGCTTGTGGAAAGACCCGGCAACGCACCGATTAACGTGCCAAACGCGCTCGTGGCGAACGATGCCATCAAACATGCGCACAAACCTGCCCATTCACGGCCGCCAAGGGAGATCTGACAACCGAAACGGATGTACAGCATGGCTACGGTCAGACTCAGGAACGAGCAGATCCAACTGGCAAGGAAACCGGCAAGCAACTGCTGCGATTTCGGCAAGGGAGCGACGGAACGTCGGATGCCAAGCGCCGAAAGATTCGCCTGTGCCATCGACACCGCGTTCACGGCGAAACTCATGGCCATCATCGCAGCCATGCCAAGCAGTGCGTAATAGTAGCGTGCGGTGCTGCTCGGTTTGAAATTCGTCAACTGGATTTCTTTCGTGAACCCGCTTGACGATCCGATACTGCCTGTGAATGCGTCATCCAACAAAGCCGACGGATTATGCTGCGCGGTATTCACCACCACATCGTTGTTGCGATTGTACAAGTCTACGATATTGCCCAATACCGTCAGGGAAATGTCCAAGCCGCTGCTTGACGCCATCACATCCGTGACGGACGATTGCGTGGCCTGCGAAATGGCCAACTGCAGTTTCCCTTCGCCGTCGACGGATAGCGCGCCTTGCGCCTTCCCGACGGAAAGCAGCTGATTCGCGGCCTGCACTGAGCTGGTTTTCGTGGCCGTGATGAGCTTCGGCATGGCACCATCATCACTATCAGCCTTTTTATGATCGTCGTCGGCGTCGGACGAAATGCCGTCAACCAACGTTTGTGCGCCAGGGGAGGCGCGCCAAGCGTCATTATCGACCACGACGACATCGATCGTGTGCAATTCGTAGCTTTCCGCGATATTGCCGAACATGCCGTTGAACATGGTCGCCAGAATGATGGGAAAAGCGAACAGCCAGAACAGTTGCGACTTTTCCCTGAAATGAAGTTTCAGATTGATCAGCAGTGTCTGCAGCATAATGTCAAACCTTTCGGATCATGGTTTCCATTAGTCGCGCAATGCGGTGCCGGTCAGCTCGAGGAACACGTCGTTCAGCGTCGGCTGCCGGGAGGAAAGATGCCCGATATTCGTGCCGTTGGTTTTCAGCAACGTCAGCACGTCAAGAAGATTGTGATCGCCTCGGCGGCAACGTACCGTCAATTCATGACCGTCATAATCGGCGCCGACCACACATGGCAGCGCTCTCAGCTCTTCCAACGTCTTCCGTGTGCCGGACTCATCGTGAGTACCGCCCAAGTCATCGGTTTCCACACTGATACGTTCGCCGGTGTCGATCATCGCCTTCAACTCGTCGGCGGTGCCCAAGGCCAAATGCCTGCCATGATCCATGATGAGAATGCGGTCGCAGATCTGCTCGACCTCCTCCATGTAATGGCTCGTGTAAATCACCGTCGCGCTTTCGTGGTTAAGACGCTGAATGCCCTCCAGAATCGCATTGCGGCTTTGCGGATCGACGGCGACGGTCGGCTCATCGAAGAAAATCAGATCCGGCTTATGCGCCACACCGCATGCGATGTTCAATCGACGAAGCAAACCTCCCGACAATTTCGACGGACGGAACCTGCGGTAATCGCGCAAGCCCACAAAATCCAGCGCATCCTCAACCAGCGCATGACGGCGTGCCCTGTCAGGCACATACAGCGAGCAGAAATAATCGATATTCTCCTCAACCGTCAACTCATTGAACACAGCCACATTCTGCGGCACAATGCCGATGCGGCGTTTCAGCGCATAACTAGTCGGGCCAATCGGTTCGTCAAACACACGTACCGTGCCCTCATCGAACGTCAACAATGCGAGAATGCAGTTAATCGCTGTGGTCTTGCCGGAACCGTTCGGTCCAAGCAAACCGAAAATCTCACCTTCACGCACGTCAAGGTCGAAATAGTCAAGCGCCAGCATATCCCCATACCGTTTGACCAGCTTCGACACCTTGACCGCGCTGCTGGAGCTCTCACCTGTTTGCCTTTCCGTACGCTCGCTCATCGGCTCTCCTTACCTCGCATGTTCCAACAGCGATAACCGCCGTTTACGATATGATTCCATTGTCTCCGACCAAACGGCGACGACATGGTGTCTGAGGTCATAAACCTGGCGCAACACAGCCATATGGAAGATGACAAATGTCACCTTCGTGGCAAGGATGGCCCGCAACGGCGGCAACGTACACTACGCTGGTAAGACATAACCACAAGAAGCGTCGACGATGGAGGAAGGCATGCGGCGATTATTGCTTCAAGCCATATTCCTCACGTTCGGGCTGATCGCAAACCTGTATATCGTCGGAGACGTATCGGCTGAACTGGTATGCGGCGCGTTGCTGGGCATATGCTGTGCCTCGGTAGGGGAATACGCGCGCTCGTCGGCATGGACCATCGCCATACTGTTGATGTTGGATTGCGGCGCATGCTTCACGCCATCATGGGGCGCGATGATGCCGGTCGCCGCATACAACGCGGCCATGCTGCCCGCCATATCGCAGAACGTCGAACAACCCCGTGCGGGACGGAACCATGCCGGCGTGCGTTCGCAATTGCTGAGCATGCCACAATACGATGCGATGCAAATCACGACGGTCATCGCACGATGGGCGTGGATCATTCCCGTAGTGGCGACCTTGGTCCGTTGCCGTAATGCAGGCGCGCATGCGGATGATATGGGAGCTGCACTCATCGCCGTACTGCTGGCATTGCATATAGTGTTGGGATTCATGGTTGGCCTGTTGTGCGCGCGCAATGTCACGCTCACCCGGCAGAACAAGCGGCTTCAGGATTCCAAACGTGACCAGATCCGCCGACTGCGCTCGCAATTGGCGGAAAGCGAGGAAGATCGCGCCGCATCGGTTCGTGTGGCCACGCTCGCGGAGCGTACACGCATAGCGCGCGAGATTCATGACAATGTCGGCCATATGCTTACCCGGGCCATCATGCAGTCCGAAGCGGCTCAAGTGGTGGCTCAGGTTTCTGGACAGGAGCAGGCGGCTCAAGGGTTCGCGCAGATTCACGACACGGTGGGCGAGGCGATGACGTTGGTGCGGGGCGCGGTGCATGATCTGAAAGACGAAGGCACGGATTTCGTGGCGCAGATTGAGGCGTCCGCGCATGGTTTGGACGATTCCAGTACAGTGAACGTCACCTTGAGCAACGGCATCGATGCGGCTCCGGCTGCGGTGTCACGCTGTTTCGCCACGACGATTCGCGAGGCGTTGAACAATACGATTCGCCATAGCATGGCGCGCAATGTCGATATCACCTTGCGTGATTTTCCTGCGTTATGGCAGCTGCGCATACAGGATGATGGCGCCCTGTGGAGCGATGGCTCCCAAGGAAACATCAACGGTATGATGGGGGAGGCTTCCGCTCGTTTTCGCCAGTTCCATGATGCCGCGCGTACGGCGACGATGCGTGATGCTTCAGGCATTGGATTGGCGGATATCGAGGAGCGTGCGCGGGCGCTCGGCGGTACCGCGGTGTGCGGCCCGTATCATGAGGGGTGGCGGGTGTTCATGTCCATTCCCAAAACGGACGATGATGCGGCAGCGTCCGCAACAACGAAGGAGAACGTATGATGCGAGTCGCAATCGTCGATGATGATCCAATCGTATGCTCGTCGCTGTCCACGATTCTCAAAGCGACAGGAACGGCCGATATTGCATGGACGGCCTATGATGGCGAAACCGCGGTAGGGCAGTATGAAGAAGATAATCCGGACGTGCTGCTGATTGACGTGCAAATGCCGGTTATGGACGGTCTTGCCGCGTCGCGAAAGATCATCGACGCCCATCCGAATGCGAAAATCCTGATACTTACCACATTCGCGGACGAATCGTACATCGCTGAGGCGTTGGAAATCGGCACCAAAGGCTATTTGATCAAACAGGATGTCTCATCGGTAATTTCCGCAGTGCAGTCGGTGATGGCAGGGCAGGTCGTCATGGGGGCGCAGGTGTTGCGGAAACTGCATGTCAATAAAGCGAGTCAGACGCAGCGTCACGTTTCGCAAGCTGGCGATAACGGGGAAAATCGTTTTTCCGGTCGTTTCGCGAATCTCACTGAGCGTGAGCGGGACGTGATGCAACTGGTCGCCGAGGGGTACGATAATCGTGAGATCGCTGCGAAACTGTTTTTAAGCGAAGGCACGGTTCGCAATCGTATCAGTGATATTCTCGCGAAAACGAACATTACGAATCGTACGAAACTTGCGGTCGAATGGCTCGCATGCCAATAGGAAACGTCGATAAACGGCAAACTCATCAAAACGAACAGCGGTTTCAGTGCTTGCGTAGGCGATAGGCCTTCCACACGTCGCTGAGCTTCTGGCCGTTCGACGTGCGCTTCCATACGGTTAATCCCGCCGAACTGCCGCCGACGGCGCGTGCGGCCGCGGTTGGCGTGGAATATTCGTTGCCGTCATCCATGCGCAGCTTGCCTTCCGCGGTGACGGTTGCCACCCAACGTTCGCCCTTGCGAGGCCGATCCCACACCAGCGTCTCGCCGGGAATGAGCAGACCAGCGGCGAGCACCTGCGCGATGGACACACGTTTGGACGTCGGCGAGGTGGACGTGTTCTTAACGCTCAACGATTCCTCGCTGAGCGTGGACAGATCATTGCGTTCGGCATCATAGCGGATATTCCAATAGTCGGCGATCAGACGAACGGTCTCATCCTGTCGATACTGCAAGGTTTGAGGCGTGCAGTCCGCGATATCGGCCAGCTCCGCGGTGAGTGGGAACCGTTTTGAACTCGATGACAGCAGCATGCGGTCACGACGGTCCTCATAGGAGGCCAATTCTGCGATCTGCTTGTCGTTGGCCTGGCTGAGCGCAAGATTGCCGATGCGGTTGGTCCAATGGTCGCGCGTCGCCTCAGGCCATGCGGCGAACGATGAATCGGAAGCCACCTGCTCCGGCATGATCGGCAACGCGTTGAGGCTACGTGGACGGATGATACGATGTCCGGCTCGCTGCTCGTTGGCGCGCACCAGCAGCAGTTTCTTCATGGTGGGACTGGTCTGCAACTCGCCACGCAGGTGGGCGAGCGCGCTGCGGCGGTCTTCGTCGGTGATGAGCAGTCCTCGTATTTGTTGGATGGTGTGGTTTTTGTCGAGGTCGCGAATGGTGCTGGCTGAGCGTGTGCGGCGGCTGAGTGGGGTTTGTCTGTTGAGACTATCCACACCGGTTGCGCGTTCCAGGGCCGCGAGTACGTCGTGGAGTCGTTCGAGGTCGTGCAGCTGTGGTTCTTCGAGGTCTTTTTTCGAGGTGCGTGTGGCTGTTGGCGCGTGTGTGCCTGGAGCGGAGAATATGCGTGTGTCGGGGTTGCCGAGGTTGCGTATGGAGTTGACGAGTGCCCACATGGCCACCGGTTTCCAGTCGGTGGTTTGGTAGTCGTTGAGGGATACGAGTTGGCCGATGATGTCATCTGGCAGGTCGGCATCGGTCGGATGGTCGATGATGCGCCAGGCGTTGGCGTAGGGGGCTAGCAGATCGTCGATGAAGGAGATGACGTTCTGTTTCTTGACGTACGGTTTGAGCACGTCTTTGCGGAATTCCTCAAGCAGTTGCGTGCAGACGGCTTTATGCGAGATGATGAGGTGGATATCGCTGAAGAACGCTTCGAGTGTTTGTGCGTCATCGCCGAGCGGGTCCATGATGTCGTCCCATCGGGAGGCGTAGGCGTTGCGTGCGGCTGGGGAGATTTCCGCGATGGTTCTTGCTTTGAATACGTCGGATGCGGTGAGGGGCACTCCGCGCATGTTCATGACGTCGAAGATGCGGTGTGCGCCGGCGAGGTCGTCGGTGGTTACGATGACGAGGGTGACTTCGTTGACGAGATATGAGGCGAATGCGCGGCGGTCTTGGGTTGGCATTTTCGCGAGTTCGTCGAATACTTGTCTGGTGTTGATGGCGATGTTGCGTTGCGCGTACGATTCGATGTCGTTGTCGCGCAGGTCGAACAGTCCCTCCAGATCGCCTTCCTGTACGTACATGCGGAAGAAATTGGTGTCGCGTTCGCGTAGTTTGAGGCGTGGTTCGGCTTTGATGCCGCGTAGTTTGTCTCCTGGCTCGACGATGAGGTCGTTGAGGCTTTCGATGAGTTCGGGGTCGTCTTCCAGTTCGCGTAGTACGGAAATGATGATGGAAAGTGAGATGAGGCGTTGTTGTCCGTCGATGACCTGGTATTTGGTTTGTCCATCATGGACGAGGATTAGCGATCCGAGGAAATACGGTGTGTCCGGATCGTGGCATGCGTCCTGCAGATCGGTGACCAGTTGCGCGATGTTTTCCGTTTGCCAGGTGTACGCGCGTTGGAATGATGGGATTACGAATCGATAATCCGAAGTGAAGATCTTGCCTAAAGGTTTTTCCGTTGCGTTGATTGACATGCCGTTCCCCTCATTGCGTTGCTCTGCATTCAAGTGTACGAGTGCATGATGTCATAGTCGTGGCGGCAGGTCGGCGCGTTCTACCAAACGGGCCATCTGCACGCGGCCCATGCAGAGTTTATCTGCGGCGGATGAAATATGCGCTTTGACCGTGCGTTCTGAAATGAACATTTTCTCGCTGATTTCCGCATTGGTGAAGCCCTCGGCCGCGAGAATCACCGCTTCGCGTTCGCGTTCCGGCAAGGCGTCGAGCATGGCACGGGCCTCATCGCGCCGCGACTGAGGCTGGTGCTGATGCAAATCACCGATGAGCTGCCGTTGACTTGCCGGATTGAACTGTGGCTCTCCTTCGCACACGTCGGCCACACGGCGGATGATATCTTCCGGAGCGTCCGTTTTCGATACGAATCCTTCCGCGCCCGCTTCGATGGCGCGTTCCACCGTGTTGTTTGGACTCAGCGACGTCAGAATAAGCACATGCGGAGGATCGGGAAGCATGCGGAGCTGACGAGTGGCTTCAATGCCATCCATGCCGGGCATGGCGATATCAGCCAGCACGACATCAGGAGGATTGTGCGACGCATGTTCGATGGCGTCTGCTGCGTTGGTGCAGGCGAAGGCAACGCTGATGCGTCCGGAGGAATAATCCTCCAAAATCAGACGCATCATCTGGCAGATCATCGGATCATCATCAATCACGCCGACGGTGATCGGCTGCTCGTCATGGCTGCGTTCGGTGCTCACCCAACCCATGGTAGTCGTACATCAAGGTGGAAGACGTTATGTTGGTCAAAACCGTATTGGCATGTTCCGCCAGCCTGCTGTATGCGTTTGGCCAAACCAGGAAGACCGGCCCCCTTCCTGGTGTCTGCCATATGCGAGGGGGATTGCGGCATCGTCGGATTGCTGACGTGCACATGCACCCCTTGCGGGGGGTTCGCATCGACCTGCAACGACACCGGAGCGCCAGGCGCATGCCTGCGCACATTGGTCAATCCCTCCTGTACCACGTGATACGCAATCACGCCGATGGACTCATCTAACTGCCCCAGCTGTTGAATGTCGATCCACGTATCAATCCGCATATTCGCGGCACGGGCGTCGCCAATCAACTGCAGCAATGAGTCACGGGTCAACGACGCTTCGGCATCATTCGCAGCCAACTGCAGGCGAGCATCCTCCGGATGACGAAGCATGTCAATCACACTATGCGCCTCATCCAACGCGCCGGAGGCCTGCCTGCGAATATCCTCGGTAGTGCCGGCGATCTTTCCAGCCATACCAGCCACATTGGCATTGCCCGACTGCTCGGCCTCAGCCTTCAATTTCCTAGACTCGGCCTGCAAAGCGCTCGCATTCAATGCAAGCAACGACAGCGAATGAGCCAACGTATCATGCGCTTCCGCGGCTATCGCATCGGCAAGCTGCTGATTGTCAAGCGTGGTCCGCAACCTGCTCACCTGCTCGTTGGCCGACTGAGCCTTCGTTTCGGCCACGCGCGCAAGGGCGCGCGAGCGAATATGCAATCCGGCCAATGTGGCGATCGCCACCGCAATCAGGGCAACCACAACGGCGCTCGCGATGATCGTTCTTTCGTCGACAAGCATCACCATGGTATTGCCATACCGAACTCCGGTATATGGTTTGGAGAAGATCGCATGCCAGATCGAAGCCTCGGCAGGATGCAAAGCGTCTCGCACCTGGGACCAGATCGTCGTTGCCGCCGCGGCAAGCACTGACCGAAGCGTCACTTTGGTTCCCTGTCTCCGCGCAAGCAGAGAAGTCAACGCCATAAGCGCGATCAGCGAATCGTAGGGGAGCGCCACCACCAGTAGGCATGCGGTCCAGAACACGGCTTGCGGGTAACTGTTGCGAGCCAGAAGAATCAAACCCGAAGGGATCGCAACGAGCACGCACGCGATCATCCACAAGTAGGGGGCACTATCCTGCGCATACTGTTGGGATGCGAAAGACACCTGCGCCAGACAGGCGAAACTCGCGCACACCACCATCGGCACCGTGCACCAGATTCTGGTGCGCACTGGCACTTCGGCGGTGGAAGGGTTTGTGATCACGCTCATGACTCCCATTATCGGCATACTCATGGAAACATGCCATTGAACTATCGGGCATGATGGCGCAAGCCGCGCGCCCCAAAGTGCAGGCAGGAATGGACTTTCGTCCAATACCGGGAACGAAGCCGATCCCGTAGGCTCGAAAGTGTTCCGACCACTTCGAGAAGAAAGAAAAAGATCATGAGTGAGTTCAACAATGCTCCGATTCCCAACGGCGGCCCGGCAGCGACGAACGGTATGAGACCCGCGCCGATCATGCCGTCCCCGGCTCCGCAAGGCACGACGGTATGTGGCATCGTGGGCGTGGTGTTCGGCGCGCTCGGCTTAGTGCTGAGCTTCATTCCAATCATCAACAACATCGCGGCGATCTTCGGACTCGTCGGCGCGGTATTGGCGATCGTGGCCATCGTGGGCACGTTCCGAGGCAAAAAGCGTGGCAAAGCCCTGTCCATAGTCGCGGCGGTACTGTCGGTGCTGGCCATCGTCATCACCTTGGCCATGCAATCGGCCGCCAGCAAGGCGCTTGACGACATCACGGGCACAAGCACGTCGCAATCCTCGTCGCCGGACGCCGATAAGGACGCCAAAACCGATGATTCCACCAAAACCGACACCAAGGCGAAAGGCGAGCAAGACATGGAAGGCGACCTCACTGACATGCATGTCAAAATCGTGTCCGCGACGCGCGCCAACAATGATTGCAACAATCAGCCGACCGTGCTCGTCACCTACGAATGGACCAACAATACCGACAAAAACAATTCCTTCGCGGTGCTGGCCAGTCCGAAAGTGTTCCAAAACGGTCAGGAACTCGAAACTGCCATCTACATGGACAGTCCGGAAGGCTACGATTCCGGCTCCGACCTGTCCGAACTGCAGCCAGGGGCGACCGGTACCGTGACGCTCGGATACGTGCTCAAAGACGATTCCGAAATCACCGTCGACGTGACGAACCTCTTCGACTTTAGCGACACCGCCAAAGTGACGCACAAGTTCACTCTCTAAGACGGCATCATCCAAATCTTCGCGCTCGCCACACTCCCCGTGGCGGGCGAAATCCATGCCGCTTTGAAGAAATCATGAGATTAAGCCAATATTCATGAAATCGTCAGGAAAATACCGTACCGTGATGCGTAATCGAGCAAAAAAGGAGCGATTATGACATTCGGTCAGCAGCCCCAGGGCAACAATGCCCGGAACAACGGCTTCAACAATCAATACCAATACAACCAGCAGTACGACCAGTACAATGCGCAGCCGCAATACGCCTACACGCCGAACGGTACCGCCGCAGTCAACGTGCAGGCCACCTATTCCTACGAGCAGGCCGAACGCAGTTCCGTCAACAGCGCATACGCGCACATGACCCTCGGTTTGATCGTCACCGCCGTGGTCGCCATCATCACCCAAATGAGCGGCGCGTACCTGGCGCTCGTCCAAACCACGGGCATTATCGGCATCTTCGCCCCCGCCGTCATTGAAATCGTGCTTGCCATATACCTTGGCGCGCGCATCCATAAAATGAAGGTCTCCACCGCATACGTCATGTTCTACGTGTATGCGGCGCTCATGGGCTTCACCCTCAGCACCATTTTCATGGCCTACGATCTTGGTACCATCGGCATTTCCCTTGCATTGTGTGCCGGTTTCTTCTTCGCGCTCACCATGTTCGGACGCACCACCAAGATTAACATGCTCAAGGCCGGCCCCATCCTTTTCATCGGCCTCATCGTGCTCATCATCGCCGAAGTGCTTCTCATGATCTTCGCCCCCGGTAACACCACCCTCATGATCGTCTCCGCCATCGGCCTCCTGCTTTTCGCTGGTATGACCGTCTACGACGCCCAAGCCACCCGCGCCATGCTTGAACAGTATTCCGCCCAAGGCCCCGAAATGGTCAAGAAGGTTTCCATCCTTTGCGCGTTGAATCTGTATTTGGATTTCGTGAACATGTTCATGTATATTCTCCAACTCCTTGGCAATCGCGACTGAAATCCAAATGATGGAACGTCCTCGGAATTGCTCCTCGGTCGATGTAACGGATAAAGCCTGACCAGAATGTGGTCAGGCTTTATTTGTTGGTAAAAGACATGCTTTACGGTGGGTGTTCATGCAGAGAAAAGAGATTGGTGGCATGGCATGCCTCGTACTGGCGGCCCTCATTTGGGGATTCGCATTTGTGTCGCAAGTGCAAGGCATGGACTCCACAACACCGCTGTTCTTCGGAGCCACCCGATTCACCCTCGGAGCCATCTCGCTGATACCGTTGCTTTGGTTTCGTCGCAGCACCATAGCGGAACAAGAGCGTAAACGTCGTGAAGCCCAGGGAAAACCGTCCATCACCCTCGGCAACGGCGTAATTGTCGCCATGCCTAAATGGACCGGCAATCCCATCGTGGTCAGCATCATCTGTGGGATCGTGCTTTTCACCGCAAGCACCGTCCAACAATACGGCATCCTTTACTCCGGATCGGCGGGACGATCTGGCTTCATCACCGCGCTATACATCGTCATGACTCCGCTGCTTGCCTTCGTCATACTGCGTCGACGAGTGCACCTCAGCGTCGTCATCAGCGTCGCCATCTCCGTTATCGGCTTCTACCTGCTGTGCGTCACAGACGGATTTGAATCCATCACCCTGGCGGACATGGTGCTGCTGTTCACCGCGGTTCTCTTCGCTGGGCATATCCTCGTCATAGACACCTTCGGGCGAGACATGGACCCCATCCTGCTGTCATTCGGGCAGATCACCACCACCGCGGTCCTCAGCTGGATTGGCTCTATCATCGAAGGGTCCATCGACTGGGCCGGTGCCGCGCAAAGCTGGATTGCCATCGTCTACGCGGGCGTCTGCTCCGCTGGCGTAGCCTATACGCTGCAGGTCGTAGGCCAACAACTTGTGCCTCCGACCAGAGCGTCCGTGATCATGTCGCTCGAATCGTTCTTCTCCGCAGTCGGCGGCGCACTCCTGCTTGGCGAGGTCATGGCCACCCGAGCCTACATCGGCTGCGCGCTCATCTTCGCAGGCACCATACTCGCCCAGCTGCCCATCGACCAGCTTCTGCACGCGGCCAAACGCAGGCAGGCGGACGTCAATCGGCCTTAGGGGCCTCGCCAGCCTGAGGCGCGCCATTAATGTCGCGGTGGATGTTCTGCATCTGCGTTTCGATATTCTGCAGACTCCTCGCACAATCAAGCAGCGTTTGCGAATGCTCCGACAGCTTCGTGTCGGGCAGATCCGTCTTATAGCGCAGAGCGTGCTCCAAACTCGCCCAATAATCCATGGCGATAGTGCGGAACTGCACCTCCACAGGCGTGTAATGCGGTCCGGAAGACAGAAAAACAGGCACCGCGTAAATCACATGCAGCGAACGGTAACCATTCTGCTTCGGATTCTTGATGTAATCCTTCACGCGCAACACCTGAATATCGTTCTGGGCAGACAGATAATTCGATACTGAATACACGTCATCGCGATAATTGCAGATCACGCGAATGCCGGCCACATCAAACAGATTGTCTTTGATCGACTCCACCGTCAGCGGCAGCTCCTTACGTTCCAGCTTGCCGAGAATGGAATTGATGGACTTCAGCCTGCGTTCTATGTGATGGATGGGATTATGGGAGAAACGTACCTGGAATTCGGAATCAAGAATCTCCAACTTGGTGCTAATCTCATACATCGCACCCTCGTACACCTGCATCTGATCGATGAACTCGGTGATCTGATTGGATGGCAACGAACCATCGTCGAAATTTATCGATTTCAATCGCGCTTGCAGTTCACTGGTATTGATGCGGCTCTGTCTATCAAGTATCACGGTTCCATAGTGTACCCAAAAGGAGCGTGGAAAACTGGAAAAGCGCTGAAAAAACGTTATTCCTTCAATCCTTCAACATGCCAAGCACAGTACGGCGCGTGCTGGGAATCCCTGCCGATAGCATGGAACACTATGAACGAAGACATGATGACCGAGGCGGAGCGCGCCTCGAAACTCGCGGAACCTACCGCAGAAGACACCGCCACGAGAGGCAAAGGCGTGTTCTATGTGCACACCCTCGGATGCCAGATGAACGTGCACGATTCCGAACGTATCTCAGGCGTACTTGAAGCGGACGGCTACGTGCCCGCCACCGAGGGGCAATACCTCGACCATGACGTGGATCTCATCGTCATGAACACGTGCGCGGTGCGAGAAAACGCGGCGGAGCGCATGTACGGTACCATCGGCCTGTGGGCCGAAATGAAGCGCCAGCGCCCGAACCTGCAGATCGCCGTCGGCGGCTGCATGGCACAGCTCGACCGTGAGAAAATCGCCAAAAAGGCGCCGTGGGTCGATGCCGTGTTCGGTACGAAGAACATCGGCTCACTGCCGCAGCTGCTCGATCAGGCACGTATCGAAGGCCATGCCCAGGTCAAGGTCAAAGAGGAGCTCAACTACTTCCCAAGCCAGCTTCCCACCGACCGTGCGTCGAAGGTGTCAAGCTGGGTGGCCATCTCCGTCGGATGCAACAACACCTGCACATTCTGCATTGTGCCTACCACCCGAGGCAAGGAACATGATCGTCGCCCGGGAGACATTCTTGCCGAAATTCGCCAGTGCGTGGATGAAGGAGCCAAGGAAGTCACGCTGCTCGGCCAGAACGTGAACTCGTTCGGTTACGGCATCGGAGACCGTTTCGCCTTCTCCAAGCTATTACGCGCATGCGGTGAGATCGAAGGATTGGAGCGCGTGCGATTCACTTCGCCGCATCCCGCCGCCTTTACCGACGACGTAATCGCAGCCATGGCCGAAACGCCCAATGTCATGCACCAGCTGCACTTCCCGCTGCAGTCCGGATCTGACCGAATCCTGCGCGCCATGCGCCGGTCGTATCGTTCCGCGAAGTTCCTTGACATTCTGCGAAAAATTCGTGAGGCAATGCCGGATGCGCAGATTTCCACCGACATCATCGTCGGTTTCCCGGGTGAAACCGAAGAGGACTTCCAGGAAACCTTGCGCGTGGTGGAAGAGGCGAGATTCGCGTCCGCATTCACCTTCATCTATTCGCCGCGCCCAGGCACTCCGGCCGCCGAAATGGAGCAGGTGCCGCACGACGTGGCCCAAGACCGGTTCGAACGACTCGTGGCATTGCAGGAACGAATCACCGAAGAAAATCTCAAAACCTTCGAAGGCCGTGACGTCGAAGTGATGGTCACCGGCGCATCCGGCAAGAAGGATGCCGCAACCCATCGCGTCACCGGGCGAGAGAAAACCGGCGTGCTCGTGCATGTCGGTGTGCCCGAAGGCGAGCCAATGCCGCAGGTAGGCGATTTCGTGACCGCCACCATCACCCATGCGGGGCGCCACAATCTCATCGCCGATCCCGATTTGAAGGCGGGGCAGACCTATGCCGTTCGACACTGAGACTTCTGAAACAACAGGCAAAACAGGGGATGCCGATCCTGCCTTGCAGCGTAAGGTCGTATCCATTGTCGGTCCAACCGCATCCGGCAAAACCGGGTTGGGCATTGCCGTCGCCAAAGCGTTGGCGCGCAAAGGCGAACAGGCGGAAATCATCAACGCCGACGCATACCAGATGTATCGGGGCATGGATATCGGTACGGCCAAAGCGAGCCCTGAGGAGCAGGCACGGGTCAGGCATCATCTCATCGATATCATCGAGCCGGACGATGCCATGTCCGTGGCGCGGTTCCAAGAGCTCGCCCGCGAGAAAATAGCCGAACTACAGGCCAGGGGAGTGCGTCCGATCCTTGTTGGAGGTTCCGGCCTGTACGCACGGGCGGCTATCGACGACATCTCCTTCCCCGGCACCGACCCGCAAGTACGCAAGGCGCTTGAGGAACGGGAGAAAGCCGAAGGTGCGGGCGCGCTGTTCGACGAGCTGAAGGCCAAGGATCCCGAAGCGGCGGCGCGCATGGACCCGCACAATCCGAGACGAACCATCCGCGCGCTGGAAGTCATCGAAGTGACGGGACGTCCCTATTCGGCAAGCCTTCCGCACTATCGGTACGTCATTCCTACCGTGCAAATCGGTCTCGATCTGCCTCGGGAGGAACTGGACCGTCGCATCGACATTCGCACCAAGCAGATGCTCGAAGGCGGATTCATCGAAGAAGTGGAGCGCATACGCCCCAAACTGGGCATCACCGCAGCCAAAGCGCTCGGTTACCAGCAGGTCGTCGACTATTTGGACGGGTTGCGTGACCTGAACGACACGTTCATGGACATTGCACAGAAAACGAAGCGTCTGGCACGCAAACAGATGGGATGGTTCGGCCGTGACCCGCGCATCCACTGGCTCCAAGCGCTCAATCCGGCGCTGCTAGACAATGCGATGGCCATCATCGAGCATGCCGATGCAGGCGCCTACGACGCCATAGACGTGCAGGCGGACGCCTACACCCAGCATCATCTCGGAGACCTCGCCTGAAATGAAACCCCGCTGCCATATCGGCAACGGGGTTTCATTCGCAGTATCATGCCTCCCCTCCGCCTTAAGTTAGAAAATGTGTGCGATTCGAGGAAATGACATGTCATGGTTCATCCCATGGGTAAAATCATGACCGTTATGGCACGAACAGCATCTTCCAACACGAAATCCAGCGGCAAAAGATCCGCTGGCAAGGCCCGTTCCGGCGAGACCAAGGTCATGGACGCGGTCGAACCATCGCCAGTGATGGGCGTCTTGACCAGGTACAGGCGCGACATCACATGTTTTGTTCTGGTGATTCTCGCGGTGCTGTTCTGCGCCTCGGAATGGTTCCGGGTGCAAGGTGCGTTCGGCCGGGCGCTCCATGCCATGGCTTCCGGATTGTTTGGCCTGATGAGCATCATTTTGCCGGTTTTCCTAATGCTAGTGGTGTTCAGCCTTATGCATAAAACCCAGCGCAAAAGCGACAATGCGCGTATGGCGACGGGATGGTCCATGATCTTGTGGTCTGTCTGTTCCATACTTGACGCGGCACTCGCGTCCGACATCCAAGGCTTCGATATGGCACTGCTGCAGAAATCGGGAGGATTGCTCGGCTACGTGCTTGGTTGCCCGTTGGCATGGGGGCTTTCCAAAGCATTTGCCATCGTTATTTTCGCGGTCGTCATTCTGTTTTCGCTGTTGCTGATCACCCGTACGCGGGTTGATGAGGTTCCCGACAAAATATGCGCGTTGATGTCCCGTTTTGGTTTCGGTGCAAATAAGACGGACGATGACGAGACTGGGCAATTCCCGAATGAGGTGCGCATCGGAGATACCACACTGTCCTTTGCCGAGGGAGTGCCGGCGCATGATGGGACCGACGATGTGGCAGCCGAAGAGAAGAAACCGATGCTGTTTTCTCGCTTAAAGCAGTTGATATCATCAAAAACCAAGAAACAGGGCGCTCAGGACGGACTCGAATACTATGACGGCGATGAGGCGTTTCGCAATGCCGCCGAACGACATGGCGAAACGGCGGAAACCATGCTTGACGAACCATATCAGAGTGTTTCGCAGCCGCGCAGCATTTCATCCAGCGAACATTCCGCTCAGGATTCTGGCGGAACCGTCGTCATGACTCAGATGCCTGTGGCGCGTTCCCTTTCGTCAGATCCGATCGGAATTGCAAGTGGCACCATGCCGAAAATTCCAGAAACCGTCCCTGCGATGGTTGGAGCGGTGCCATCCAGTGAAATCAAGTCAATCGGCGTGGCTGCGGACGATCCGTGGGCGGTCATCGATGAGAACGGCACATCCAACGGAACGCAGGTCATGGTCGATGCGGCGACCAACGAGGTCGTAGACGATCTGAATGGCGGTTTGAGCGAAGAAGGCGTTTCCGATGAATCCGACGAGATTCCGGAAGGCCCATACCATCTACCTGACCTTGGCATGCTGAAGCAAGGCGCACCGCACGCCGTGCACACGCCGGAGAACGATCGTGTGATTCGTGCGCTTACGGTCACCTTCCAGCAATTCAACGTCGATGCCAAAGTCATCGGCTTCCTGCGCGGTCCATCCGTAACCATGTACGAGGTGGAGCTTGGTCCTGGCGTGAAAGTGGAGAAGGTCACCAATCTGCAGAAGAACATCGCCTATGCGGTGGCCAGCTCCGACGTGCGCATCCTGTCGGTGATCGAGGGCAAGTCTGCCATCGGCATCGAAATACCGAACACCGATCGTGAAACCGTGGTGCTTGGTGACGTGCTTCGTTCGGACAAGGCAAGGAATGATCCGAACCCTATGCTCACAGGTGTGGGCAAGGATGTGGAAGGTCATTTTGTAACGGCCGACCTCACCAAGATGCCGCATCTTCTGGTGGCAGGCGCCACCGGTTCCGGTAAGTCCAGTTTCATTAACTCCATGCTGACATCTGTGATTATGAGGTCGACGCCTGACCAGGTGCGCATGATCATGGTTGATCCGAAACGAGTGGAATTGTCGGCATACGCGGGCATACCGCATCTGCTCACGCCGATCATCACCGATCCGAAGAAGGCCGCGCAGGCGCTTGAATGGGTGGTCAAGGAGATGGATGCTCGCTACAGCGATCTTGAATTCTTTGGATTCCGTCACATCAAGGATTTCAATGCGGCCGTGCGTGCAGGCAAAGTGCACGCGCCGGCCGGGTCGAAACGGAAGGTCGCCCCATATCCATACATTCTGGTGGTCGTCGACGAGATGGCCGATCTGATGATGGTGGCCAAGAACGATGTGGAAAGCTCCATCCAGCGCATCACGCAGCTGGCGCGAGCGGCAGGTGTGCATCTGGTGCTCGCCACCCAGCGTCCGTCGGTTGATGTGGTCACTGGTCTGATCAAGGCGAATATTCCTTCACGACTTGCTTTCGCGACCTCGTCCGCCACGGATTCTCGAGTCATCCTCGACTCCACCGGGGCGGAAACCCTGATCGGTCAGGGCGATGCGCTGTTCTTGCCGATGGGACAGGCCAAACCGTTGCGCGTGCAGGGCGCATGGGTCGACGAATCGGAAATCCGTCGTGCGGTGGAGTTCGTGCGCACTCAACGCAAGCCACATTACCGCGAAGATATCGAGGAAATGTCCAAGGAAGCCGACAAGAAGGCCATCGAACCGGATGAAGACATCGGCGGCGATATGGACGTGCTGTTGCAGGCGGCGGAACTGGTGGTCACATCGCAGTTCGGCTCGACGTCCATGTTGCAGCGCAAGCTGCGCGTCGGATTCGCCAAGGCAGGACGTCTCATGGATCTGCTGGAGTCGCGTGGCATCGTGGGGCCGTCCGAAGGGTCCAAGGCGCGTGAGGTGTTGGTGCAGCCCCAGGATCTGCCGCAGGTGCTCGCCTTCATCAAAGGCGAGACCTCGTCGCTGAATTCGGCAGCTTCTTCGGCAGCGGATTCCGAAGAGGCGATGTGATCGGGGAACGCTCCGTATGAAACGCAAATTGGTAAGCAAGTAGAAGTGTCGGGGTAACGTGAACGGTATGGAAAAGCAAGAAGAACGCAAATCATCGTTGCTTGACGGCTGGAATGCGCCGCCGAACCTTGTCACCTTCTCTCGTATCATCTTGGTCATCGTGTTTTTGGTGCTGTACGCCAAAGCCGGCGCGTGGGGCGTGGACAACGTCACCATGCGTTGGGTTGCCGCGGTCATCTTCATCATCGCGGCATGCACCGATAAGCTTGACGGTTGGATGGCTCGCAAATACAACCAAGTCACTGAACTTGGCAAGCTGATGGATCCGATCGCCGACAAACTGCTCACCTGTGGCACACTGATCGTTGCCGCCATCTTCAACGAATTCGGTAATCCGGTGCTGGGATGGGTCGTGACCGCCCTGTTCCTGATTCGTGAGATCGGTATCACCATCATGCGCTTCTTCGTGATCGACACGGGCGGCAAGGTTATCGCCGCATCCCAGGCGGGCAAGTACAAGACGCTCTGCCAGTGCATCGGTCTGGCTATGTTGATGCTGCCGATGTGGAGCTTTGCTCCGGAAGGGTTTAACGACATCCCGATGTGGATGACCGTCTACTACATCATCACGTACGCGCTGATTTATCTTGCGCTGATTCTCTGCCTGTATTCCGGCGGCGAGTATCTGGTTAATACTTTCGGCGGTCGTAAGAAGCCCGCAGACAAGACCGGAAAAGAAACCAAGTAGGGTATTCATGGTTGAATCCTTGAACCAGACGGCTGCCGCCAACCAATCGCAATGCGATGAATTGGCGGCGGCCGTTCTTGCATATTGCGAAACTAATCGTTTCAAAATCGCGGCGGCCGAGTCGTTGACGGGAGGTTTGCTGGCCGATGCTTTCGTGCGTGTGCCGGGGGCGTCGAAAGTGTTTCTTGGCTCCGCCGTGACATACGACATTCGCGCCAAGGCGTCGATTCTTGGTGTGGATGCCGAGTTGTTGCGCCGAGAGGGGGCTGTCCATCCCGAAGTGGCGCGCCAGATGGCTTTCGGAACGGCGAGGCTGTACCGGCAGCGGGAGGACGGCGATTGTGTCGTCGGATTGTCGACCACCGGTGTTGCAGGTCCTGGACCTGACGGAGACAAGCCTGCGGGACTTGCCTACGTCGGCTGTTCCCTGCCGGACGGTTTTGGATCTGTTCGCTCCAGGCGAACGGAGGCTTTCGAGCTGCGCCTGCAGGGAGATAGGGAAAGCGTACGGCGTGGAGTCGTGCATTGTATTCTGCAAAAACTGAGGGAGCTTTCAGTGGATTCACAGGAATAATCTACAAAGATGAGTGTTGACCATAATGGACAGACGTACGCACGAAAAGGGGCTGATGAATGGAAACGATGACACTCACCGAAGAACAGAGGGAACTCAAGGCTATGGCCCCCGCAACCGCGCAGGCTGCCGGGGCTCGTGTCAGGGAACTCACACCAGCTCAGAGGCGTGCGGTGATGTTCGCGCAGCAGCAGGTGCTCCGTGCTCGTGCGGCCAAGAAAGCCAAGGACGAGCGTCAGGCCGCGTTGACGCGAATGTGGCAGGAAGAGGACTCCGAGCGTGTACGCACGCATGCTGTGCAGCATGCTCCGGAGCAGTCTGATGAGGCCAAGGAGGTTTCGTTGCGCGAGGCCATCGGTCATGTGCTGCGTGACCTGCGCACGCGAGACCATAGGACGCTTCGTGAGGTCAGCGAAAAGGCCGGTGTGTCGTTGGGGTACCTTTCCGAAGTGGAACGCGGGCAGAAGGAAGCCAGCTCTGAGCTACTGTCGTCCATCGCGCAGTCCTTGGGGTTGTCCACAGCCCAGATGCTTCGCATGGTGGCTGACTATCTTGATTCCGTGACTGTCTGATTTGTGGAATATGACATGATGACGCCCGGCGATTGTTCGCTGGGCGTTTCTCTTTTCGTATATAAATCAAGTCTGTGTACACTGGGGCGCGTGCAGGAACGTGAATTTTGGCAGTTGCTTGAGGAAGTGCTCGGACGTAGCTATGGTCGATCGTTGGCTCATGATCAGGTACTTGATCGCCTTGGCGGTATGACGGCGGTCGACGCGCTCAGTGCGGGCGAGGAGCCTCGAGTGGTCTGGAATGTGCTATGCGACCAGATGGGCATCCCGGATTCCCAACGTTGGGGCAAAGATCATAACGCGCCTCCCATGCCGGTTCGTTGAGTTTTTTCGAATACAACACACCTTTTCGAACAGATGTTCGCATGTTGGGATATAGTTATCCACAGACAACAACATAAACGGGCTGTTTCCAAATTCCTCAAGTCGCGTGAGAATGTTGATTTTCCAAGGAATGTTGGTTTATGACTCGTTGGATTGCATGTCTTCCGACCACAACGGTCGTTGGATTTGCAAGAACGAATGCTGTGGCCTTACGGTGAAGCCACCATTCGTCATAGTCGGCAGAAGGAGTAGTCATGGCACAGACGAGCGCGGCAAAGGGAGCCGCACAGAACAAGTCCGCGAACGGCATCGACCCGCGTCGTCAGGCCGCGCTTGATACGGCGCTTGCGCAGGTCGAGAAGAGTTTCGGCAAGGGGTCAGCCATGCGATTAGGCGATCGTCCCGAGCAGGATGTCGAGGTGATTCCTACCGGATCACTGGCATTGGATATGGCATTGGGCATCGGAGGTTTGCCGAAGGGTCGTATTGTGGAGATCTACGGTCCGGAATCCTCCGGCAAGACCACGCTGGCGCTGCATGTGGTGGCTAATGCTCAGAAAAACGGTGGGGTCGCCGCGTTCATCGATGCGGAGCATGCACTTGATCCTGTCTATGCGCGCAAGCTTGGCGTCGACACGGATTCGCTAATCGTCTCTCAGCCCGATAACGGCGAACAGGCGCTGGAGATCGCGGATATGCTGATTCGTTCTGGAGCGCTTGACGTGATCGTCATCGATTCCGTGGCGGCATTGGTGCCGAAGGCCGAAATCGAAGGTGAAATGGGCGACAGCCACGTCGGTTTGCAGGCGCGACTGATGAGCCAGGCATTGCGTAAGATGACTGGCGCTTTGGCTCAGGCGGGCACCACGGCCATCTTCATCAACCAGCTTCGTGAGAAGATCGGCGTGTTCTTTGGCAATCCGGAAACGACCACCGGTGGCAAGGCATTGAAGTTCTACTCGTCCGTCCGCATGGATATTCGTCGCATCCAGACCATCAAGAACGGCGACGAGGCTGTGGGCAACCGCACCAAGGTCAAGGTCGTCAAGAACAAGATGGCTCCACCATTCAAGACTGCTGAGTTCGACGTGCTGTACGGCGAGGGGATTTCCAAAGAAGGATCTGTACTTGACATGGCGTTGCAGGTCAATGTCGTGAAGAAGTCTGGATCGTGGTTCACGTATGGTGGCGATCAACTGGGGCAGGGGCGTGAGAACGTGCGTCAGTTCCTCAAAGACAACCCGGAGCTCACTGAAGAGATCGAGAATAAGGTGAAAGCCGAATTCGGCCTCATTGAGCCTACCGACCAATTCGCCGAGGATAGTGACGATGCGTCGGCGAAGGATGCCAAGGGCGAGGAAAAGGCGAAATCTGCTGCCAAGCCGGAAACGGCCAAGGGCGCGGTAAGGTCTTCCAAGACCGCCGACAAGGCATGACGTATGATCAGTGCCGAGCAATTTCTTGAACAGCAGGGCCTCCAGCCGGTATCGTCCGAGGCTGGGGGCCCTGCCCTTGCCTGCGGCGGGCGGCTGCAGGACGACCGAATCGAATCCGGCTGCGGACAGGTTTTGCGCAATGATGAAGAAGACACGCCGAAGCGTGCGCGACACGCACGACACGCAGGGCGTGTCGTGGTCGGCGTGTCGCGAACCCCTGACGATCCGAATAATCTGGATGCGTGCAGGGAGGCCGCCCTCCGGTTGCTTGATGCGGCGCCGCGTCCGTCAGGTGCGGTGAGGGAGCGACTCGTTGGCAAAGGGTACGCTCCCGAAATAGTGGACGATGTGATTGCCAGACTGATTCGGGTTCGTCTCATCGATGACGAGGCGTACGCCCAGTCCGCGGTGCGGTACTGCGCATCACGACTGATGGGGCATAGGGGAGCGGTTATGGAGCTCAAACGCAAAGGTGTGGACCGCCAGCTTGCGCAACGTGTGTGCGATGAGGCCGAATCCCAAGGCGTGTTCGCCGAGGCCGCATGGGAGCTGGGACGTCGGACGGCGAGAAAAACTGCTGGATTGGATGTCGAGGTGCGTAAAAGACGGTTCTGGAGTGCTGGTGGTAGGAAAGGCCATAATCCTGAAGTTCTGCGGGAAATCGCACAGGAATTGTTCGTCTGAAACGGCTGATTCGCATAGTGGCTATGCGGTTTTTGAACACTGTTTCGCCACGGGGATCGGTCGATGCGATAAGGGAGTGAGACCTCTTATACCCCGGGTTCTGTCGTGCCTTA
>UMGX01006254.1_pt1 | contig 63568 bp, 51 predicted proteins | sample 1965411 | NCBI WGS metagenome assembly UMGX01 (sample SAMEA4836086, study PRJEB28245) | human gut metagenome | biome: gut microbiome; material: fecal sample | place: Denmark | collected 2008 | reverse complement strand
TGAGCAGGGTGGAGTACATGACGGCCAGATCCCAACGTTCCTGGTCGTTGAGCTCGTCGAGGGTGAGCACGTCGCGCACCGGGGCCACATGCACCTCGAGGGGCCAGCGGGCTGCTGCTGGCACGTAGGCCACCCAGCTGTGGTTGCGCATGACGATGCGCTCCCCGGCCTCGATTTCGGAGTTCATGAGATCCTTGAGCAGGTTGCCGCCGGTCTTCTCATGGTAGGCTTCGGTCTGCTTGAGTTCGGCTTCCATCTTCGGCGCGATGAACGGGTAGCAGTAGACCTGTCCGTGAGGGTGCGCCAGGGAGACGCCGATTTCCTGTCCGTGGTTTTCGAACGGGAAGATTTGTTCGATGCCTTCCATCTTGGAGATTTCGGCGGTACGGAACGCCCATGCTTCCACAACGGTGCGCAGACGGGAGACCGGCAGATCCGCCGGCAGACCGTTTTCGTCCGGGTCGAAGCAGATCACTTCGCAGCGGCCTGCGGCGAGCTTCTTCTCCCACAGCGGGTTGCCGTTGACGTATTCCACGGCTTCGGAACGGCCCGGCACTCGAACCATCGACGGGAAGCGGTTTTCGAACACGACCACGTTGTAGTCGGTATCCGGCACTTCGCCGTCCTGGTACGGGTCGCCCGGCTTGCGTGCGGCCAGCGGGTTGCCTTTGGCGGTGGCACCCGGTCCTGCGGTGATCGGGCGGTTCATGCGTGCGGTCGCCATCGGAATCCAATCGCCGGTCAGTGGATCGCGACGCATTTCCGGAGCGGCGTACGGCACTTCCTCACCGGCTGCGTTGAGCTGGTTGGAGAAGCGGTATGCCAGCTGACGAGGATCGTTCAGTTCGCGCGTCTTCGCGCCGGAAACATATTCCGGATCATCGTCGAGGTAGAAGAACGCACGGCCATCGGCGAGCGTGGTCGGCGTGATGCGAATGTGTTCCTTCGCGTACTCTCCCGGAGTGTAGTTTGCGAATTCACTCATTATGGTTATTCACCTTCCTGAATAGGCTCGTTCTGGTGCGCCAGCACGAGCTCTTTAACCAAATCCCTTGTTTTCCCAACCGAATCGGGGTCTAGTCCATCATCGGTAATGACCGTGTCCACCTGGTCGAAGCGTGCGAAAAGCGACAATGATGTGCAGCTCCACTTGGTGTGATCGGTCAAAATTATGGTTCGATCGGCAATGTCCATCATTGCCATATCGGTTGCGGCCTCAAGCGAGTTCGGCATGAGGAAGCCGCGCGGAATGGACACGGAATGCGTGCCCAGGAAGACTGTGTTGACGCGCAGGGAGGACACCACCTTGTCGGCAATCGGCCCTACGAGCGAGTTGGATCGGGTGGTCACGCCGCCGGTCACGATGACTTCCACGTCTTTCGATTCCAGCGCCTGCACCAGTTCTGCCACCGGAATGGAGTTGGTGAGGATGGTTATGCCCGATGACTGCTGCGATTCAAGCAGATGTTGCGCGAACACGTATGCCGTGGTGCCGCCGCCGACGGCGATCACGTCGCCGGGCGCCACATATTTGATGGCTTCCTGTGCGATGGCGTCTTTGAGGCCGATGTCCATCTGCGACTTTACAGAGAACAGCGGCTCGCTCAGCAGCGTGCTGGTGGTGACGGCGCCGCCGTGCACGCGTTTCAGCAAACCCTTGTCGGCCAGATCGGCGATATCGCGACGGATAGTCATGGCGGAAACACCCAATTCTTTGGACAATGCGGTGATACGCACCGCACCGCGGGTACGCAACCTGCTCAAAATCAAATGTTGACGTTGTGACGATATCATTCGAACATTATCGCACATGTTCACTCAAAATAAAAACTGAGATGAGCGTTTCGCGCGTTTTACTTGCAGAAAAGTGTACTTGAACATCCCATAATCCTCCGAATCGCACAAAAACGAACGTCGACATACCGTCAACGAAACCGATCACCATGTTGCCTTCTTTCAGCAAACGATGCGAGAATGGTGAACCATGACGTATGTTTCTGAGAATTTCTGGCATGACGCGGTGAACAAAGCCACCACCGATCTCTTCACCTTCGGCTACAAGCACATCATCAAACCGTTTTTCGTTTTCAATCAAACGCCCGACGTGGCGCATGACCAGATGATCCAGTTCTGCAAGATCACCAAGAACATTCCTCCGCTGATGTGGGCGTGCCGTGAAATGCTCAACTACTCCGACCCGGTGCTGGAAACCAATGTTATGGGCATCGACTTCGTCAATCCGTTCGGTCTTTCCGCCGGTCTTGACAAGAACTGCGAGATGCCGGTCTTGCTCGACAATGCCGGTTTCGGCTTCGAAACGGTCGGTTCCACCACGTCCCGCCCATGCCCCGGCAATCCGAGGCCGTGGTTCCATCGCCTGCCTGAATATGATTCGATGATGGTGCACGTCGGTCTTGCCAATGAGGGATCGGAAATCGTGATTCCGCGTGCTGAGCAGGCTTGGACGAAAGCTCGCGACATGCAGATTTCCGTATCAATCGCGCGCACGAACGACACCAAAACCGGCGATTTGGAGGAGGGCATCGAGGATTACTGCACTTCGATGCGTCGCGCCGTCGGCCGCACCGCCATGGTCGAAGTGAACATCTCCTGCCCGAACACCATGGCCGGCGAACCGTTCAACGAAAGTCCGGAAGCGCTCGACAGGCTATTCACCGAACTCGACAAAATCGAACGCCCGCAGCCCACACTGGTAAAACTGCCGTTGAACAAGAGCTGGGAAGAGTTCAAGGAACTGCTTGACGTGCTTGCCGAGCACAACGTGCAGGGACTATCGATCGCGAACCTGCAGAAGGATCGTACCGGCATGAACATCCCGCGTGATTGGGAGGGCGGATTGTCGGGCTCGCCTTGCTATGCGGCCAGCAACGAACGCATCAAGCAGGTGTACCGCGAATACGGCGACCGTTTCACAATCGCAGGCATCGGCGGCGTGTTCACACCGCAGCAGGCCTATGAGAAGATCCGTTCCGGCTCGTCGTTGGTGATGTTCATCAGCTCGCTGATGTACCGCGGTCCGCAGCAGATCACCGTTTTGAAGCGCGGCCTCGCCGAACTGCTCAAGCGCGACGGTTTCGACCACGTCAGCCAGGCCGTCGGCATCGACGCCTGATTTCAGCCGGCTTCCCGATAGATGAAAGCAGCAAAATAATGCGTCCCGCAACCAATACCATGGTGCGGGACGCTATTTTATTGCGATTACCAATACTGCCTGTTTTTATCTGATATTTATCTGACGATAATCCAATCTATCGGTTCCATTTAATACGCGCCACGCACGTATTGCGGCTGATAGGGCGCATTTTCGGTCGGAATATCGAGCTTGGCTGCGGCACGCAATGGCCAGTTCGGATCACGCAATGCCACACGTCCAATTTCGATGGCGTCGGCAGCACCGGATTTGAGAATCTTCTTGGCCTGCTTCGGTTTGGTGATCAGACCGACCGCCGTGGTTGGGATTCCGGCACGCGAACGCACCTGCTCCGCGAACGGAACCTGATAGCCGGGCTTGACCGGAATGGTCACGCCCGGAATCATGCCTCCGGTGGAAACATCCACCAGATCGACGCCATGCTCCTTCAATACTTTGGCAAGGTCGACGGTCTGGTCGAGATCCCAACCGCCGGCAGCCCAGTCGGTTGCGGAAACGCGCACCAGCACCGGCATGGTGTCGGGCACGACGGAACGCACGGCGTCCACGACCTCGACCAGCATGCGGATGCGGTTTTCGAACGATCCGCCATACTCATCCTCACGCTCGTTAATCAGCGGGTCGAGGAACTGCGACAGCAGATAGCCGTGGGCCGCATGAATTTCCACCGCGTCAAAACCGATATCATAAGCACGCCAAGCGGCATCGCGGAACTGGTCGACAATGGCATGGATCTCGTCAACGGTCAACGCGCGAGGCTTGGTCAGCGAGCCGAACGCGTTGGCGCTTGGCCCCACAGTCTTCCAACCGCCCTGTTCCTCCGGCACGCTCTCATGCTCGAAACCGATGGAGAAGCAACCGGTGGAGGCTTTGCGTCCGGCATGGTTGAGCTGCACCGCCATGGTGGCGCCGGCGGCCTTCGTATCGGCAACGATCCAACGCCATGCATCCATCTGCTCGTCGGCCCACAATCCCAAGTCGCATGGCGAAATACGACCCTCCGGCGCCACTGCGGTAGCTTCCACGATAATCATGCCGAAACCGCCCATGGCACGCGACACATAATGCTGGTAGTGGAATGGCGTGGGCAGACCATCCTGGGCCAACGCGGAATACGTGTCCATCGGCGGCAGCCAGATACGGTTGCGCACGGCCACTCCACGCAAAGTCATAGGATCGAACAGGCCAACCGTGCCATTGGTTTTGGCCTTCTTCGACTGCTTCGTCTTCTTTTCATCTTCGCTCATCGTAGTAGCCCCCCCCTCCGGTCGCACCTACCGGCTTCATGCCGATCAGCTGAACCTTCTTTTCGTATTCCCCTTGAGCTTCTCTGGAGATTTCGTGCCGTAGAACCGGCACTATCTGCATTCTACGCAGAACGCCCGCCGAGCATGGCGGGCGTTCATTGATTGTTCACTTCCATTCACTGAATTGCGGAAGCGTCACTCATCTTCGGTCTGCTGCTGATCCTGATCAGCCTGCTGGTCGTTCTGCTGGCTTTGCTGCTGAAGCGACTGGCTTTGCTGCTGAAGTGACTGGTTCTGCTGCTGGATGATTGTGCTTTGCTGCTGTGTGGCATTCTGCTTTCCACCGCCGATCCTGGTGACCGCGCCGGATGTTGCGGAATACTTGGCCGCAGGCTGCCCATAATCGTTATCAATCGGCAGCTGTTTGCGTTCCGCATAAGCATTCATAAAGTCACGCCATGCCGGGGCTGCGATGGTGGAACCATCCCAATAGCCGTGGTATTGGCCGTTGATGGCGATATTCGCAATCGGGTGGCCAACCGGGTTCTGCACGTCACCGACGAGCACGAATGTAGCGATCTGGTTCGGAATGAAACCACCTGTCGTAACTAGCTGATCCTCGTGGGTACCGGTCTTGGCGAAGGTCTTACGTCCATTGGCCAGCTGTGCCACGCCGCCTGCGCCGTCAGGACGAACAACGCCTTGATTCATGGCCCAAGCAAGCGTTTGGATGATTTCCGGATCAACCGCCTGATGGCAGTTCGCGGAAGGCACCTTAATATCATTGCCATCCACATCAGTCACCTGCTTCAGCGCGATCGGATCGCACTGCACACCATTGGACGCATATACAGCGAAGATGCTTGCCATCGTCAGCGGGGACACGTTGACGTTACCGACCATCATGGCAGGCACGAATGATGAGGTCTTGTCGAGCGTCTCACCGGTATTCGCATCATGATAGCCAAGTTCAGTTGCGGTATCGGCAATCTTGCACAAACCGATGATGGATCCCATGGAAGCCTGCGTGGTGTTATGAGACCTCGCCAAAGCCAATGCCGGCGTTTCCGGGTTCACCGTTCCATTGGTTATTGCGTTGGTGACGTTCCACGAATCGGTGCCGCCGGTATAACGATCGCATGCGAACAACGAGGTCGAATACCTCGTGGACGTCTGCAGGTTCTCGTTGACGGAATGTCCCGCTTCCATCCATGCCACCAGATTGATAGGCTTCCACGACGAGCCGATGGAGAAGCCCATGCCGCCGCCGTCTTCTCGGTCCACGGCATAGTTCATGGAATCCCTGGTCTGGTCGTTCTGCGCCGCTTCGGTGGCATCATACGTTCGGTTCAGGCCGAAGCCCAGCACCTCTCCGGTACCCGGTTTGACGGACGCCATCACGATTTCCATGCCGGAGGAATCTTCCGGCGGAATGGTGTTGCGCGCGGTTTCGTTCAACAAGGTGTTGGCGTCGATATCCAACGTGGTGACAATCTTCAGACCGCCCTCTTTCAGCAGTCTTTCCCTGTCCTCGCTGGTCTTGCCGAATTCCTTGGAATTCAAAATCTTATGCACCACGTAATCGCAGAAATAGCCTGCATCATAATCCGCTGCCATGCAACCGGTGGAAATAGGCTGGACATTAAGCGTATCCACGAGCGGAGTATTGACCGCTTCCTGATATTCCGCATCCGAAATATAGCCCTGCTCGTGCATCAGCTGCAGCACGATGTTGCGTTGCTTCTCGGATTCCGGCTGGTTCGATTCGACGGAAGGATCGTACGCGTTCGGATTCTTGGTGATTGCCGCAATGGTGGCGGACTGCACGATGTTCAGCTGATCGGCGGTGGTATTGAAATACCGTTTCGCAGCCGCCTGCACACCATAGAGGCTATTGCCGCCGAACTGTGCGATATTGAGATATCCCTGCAAAATTTCAGGCTTGGAATACTGCTTTTCCATTTGCACGGAAATCAGCATTTCTCTCAATTTTCGTGCGATGGTATCTTCCGACGCATGGTATTGCGCAATCGGATCGTCATCCTGCTGCGCCTGCAGAATCAGCACGTTTTTGACATACTGCTGGGTAAGGGAGGAACCGCCCTGATGGTCGCCCTTCACGTATGTTTGGACGAATGCACGGAACACACCCTGCACATCAACGCCGCCGTGAGTGAAGAATCGCCTGTCTTCACGCGAGACCACGGCCTGCTGCATGTATTTGGAAATCTTCTTCAACGGCACGACTTCACGATTCTGATCCCAGAATTCGGTGATTTTCGTGGTGCCATCGGAAGCGTACATGGTCGACTTCTGCGGCAAGCTGGTCACATCAAAATCAATACCTTCGACCGACAGCGACGGAATAACCGCCTTGGCGACGCTGTTCGCGCCGAAAACCGCCGGTAGGAGGAACAAACTGGCGGCCACGCCGCCACCCACACTCAGCGTGATGTAGGCAATCACGAGCGCGAGCACACGTTGAACGGTCAAAGTCTTCTTTTCGGGCATGGTGCCCATTCTAAAGTGGTGGGTCTACTAATCAACCGCTCGCCCACAGGCGTCACGGATTTCTCACAAACAACCGTAAAACTTGAAAAACACTGGAAAATAGCCGAAATTATCGTCTCGCCCGCCGAATAAGCATACCCGGCTGATAGATGACGATGGAACGGCCCTCACGCGCAATCCATCCACGGTTGGCGAAATCCATCAGCGCCTTGTTCACCGTCTCACGCGACGAACCGACCAGCTGCGCCATTTCCTCCTGCGTCAGATCGTGTGGCACCTTCAGCCCCGCCTCGACCGGCTCACCGAAACGTGACGCCAGATTCAGCAGCGTTTTTGCCAAACGTCCCGGCACGTCCATGAACACAAGTTCCGAAATGCGCTCGTTGTTGTCACGCATGCGATGCGCGAGCACCTGAAGCATGTCGACGGCCACGCGCGGATGCTCGTCAAGCCATGCGAACAGGGCGTCATGTTCAAGCCACACGACTTTCGTGTCATTGGTCATGGCCACGGCGGACGCGGTGCGCGGCCCACCGTGCGGATCGAACACCGGAATCTCACCCAGCACTTCGCCGTACGCATGAATGCTCAACAACTGCACACGTCTGTCGGACGATTGCCGGATTAGTTTGACGCGCCCGCGTTCCAGCAGATACATGCGATGATCGGTGTCGCCTTCACGGAAAATATAGTCGCCCTTGTTGTATTCGGCATGTTGCAGATGCGGCAGCAGTTCCTCCGCCTCTTCGGAAGAAACCTGCTTGAACAACGCGGTATGCAGCAACATTGCACTTTCGCCACTGGGTCCACTATTTGTCTCGTTTGGCGTAGCCATTTGTCACACCTCCGTGTTCATAGGCGCATCCTCTGGGCACGGCCACCAGACGTGTTGTCGGGCGCGCTGCTGCGGCTTCGAAAGCTTGCTGCGATTCCGCATGCCCTCGTGGAACACCAAGCCTTCGTAGCGTTCTCATCGCCCTTGACATTCGGGCGGCTTCTATCGTCGGGCTACATTGTAACTCGCTTGGCGGCATCGAGCAGCCGTTCAACCACGTCTTCGCGGCTCATGCCCGTCTGCGAGCGCATCGGATCGACTCGTTTTACCGCCGATCTCACTGCTTTGTCCGACATTTTTTCGCGTGAGGTGTTCAGCACCCGTCCCATTTTTTCCGCGTCGATATCGTAGGCGAGGGTCACATGGTGCAGTACGGCGCCAGGCCCTCCTCCTACTGGCGTGAAGCGGCGTTGCGCGGCTCCGCCGAGTTTGCCATATTGCGTGGCGATGTCGTTGAGACCGGCGAATCGTACGTCGAGACCGAGTTCCTTAAGCGCGCGCACCAGCCAGAAATCGCAGAGCCGGTATGATTCCTCGACGCCTATGCTTTGGGTGAAATCGAGCGGCGCGTATAGCGAGTAGGTGATGGTGTTGCCCGGTTCGATGAACATTGCCCCGCCGCCGGTGCAACGTCGGACCACGGTGAATCCTTCCCTCTGCGCGACCGCCGTGTTGACTTCGTCTTCGAGTGACTGGAATTTGCCGATGACCACCGCCGGCGCGGCCCATTCCCAGATACGCAGCGTGGGTTCGCGTTTTCCTGCCGCCACCTCGCGCGCCCATGCGATGTCGGTTTCCATTTGTTCGTTTGGATTTCGCGGTTTGTCATGGATGACGGTCGGTTTCAGGGCCCGCCAACGTTCCAGATATTCCTCTTGCGTCAGCGCATTATGCGTTTCCAGTTGTTCCCCGGAATATTGTTTCGCGGACCGCACGATATTCCCGTTGTTCGTTGCATCTTCCGCATTGCGCGATTCGCTTCCTGTGATTGCGCGGAGGAAAGCGATGGCGATGCCCTCTTCCGTCATACCCACCAATCGCACGTTCGGATAGTTCGCGGTAATCGCTTGCAATCGTCGCGTAATATCGCGTGCGGGCGCGCTTTGCTGGCTTTGCAGCAAGTTTTCCAAATCCTGCAATAGTCGGCGGGAATCCTTGTCATTGCCGTCAAGAAAGAAATCGCCGTCGATCCGGCATTGTTCTACGGATTGGGTGGAGCTTGCGCATTCGCGGGAATATGCTGGAACGGCATCAGAAAGCCGGACGGAAACCCCTACGAGTTTTCCACCCGGCTGCTTGTACAGGCCTCTGCGCATCAATCTTGGAGCTCTTGGCCACGCCCGTCGCGGTGCCAGCTGGATCCGTAGCTGGAACACAGGATGAGGACGGCTTCGATCAGAGCCCAGATTCCGGAAATGATCGGTCCGACAAGGATGATCCATCCGATCAGGGTCAGCAACAGCTGGGCCACGGCCTTGCCGGTGTAGCCCAGATAGAAGTTGTGTATGCCTAGGGTGCCGAGGAACAGGCCAAGAAGGCCGGCGACGATCTTCGACTTCTGCGCGTAGCCGTAGCCTGGCTGCTGTTGGGCCGCCTGATAGTAGGCCTGCTGCGCGTAGATTGGCGGCTGATTGTATGCGGGCTGCGTGTATTGGGGCTGCGCCGGCTGCTGATCATAGGGGGTCTGCGCCGATTGTGCGTAATCCGCCGGTCCATACATCGGCTGGCCGTAGCTAGGCTGAGCTGGCTGCGTAGGCTGCGCGTAAGCGGGAGCGGCCAAGCCATCTGCGGGCACGGACGAACCGTAGGCAGCCGGCTGACCATATGGCTGGGCATTGCCATACGTACCGTCGGGAATGTTGTTGCCCTGCGCGTCCGGGGCATGTCCCTGCACAGGCTGCTGCGATGCATACTGGTTGGGATTGTACGGTTGCGCTGCAGGCTGATTGCAGCCATCCTGGAATTGTCCGAAATCAGCTTGGGTCGAATCATTCGACGCGTAATAGTTGTCTTGTCCGGAATTGTTGTAGCCGGCATTGTTGTCACTCATGTTTCCAACAATATCCCATAATTTGCCTTATCTCTTTCATCTACCCTGAAAGCAATCCCTGAAATCCCCCTGAATATACGTGAAGCCCGTCGAACCAAGCATGAAGCTCGATTCGACGGGCGTTTCAACAGGCGAATGGATCCGGCAAAATCATATAATCCGGATCATGCCCGTCACATGCGGGCCAGAATGTCGCGTCCGACCTCGTCGGTGGAGCGGGTGGTGGATCCCAGTTCCTCAATGTCGGCTTCGACGGCCGCATCGATCTTGGCTGCGGCTTCGTCGAATCCAAGGTGGCGCAGCAGCATGGCTGCGGAAAGAATCGCGGCGGTCGGATTGGCCTTGTTCTGACCTGCGATATCTGGAGCGGAACCGTGGATCGGCTCGAACATGGACGGGTATTCGTCGGAAGCGTTGATGCATCCGGAAGCGGAATAGCCAACGCCACCGACCACGGCGCCGGCCTCGTCGGTGATGATGTCGCCGAACAGGTTGTCGGTGAGGATCACGTCGAAACGGGACGGATTGGACACCATGAAGATGGTGGTCGCGTCAATGTGCAGATAGTCATGGGAGACTTCCGGATATTCCTCGGCGACCTTGTCAACGATGCGCTGCCACATGTCGCCCGCGTTGACGAGCACGTTCTTCTTGTGCACGAGGGTCACATGCTTCCTGCGCTTCATGGCCAGCTGGAAGGCGTAACGTACCACGCGCTCCACACCGTAGGCGGTGTTGATGGAGACTTCGGTGGCCACCTCGTTCGGGGTGCCGCGACGCACCGCTCCGCCGGCGCCGCAGTACAGGCCTTCGGTGCCTTCACGCACTACAACGAAGTCGATGTCGCCCGGGTTGGCGAGCGGGGAGGTCACGCCCTTGTACAGCTTGGAAGGACGCAGGTTGACGTACTGGTCGAGATCGAAGCGGAGCTTGAGCAGCAGACCACGTTCCAGAATGCCGGCCTTGATGCGCGGATCGCCTACGGCGCCCAGCAGAATCGCATCGGTCTTCTTGATGCGCTCCTCTTCCTCTTCCGGAAGAATCGCACCGTCGCGCAGGTAACGCTCGGCACCAAGATCGAAATTCTCGTAATCGAATTCGGCGACGCCCTCGGCCGCCTTCTCCAGCGCCTTCTGGGCCCACGGAGTCACTTCCTTGCCAATGCCATCGCCCGGAATGACGGCGATGGTGTACTTCTTTGCAGAATCACTCATAGCACGCGACTCTAGTCAACGGATCAGCACGTGGACACGTAACGCTCAACTAGTGGACACTCCATATGGCGTCGTCGGCGGCCACGAACGTGTCACCTTCATTGATTTTGACGTCGTATGGCACTTTCCAATGCAGTTCGGTGTAGGACCCTCAAATCGGGGGCCCTACAAGAAACGCCGAACATACACGGTCGGACACAAACGAATTAATGCGTAATACCCATCATCGCAAGGCACCAAGCATTCTCATAGGAAATCTCCTCCCACTGCTTATACCTTCCGGACGTACCCCCATGACCGGCCTCAACCTCAATCTTCGCCACGGCATCCACACCAGCGCGCTGCAGGCGAGCCAACCATTTCATCGGCTCCACATACAGCACACGCGTGTCATTCATCGACGTGGTGATGAAAATCTTCGGGAAAACCACAACCCGATCATCATCGGCATCAGCCGGCGCATTCTCATACGGCGTATATTCCTTCATATACCGATACACGTCCGCATTATGCAACGGGTCGCCCCACTCGTCCCACTCCGTAACCGTCAACGGCAACGACGGGTCAAGAATCGACGTCAACGCATCCACAAAAGGCACATCCGCCTCAATACCGGCAAAACATTCAGGAGCCAGATTCGCCACGGCACCCATCAACAGGCCACCGGCGGAACCACCATCGGCCACCGTGCGAACAGGAGACGCCAAACCGGCACGTTGCAACGCACGCACGGCATCAACGAAATCCTCAAACGAATGCTTCTTATTGAGCAGATGCCCCTGCTCATACCAGGCACGACCCATCTCACCGCCGCCGCGAATGTGCGGCACCGCATAAAGCACGCCACGATCAAGCATACTGATGCGAGACACCGAGAATCCCGGATCCGAACTGATCTCATACGCGCCATAACCAGTAACGAACATCGCCGAATCACAAGCAGGCACGTCCCGACGCCACACCAAGGAAACGGGAATACGCTCGCCATCGCGGGCGGTGACCCACACTCGGCGTTCCATATATTCGCGCGGCTCAAATCCACCAAGCACGGTGGCACGCTTCAACAGGCGATCCTCACCGGTTGCCGGATCGACATCATGCAGCTCGCCAGGGCGCGTATAGCTGGCGAACGAGTAGCGTATACGGGGCGCATCATATGAAGGATTATCTCCCGTACTAATCGAATACAGGCGCCGGGTCTCCCCCGGCATCGCATCGGCAGTCGCGCCATCCGACGAAGTCATCGCCTTACGGGAAATCCCATGCACGGCCGATCCTTCGCCTTGCGCAGCGGCCAACTGGTCGAGCGCACCCCACACTTCGGCACGCTCCACGTTGATCTCGTCCACCGACTCATCAACATCCCAATCGCCTTCCAACGCGTGCGGAACCAGCTCGGTGAACCGCCATGGGCGACCTGCAAGAAAATCCTCCGCGGCCGCATCCTTCGTCATCACCGCAATATGCGGCAGACTTTCCGCACGGTACTGCAACGCCACGTAATGCCGATGAATCGAAATTCCCTCGATGCCAAGACCATGCGCACCCTGCAAAATGGCGGGATTGCAAGGATTCGAATACGGCGTGCCGATCGGCATCGAAGAAGCGCCCGGTTCAACATCGTCGCCATGCTCGCATCCGTACGGCGAACCGACGGCCACACGCACACCCTCACCCAAACGATACGGGGGCTCATGCGAACGCATGTCGATCACATCGATTTCGAAATTCGGGTTCAACGCATTGTGGTAAACCACGGCGAGCGGAATGTCCTCGCCATGCTCGCCGGCACCTTCGAAACGGCTGAAGCTCACGTCATATTCCACATCCGGCTCGCGCGGAATGAACGCACGGAATTCACCTTCCGGATCGTCAGTGGAAAGCAGCAGCACTTCGGTGGTGGTTTTCGATCCGGTGCCGATCACCAGATTGCGTTCGTCGAACGACAGGCCGATGCCCACCCAGAATCGTTCGTCCTGTTCGCGATACACTTCCACATCGTCGGTGACGGGGGTACCAACGCGGTGTCGCATCACCGCATATGGACGCCATGCGTCGTCGAGCAGCACGTAGAACACCCATTGCGCGTCCGGCGTGAAGCAGGCGCCGCCGATGCCTTCGAACACTTCCGGCAGTTCATCGCCGGTTTCGATATTGCGAATACGGAAATTGTAACGTTCGTCGCCGCTGGTATCAGTGCCGTACAGCATCCAACGTCCGTCTTTGGAAACATCCATGCCACCAATGCGGAAGAAATCGTAGCCTTGCGCTTCGGCATTCGTGTCGAACACCACTTGTTCGCCGTCGAGGGGAACGCCGATCTCAATGGTCGGCGGATCCCAATCGTCTGCGCTTCGAATCGGCACACGGCATTGCACCGCATACTGCTGGCCTTCCTTGGTGCGTGTGAAATACCAGTAGCCGTCCATGCGCGTTGGCACGGACATGTCGGTTTCCTGCACATGCGATTTGAACTCGTCGAACAATGTGGTGCGTAGGTTTTTCAACGCTTCCATGCGCTGTTCGCAATACTGGTTCTGTGCGGCGACGTAATCCTGCACGTCCTGCGATTCCTTGTCGCGCAGCCATTCGTACTCATCGATGAAGGTGTCGCCGTGGAACACGCGCTCCGTCGGCACGCGTTTCGCGATCGGCATTCCGCATTCGCCCAGACGGCTCTGACGGCTCTTGTCGTTTTCCTGCGCGCCCGTTGCGTCCTGTTCACCCCGAAAATCAGTCATGCAGGCGATTATACCGGTATCGCGCTCCCAATCCAGCGCAACGCGCATCCCCCTTGCTGTAAGTGGAAAGAAAAAACGTCAGACACCCAGCTGTTGTTTCAGGAACGGCAGCATGGTTTTCATCAGATTCGAGCCAGTCGTTCCCGTAAATACAGGAACGTCGGTGACTGGAATCGGCTGCGTGGCCGCACGCCCCGCAACGGTGCCGAGATTACCGGAGGCCTCGCGTGGAGACAGTTGCCGTATGCCGATCGCAAGCACACGCCCCGGATACCGACGTGCGATCGTGGCGTACGTGGTCGGATCCTTCTGCCCATCATCGCCGATCAGAATGAACTTCATATCGGGAAAATCAGCCATTAATTGTTCGGCATACTCAAGTTTGTGCTGCACTCCGGAAGGAATGAACGTTTTCGGGCGGGGATCGAGGTCACGCAGCAGCAGCGGCCCTTCCGGGAACCCATGGTCGGCAATGAAATGCCTAATCGAGCTTTCCACGTTCCACGGCGACGTCGACAGATAGAAGAACGGGGCATCCGGGAACATGTCCGCAATGCGGTTGAACAGCAGATTCATGCCCGCCACCGGCATTTTCTTCTTCGGATCGAGCAGCAGCAGATTGTAGGCCGCTTTCATCAGGCTTGGCGCCTGCGTGACCATGACGGTGTCGTCCACGTCGGAGATTACACCGACTTTCGTGCCGCTGGGAATGGTGAACAGGTTGGCTTTGACCGGCTTGCGGCTACGCACCTTGTACGACACGTCATGCACGCCGGGTTCGAGCGAATGTTCGGCCACGAGATCGAGATAGCCTGCGGAATCGGATGCGGCGAATTCGCTGGAAACATTGCGCTGCGCATCCACTTCGTCATACACTTCCGACGCCCCCACCTGCACGGTTTCGAGGGGCACGCCGTCGATGGCGATGCGCACCTTCGTATGCGGCGAGGGGATAGTGAGCATGGCGCGGATGCCTCGGGTCAGGCGTCCCGCCTGGCGTTTGAATGGGCCGTACACGGTTCGGCAGATCAGGCGCGAGTAATGTTCGGTGCCATAGCCGACATACGGTTCCACGCGCGGATACCAATTGAGATTGCGTACCATATTTGTCGAGACCGTCACCCACCCGTTGAACGCTCTGGTGAGGGCACGGCGGAACAGCTGTGTCAGCGGAGGCTTGACTTCGATACGCTCATGTTTTGAAGCGGCATCAAAGGTGGTGACCACCTTGCGTGCGGGAATGGGCACGGTCGGCATGTCATCTTCGGATATGACATCCGGTTCACGCTGGGGCAACGGCTGTGGTTCGGTCATATCCCCACTATAAAGGCGATTGCCGAACTACTTAGTGCCCCAGCCATGAAAATCAGGGATTATTCAGGGAACGGTAACGATTTCATACCTGATTTCGCATGCGGTTCCCTGTTCCGAGACGTTTTGCCGAATCTTTTATTCCGCCACGATGTTGGCGTATTCCTCGGAGGAAAGCAGTCCCGGTTCGTCATCCTCAAGCTCGATTTTGAAAATCCAGCCTTCGCCATACGGATCGCCGGTAACGATGCCCGGATCGTCGGCCGCTTCGCTGTTCACATAGCGGATCACGCCAGCCACTGGAGTGACCAGCGGCGTGACGGCTTTGGAGGATTCCAATTCCGCCACTTCGTCGCCGGCCTGTACTTCGGTGCCGACTTCCGGCAGATCGATGTACACGAGTTCGCCAAGCTGGACGGCCGCATATTCGGTGATGCCCACCATGGCCGGTTCGGTGGAGGCGTCCACCCACACATGCTCGTCGGAGTATTCGAGATGCTCGGGAACGTCCAGATTCGGCCTGTTTTCGTTTTCTTCACTCATGAAAACTCATTCTATGTCAATTGCGCGCATTTCCCATAGCGCGGTACCGAAACTTGTTACGGCAGATCGTGGCCGAGCCATTCTTCGATCATGTAGCGGGCGATGGTGGCCTTTCCGGGGGCTTCCATACGCCCTGTTACCAGCTCGTTCATATATTCGTCACGGGTCATCCAACGCGCTTGCAGGGTCTCGTCACCGTCCACATGCACGTCGGTGGTATTGGCCACGCCCTTGAACGCCATCATGAGCGAGGCTGGGAATGGCCATGGCTGCGATCCCAAATATTTGAGTTCGCCGAGGTCGATGCCGACCTCCTCTTTGGCTTCGCGCCGGCATGCGTGCTCCAGATTCTCGCCCGCCTCCACGAAGCCTGCAGACACGGAATACAGGCCGGTGTTGCGCCATGCGCTGTTGTGCTGCAGCAGCAGACGGTCCTCATGGTCCACGATCGCCGTGATAACGGCCGGCTCCACTCTGGGGAACAGCAGCCGTCTGCCATCCGCTTCGCTGGTGCACCGCTGCGCCCATCCGCCCAACGCCGGTTCGGTCGGAGCGCCGCACGTGGGGCAATGGCGTTGGCGCGCATGCCACACACCTAGCGAAATCGCCGTTGTGGCCTGGCCAGCCTCACGCGCGCTGGCATGTGGGGCGAATCCGCGCAGGTCAACCCAGTCGAATCGTTCCGCTGCGTTTTCCAACAGCGATTTCGACGTCTTCGCTTCCGGCTCGCGCTGTTCGTCGAACGCGTCGTCCGCGCCCATATGCTCGCTGCTTGCGGCCACCGGCTCTGCAGCCTTCACACGAGACACGTCAACGGCCACCACATGCTCGTCACGCTTGCCGCCATATGAGCCGAGGAATATGGCGAGCGCCGTCGAATGCGTGTGCAATTCCGCCGCTACATAGGATCCGGGCAGCTGTGTCAAACGCATGTGCACGTTGGCGTAGTCCGCGATGGCGCCTTGTCCGCGTGGCACAGCCACCATGCCGTCTTTGACGAGAATGACTTTCGTAGCAGGTTCCAGCAGCACTGTGTCGAACAGGTCGGGTTCGTCGCGTCTTGAAACCTCATAGTCGATGTCGCCTTGCGCAAGTGGCAGGAACGGCAGTGCCTGAGTCAGCGCCAGTGGCGAGAACACGCTCATCGATTGCTTCTTTCTTTGAATACGATATATAGAAGATTTTTTCTATATAAATCGTATTTTCTTTATATTTTTGTATATCTGATTACGCTATTGACGGTAGTTGCGGGAATATCGGCTACTGCACTCTGCGCACCAATGCAAGCAGTGCGTCGGCAACCGCCTGCGGATGCTCATAGGCGCTGAAATGACCGCAATCAAACACCACCGTCATATCCGTGCTCGTAGCCGTCATCGCATCGGCGATCGGCGCCATCACGCTCGGCGGACTCGACGGATCCTTGTCGCCGCAGATCACCGCGACCGGCGCTGTAATCGACAACAGCACATCGTTCAGGTCCGGACGGCCAGCAGCCATGCGTTCACGCCAGGCGATGCCTTCGGCCGGCTGCTCGTTGATCCATGCAGTGAACTGTTCACGGTAAGCGTCCGACTGTTTGATGGTTGAATCCTCAGGCGTGGCGGCGGCGAATCCCATAACCGGCTCATGCGTGCCCGTCGATTCGCATTCCTCGGCGATCGCGATGCGTTTCGCACGCATCTGATCGGAATCAGCGGCGGCCTTTGTGTCGCATAAGGCCAGTGCGGCGACGGCCTCGGGGTGCAAACGCTGAATGTCGAGAATCAGGTAGCCGCCCATCGAAAGACCCACCCAAATCGCCTTGTCGTATCCGGCAGCGTGCAACAGGTCGACGTAAGCGTCGGCCATGCGGTCCAAACCGTTGGGGAAAGCGCCGTCCGTGTCTTTGCCACCGCTGTTCTCGTCGGAAGGAATCGGCCCTTCTCCCGCACCGGGCATGTCGGGAGCCCAAATCGGGAATTGTTTCACGCCATGTTCCGCAGCGGTCGTTTTCAACGCATCCGCGCATTCGTTCCACATACGGTGGTCCACGGGGAACCCGTGCACCAGCACCACGGGAAGCCCCGCCCCTTCGCAATACACATTGTTATGCAATTCGATCGTCATATGCGCTCCTCCATTACTCTCCCCTGTTGTTCATGCATTCGCAGCCTATTTGCCGGTCCAAGCAATCGCCTGACGCACAATCGTGCCATATCCGTTGCTCATCTGGTTGACGAAAGTGTCGAGAATCTCGCTGTTCGGATTGACCCATTCCACGTCGAGCGTCTCGTCCTGCGGCTTGCAATCGCCCGCGATCGGCACTACATAGCACAGTGCGATCGCATGCTGGCGGGAATCGAAATAATCGGACAGTCCTGGCGTCGGGAAAAATTCAGCCACGGTGAATGGCTGCAGGCTCACTGGCAACTGCGGCAACGCGATATCTCCCAAATCCTTGGCGATATTGCGCGCCACGGCCTCACGCAACGATTCGTGGTAGAGCACGCGGCCGGCGATCAGCGTTCGTTCGATGCTGCCGTCGTCAGACACACGAAGCAGTGATCCGACCTGTGAGACACGTCCCAGATCATCGGTGCGCACCGGCACCACAAGCACGTACGGGATCGGCATTTCACCTCGCATACGGTTGATTTCGCCGGAAGCAAGCCATCCTGGAGGGTTTCCTATTCCGCGGATGAAATCCTCCGGCGTGATGTCGTCGAATTCTCCGCGACGGCGGCCTGCATCGAAATCGCCCTCGTCGGGCACTTCATCATTCATCACTGGCATAGTCCCATTATCACGCATCTTGTGTGAATTGGCTGGAAAAGCGTGCGATGGAAGACGATTCCTCTGATAGCGGATCTTGCGCATGCCGGGAATGCGTCGGGTTGGGGCACGGTTATATACTCCAAAGCAATCGCATACGAGGGGTGCAGCCCGTCACGCGCGTCGATGGAACGAACAGCAAGGAGCAATCATGGCAACGCATGCAGTCACTTCCGAGGATTTCAATCAGATTGTGGAATCCAACGATCTGGTATTCGTGGATTTTTGGGCGACCTGGTGCGGTCCGTGCCGCGCATTCGGTCCGACGTTCGAAAAGGCGAGCGAAGCGAATCCCGACGTTTATTTCGCCAAGGTCGATATCGACCAGAATCCGGATCTCGCTTCCGCGGCCAAGGTGCAGGCCGTGCCGACGTTGATGGTGGTCAAGAACCAGCAGATCGTGTTCCAGCAGGCCGGTGCGTTACGTGCGTCGGATCTGGACGATCTGATCGCGCAGGCCAAGGCGTTGGATGTCAACGCGGCCGCTGCCGAAGAGGCTGAGGCGCAGGCGGAGTAGGCTGAAAATTACAACGATTTCAAAGGTGTCGTTCGATGGTAAACATCAACGGCACTTTTTGTTTTGCCCGCCTATTGCGTACGCTGGCTTTGCCCGCCTGTTGCATATGCGCCCGCTCGGTTTCCATGGCGTGAGGTAAACTGGCTTGCTAGATGTGCGCTTTCCGGCGAAGCCTCGTGTGGCAGCGCACCGCATGCCGGGCATGCGTGAATTCGCCGAGGATCTGAACGCGCGTTTAGGAGCAGAATGGCTAACCACAGCAAGCACGCCCAGTCGTCTACCTTCGCCATGCCGAGCAAATCCTCGCTGGTGAAGATCGCCGCAACGGTTGCGGCGGTGGGCCTGTTGGCTACCGGCGGCATTGTGTCGCGCAATCTTTACACGTCCGCGGAGCGGAACACGGCCAATCAGGTCACGGCTTTCTCCGTCACCGATTCCGCGGAAGCGTCCCGTGGCAATGCCCGCGAGCTGCTTAATGGAGACACCTCGTACGTCACCGTGAAAATCAACGGCAAGTCACGCGTGGTGCCCGGCACCAATTTCACCGACGTGAAGTCCGTGCTTGACGCGGGTGATATCACGCTCGAACCGGAAGACACGGTCTCCCCTTCGCTCACCACCAAGGTCGATGAGAAAACCGTGATCACCATTCAGCGTGCCGGCGCGAGCGTCGAGGTTTCCGACACCGCCATCGGCTTCAATGTCATCAAGAAGGAAACCTCAAGCCTGCCGGAAGGCCAGGAGAAGGTCGAGACGGAAGGCGAGGAAGGCGTGATGGAAACCACGAACCTCGTGACCAAGTCCGGTGACACCGTGGTTTCCTCCAACATGATCAGCTCGTACGTGAAGAAGGCTCCGGTCGACAAGGTCATTCTCGTTGGCACCGGCTCCACTTCGTCATCCTCCTCCAGCGCTTCCGCGTCGATCGGCACCACCGTGCCGGCGGGCGAAATGCAGCAGTGGGCGCACGATTATCTGCTGTCGAACGGCTACACCGAAGCCGATTTCACCGCCACCGTATACATCATTACCCATGAGTCCGGCTGGAGCGTCACTGCAACGAATCCAAGTTCGGGAGCCTATGGCCTGCCCCAAGCATTGCCTGGCAGCAAGATGGTGAGCGAGGGCGCCGATTGGGCTACCAATTACCAGACCCAGCTCAAGTGGTTCTGGGGCTATTGCGCACAGCGTTACGGTTCCATTCAGGGAGCCTATTCGTACTGGCTTGCTAACCACTGCTACTGATATGCGTTGCCATCTGATTTCAACCCGATCAGATGGCAAGCTCGTATTGAAAGTTTATGCTGACTGGTGATTGATATTTAATTTTCGTAATTCAACGCATATAGTTTGAGCCTTGTAATATTTGAAGATATTACGAGGCTCAAACTATATTGTGATTCGATATACCACTAAGATACTATCGGTTTCACAGGGCGTTGTTGGCGCCGATCACCGTAGCTTCCTTGACGTCGTCGATCTTCCTGCGCTTGCGGCCTCCATGTCCGGCCTTCGGACCGCGCTTGCCGACGGTGCCGCTACGAACCCCGTTCTTGGCGTCGAAGAGGATCACGCGCTCATCGCTGTGATATTCGCCTTCCAAGGCGAAGTAGGCGATCTTGTCTGCAGGCACTTCCGGGAAAGTGAAGAACTTCTGCGTTGCAACAAGCAGGTCAAGATTGCGAGTGGTCACGGAAGCCGGACGATCAGCGTTCGGATTGTTGAACTGAACCGCGAAATCGTCGTTCTCGTCGCACACCTGGATTGCGAACTTGCCGCGCTCGTAATTCACCAGCAGCTTGACGAATTCCGGACGGCCGAGCACTTCGGAAACACCCTTGGAAAAACGAACGGATTCAAGCATGACCGTCATGGTCAACTTGCCACCAGTTCTTTCGCCAACTTCTTTGAAACCATCAAGAACGGACATGTAAATCCTTCCTTTACTGTAAATAACTACGTGAAATACTGTACCTCATTGTCAGTAATAAAACGAATCGAATCTTAGGGAATATATCCATATTTTCAAGAAAAAATGATTGCTTTTTCCGCAAACGCTTTCAGCAAGGCTTCCCCATCCCTCAGCCCCCCCCCTGATTATGAGGCACGCCCCGAAACAGCCGCATGCGAACGTTTCTGAAAATCTTTTCACCGCATGCACCCGCCAGCAGTCTCTCCCCGCAATCACACCCCTCTTCAGGGCAACGGGTACAATACGGAATCGTCGGAAAACACGAAGAAACACGGCAGGAAAGGACAGACCCGTGACCTTTAACCGCTACATCCTCTTCCGTATGGTCGTTGAATTTGTGGGAGCCATCGCCTGCGCCATCCAAATGTTCCAGCATCACACATGGCCGGGCATCATCACCATGAGCGTGTTCGCGCTGGTGTGGGCCGTGGGTGAAATCTGGTTGAGCACGGTGTACAACCGCGCGCACCCCCGACGCGACGAGCTGTCCGACGAGCATCAGGCAACGGCCATCCGCTTCACGTTCTTCGTGCTTGTGGTGGCGCTGGTGGCGTTGGGATTCGCTGGAATGATCGCCACCTTGTTCAGGCACGTGCCGTTCACCGTTCCCGCCATGGCGTTGCCGACATTGAGCATGCTGGCCCTGGCCATCGCCGACGCCCGCTACCTGTGGCTCGAGCATGAGGGCGGAGACACCGATGAAGACTAGTTTGAAGTTCAAACGTATGGAACACGGCCTGAAACAGGCCGATCTTGCCGACTTGGTGAATGTGCGCCGCGAGACGATCGGACGCCTCGAACAGGGACAGTATTGTCCGTCGCTGCGCCTTGCCATGGATCTTGCGAAAGCACTTGACACCACGGTCGAAGATCTGTTCAGCTTTGACGACGAGGAGTGACGCTTCGGCGTGTCGTTTTTGTAAATTCTTCTCAGAATGGTGGTTTTCCAACGAAAAACGCCATTTTTCACTTTCGGGGGCATGTGCGAATCTCATCACATGATGTGACAACGCCGTCACAAATGTGCGATTCGCCTCACATCCCCCGAAAGCGCGGTTCTCAACGGGGGCGTATAGTCAAGGCCGTAGCGGGAAGCCACTACGGCGAACCGCTGAAATGTCCGTTTTATTTAGAGGGGAATCACGATTATGAAGAAGAAGATCGTTGCAATTCTCGCTGCCATCGCCACCATGTTCGGCTTTGGCTTCGCTGCAAACACCGCTATGGCTTATGGCGCAACCGGCACGGTTTCCGGTAACGTCGCCACCTTCACGTTTACGGGACTGACTCCGGGTAAGACCTATGTGGTTGCTTACGACGACACCAACATCGAAAACGTCACCTTGGCCGCAACCAAGTACTCCAACGCTGCACAGGCACACGACGACGGTACTCTGACCGCCACCTACACGTTCAAGTCTGGCTTTGCTGGCACCATCGCATCTTCCATCTACGCAGTCGATAAGGCAGGCAAGCCGACCGGCGCCGCTCTCGCTTCCGCTTCCGTGACCGTCGCCGCTACCGGCGAAGGTACCGCCAAGAAGAACGAGACCGCTTCCACCGGTGCTGCTATCGCTCCGTACGTTGTGGCCGTCGTGCTGCTGGCTGCCGCCGGCATCTCCCTGGTTGCCGTTCGCAAGAGCTCCGCTCGCTGAACAATAACCAAGTAGATACATACCATATCTATGTTTTAAGAAGGGGCTTGGGTTTTCCCAAGTCCCTTCGTTTATTCGAAAACAAACATCTCAGAACCGATCGTTTTCTTTTTTCAGGAGGAGATCATGAAAGTCCTGTTTATCTGCACCGGTAATATCTGCCGCTCTCCTATGGGAGAACTGCTCCTCCCCCAATTCATGCCCGATCTTGAATCCGACAGTGCGGGCACACGTGGACTTGGATCGCACGAAATCGCACCGAACAGCAAAAAATTGCTCGACCAGCATGGCATCGATTCCAGCAGCTTCCGTGCGAAACGGGTCACTCCGCAAATCGCGCAAGGCAGTGATCTCATCCTCTGCTTCGAACATGAGCAGCGCAAGGAAATCGCGGTGATTGCACCAACCGCGGCCCGCAAAACCTTCCTTATCAACGATTTCGCCAATATGTGCGTCTACTGCAAGGAACAGGGGTACATGGAGGGTGATACCCGGCAGGAAAAACTCGAATCGGTAATCGACAATGCAAGCATGATCCGACCGATGATCCCCGATACCAACAATGTGGAGGATCCGATCGGCAAGGACTTCGCCGTATATCAGGCAGCATACGATGAAATCTGCAAGGCTTTGCAGACCATAGCAAACACTACCGCCTAAAAAACGTTGAAATATCAACGAAACAAGCTAGAAAGGGTGAAAGTCTCCCTCCATGGGGGTGCTCCTTGCTAGTATGGAATCCGATCAATATGATGTGACAAATGTCGAGGGGAAACATGGCTGCAGCAGAAAGCAACGTGCCAGCAACCAATCAGGTGGTTGTCGAATCCAATGATACGGAAGACGACGGCATCACCTTGATGGACCTGTTCCGTATAGTCCATAAGCATCTTCTGGTGGGCATCATCACGTTCGTGGTGGTTTTCGCAGCGGTGTGTGCATACACGTTCATGGTGCCCCCGAAGTATTCCGCGACCGCGCAGGTGTTCGCCACCTACAGTGATTCGTCGGTGCAAGACAACAATATCTCCAACATCAACAGCGCCAGCACGTACATCACCAACCAGATTCAGTCGTATCCGACGTTGGCCACCACGGAATCCGTGCTGAAGCCGGTTATCGACGACCTTGGCCTTGACACCACCGTTGCGAACCTGGCCGGTCAGCTAACCGTCACGAACCCGACGGACACCGCGTTCGTGAACATCACCGCCGAAACAGGAGACGCGAAACAGGCGTCCGACATTGCCAACAGCGTGGCGGAATCCTTGAGCAATGTGGTGGAAAAGTCGCTGTACGCTTCCGGCAAGGAGTCGCCGGTGAAGCTTTCCGTGGTGCAGCGCGCTGCGGAGCCTGTTGCCCCCAGCTCCCCGAAGGTGGCATTGTACCTGGCCGTTGGTCTGGTGGCTGGTCTGATTCTTGGCGTTTTCGCCACGCTGATCCGCGATCTTATGGCAACCCGTGTGGAGGAAGCCAGCGATCTGCAAGACATCATCAACGCACCAATCATGGGTCGTATCCCTACCGACGAAAGTCTGCAGAGCAACAAGCCGCTCATCGTGTCGAACCCGGCGGGCCGTATCGCCGAGGAATTCCGCCGTATTCGCACCAACCTTTCCTTCATGTCGAAGGTTGAAGGCAGCGATGCGCGCATGATCGTCATTTCTTCCGTCGGACCTTCCGAAGGCAAGACCACTGTTTCCGTGAACGTGGCTGCAGCTCTCGCTGAAAACGGTGCAAAAGTACTGCTGATCGACGCTGATTTGCGTCATCCGTCCGTCGCCGAACGACTTAGCCTGGAAGGCGGCGCCGGCTTGGCGCACGTGCTTTCCGGTCAGGCCACCGTGAAGGATGTGGTGCAGCGCTATTGGAGGCCGAACCTGCATATCATGCCGGCCGGCCCGAAGCCGCCGAACGCTTCCATGCTGCTTAATTCGAAGACCATGAGCGAATTGCTCGACGTGGCTTTGCAGACCTACGATTACGTGATCGTTGATACTTCCCCGATGGTGGTGGCCAATGATGCCGCTGTCTTCGGTGCGAAGAGCGATGGTATCGTGCTTGTTTCCGGTCGCGACGTGACCATGAAGCGCGATCTGAAAGACATCGCCGTGCAGCTCGACAACCTCAACGTGCCGGTGGTGGGTTTCGTGTTCAACTTCGAGAAGGAACGCAAGGCCTCCTCGAATGATTACTACTACTATTACTACGATGAGAACGGCAAGAAGAGCAAGCACTCTCACAAGAACAGCCGCAAGAAGAAGTCCAAGCACTGAGCTTGTGACTTCTCAACCAAAAGGGGTTGTGAGTGAATCTTGATGATTCACTCACAACCCCTTTTCCATGCCACCTGCATATTGGCTTATATATCTGGCCTACATATGGCAGATTTCACGTCTCGACATGAGACATCTCGCTTATATATGGCACATCCCCTGCGAAAACAGCCACTTCGGGGGTACGTTTCTGAGGGTTTCGCCACATGTGTCTGCCATATATAAGCGAGATACTCACCCAATCAGCTGCGAAGGAGGATTTCCTCTAGGGCGCTGATCACCGAATCGGGCATGCCGGAGGTGCCGAACAGCTCGTTGCTGAAACGGGGCGCGGTATCGAAGGTGCGCAGAGCCCCGAGCGCACGCACTCCTTGCTCACGAATCGTCTGCATCGCATGCTCTTTGGAAATGTACGGCATTTGCGCATGCAAGAGCACGTCAAGCACGTCCTGTTCGACTGAATTCTCGGCAATCTGCAGTCCGTCTGAAATCGTAACGTTCAAGCATGCAGTAGACGGCACGTCGCGCACAACGACCGACAGACTCAACGTCTGCTGATCGTATGTAATTTCTGCAGTATCGCAAGCTTTACCGTCAATTTCGATACGAACGTTCTGCATGTCTGGCTGCGCAACCCCACGGAACACAACCTCCCAGTTACGCTGTGCCGGAATGGCAACAGCACAGCCTTCCACCGGACTGACGGTGAACTGCGTGGCATTGTCCGTATTCTTCCAGTCGAGGCTCATGCGCGTATCGGCAACATGAGTTTGGCCATCGCAAGACTCGGCAGATGCAGAGCCGGAAGCAGCAGAAGCCACAGAGCCGTCGTCTTCCTTGAGTGTGAACGAACCGTTCGCACCGGGGAACACCAGCACCTGCAGGGACTCCGGATTGCCAAGATCATTCACCTTATTACCCTCGCCAAGCTGCTGCAACGGCACGATACCGCCAGCCTTGGCAAACACCGGCATACGGTCGATCGCACGCCACACTTCCAAACGACGCCCGGACTTCCCTGCCGAAACGTAACGGCGGCCATCGAAGAAGTCATACCATTCACCTTGCGGCAGCCATGCTTCCGTGCTACCCAGCTGCGCGGAATCGTCATTGTCAGAAACAATTGGTGCAACCAGCAGCTCAGTACCGAAACGGAATTCATCCGGCACCTCGTACGCCTGCGGATTGTTCGGATCCGCCCAATACATCGGCTCCACCAATGGCATGCCCTCGAACGCGGCGCGATAGTTCATGGTGTACAGGTACGGCAGCATCATATGGCGCAGTCGCAGCGAACCCACCATGGAATCGCGCACTTCCGCGGAAAAATTCCACGGTTCCTTACCCATGAACTGCGAATTGCTGGAATGTAGGCGATTGATCGGGCTGAACGTGCCAAGCTGGTACCAACGGGCTTCCAGATGTTCGTTACGATAGCCACACATATGACCGCCAATATCGTGACTCCACCATCCGTAGCCGATATTCGACGCGGTAGCAGTGAAATACGGCTGGAACTGCAAGGATTCCCACGTAACAATGGTGTCTCCCGAGAAGCCAACCGGGTAGCGGTGCGAACCCGGGCCAGCATACCGCGAGAAGGTGAGCGGCCAACGGTTGTTGCGTTCCGTGCAACTCACGTTACGTTTGGATTGCTCGACATGCATTTCATGCTCATCGCGAGCGCCCGACTCGGCGCACTTTTCGCATTCGCAGTTCTCATTTACATTGCGTTCGGAAGAAGTCGCGTAGCGCCCGGAATCCAGGTAGTGCAAGTGGTTGAGCACCCACAGCGGGTCGAGTCCCGGCTGACGGGTCACACCGCCCTGCTGCCAGTCAAGCCACCAGAAGTCAACGCCTTCGGCTTCCATACGATGATGCATGTCGAAGTAGGCGCTTACGAAATCCGGATTCGTCAGGTCGAATTCCACCGCCTCTTCGGTTGCGGGATCGATGCCGACACGTTTGGCCACCGCCTCATAGTCGTCTTCGAACGCGCGCACGCCGTCTCGCGGATGCACGTTCAACGTGGCTTTCAAGCCACGCTCGTGCAAGTCGCGCAAGAACGCCTCATGATCGGGAAACAGCTGCTTATCCCACGAATAGCCGGTCCAACCGGAACCGTATTTCGGATCGACATCGTCCACGCGGTGCCAGTCCATGTCAATCACGGATGTGGTGAACGGAATGCCTTCACGCTTGAACCGGTCCATGAGCTGCACGTACTCGTCTTGCGTGTAGCGGTAGTAGCGGCTCCACCAGTTGCCGAGTGTGAAGCGCGGCAGCAGCGGCGTTGGTCCGGCCAGCTTGTAGAAGTCTTGCACCGCTTCGGTGTAGCGGCGGCCGTAGCCGAAGAAGTAGAAGTCGGTTTCCTTGTGATCGCGCGGCATAACCCAAGCCCCCAGCGGATTCGGCTTGCCGTTCACTTCGTGGGCTTCCACGATCACGTTCGCGGCGGAATCGTCGAGCACCGCCCATCCGTCTCGCGAAATCACACCATCGTCCAGAGGAATTTCGCCGTTCGCCTCGTCGAGCGTGCGCGCGGTGCCTTTGAGATTATGCTTCGGCTCGTCGCCGTAATACCACGTATTGAACTGGGTGTCGGACATGCCCTTGACGACTACGCTCAAGCCTTCTTTGCTGAACGGCTTGCCATCGTACGTCACATACAATGCGGGGGTGTCAACAATGAGCAGTCCGTCGCGATGCGACACCGTGAACTGCGTATCGGCACCGAAATCGCGGTTGACCACCATCTGCGTAAGATTGTCCTCAAATTCGCCGGAATCAGACCATTCGAAACGGATCAGCGATTCCGTTAGAATGCCAATCCTCCAATGATCCCCTTGTAAAACCGACGATTCTCGCATTTTCGGACGTGCCTTGCGCACATAGTCGACGAATACCGTGCCGGTTGCGTTATCTAATGCGTTGTTTGCCATACTACTCCTGCCTTACTTGCCACTGCCCGTCGCAATACCTGCAATGAACTGCTTCTGGATTTTCATATCTCTCCTTACGTCCTCGTAAGCCTTCATCCGCCCCTTGCGGACAAGCAATAGCATACGACAAGGGTTTCATATTGGCAATTCAAGGTTTTTTGAAATGTAACCGGTTTCATTTGAAACCCGTTTCATCTCACCGCTGTGAGCGTGCACATATTGTATTTCATACGGCGTGTCGTACCGTAACCCGTTTCATTCATCTTTCAACTTTGTCACCACGAGGACGGCAATAATGGTAGGCTGAAACAAACAGTGAAAAACTTTCGGAGGCACCATGAAAGCGAGCATCGGCGATGTGGCACTGAAGGCAGGCGTATCGAACGCTACAGTCTCACGCACTTTCGCACACCCTGAACAGGTGTCGGAAGCAACACGGTTGAAAGTGCAGGCCGCAGCCGATGCGTTGAATTTCAGCGTTTCCAGATCGGCAGGAATTCTTAAATCCGGTAGAACCTATCGCATAGCATTATTGGTCGGCAGCGGCGTCATCGAATGGTTCACCGCCGAAATCATTGCCGGACTTAACGATGTTTTGCGTGACGCCGGGTACGATCTGGTCATCTACCCCATCGAGGGGTCGGAAGCGCGTGACGCATTCTTCGAGGAACTTCCCGTACGCAGCAATGCGGATGCCGTATTCGTTTCCTCATTCGGCATCAGCCCCGACGAGGTCAAACGTCTCGGAACCGCAAAAATTCCGATTATCGGCATCAATACCACCAGCGAAGGATTCGATGCAACTGTCGGTATCAACGACAAAGAAGGCATCAAACTCATCGTTCGGCATCTCGCCAAGCTGGGACATCGCAACCTGCTGTATTTATATGAAAGCTTTTCCTCCACATTGGGATTCAGCTCATTTAACCGCATTTCCGGATTCCAAGAAGCCTGCGATGCGATTGACGGATTGAATGCCCGCACTTTGGCAGTGCAAAAAGGCGACAGCATTCTGGATGCGGCAATTTCCGAAATCATGGCGCAAGACAACCCACCCACCGCATTGTGTTTCCATCAGGATTCACAGGCAATTCCATTGTTCTTCCGCCTTCAACGCAGCGGCCTTTCCGTGCCTGGAGATATTTCCGTAACCGGATTTGACGACAGCACCTTCGCCAAAGAAGCTGAGCTAACCACCGTTCGACAGCGCCCATACGACATGGCCATCGATGCGGCACAAAAGGCTCTGGCGCTAATCGAAGGACAACCCATCGAGGAACCATTCGAGACATTCCCCGTTCAGCTGCAAGTACGAAACTCAACCGCAAAACCACGCACCGCTCCCCTGCTGTAGCCGCAGCGTGCAATCGCGCGAGATCACTTCGCGCAATATCCCCATTTCAACCGGTCTATCTGCGTTATGTATGGCAGATTTTGCTTCTTGTCCGGAGACCCGCCGCATCAATTAAGTGACTGCAAAAATCCATTCAATACGCTGCTGCCAGCAACACCTCGGAAAGCAAAATAAAAGTTTGACCAATATATTCGGAGGCATCGCCAAGCAATGCAACCGTATTAAAACTTGGTTCGATTAAGGTTCGATAAATCTGCCTCGCCATTTTTGCTTATGGCGAAGCAAAATACATCCTTCCCACATGGCTTTGCTGCTTTTTGTATCTTTTGTTGTTATCCGTTGCCACTTATCGGCATCGGCACGGCATGTCAGTATCATGTGCGTATGCGACTTCTTGGCAATATTCTGTGGCTGATTTTGGGTGGTCTGTTTCTGGCTGCGAGCTGGGCCGTTATAGGGCTGGTGCTGTGCGTCACCATCATCGGTATTCCGTTCGGCATTCAATCGTTCAAGATGGCCAAACTAGCTCTATGGCCGTTCGGCTCGCAAATCCGCAGCTTGTAACCACTTCAGATCACTTCACCCAACATAGACGGCCATCGACTGCCGTCTGGCATATAAGTATCGAGGAGCTGCGGTCCGAACAGGCCGTGACCACTGCACCCTAAGCAACGAAACGCATTTCATTTCGCTTATATGTGGCAGATTGCAGGAGATGAAAACTTCCATTTCGCTTATATGTGGCAGGTCGTAACAGGAAAAAGCCACTTCGGGGGTACATATTCCACAGTTAGAGGGTATAACCCCGCCGACTATCTGCCACATATAAGCGAAATGACATTTTCGCACCGGCCAAATACGCCACCCGTAAGGCAAATAAGGCATAACCTGCACACAGCGTTTGCCAAGCCCGACGAATTCCATTGGCCCCATCACTGATTTCACCACTAGTTGCGCGACATATTTCATTCGCATATGGCAGCTCCAGAGCGGCAAGGCTCAAAAAACTGAACAGTTGAACATTGCCTACCCAAATGATTGCTAATGCCAGCCGCCTTGTGGACAGGTTAAAGAATACTTGCGATAGCGGCTTCTCTAGCTGTACGTTATCTAGAAGAAGACATCCGTACCCCGTCAAATATGGTTACTTGCGCAGCTTGCTTGCCGCGAAGATAAACAATGGCAGCGCGGCGAATGCATAGTTCTCGCACTGGATATACAGGTACACGATCAGGACAAGCCAGCAGATAACAGTCTTGCTCCAAACACCATGCCCGGCAGCTGCCGTATCGAAAACACGCGTCATGGAAACTATGGAAGCGAAGATCAGCAGAGCCAGGCCGACCAATCCGTATTCGGCGACGACGCTGGTATACGCACACATCGTCCATACGGTGTCCGCATTCATGCCAGCCGCGAATCCCACCGCAGCACTTCCATTCATGCCCAAGCCATTCAACAATCGTCCTGCATGCTTCGCGCCGGCCCATACCGCGTTGATGATGTTGCCGGAGCCATATCCGGTAAGCACCGTCCACGGATGGGCGAGCAACCCACATATCGGGTCAAGACTCTGATAGATTCGCGCGAAGAACGATCCGTCTCCTTCGGCACCGTTTTCCGCAATCGAAGATAGTCGGGAATCGGCAAGCACGCCCAGCAGACCAAGCATAACCGCACCCAGCAACTGCGCAATACCACGCACGCGCTGTTTCTTGTCGCACCACGAATTATGCACAATAATGGCAACCAGCAACGCCACCACCGAGTCAAGGACGATCCGGGTGCCGGCCTGCATCAGCACAGCGCCAATCGCATACACAACGATGAGGTTGCGCAACCGCTTGGCATAAATACGGTCGCGCCCACGCATAAGCCACATAAGCGGCAGCAATACGCCGAACAGATGCATGCCGATATAGCTGGGCTCCGCGAACAGGAACTGCGAGCGACCACCACCCCACACCGAGCTTTCATTGATGTACTGCCGGTACATGAGGTGCGCGAAATAGTCGGTCAACGGCTTGATATGCAGATGGATGGATAGCCATTGCACCACGCCCACGCCGAAGGAGAACCAGTAAGAAGCGATGAGAATCCGCAATGGCGTACGCCACGGAATGCGTTTGATGTCGAACGCAAGGGCGATCGCACCCAAAGTGGCGAGCACGCCCAATAATCCGGTGATGCTCATGAACGCGGCGTTGAGGTGGATGCCGAACTTCAGCCATCCCGGGATGGACAGGATTATGCAGGCCACCGGCAGGAGGAACATTGGCAGGTACCGGTTGGCCACGATGCGCAGTTGCCGCCAATTGCATAGGCAGTACACGGCGAACAGCGCCGGACTGATTGGCGACCAGAACGGCGCGTACAGGCCGAGCGTGGTGCCGTCCGCCGGAAGAAAAGCGATGGCCAGCAGCAGCCAGATGATGTTGCGTTCCTGCGATGCCAGGAAATGCAGGAGCGACCGGTATTGCGGTCGGCCATGATAGTTGCCCGCGTCGATGGTGTCGTTGTGTACGCATGCCTGGTTCATGTGGTTCCCCCTCCCCGTCAACCTTACTCGTTCATCATGATGTATGAATGCCACCCGTTGTTCATTTGCAGGTGCAACGCCTTCGTCAGGCTTGTAGGTCTGGCGGTTCGTCGGCGAATGACTCGGCGGGCGTGCGATAGCCGAGCACTCGCATGGGCCGGTCGACCTTGCGCTGTAGCGGACAGGCGGCAGCCCGTCATCATTCATCGATTAAACGTCCACTTCTCCTCAGGCTTGCGGCAAATTGTTCTTCCGCGATTTCTTCTGTCACCAGTCTGGAAATGAGTTTATATAGGGTATTTCGTTCTGGCTCTGGATCATCATCGATATCCAAATCAATTCTTTCCATTTTCAGGATGGCCAAGGATATGGCCATTGCGGTGCGCTTGTTGCCATCAGCGAAATAATGATTTTTGGCTAGGTGAAAGGTAAGATGCGCCATTTGTCGAAACAAATCTTCGAATCGTTCTTTCGACGATTGACCGAATACCGGCAGAAATGTCGAATCTACAACGCCACTTACGGAACCGGCGTCATTGGCTCTTTCCACGGTAAATCCGCCGATGTCGTCAAGTTGCTTCCTGTGTACTCGGACGATTGCTTGTGTCATTGCTTCTGCGAAATCATCAGATGGAAAAACGAGTGGCGGCGCTTGGATATGCCACCACTCGTCAGTGTATTGCTCAGGCATTGCGCAGAATCCTGAAGGTGTTCTGCCATTTTGCATTTACTTCATCCAAACTAGATGCAAGAGTGTTTTTGGGGAAGGTCAGACCGTCGTCGGATGCGAGAATGGCATCGTTGGTGATCTCGACGTTTTCTCCTTCCCTGTAGACATTCTTCCAAGCGGAGTTCTTTCGATGGGAGAATCCCACAAGATCGAATGCCGTCAGAAAACCGTATTTCTTTGCCGTCCCATCTACGACGGATAAGGCCTGTTCATCCTTTGCGGTTTCGCCCTCGGGCTTGAGAATCCTGTTGCGTCCGTATTTTTGGAAAGTGAAATAAACGTTCCTCTCAACCGGACCGTAAGACCACGCTTCAATCTTGTCTTCGAACAATGGTTTCCCGGTTGCGCGCAGAGACTCGACTTGCGCGAAATAAACGAGCTTGTTCAGCACAAGATTCGTAATGTCGATATCAGAGCCATGGCGAAGAATGAAAGCATTCGCTACTTGTATTGACTTCATGGCCCCTCCTCTGTCATGGAAATTTCTATGTTCAGATATATGAAGCTTGCTTTCGAAAGGATATATACTGCCGGTCCTTCTCTCAAAACACAAAGGTAGCATTCAATAATGCATTTGTCAGACGCTGTAAGAAATCCTTCATTTTCAGTTTGGCAGCATTCCGCACGCTAGGGCTGTCGACAAGGATAAGGAAACCACATATTGTTGCCGCAAAATCATGCGTCAAGGGATAGCTACAAAATACGTCGAATAGTCGTTTGGGATTTTCGATAACGCCCGAATTCTTGCGCACTTTCGGATTCCCGCCCTGACGTAAGAGGGCATGGCCCGCATCCCGTGTACGATTTTCATTCGCCAAAACAAAAAACCGCGATTGGAAACCAGGAGACGGAACCAAGACACTCGAACATCATACAGATCGACCAGAACCTGCTCGAGACCAGGCTCGACCGGCTGATCACCGAAAAGATGGCGCAGATCCTCAACGCGATGCTCGACGCCGAGGCCGACGAGATCACTGGGGCCGCCAGATACGAGTGCAACGGCGAGAGGAAGGCGTACAGGGCCGGCCATTACAAGCGGAGCCTGACCGCCAAGGCCGGCAGGCTCGAGGTCAAGGTTCGAAACTGAAGGGCGCGGTCTTCGAGTCCGCGGTCATCGAACGCTACCGCCGCAGGGAGCAGAGCGTCGAGGAGTCCCTGATCGACATGTACCTGGCCGGAATGGATCCGCATCCGCAAGGAACGCTATCTGACGCATTCCATGAGCGCGAAAGGCTGCAGTCCGGACAACGCGGCCGCGGAGGGGTTCCTCGGCCGGCTTAAGCAGGAGTTCTTCCGCGAGCGAAGCTTCACGGGCGTGTCGATGGACGGGTTCATCGACACGCCCGACGACTACATGATCTGGCACCGGGACAGGAGAATCAAGACGGAGTCCAGACGCGGGCATCATGGACCGGCGCAGGATGCTGGGGCCTGTGGCTTGATTGGTGGTGATGGAATCAATGACGAGTCCAACCAAACGTCACCAGCCCCACACTTACGGGTTACTTGGTTTTGGCCTTTTTCGCAAGCACCCATGCAATCGGCGATCCCCAAAAAACCAACGCCCTACAGGACAGAAACTTCACATCGCGAAGAATCTGTCCATAACGCCTTTCTGAGAGAAGACCATCCCTCATAATTCCGATTGCTGCTTTCACAAACATCAAAGGCTCATTAAAGGCATATTTCTTTAAATCATTCAATATATGACACCATAAATAATAGTTTTCTTTATACCTATTATTGACGTTCTTCACAGTAGTCGCATTGGACTGATCGCTATATAAAATTCTCAATGGATCATTGATATATCTTGTCAGATATTTTTCACCCATTTTATCCCATATTATTGATTCAGGATAAAATCTCATCCCGCAGATATTCGGATTAGGGTATTGTTTGAACACCTCGGTGCGGGACATACCCCACATTTCATATTTCAGTTTATGAACATATTTCACATCCGCCTCACTAGCATCCAACCATGGCGCAGGAATCTCCGTGGAACCAACCACAGCGCCATCATCCGTAGTGCATCGGCACGAGATGCCTCTATACCCTTGCCAATCTTCCTCTGGAATGCCTTTCCAAACTTCCAGCAGTTTTTCCAAAGCATTCGGAACAAAAGCGTCATCACTGTCGGCAATAGTGAAGAAATATCCCTTAGCTTTTTGTAACGCAAAATTCCATGCAATATGCTTTCCGGCATGGTTCTGTTTTATATATTCAATCGGAAAATCCGCTTCCTTAATCCATTTTCTGACCAAATCAGCAGTATCATCTTCCGAACCATCATCAACGATTAGCCACTCAAAATCACGGAACGTCTGAGACTGTAGACTCTCGTATACTCTGTGCATCGAAGCAGCACGATTAAAAGTTGACGTAAAAACCGAAAAAGTATATTTTATTATATTCCTCGATGATAAACAGACCGCAAGAAAGCCGACCACTACCTTAGCCAGCAGTGTGAATAACCTGCTGGAATTCGAACATTACCCTCTTCGGAAGTCATGAATCTGCTTGGATTAGGTATGGCTTGCAAGACCATCGATATGAACGAAGAAGGTCAGTGATGAAATCGTTCTCACATCTGTACCTTGGTTGAGCCGCAAGCAGAAACCTTCCATGTTATTATTCCATATTGGGTTCACTGGTGAGATAGGGGCTGTACGGCTATCTCAAAAAGCGCCTGCAGCCCCTGCACTGCATCATTGTCCTACAGGTACGGATTCATTCCGATTATCGGTATTGGGACAGCGAAATATCTTTGCGATGGAAATCAGAGCCTCTTAATAATCCTCTTAAGTTTGTTGACGACTCGTTTGGCGAGATTCATCATACGCTTTTTGAAGGGGATACTGACGCGCCAGTACTTACGTTCGAGAGGTTTCATGTGTCTGTTGAACACGGTGAAATCCCCGGCTTTGACGGCCTCACGGAATGCTACAAAACTCTCGTTTTTTCAGAGTAGTGCGCATTGCATAAACCCGCTGACGCCGTTCAGGAATTCCATCAAGGGACGGCTTAATACGTTTGGTAGGCGTCCATTCGCCGCGCTGTTGGTGGATGTACAGACGCTCAGCTAAACCTTGGCGGCGATGGCGGAATCCGCTGGACTGTGATTGATAGACTTCCGTCGCATCCGAATCATGCAGGACAAGCTCATTCCTATACCGGTTAAACAAATCCTGAATGGCTTGATTCCGGATAATGATAACATTACAACCTTTGTCATCCGACACATATTTAGGAATCCATGCATCTCCGAAAGTCGCGTCAGCGGTCTCGGCAAGCACATCATCGCAGTAATCACACGCATTGTATTTGAAATAGCCAAGCCCCCAGTTCGCGGTAGACAATTCAGCAATGCGCTTGACAATAGGTTCATCCTTATCCGTACGACGTACCTCAATTGCATAATCCGAGGCACGTGTGCCGGGAGTCTTGTGTCGGAAGTCCACACGTGCAATCTTGTCAAGGGGCACGCCCGATTCCCACGCTTCGGCTTGACCAAAGAAATCAGATTTCAAATGTCCGCATATCAAGCCGATGCAATAGGGAATGCGCTTCATTAGCACAGGATCTTCACGACGTAAAAGCCGTACGGCCTTGACAAAGCACGGAAGGCCGATAAACAGGTAACGCCCTTCGTGCTCACGTACCTGTTTAATGGCCTCGCTGAGTTCAATAGGATAATACTTCGCTTTTGCACCCGCTTTAATCTCATCAACAGTACGGGAAATCTGGATAGTGTACATATTCTTAGGATCAGGACCATCCTTGGCGTGAATGACCGCATCTACAAGCCCGTCCTGAAGCATTTTAGCAGCCAGCCAACTGATCATGCCACCGGAAGTACCCCGGGAACGCCAACCGTCGACAGCCACGTATCCGGCATAAGCACTCAGGTAATAACCTAGATGCTGGTCATACTTAACGCCAGACTGTTTGCTAAACAGCTCCTCCCCGAGCTGGTTTTCATCTACCGAGGACGCGAATGGGCAAACACGCTCCGCCGCAGTCCAATCACGAGGCTCGCCGACAACACTGGCTCGATAGCAACCATCTGCATTTTTTGCAATGCGAAATGCTGGATCTATTACTGCACATGAACCGCATCCTACGCAGTATGTGGCCGCGCCTCCAATTGCATCCGCGTCAGGAGACGATATCACACGTTCGATAGTATGGAGCTCATCATTTTTGACTCCGGTCATTTGTTAACCTTTCTCTTCGACATGCCAATCACGCAAAAAAATAAGTAGTAGATAGTACTTAATTATCACAATTCTGGAGATGAACTGTTATGAAGCATAGAAATGAACCTTGTACTGTATTTCAAAATACACTATTTGACGATAGTAAGAATATCCTGAACAGGATATCGTTTAGAAATACATGTATGTGTTTCATCAGGAAAATGTCCGGCCGCAATATACATAATCAAAAACTCATTTTCAGGAACTCCGATTATATTGCGCGTCTGTTGATCAATCTGTTTTGAGAACATGGTGTTTAGAGGGCATGCAGCGATTTTATTAGCCTCCATAGCCATGAGTAAGGCCATGGAAAAAAGACCACCGTCAACAAAACCTTCATTGTGTTCACTTATCGAAAGAAAAGCTTCATTGTCAGCTGTAATCAAGAACAAAGCCGGGGGAACCTTATACCCATTAAAGCCTCCTTGCAGCTTCAACGCTTTCTCAATTACAGATTTATTTGTAATCGCGTACACGCGAACCGGCTGACGGTTACAGACCGACGGCGCTTTCGTAGCCACTTCAACCACATGTTGAATCTCGGTTTCAGTGAGAGGACTATCAGAAAATTCACGTACTGACCTACGGTTTAGGAACAGGTTCTCAAAGGGAATGGTTGCATTCCCATCTTTCAATATGGCTTTAACCGGGACACTTCCACCATTAACAGAAGTTGATGCAGAAGCGTCATTCCAAATGTCCGAGGGGAAAAGCGCAATCATATCATCTATTTGATAACCAGCATTTTCATGCCTGTAGCGGTATTCTTGTAATGCCGATACAGCACTCTGATAAGCCGCACATTCAGGGTAGTTAGAATCACATCGCTTCAAATCTTTTAAGGCTGAGGAAAGATTCATTAAAGCTGACTTTCCAAATCCATAGCGGAAATCACTATGGCTTAATCCTTTTTCGATTTGATGACTGTAGAACGTTACCTTGGCGATGCAATGATTTACATTTTTATTGCCATCATTCGTAATGGCATTATAGAAACGTTTCAGTTGATCAAACGACTCACGCTTTAAACGCAGCCATTGTTTTCTCTCCAATAAAAAATTTGGAGTTATTTTTTTAACTTTATCTTTAATATTCATCTGAGTATCCTTTCCCTTCAATTAAGAATATGTGCCCATATTATCATCAAACTGAAATTCACACCCTCAGCATTCGTTAATCATGCTATAACAAGGAAGCGAGACAGCTATTAATTGGGAATATATTCATAAAATATGCTTTACTAATCCATGTATTATTTTCTCTTAAAAATCGAACGAACCCTGTCAACAACAATATGAATATTTGATCGTTCAAAGAGAACATGGAACAGCGTCACCAACAGAACCGCCAACACAAGATTGCAGAAAGCATAACCCACCCAAGTCATCAAAGTGTTCGGACGGAACGGAAGGCAGAGCCATGAAGCGGCACATATTAGAATAATGACCACCAGCGTCTCCACCATTCGCCGTAATGAAGGAAGAATCGGAAGATGCGTAACATTCTTCGGAATGAAGAAAAGCAAATCAACACATCTATAGAAATTAGACAAGCAAGAGGCAACCAGAACACCCGTAAGACCAAATGAATAGCCGAGGATAACACCGCCAACAACCAGAATACTCGCCTGAATGGTGCTCTGAATCCGTGTTTCCTTGTAGAGACCAGCTGCAATCACTAGCATTCCTTGAGGTGTTTTTAAATTATAAAGAACCCCATTGAGGACGAACAGCACAGCAAAAACAATATTCACGTACTGAACATCATTAACACCTTTTGTATACACCTGAATAAATGGAAGAATTGTTGCCATCGTAACACCGTATACTATGCTCATCGCCATATAATATAGGTATTCAAAGTCTTTATATGCTTTATCGAACGCTTTCATGTCTTTTTTCACTAAGAGTTCTCCGAAGCCAGCAGATACTCCAGTAGAAAACACCGACATTACACCATTGATTCCAGCGAGCACCATATTATAGACAGAATAAACACTGACCATCTTCAGTGTAGAGAATAACGTAGTCAATACAGCAGGAGAAGCATTTTGGACAGTCTGCACAACCTGCAGGTACAATGCACTCCAACGCTTATCCATGGCGGAGTTATCTGGTACTACTTTATAATCAATAAACTTATAGTGTATCTTTATATAGAGATATAAGATTAAACTTCTAGCAAATATGGAAATTAGGGCGACGATTCGAAGGAGCAATATGTCGACTCTCAAAGTCGATAGAACAACAACAATGAGAGTATTAAGGATTGTATAAACAATTGATGCTGTGGAGATTACATAAGTTTTTTGATCCGCCGTCAATAAAGCTCTATATTTTGCCAGAGTGAAAAATTCGAGAGCTCCATTTACTCCGAGTACAAGGACCAGACAAAAAACCGTTCCCTTGTCCAGTACCTCTGTATGCGTTATCCAAGGGTACACAAAGGCAAGCAGAAAAACAAGGCCGACAAATATAAAGCCAGACTTGACATAGAAATTCCGCGCAGCAACAACAACACGATTGATCTGGTTATAATCGTGCTCAGCTATTGGTTTATATAATGAATAAACAGCAGCACTTGACAGCCCGGCCTCTACAAGATTAAAGTAAACAATGAACTGATTAATGGATGAAATAAGACCATTAATATCTGACCCATAAGCGACTAACAGAAAACGGGGTGTAATAAACCCTGCTACCATAGTTACTACTTGAAGAAGCGCAGTCGATACCGCATTGAGAACAAATTTGCTTGTTCTTCCCAAAACGCTCACCCCTTACTTAAGCTTAATCCCAACAAAAGTTGCAAACGCGTAGATGATATCCTTGTAACTCACACAACGCATGCGGCATAACGAATAAATGGAGTCCGCAGCTTTTCTTCTATCAATATGTTCGTTGGCAATTCTCAGATAAATGCCTTGAAAATGCCGCCTGACCAAAGTGCTCATTTCAGCTTTATCGTCTTGTATACATATATGATCTATCAGTCTCAACAAAAGACGTTCTTGTCTCTCAAAACGTTCCAACTGAGCTTGTTCATCATGCTGTTTAGAATTTGAATGACTAGTAGGATGCAGAATATATGTGTATAGAACTTTATTAATATAAGCGTAATTATATCTATACGCTATAGGAAGAAGAAGCTGATAATTTTGTCCAGCGCGGCTCTCATCAATATGTAAGTTAGGATAACACTTTTTAAAAGTGGAAGTTCTGATAATATAGATACCTGGACAGAACTGTACGTTATTACTGACAAGTAAATCACGGAACAAATCATCATTTTCCACAGGTATTCTTTTTAGAATGCCTAAATCGCTGCCGTTCTCATCCACATGTTTTGCCCATGCGATACCAAGATCAATACTCGGATTCTCTTCCATAAAATCAACTTTGGCTGACAGGTTATCGGAGCATAAAGTATCATCTGAATCGGGCCAGATAAAGTACTTGCCTTTCATATATGGGAAACCAGTATTAAGGGCAGCAGCCTGTCCGCCATTTTCTTTTGCAAGATAAACGAATCGATGTCCCTTTTCTTCAAAACTTTTTTTGTATCGTAGCGCAATCTGCGCTGTATCATCAGTTGAACCATCGTTTATGAAGATCAATTCATAGTTGGAGTAATCCTGATTCAATACAGATTCAAAGAAAGACACAAGATACCTAGAGGCGTTAAAAGCTGGGGTAATAATACTAACAAGTGGTTCCATTTTTCTGCAACGCTTTCTTATTGAAAGTCTGATATATAGCTATACAAATGCCGAGCACCACAAATTGACACGAATAGTAAATGGTATTGCCGGTCAAGCTGTATACGGCTATAAGAATGATCCAATATACTGCAGTAAGAAGAATGACAGGTTCCAGGCCTTGCATATCTTTCCAACTTAAAAAACTGCGAATTAGACCATAAACAAGTGTGGAGAGCAAGGCAACGAATAACAAAAGGCCAGCAATACCAAGCTCAGCAAGAAGCTGTAGATAAACGTTATGGGCTTGATAGCTCCAAAGCAACCCATAATAACGGAAGCCTTGAGCATTTATGTAAGCATTAAATGAAAGGAATCCTCTACCGATAAGTGGAGATGCTTCAAACATCTGCATGGCATATGTCCAAATAACCTGTCTACCGCTCAAGGGATCGCCGTTATCTGCAAACAACCTGTCAAACACTAGAGATACTTGAGGAATAAGCGAATCAGCTATTGTCAATGACGCAACGAGTACAAAGGATAGACCAAGAGCAATTGAAATTTTGTGCTTCTTGGAGAAGAATAATGCAAATACGATAAGCCCCATTACGGGAATAAGAAACAAAGTTCTTTTACCCGTCATCATTAATGCAGCAAAGACACCAACGATTTGGAACAATCTAGTTAGGGTAAAGCCTCTGACAAAAAGCTTTGCAAAAAGCACACCTAGTCCCATGTTGCATAGAAACGCTGCATAACCTTTTTCATAAGCTAGGCCCGAAATAGCACCACCAGTGTTAACCGAAACCGCAGATCGGCTACTTCCAAGATCGAGAAAACCGAAAAGTGAGGCAAACAAATTAGGAGCCAATAGCTCTAAATACATCGAAAAGATAAATATCCAGAACAGAAACTCGAACTGCTTAATGAGACAACTAAAAAAGGTGCTATCAAATTTAAAAAGCGTCAAAGAAAAGACAGCAAGGACGTAAGGAAAATACTTAGTATAAGTTAAGCGATCATCTGTGTAGAGAAAACTTATGCAGATAAGTAAGAAAAAAACTGTATAAATTTTCTCTACGACAGAAGATAAACCACACTTCCTTTTCGACATCAACACGAAACAGAAGATAGCAACTGTAAGAACATTAGCTAATTGTCTCGTGATAAATATTAGTTTATTATCAGTAGAAAAAACTAATATAAGTAATACGCTTGGAATAAAGTAATTTTCAATCGGAGTTGTTCTCAGCCATATTCTTAACTTATATATCAGACTATTCATTGGAACAAATTCCCCGGAGATAATCTAAGGCAGACTCTCTCTCACTAGAAAGTACGGACTGCGCATGCTCAAAATCACGAACGATGTCAAGATTACAATCATCCAAAGTCTCAATAATCGAATCTGTGAGACCAGTCAGCTTAAGTAAATTCTCTGCTCTATCGTTCTTCTTGAAATCTTTCTGTTTCGTCTCCACATATAGCTTGCGATTGAAGATTACAGAAAATGCCGTACCATGGAAAGAATTAGTCACAACGTAATCGGCATGCTTGAATAGACCAAGGAATTCTTCAACGGAAGTGCTAAGATCACCTCCAAAATCCGGATTTTTGACTTTATCAATCAAATCCTGACCAATATTGATAACTTTCTTCCCTGTCTTCTTTGCCAACTCTCTGGCAAAATTATCAATAATATTTGATTTATTCAAGCGATAAATAAGAATGTAATTATCAATACCGGGATCTTTCGCGAGCTTCGACCATTCAGCAGCATCCAAAAGGAAAACCGGGTCAACATGTAATGCGCAATCTTTTTCTGTCAATTCACGAACGATACGGCGCCCAGATTCCTCTCGGATCGAGAGATGATTAAATCTATTAAGCAACCTCGTGTATTCACTCTTGTACTCTTGAGGAATTTCACTAATTCCGAAAGATGCTGCATAAGAATTTATTTTCCTCGGATCTTTTACAAACGAAAGAAAATAATTCTTATCGAAATCTGAACAAGCGTAGTTAAAGACTTGATCGCTTCCGGTGATGAATACATCATAGCGTTGATTTGCTGTAGTGATGGACTGTGAATCATACGCAACAGGACTTAATTTAGTATGACTGGCAATCATAGAGCGGAAACTATTCATCTTCTTCCAAGATGGAATAAGATTAATAAACCCTCTGATATTCTGCTTAAATGTTTTCTGCTTGAAACCGCCAATCAATTTATACAGATTTTCCATATGCTCACACCGGTAATCAATTACCTCGGTATCAAAGCCAAGGTCAGATATCGCCCTCTGCAGTGCGTAAGTCTGCAGTGCAGCACCGTAGTTGATAGCGCGGTGAAACGTGATGACACCAATTTTCATTTTAAATACCCTTTCAGCTGGAAACATAAAAATAGGAAAGATAGAACAATATATTTTTTCTTCATAAATGTTTTATATATAAGCTTATCCAAGGAAGAATTCGGCTTGAATAAAGCTAAACAATTACGCAGATCCTGATTTGAGACAACCGCTCTGAAAAACGGCAAACGTCCTTTATCCAACGGTGCGCTGCGCAAAGCAAAACGGAACGAAGCAAACAGCCTCGATGCGTTTCTTGATGAGAAACAAAATCTATCGAGCGTTTCCGAAAATTCGCGCTCAATCATTCTATACATTGAGACAAGCTTGTCAATAACATGTACATCAACACATTTTGAATACGAAGATTCGCTTATATGGTATTCATAATAACTATTCGGAAGGAAAGATACTATATTGGACGATTCCAGTGCTCTTAGCTTGAATACAAGATCTTCGGAATAAACAGTTCTTTCCGAAGGGAATTCGATACCATTTTTTCTTAGCAGAGATAGTCTAAATATGCCATCCCAGACCGCGACACAACGCGAACCAACATCCCCCGTAGAAGAAGCTATAAGATCGGCCATGTGTTGTCGAATAGCAACATCGCCTTGGAGTACTTCTCGCATGTTTGGATGTTCTTCTACCACTTCCCCGTCTTTAATATCTCTATACCCCGAGAAAACGAGATCTGCGTCGAATTCTTTAGCTGAACCAATCAATGCCCTGTACATCTCAACATTGCACGTATCATCAGCATCAACAAAAGCTATGTATTCCCCTGTTGCATGCGACATGCCAAAATTTCGAGCAATGCCTTGTCCAGCATTTTCTTTTGTATAAACGGAAATCCGGTCATCTTCCTCGGATAGACTGCGACAAATAGCTAAAGAATCATCTGTAGATCCATCATCAACTACAATTATTTCCAAATCAGTTAACGATTGATCCATGACCGACAGAACGCACTCTTCGATTGTCGACGAGGCGTTATAACAGGGTATGACAACTGAAAGGATGGGCATATCATTAATCTCCTATGCCTTCCAACATTCCATAAAATGTTTTTTCACCATCATGCTCGACAGGAAAATCTTGTTTCCATGTAAGCTTGAACAAATCAGTATGAGCTGAGAGTCTTTTCCACATATCCTCGTCATAAGGCCGGTCAAGAATTTTAAATAGCTCATCACAGTCTGGATTATTCGGCTGAATTTCATTAAAAGCTTCGGCAATCCATGGATCGTGACGCTGAGCGAGAACAGTCAAGTAGTCCACCAAAAGATAATCGACCATAAAATCATTTCTTTGCCAATACTCAAGGAAAAAATCTCGAATCGTAGCGAACGCGCGTCTATGATCGTCATCACAACCCAGCGAATAGCCTGCAAACATGCCGCCGGCAACAGACGCATGCAGATAATCTGGCCTCTTAATCGAGAAAATCGGACTATTATATAGGCTTTTGTCAAGCGAACCAACACAATAGAAGGTGGAATCGAGCCACATTCCACCATATGAAGCCAGCAAGCTCAGTCTTAGCAAATCTGAAAGATTTGTTCTAGTAATCATCCCTGCATCTATCTTTTTGATAATCCACGAAGGGAATTTTACATAGTTTGAGACGTTCTTATCCGTAATAATAATTACCTCACGTCCCCCAGCATTACGTCGTACAGATTCCACACATGCCTTTACAATTTCAGGAGCAGAATCCAGTCCCTGCCACCAGCACATCCAAATCTTATTGCTCCTATCAGGGGCAATAGGGGGCAGGGGCGCATCATAGTCATAGGAGGCGTAATAATCGCCAAAACGATTCTCCAAATATCGCAGTACAGCTTCATGCTTGCGCAGCAGACGAGCTTTAACCGCATCGGATTCTTGATATCCGTTATGGTTCATCACTTGAATGTCAAGCTTCGCGCGGAATGCATTTATACCCTCACTGAAAGAGGTTTCTTTCGCTATCATTCGTGAAGCATGTATTTCTTCAGAGGCACGGTGAACAATGCGCTCCAAACTATTATGTCTATTCGCCACGTTCAATCCTCCTGTAAGAATCTTCAAGTTGTCGAACGTATTGTGATTGTTTGCAACGCTCATTCACGTATTTGACGCAGGTTTGTTGCATGATTTGATAATCGTTTTCGCCCGCGTGCGAGGCCTTAATAAGAGCGTCAGTTAAATCACTTACATTCCCGGATTCGAAGGTGAAGCCGGTCCTGCCCTCTTCCACCAGCTCAGGGATGCCGCCGATGCAGGCGCCGATGATCGGCGTCTGAGCGGCCAGGGATTCCAAGCCGGAGTACGGCATGTTCTCCCGCCATTCGGAGCTCAGCACGGTGAATCGGGCATTGTCCACCTCCCGTTGCAGATCCTCGCCGGTTCTATAGCCGAGCAGCCGGATGCGGGAAACAGCCTCCGGGCCCGCCGAGGCGATCAACTGCTCGATGGCTTCACGTTCCGGGCCATCGCCGACGATATGCAAATCCCAAGTATCGGGCAGGAACCCCTCGTGGCCGGCACCGGCATCCGAATCCGCGTATCGTTCCAATCCAGCGGCCTGTAGGAATGCCTTCACCAGGGTGAGGATGCCTTTCTCTTGGGACAGGCGTCCGAAGAACAGGACATATGGCCGTTCCCCGGCCTGCGCATCATCGAACTTATGCGTATTCGCCACACGGGCGCCCATCGCCATCTGCGAATCCGTCAGGAAATTCTGCATGGCAATGGTACGCCCTGCATATCCGCCCTCATCCAGTTTGCTCTTCATGAATTCAGAAGGCGCGATAATCGCATCAATCTTGTCATACGAATGGTGATACTTCAGAAATTCGGCTTCCGCGGAAGCAAGCAGACTCTTGGCACGCGATCCCTTCACACACACATTCTTTGTGGCATGCATGAATCGCCTATCCAGGCAGGCATCACACACTTCTCCCCTACCATTCACCATCGTATAGGCCGGGCACAGCAGAATATAGTCATGCGCCGTATAGACCACCGGCACATGGTGCTTCCTCAGGTAGGGGGCGTCCAGAATCGAGAGCGTCAGCTGGCGATGCACATTGTTCATGTGGATCACATCTGGCTTGAATTCCTCTAGCAAAGCTTCGAACTTGCGTCTCGCTTCAAAAGAGTAAATCAGCGTGGAAGCTTCCTGAACCTTCTTGAAAGCGGAAATATCCCCCACATAATCCTTTTCGGAAACGAAGTATTTACTCCAATAGCTCGGTTCGTTATTCGGATGCTGCATGGAAAAGAAAGCGATTTCGTGGCCAAGCGCACGTAATCCTTCAGCCAACGCGAAAAAATAGGTTTCCGCGCCACCTTTGCGATAGAAATATTTGTTCACTAGGAGAATTCGCATGCTCACTCTCCCCCGTACAGGTTCAGTGTTTGATCGGTGACGTCATCCCAGTTATATTTACCAACGATGTAATCTGCGGCATTTGCCTTGTAACGTTGTACAAGATCATCGTTTTCAAGCAATTCCTGAAGTTTTTTCCGCAGGGATTCAACAGAACCATGCTGGAATGTCGCTGCGTGCCCTTCTACTACTTCCGCACATTCCGGAATGTCGGACGTAAGGCAACAGTTACCGTAACTCATGGCTTCCAGCAGACTCATCGGCATGCCCTCCAAGTCGCTTGGGAGCACATAAATATAAGCATTGCTATAGAGCTCTTTGAGTGCCTGCCCTTGTATGAATCCGGTCAAAATAACACGAGAATCCTGATTAGCCATCTGCTGAATATGCTGGTAATACTCGTTGGAGTCGGAAGCGCCTCCAGCGATGACAAGCTTTTTGTTCGTATTCAGCTTGCTGAACGCCTCGATAAGGTAATGCACGCCTTTCTCGGGAACAATACGCCCGAGAAACAGTACATAGTCATTCTTATGAAGACCATATTTTTCGGTAATTTCCTGTGCCGAAACTGGCTCACCATATTCGATGCCATTGGGAATGAAATGTGTACCGCGACCATATTTTTCTTGAAAATACTGCCGCATGCTTTCGCTGAGCACTATGATTTCATCCGCGCATTTCGCTGCGGTACGTTCTCCGAACTTGAGATATGTGGAAGCGAACTTGCCCCATTTGGCACGCTGCCAGTCAAGACCGTGAATGGTCGCTACCGTGCGAATGCCCGCCCAATGCGCCAGACGCAGCATGACGCAGGGACCTTCGGCATGATAGTGAATGACGTCCGGTTTGGCCGCAATGGCTTTCAGTGTTGCGAAGAATGAGGAGGTCAGCGCCGCCAAACCTTTCGCTTCAAAAGTCGGCACTGGAACAACACGCACGCCGTTATATACAAAGGGCTTATTTGCGGAATGAACGTTTCCATCGAATTCGGCGCCCGCAACATTATGTCCCTTGCGATTGTATGCGATGACCTTATGCCCCTTTGCGGCCATACGCGTAGCTAGTTCATCTACAACGATCTCAATGCCGCCTTCACGCGAAGGAATGCGCTTATGGCCTATCATCGCGATATTAACCATCACCGGTCACCCCTTAGTTATTCAGAGTGCCGGAATCATGCCACAAACGTTATGCAGGGCAGAGGATTGCACAGTCTGACCACTAACCAAACCGACGTAACGGCCGTTATCGGCTCTTTTTATAATCGATCGACCCGTAGTCGGCATGCTAATTCCGTCCCTTCCCTCCAAATGAACCCCGAATTGGTGTCTTTAATGCGCAACGTGAAATCGCGCAGGAACTACCCAGTCCCGTTCATTATCTACCAAAGTCGATTCTTACATCCCCCTCAGACACACCCTGCCCCCGTTGTGCACTTCAAGGGTATTCTCGCAGGTAGTCCCGCGCCGATTCGCACAGCTCAAGTCATGGGGAAGATGCTTTGCGAAGGTGTCGAATCCGTGGCGATGAACTACTGCCGCCATATCGACCGCAGCAAAGTACAGTTCGATTTTCCGATGGATGCTAATCCCACTCGCATTGCGTCCGTTCTCGAACCTTTATCCCACAGAACGTTTCGCACGCAGTGAGCATGCCGGAAAATGGCCGTTCGGTAAGAAGCTAATATTTTCGGAAAAACATCTTTCGTAAGTTCAGAAAATAAGTCTTCTTGGGTTTCAAGTTTACTTGATCTTTCCTTGCAGATTACAACCCAAGTATGACTGCAAAAACGAAATATTATCATCTTTTCCAAAACCATCGAAGAAGTTATTCTCAGAAATGAAAGAATGAGCTCTTTACTTTTACGGAAAGAGCTTCTCTTATATTCAGAAAACAAGATGAAGAATTGTTGACGGAGAAACAATAATTTATTCGCCCGTAAATTTTCCGAAACGATTGATCTCGATCTTACAACAGCAATCTATGGAAAAATCAGAGACGAAAATAACCAAGCAAACACCCCACACATGTAGACAACAGCTAACGTCCAGATCATACGGGAAAAACTCTGGTTTGCTTCCGTATCTCGCTTGCATATGGACCGGCACGGAAGCAAGAAAACACACGCACCACCAAAGATGGGTAGCCATTATGGCTATCCACCTTCTTCTTAAGGAGCGTAAACGATGCAATCGACGTCAAACGTATGGCAAGTAAAAGGCATACAGAATACAAAGCTCACAATAAGCATGACGCGTTTCTCAGCTCGTCCGTGTGAGTTCCATTCATTCGTGAAGCTCACACGGGAAATCCAAGCCCATCTCCCGGTAAACAGAGTCGACGTACGCAGGTATGTCTTCACCTAAATGCATGAGCAAAGAATTAAATTGCTGGAGGAATTCCAGATAACGTTTTTTGTCGATTACGAAACGTAAATCCTTAACAAGCTGGAAAACCGTATTGTTAGAATCATGCGGATGCGCACAATAAAGACGTTCAACGTGCGCGCAAATATTACGAAAATCTTTCATTCTGCGATATATCTTATCGATACGTTGTGCATCGATTTCCGTCTTATGCCTGTGCGAATCTCCATACAGAACTGTGAAACTCCTAGCAATTGAACCGCGAATCAATATATTTTGAGACTGAAAGAACCAATATATTTGCCCCAAAGTTAAATTATTGGTCAAAACCCACAACGGCACCTCTCCATCGTGCTCATTGAGGCAATGAACGGATATTCTTTTCTGCCTTTTCTCTCGCAATCACTGTTGTCAGTAAGTATCTTTTGCAATCGCGGAATGAGCTGACTTGCCTTTTCATGAGCTTGGCCGGTACGAGCATAATTGTCGATATTAAGGTAGGGGTTCTTCTCAGCCGGATTTGCCTTGGTGAATTCGTATGCGCAGACTGTTTTCAGAATCGCCTCAGCAATCGTGATCATTCCGAAAAGGAGAAAACGGAACTGCCTATCAAACAGGTACAGCTTATACAAGTCATTGTATGAAGATCCTTCGCGATATTTGTCTTCTTCATCTTTTTTTCGCGCTGGATTATCGAGAAACGGTTTTTTGCATCCATTGACAGTCGCGTAATATCCTTCGCGCTCAAGAATCCATGATGTCCTAGAATCCGTTTGAAGTCCTCGTGAATTGAGAAGAGCGATTTGATCTTCGATCGTGATAAAAGGTTTATGCATGAAGACTCCAATCAAAGCGCAAAGGTCGTCTTTCCAAGAAGAAAGACGACCTTTGCGAACTGGACACCGCCCAGCTTTATCACAAAGGGTCAATTTATACGAAAAATGGCTGTTTTTCAACTTCGGCGTGTTTCACATAGTAAGCGTCCAAACAGTTCCGCACTGCCCAATCTCACTCCACATTGATGAAAAACTCTTTGCTCCGCGCAATACATCTTCCATCGCACACAGCCGAAACACTCATAACTAGATCATCGTAGGGAACGCTTTCCTGCGGAACAATGTCAATGTCAAGATTCGAACGCGACTTGTGCGGTCAACCATAGTCCGTCCACACAAGTCGCGTTCCATGTCCGCATAACCTGAGAAAGGGGCGGAAAACGCTAGTTTTGCAGACGTGACGACCGCAGACGGGCCGTTGCGTATGCGCAGATTGCGGAAGCGATCACCAGTAGCAGCGAAATGATGGCGAGCGCCTGGACGGCGGATCCGGAGCGAGGCATTTCCGGCTTCCCCGGCTTTTCTGGATTGCTGGGTTTGCCAGGTTCTTCTGGCTTTTCTGGCTCGGCGACGGCTTTGATGGTTACCGTCACTTGTGCGCTTATGCCATCGTGGTCGGAGGTACGCGATTGCATACCCGCTCCACTACTCGAGTTTGCATCTATAACATCACCCGACGTGTTGCGCACGGCGGTGATGGTGATGCTCTGACTCACGGCTTCGAAGGCTTTCTTCTTTCCAACCGCCTGCATTGCGCGATCGATCTGATCATTCAACGCCTGCAACTGGTCACTATCCACCACAAGGCGATAGTCGGCGATGCCGTTCAGTTGCGTTTCCGTCAACTTTAGTAGGTCGTCATCACTCAGCCGCTGAAGGCCGCTCGTCGGATCCAATTCCACCGAAGCCTGTTTGCTGGAGATCGCCAGACCGCCGATATGGAACATTCCGTCGCCCGTACCGTCACCGCTAGTACCGTCTGGAATCAGCCCAAGCGAGTCAGCCAAGTATGGCGCAAGATTCGACGTGTCGGAGAACGAGCCGCTCAACAAGGCGAGCGTGTTCAGTCCAGCTGGAATCATACCCCGGTATTCGCCGCCGCGAACGGTAACATAGCCAAGGTTTTTAGCGTCATCCAGCAGGTTGAATAGCGTCGGCGCGGTGAACGTTCCACCCGAAAAACTGCCTTGCGCGGAAGTCCCATCCGTTTCGGCAAACCGCATCAGCGTCGCGTCCGAGGTGAACGTGCCACTTTCCACACGCAATGCGCCACGACAATCGACTGCAGGCTGTGTTCCGCCCGCAACCGTACCCAATCCGGTGATGATGAGCTGCATGTTTGCAGGCACAGTGATCGCAGCGGATCCATCGGCTTGCAGCGTATGCCCGTTCAGGTCAAACGTTACGTTTCGTACGCTCTTCGGTGGCGTAATCGTAACGCTTTCCGTCACGTCGGCTAGCAATGTGACCGTCGTGTTCTTCAACGTTGTTCGACCGAATGCCTCCTGTACGCTCGCGTAGGTTGCGTTGCCCACGTGCGCGACCGCCTGAGATTCGGCGGCATCGGCAACCGTATCTGTAGAGAACAGCAGCGTTCCAAACAGCGACGCGATCGCAAAAACAGCGGTCAGCACCACCGAAACCAAATACTTGCCTTGTGTTCGCGGGCACACATTCACCCGCTTCTCATGACTACGCATGATTATTTCCTTTTATAGGTTCTATTGCATATTTCAATCCGCACCAAAGTGCGTGGGACCACCCTCAGCTGTGAGGGATGACGTTACAGAAATCATGGCGCCATGTTGCATTAATTATCCCATATTGCGCAGAAGAAAGCAAATTACCTATTTTTGAAAATCCAAATCTCATATGAGATATATCAAAATATAATCCTTATCTATAGTGGATATAATCACATAAATTGAATCTGTTTCACATGAGTATCACAATATTCCCCATAAAAATAAAACCATCATTATAACTACAAAAATATGCATATAATGAATAACTATTTCCTATCAAAAAACAAGTGAGCCCGCAGTCAAACAAACCCTTACTGTAAACAACGCTTTACCGTCTACGCAAGTCGGGAAAACAAAAGAGCGCTCCGGGAGGGAGCGCTCTAACTTGCGTAAGCGATCGTACGAAAGTTACCGAGAAATTTAGTAGGATCCGGTGCCGCGGAAGACCACGAGCACGGTTTTTGCGAGAATCGCAAGATCGCCTGCAATAGACCAATTTTCAATATAGGAAACGTCCAAATACTCGCTTTGTTCCTGCGAAAGATCCGAACGACCGGAAACCTGCCACGGACCGGTAATACCAGGCTTGACGAGCAGTCGCGTGGAATAGAGGGAACCGTAGCGGGCAACCTCTTCCGGCAATGCCGGGCGAGGACCAACCAGAGACATATCACCCTTCAGTACGTTGAAGAACTGCGGGAATTCATCCAACGAAGTCTTACGAATAAAATGACCAACCTTCGTAATTCTCGGATCATTCTTCATTTTGAAGATGAAACGATCGGTCTGGTCATTTTCTTCGGCAAGTTTCTTCTTCAATTCTTCCGCATTGGTGACCATGGAACGGAATTTATACATGGTAAACGGCTTGCCATGCAAACCGATACGCTTCTGCGAGAAGAAAATCGGACCACCGTCATCAAGCTTGATAGCGATCGCCGTGCCCAACATCAGCGGCGAGGAAATCAGCAACGCGCAAACCGAACCGACGATATCCAGCAGGCGTTTGATCACATACGTCGTATTCGTATACTGCGGCAGGCTTGCCAGCAACACCGGCTGTTCGGCCGTATTACGCAAGTACAGGCGATGACCGCTCACGTCAGCCAGGGACACGGCCAATGCAAGTTCCATGCCAAGAGACTCGACCGCAAGGGAAATGCCATGCAGCATTTCGGAATCACGGGAAAGCACGTCGGCAACATACACTTCCTGCGCACCCAAGCTTTCGCACGTACGCGGGAAAGCGGAATTGAACGGAATCACCTTCAGCTTATCGGCACCCTCAATGGAAGGATCCGGATTGAACGGCGTGACCACATAAGCGTCTTTCTCGTTGCCGTCGGCTTCGATCGGGCACACGGCAATCGGAGAATACCCCCAATTGGAGTAATCCTGCATGGTACGCAACGCACGATTGATGCCGTCGGAAGAGCCGATCACCACGGTCTTATACTTGCAGGCACCCTTCTGACGACTGCGATGCTGCCATTGACGCATCTGCCAGCGCGCAATCACTTCCAAGAAAAATGCGATGATCGGAGCGACGATAAGCGCAGTTCGCGGCAAAGAAAGATTGAAAACGAACGCAAGCGAGCAGTAGGTGATGATGGTGAGCAGCGATGCGTTAATGATTTTCGCATACAGCTCGTAACCTTCCGCCATCACATGGCGATGATACGTTCCGGCAAAAGTGAGACTCAACACCCAAATCAGACTGAAGCAGACGAGGAACAGCCAGAACGGCATGACATGGACGATGGCATTGTATGCGGCATTGTTGGACCAAAGACTGATGGACAACGAAATCAGCATGACCGCAAGATCGACCATCACCAAGCAGGCGACAAAGGAATAACGCCATGCGGGCACGACCTGGTTCCGCTTGCCCTTGTACCTTCCATCTTCACCAACAGAAAATGGGGTGTTTGAAAACGTCATCGGCTCGAACTGAGGACTGTCGCCTTGCGATCGATTTTGCTGCTGCTTTTGACCCCGATGGCGCGATTCGGAAGAGACGATATGAATTTCCTGGGTTCTCACCACTTGATCTGCCCCATGTTCAGAGTCGCAGAAATCGCTCTGCATGACTTCTCCCTCTATTAACCGCATCACACTCACCCTCCCCCGCAAAGAAGGGGGTTCCCTCTATGAAGAGATACTATCATAGACCCTGTTAAAACAGTAGGATCCTAACTTGCTTTTGCGGTTGAATTACTATTGGAAACATTTGCCTTTGACGAGATACCTCGAAACGCGAGGGCAAGAACGGATGAAAAGTTGGCGTCCGTTCCGTGAACGTGGGATTACATGCGAATATACCCGCATATTCCCCCGCACTCCCCTGTTACAATATGGACTGTTTGGCCACTTGCTCGACGGCTTGCCCGTTTGGTGGCCGCCTGTTTGGCCGCTTAGACTGCTTACGGAACTGTCTAGCGGCCCTCAATCAGCGGGGTTTGACGAAGGGTGAGCGGCTCACCCGTATCCGGAGCGGACTGCACATGCACGGTGATCTCATAGGATTCGCCGGGCTGCAACGTAACATCGCCCACGCCCACGGTCAGGCCATCGTGCAAAGTCACACCCTTGTAATCGTCGGCATTCTGGAATTCCCAATCCACCAAACGACCGTTCGCAGGCGCGTAAATGAACAATGCCGTCTTGATCTGGCCTTTCGGAACGATATTTCCGCCACCAGTCACATATTCCGCTTCGGAAGCCGCTTCCTCCGCAGTCAGGGTGTTCTGCAACTTGATATGCACCGTATACTGGTTCGCGCCGTTTCGCGCGACCTTCTGGAATTCAGTGGTCACTTCGCGATGCAAATACCAGTCCATTTTCGACTCGGTTTCGTCGGAAATATACACGCCGACCTGCGGTTTTGCACCTTCCGTAATCAATTTACCGGAAATCGCGGAATCGGCAATCAGGTCCTGCTCATCCTCATGCGCGCTCCACACCATCACATGCCTCTGCTCAACAGACGTGGCAAGCGCCTTGATATACGATTTGAAATCGCCCGCATTCTGCATGATATGGTCGAACGCGGCCTGCGCGGCAACAGCGAAATACTCGTCCGTCTCCTGCGGAGTCATGCGCGCATACACGTCATGCAGCAACGTTTGGGCGGTATTCGTGCCGTCCAACGTCGAACCGCCAGGCATGGCAACGCCACCGGTCACAGCCAGCATGTTCTGCAGGAACAGCGGATCAATGGCGATCACACCATCAACCGCAACACCGTACTGGCGAGCCCACATGGCGTTCACAATCTCGCCGGTGCGCGGAAAATCAGGCGTGAAATTCACGTCGCGAATATCCTTACCAAGCTTGTCGGTGAACAGCAAACGTTCCTCGGCGGTCAAATCCACAACCGGCTCGTCGGCATTCTGAATTTCCGAATCAGAAACGAACGGCTGCAAGCTCACGTGACCACCCTGCACCGTGACCAGGCCGAGCGATCCCGTAAGGCCGCCGGACGGGCGCGCCTCCGCATTCGTTTGCGCAAGAATCAAATAATTGCGTGGAGCATCATTCGCATGGCTTTCCGTACCCAACATGCTTGGCAGCACCTGCACGATAGAATTCAAGGAATGCACCATGCCGTCAAGTTTTTCGCAATACGTTTCCGTGGTTTTCAAGGCGTCCGCGATCTGCGCGACATGCAGGGTTTTCACGGCTTTCACGGTTTTCACTTCCCGCATGGCCTTGTCGATCGTATCATCCGCGATTTGGAGCGGCCGCTGAGACGCTTCCAATCCGGAAATTTCAATCGTGCCATTTTCCACGTGAACATTATTCAGATCAATATTGTCGGCCGCCTGCAATAATTGCGGCAACGCCTGCGACGAAATATTCTCCATAGCGGCCACCATGGTACGCACGGCGGAAATATCATCGCCCACATACGGTACGGCCGACGCCAACTGCCAGAGCGGCGAAGACGTCTGCTTGTAAGCCTTGCTCACATGATTGGAGAACGCGCTGACCTGTTCCTCACGCTTGGATTTGTCGGAACCGACGATTGTCTGCTGCAAGCCTTGCGCACTCAACACCGCCTGCTGCAACTCGTTTTTCGTCTGCAACGCCGACCATACGAACGCGCCGGCGAAAACGGCGAGGGCTGCGACTATCACGAGTACGACGATTAGGATCTTGCGACGACGACGCTTGCGCTTGATCTGGCGAATATGCTCGGCACTCATGCGGCGGCGAACGCGGCGGGAATGCGGGGAGGCTGAGCTGGAGCTGGCGGTGGCGTCGGAGTCTGCGCTGGCGGTGACGTCGGTGCCGGATTGCGGTTCCTCCTGACGGTCCCGTTCAGGATGGACACCGAATTCTTCAGGCTGGTCAGACGCGCCGTTCATATTCCGTTTCGCTCCCTAATTGTTCGCAAGCACTTCGGATTCCTCAGTGTAATAGTAGGGGGAGTCGACGCAGCCTACGGAGCAATAACGGGGTAAACGGAAGTATTACCGCTCACAAATATCTGAAGCACGCATTTAGGGCGACGCTTTCACAAGAGTGTCACTATATGGACACTTTCCGGCATTTAAAATCGTTCTGATACGTTCATCCGATAATCTATAGGTTGCAAAACGGTGCTTAACAAAAGAGGCAATCATGAGCGAAGAAGCAATACGAGAAGAAGTGGCGCAAGCTGTGGAAGTAGCCGCAAACAAGGCTGCCGAAGAGGAAATCAGCAAGCTAACCGAATTCGAAAGTGCCATCGACGAAACGCTCGCCTCCGGATATTTGGACGATACGCTAACAGTCACCGACGAAGACGGCGTGGCACAGGTACTGCCGGTACTTGATTCCGAGCCGATCTCCCACTTGGTGGAAGGCCTTGAAGCTGTGGGCGGTCGTGCCAACGTGTTCGTGCACACCAGCGCCGGCGTGGTGGCCCTCAGCGTGGTGGGATACAAGCCCAACGAGGAAGAATAGCCGTCGCAGCATGCGCAGCTAGACGGCACGCATGCGGTTGAGGGCGCGCTGCACGGTTTCATGGGTGGAACCGGCACCCTGGCCGCGCACACCGAAGAACACCATCAGCACCATCACAAAGCAAATCGCAGCGCTGATGCGTAACGCCCACTGAATGCCGAACACGTTGGCAGCCGCATACACGGCTTTTTTGCCACCGAGCGCAGCCCAACGCAACGAAGTGAACGTCTCCATCAAAATAACCAACACCGGGGCGCCAATCGCGCCCGCAATCTGACGAACCGTATTCGTCACCGCTGATCCGGCGCTCACCTCTTCCGGTTCCAAACAATTCAGTGACCATGTGGTGATCGGCATCAAGACGAAACCCATGCCGATCTGGCGCACAAACTGCCAAATCGATACCCACCAAATCCACGAGGTCATGGAAATCAAACTCATCATGACCGTGCCGAAACACAAAGTAATCGTGCCGACCAACGCCACCGGGCGTGCGCCGAAACGGTCAAGCACTTTGCCGCCGAAAAACTGCGAAATGCACTGGCCGAGCGCGCCGGGAAGCATCACTAGGCCGCTAATTGCAGCGGAATAGCCGCGGCAATCCTGAATATACAGGGGCATGATCACCATAATCGAACTGAACGCGAAGAACGAAAGCGCGGCCGTGATCGTGCCAACAGTAAAACTACGATTCTTCAACACACTCAAATTCAGCAACGGCGGCTGCGCTTCAGGATTTTCGACCTGCCTGCGAGCGCCATGAATCTGGCGGAACACAAACCAAATAATTCCCGTGATACCAATCAACATTGGCAGCCAAACCATCGGATTTACAAACGAATACGATTCAATATTCGTAAAGCCGAACATTAAGCCGCCAAAGCCGAAAACAGACAGTCCAACGGAGAAAAAGTCAGCCTTCGCGGTTTTATCGTTCTCGCCGAAATTATGCAATCCAAAATAGGCAAGAAGCAGTGAAATCACGCCGATAATGGTCAACGTGAGGAAAATTGAACGCCAACCGTTCAAATCCGTCTGCACGCCGCCAAGCGTCGGACCGATCGCCGGAGCCACGCTCATCGCCATGCCAACCGTGCCCATTGCGAAACCGCGGCGAGACAGCGGATAGATCGAAAACACGGTGATCTGCAGCACCGGCCACATCACACCCGTACCAACCGCCTCAAGCAAACGCCCGATCAGCACCATCAAAAATGTTGGACCAAGCCAGGCGAATACCGAACCGATCGTAAACACGACCATGGAAACAAGCACGATTTCGCGCGTCGAAAAACGCCTCGTAAGGTATGCCGTAAGCGGCACCATCACGCCCATGACCAGCTGGAAAATCGACGTAAGCCACTGGCCGGTCGTAACGGAAATACCAAAATCGCTGACAATCGTCGGCAACGCGGCGCTCAGCTGCAATTGCGTGAAATTACCGACGAACGTAATAAATGTAAGAACCGCAATGGAAATAAACGCCGTGCGCGTTAAATGACCGTTCTGATACGATTCCTCTCGAGTAAGCGCTCGGGACATGTTCCGCTTCGCTGACATCAATCACCTTCTCCACATTCAAACGCAAAAAACTATATGACAGCCCATATGACATGGATGCTTGAGGACTGCGAAATTGCGCTTACTGAGTGGATTGTGAGGCAGCATTGCAGCACATGGCAGCATTGCGGCACATGGCAGCATTCCGGTGGCGTTCCTCTGGATATTCGCTTACGAATCCCTGTTTTTGTCATTTCGGGGTAACACTCCCCCATTTAGAGGCATCATGACACGCAAAACGGTAGGCAAGTTTTCGGCGTAGGCAGTGCCGGAGGGTAATGATGACAATTAGAGCCATGTTCCACATCTGCATGGAGTTGTGGGGCATTTTCATATGCCTGATTTGCACAGGCGGAATTCTCATTGCCACACCACAAAAACCAGACGCACTCGCATCAAAATACTTATGCAGATCGCCTGCATGCTTCTTCTTGGAGCCGACGCGCTCAGCTAGTATTTTCTCAACAATCCCGGAGAAACCGCATACTACATGGTGCAACTCGTTAATTTCTCCGTATTCTGCATTAATTATATTTTCATGAGTTTATTCACAACCTATATTTGGTTGACAGTAAGCAACCATAATCATCGCAAACCAGCCGCATTGTATGCCGTCTACGCATTGTCCGCAAGCGGAATTCTTTTACTCATCATCACTCAATTCACTGGTCTTTTCTACTATTTCGATGACCACAATCGTTACCATCGCGGTAACTACTATCTTCTTTCGCAGGCAATTGCGGTCTTGGGAATCGCATTATGCCTCTTCATGTTGATCTCATATCGCAAGAATCTTGATCGCATTATTTTCCTTTCCATGATGTCGTTCTTCGTACTACCAGTATTGGCGACCATCTACCAAGCACTGGCATACGGTTTTTCATTGCAATGTTTGGCGGCCGTAATCCACACAGAAAACGGGATGTGCATCAGGAACGGCCGGAAAGTGTGAGGAAGACGAGAATCACATTAAGCGCAACAATCAGCGAAACAACTACCATATTGATCGCGAATTTCACCGGACCATCCACATAGTCGCCCATTAATGAGCGATCGTGAGTGTATTTCATCAGCGGAATGATCGCGAACGGAATACCGATCGACAGTATCACCTGCCCTATGATCAGCGCCTCCGTCGGATTCTTCGCAAACCACAGTACAATCAATGCCGGCACAAGCGTCACCACGCGGCACGCCCACATCGGCGCTTTGACCCGCAACAGTCCATGCATAATTTCGGCGCCGGCATACGTGCCGACCGATGTGGAGCTCAGGCTGGAAGCCAGCAGTCCAATCGAGAAAATCGTGCCGATCACAGGGCCCAGAGCGGCGGCGATGGCATGCTGCGCGCCTTCGATCGAATCAGTGCCGGTCACGCCATACAGCGAATTCGCCGCGAGAATCAGCAACGCCAGATTCACCGTGCCGGCCAGAAGCAACGCCCATACCACATCGACCTTGCTGCCATGCAGCAGCGTCTTGATGTCGGGCTTCTTTTGCCCCGCGGAATAATGGTCATTGACGAGTGTGGAATGCAGGTAAATCGCATGCGGCATCACCGTGGCTCCCAGCATCGAGGCGGCCATGAGCACGGTCGCGGACCCCTTGAAACGCGGGATCAAGCCCGCTGCCACCTGCGTGGGATTCGGCGGGTCGATGAAAAGACCCGCGATGAAGCCGAACATGATCACCAACAGCAGCGCGATGATCATCTTCTCGAAAAGACGATGCGTAGGCCCCTTCTGGAAAATCAGCAACACCGTGGAAATCGCGCCGATAATGCAGCCGCCGACGAACAACGGCAGACCGAACAGCAGTTTCAGTGCAATCGCTCCGCCGATCACCTCCGCCAGATCCGTGGCGATGGCGATCACTTCAGCCTGCATGAAGAACATGAACCGGCCGGCATCCCCCAGACGTTCGCCCAGAATCTCCGGCAGACTCCGGCCCGTGACGATGCCGAGTTTGGCTGACTGGTATTGGATGAGCACGCTCATGCAGTTGGCCAGAACGAGCACCCATACCAGCAGATAGCCGTATGTGGCTCCGGAAGTAACATTTGCAGCCACGTTGCCTGGGTCCACGTATGCCACAGCCGCCACAAAAGCGGGGCCGAGGATGCCGGCGAGCGCGTGCCCGTAATGCTGGTGAGATTGTGGTTGCGGAGTAGTTATTGCATTCTTTGAATCCATATTGTCCTCCATATACGCGCAATGTTATAGCGCGCTTACCTGCATGGAATTGTTACGGCCGTTACGTTTCCCGCTAAACTGGTGTGGAGAACATCGCATATTCGATTCAAGGGGTTGTTTCCATGGCTACTTTCCATACTCCGATGGTTACGCTTTCCGACGGCAATCTGATTCCGCAGATCGGTTTGGGCGTGCTGCGCATCGACGATGAGGGCGTTACTTCCGTAGTAGAAGGCGCGCTGGAAGTCGGATACCGTCACATCGATGGTGCCGCGGGATACAACAACGAGGCCGGTGTGGGGCGTGCGCTGAAAAACACGGGATTCACGGAGGGAGAGCTGCGCAAAGGCCTGTGGGTCACGACGAAGCTGCGTGATTCCGAGCAAGGGTATGACAGCGCGCGCAAAGCGTTCGACCGGCAGCTGGATCTGCTGCAGCTCGACTACGTGGACATGTATATGCTCCATTGGCCGACTCCGTTCGACTGGCGTTCCGGTGAGACGTGGAAGGCGTTCACTGAGTTTCGTGCGGAAGGACGTGTGCGCACACTGGGCGTGTGCAATTTCATGCCCGAACATCTTGACCGCTTGCATGAGGAAACCGGTGAATATCCGGCCGTCAACCAGATCGAACTGCACCCGACCTGGCAGCAGCGCGAGGTTGTGGAATACTGCAAGGCGCACGGCATTGCAGTGGAAGCGTATTCGCCGATGGCCCGCGGCGCTGATTTGAACGCTGGAAATGGCACGATCGAACGTATCGCAGCTGCGCACGGGGTCACCCCGGCACAGGTGATTCTGCGCTGGCATATCGAAAATGGAACAATCATCATCCCCAAGTCGACGCATGCGGAACGACAGAAGCAGAATCTCGATCTGTTCGGTTTCGCGCTTGCTCCTGAAGAGCATGCCGCGATTGACGCGCTTGATGGTCCGACGCGCGCAGGTCATGATCCGATAACGTTCACTTACGCCTGATATTCCCAATTCCGCAATTTCAGTGTGTTGCATGTATTATTTCAATACTTATGGCACGAAAGAATAATCGTAATTCTTATAATTATCGGAATATTGAGCAAGATGTGCGTGATATTCAGCGGGCTGGAAAACGGTTCAAAAAAAGTTGGATTAATGCTGACGGTCCGCTAGAACGCATTCTCATTCTGCTGGTCGTCGTTGCGGTAATCGGCGTCACTATCGGCATGCTTCTGCCGAAAATCAATCCGACCGTAGGTGAGATTACCGGCGAATACACGGCAACCGGCACTGCCGCGGAAACGTTGGAAAAACTTACAGTTGACGACAATCCCAGCAAAGCCGGATATGATCGCGACGCGTTCGGATTCCGAGAAACCGACGACGACGGCAATGGTTGCGACGTGCGCGAAGATGTGCTCGCCCGCGATTTGACGGACGTGCAATATAAGAACAGCCGCAGCTGCCAAGTTGCGTCGGGTACGCTTGATGACCCGTATACCGGTCAGACCATTCAGTTCGTGCGTGGAGTGAAAACGTCTTCGGCGGTGCAGATCGACCATGTGGTCGCGTTGGAGAATGCATGGCAGTCGGGCGCGAACACATGGGATCATACGAAGCTGTACCAATTCGGCAACGACATGTACAATCTGCTGGCCGTGGATGGGCCGGCGAATCAGCAGAAGGGTTCCGCTTCGGCCGCATACTGGCTGCCGACGAACAGCGAATACCGTTGTGATTACGTGGCTCGGCAGATTGGCGTGAAAGACAAGTACGGGCTGAGCGTCACCACCAAGGAAAAGCGGGCGATGCTGTCCGTGCTGCATGGCTGCCCGGCGCAAAGCGTGCCGGAGCGGTGAGGCGCGTGGCAGGTGGCGGAGCGTAGGTGCGCGGTGAAGCGTAGGTGAGTGGCGGAGTCTCCTGAAATGTGTCACGATTCGAAATTTCGGCTGTTTTTTCGAATCGTGACACATTTTTCCTTCCAAAAAAGCAATACGGGGGTATAAACGACATATTCCCAAGGAAAATGCCTCAAAAACATACCCCCGAACCGAAAGTGATGTGTCACGATCCAAAATTTTGGTCTTTTTTTCGAATCGTGACACAAAAAACAAGCCTCCTATATCCTGTGCGCAACCAAACGTATCGGAATGACGCGCGACGAACACGATTATCAGCGGCTTTCAAGGATTCCAGCGCCGATCGCCACAAAAGAGGCACAACACCGAGGAGTTGCGATCATGCGGAAAGCGGGCGGCCTCACGCGCGCACCCAACGAAACCGCATCAGTCAAGCAGCCTAAGCTTGCGGGCTTTCTGATAACGCAGCACCACTTTGCGCCATGGCAAGGGCGTGGTCACCCCAATCGGCCGACCGACGATCGAAGACAACGCATGGGCGACGTTCATGGCGAACGCGGCGCGATGCAATTCGTCGGACAAATCCAGCTGCGTGACCGAAAACACAGTCCAACCAGCGGCCGCAAGACGCGACAGCTTGTTCTGATCGCGCCGATATTGCGCACGGTCAGTACGATGATGGTCACCCTGATAGTCCAGGCCAAAACGATGCTCGGCATCGACAAGATCCAACGTCACCGCAGCGCCATTCGCAAAATTCACGCCGGGGACCACACAGTTCGGTTGCATAATCGGCAGGCCATAACGCACAAGAGTCAGCCTCATTTCGGTCTCCTTGGGGGAATCGCTGCCTGACTGCACGAGCGCCAACGCATCCAGACACTTGCTCCGGTATGGGACGTTCTCAGTTTTAACAAACTCAATCAGCCCCTTGCGAGCGGCGAATCGATGGCGAATCAACGACTCCGCAACCATGACGATGTCCTGGATACCCCACCGGCCGGCAGCCAAAGACCACGCCGGAACGGGCATAAGCACCGGAACTCCAGCAACCTCACGTACGTGTCGCGCGGACAAGCCCTTCCAGACATGCACGGTCACATCGGCCGACACCGATGTGCTTTTCTTCACACGGCCGCGACGAGCCGGCGATTGGGCGACCGTATGAAGTTTCGCCGGGGATTGCGGGAATTGGGAAGGCTGAGAAGCCGACTGCCGAAGACCTGGAATCTGATTCCGAGAAACAGCCTGGGAATCCGGGAAATATTGAAAATCCGAATCCGGGAAATCCTGCCCTAAGCGGATAGAGTGCTCGGAATGGCCGAAAGCCGGACTTTCTCCACTCCATCCATAGTCCACGTCCGTCCCAGCGTAACCGCCTTGCGACGAACGCAGCGAAACAACGGAGCAATCACTATCTGCGGGCAGCTCGACGCCCCAAATCGCGAGCGCGGTCTCGTGACTTACGGGATGCCGCAACTCCACGGACTGGGCAATGCGGAGAATACGCCAGCTGGCTTCGGACAGGATCGCCCGCTGGATCGGCTTGTATGCATCATCAGCATTCATGGCGTGCAATATAAACGATGGCAACGGTTTGATGTGCGTTTTTCCAAAGTTGTGGTCGGAGAACATGCGATTTGGGGTAGTTCAGCATGGCATGGCCGTAATTCCAACGATTTGGAGCGCAACAGCCTGTGGATAACCAATGGAGATGGTTCCAGCTACCACCGCAGCCTTTACAAGGGACGCGGCCTGGCACTTCCGGAAGTGCGGCAAACCGGTATTTCTTTTCGCTTGGGGAATCGGGGATGGATCAGCCTCAGCCCAGCCTTCAAGGCAATTCGGACCAATTCATCACGAACCAGCACAAACTAGTCTCAAGCGAGCCTTGAACCAGCTTTGGAGCGGAATCTTCCGCTATAAATGTGTCACGATTCGAAATTTCGGCTGTTTTTTCGAATCGT